>Ga0302325_10009208_pt1 | contig 21593 bp, 21 predicted proteins | sample Palsa_T0_2_FD_201948 | JGI IMG/M metagenome (GOLD analysis project Ga0302325, IMG submission 201948) | Peat permafrost microbial communities from Stordalen Mire near Abisko, Sweden - Palsa_T0_2 | ecosystem: Environmental > Terrestrial > Soil > Palsa > Peat permafrost | place: Sweden: Abisko...
GCCCACTGCGGATCAGTGGTCCGTCACCCTTCGGTCGCCCGAGGGCAGCGTGATGATGTGCAGGTCCGGCTGGGGGACCGCCGCGGCGTCCGACGCCGGTCCCAGGCTCACCCTGGAGAACACCGCCGTCTCGAATGCGTCGTTGTCATGGGCCGACACCGCCAGGCCGACATAGAAGGGGTTGGTGAAGCGGAGCGTGAAGACGGCGCCGGACGGATGGGGGTCCTCGCCCGCCGCCGAGACCGACAGGTAGACCGTGTCGCCGATCTTATCGAGGCGCACGCGCGTCGGCGAGGCGACGTTGGTCTGGATCTCCCTCGTGATGCCGTCCTTCGCGTCGCGGAACTGGAGGGAGGTCAGCCCGTCCCCGTGGCGCGCCACGTCGACGTAGGCGGAGCCCGGGTCGAGGTCCTGGCGGATGACGAGGCAGGCCTTGCGGTGGGGCTGCGTGCTCGTGCCGACAAAGGAGACATCGGCCGCGATCGAGATGTCGCCCGAGACCTTCTTCCAGACGTACTGCATCGCGTCCGTCTTGAACCACATGTTGGCGCCGCTCGAGCCGACCGTGTAGGCCCGCGCGGAGGCGTCGTAGGTCACCGATCCGGGCTTGCTGACGGGGCCAATGTCGCCGTGGTCGGTGAAGATTCCGAGGGTGCCGTCGGCCTTGGCGGGCGGCGCGCAGGCGAGCAGGGCCGCGCCGAGGATACTGAGGGTGAGGGATTTCATCGGGGTTGGGTCGCCAAACGTGTCACCGGCCTTGAGAAAAGTCGAATGCGGACAAATGGTTGGCTTCCGCCGCGGCAAAGGAAACTCTTGAAGAGTGCCGGGGCCGCACTGATAAACATTCGAGAACCCCTCGCATACAACCCCCTAAAAAACGTCCATGAGCGAACAGTCCTTTGATGCAATTGTGATCGGTTCCGGAGTGAGCGGAGGCTGGGCCGCCAAGGAGCTGACCGAGAACGGCCTCAAGGTCCTCATGCTCGAGAGGGGAGAGAACATCGAGCACATCACGGGCTACGTGAACGCCCTGAAGGCGCCGTGGGAGGTCCCCCACCGCGACCGCCTCTCCAACAAGACGCGCGAAGAGCACCCGATCCCGCTGCGGGACGGGTTCATGCACGAGGCCAACGCCAATTACTGGGTCAAGGACCATGAGTCCCCCTACGTGGAGACGCGGCCGTTCAACTGGTTCCGCGGCTACCATGTCGGCGGGCGCTCACTCATGTGGGGCCGCCAGAGCTACCGCTGGAACCGCTTCGACTACGAGGCGAACCTGAACGAGGGTGTCGGCGTCGACTGGCCGATCCGCTACGAGGACATGGCCCCGTGGTACGACCACGCCGAGGCCTGGGCCGGGATAAGCGGGTCCATGGAGGGCATGGAGCAGCTGCCGGACGGCAATTTCCTGCCGCCGATGGAACTCAACGTCGTGGAGAAGGACGTCGCGGCCCGCATCAAGGCGCACTACAAGGACTCGCGCCGCATGATCATCGGGCGCGTCGCGAACCTCTCCGTCGCGCACAACGGGCGCAACAACTGCCAGTACCGCAACAAATGCGACCTGGGCTGCCCGTTCGGGGCCTACTTCAGCACGCAGTCCTCGACCCTGCCGGCCGCGGTGAAGACCGGGAACCTGACGCTCAGGCCGTTCTCGATCGTGACAAGGATCGTCTACGACAAGGACAGCAAGAAGGCCACCGGGGTCGAGATCCTGGACGCCGAGACGAGGCAGACCTACGAGTACAACTCGAAGATCGTCTTCCTCTGCGCCTCGTCGATGAACTCGGCCTGGGTCCTCATGAACTCCGCCACCGAGGTCTGGCCGGACGGCCTGGGAAGCAGCAGCGGCGAGCTCGGCCACAACATCATGGACCACCACTTCCGCGCGGGCGCGTCCGGCGAGGTTGACGGCTTCCTGGACCGGTACGTCTTCGGGCGCCGGGCGAACGGTTTCTACATCCCCCGGTTCCGGAACCTCTTTGGCGACAAGCGCGACTACACCCGCGGCTTCGGCTACCAGGGCTCCGCGGACCGCAAGGGCTGGCAGCGCGAGGTCGCCGAGATCGGCATCGGCGCCCCCATGAAGGACGCCCTCTGCGAGCCCGGCAGCTGGCAGGTCGGCATGACCGCCTTCGGCGAGGTGCTCCCCAACCACGACAACAAGGTCACCCTCGACAAGGCCGTGAAGGACAAGTGGGGCCTGCCGGTCCTCAACTTTGACTGCGCGATCGGGCCCAACGAGAAGAAGATGCGCGTCGACATGGCCAACGACGCCGCCGAGATGCTCGTGGCCGCGGGCCTGAAGAACGTGAAGCCCTACGACAACGGCTATGCGCTCGGGCAGGGCATCCACGAGATGGGCACCGCGCGCATGGGCCGCGACCCCAGGACCTCCGTCCTGAACAAACACAACCAGGTCTGGGACGCGACGAACGTGTTCGTGACCGACGGCTCCTGCATGGTGTCGTCCTCATGCGTCAACCCCTCCCTCACCTACATGGCGATGACCGCCCGTGCCGCGAACTTCGCGGCCGACGCGCTAAAGAAAGGCGACGTTTGAACCCCAACGACCCCATGAATCCTCCCTCACCCGCACAGGGCCCGCTCGCGATGAACCGCCGCGAGGCCGTCAGGCGCCTCGCCCTCCTCATGGGCGGCGTGATGATCGGCTCCGAGGTCTTCCTGAGCGGCCAGTCCGCGCCCGACAAGGGCCCGATGCCCGCCTTCAGCGATGCCGACCGCGCGCTCCTGGACAAGATCGGCGACACGATCGTGCCGAAGACGGACATCCCCGGGGCGGCCGATGTCGGCATCGGCGCCTTCATGGTCATGATGGTGAACGAGTGCTACAGCGAGAAGCAGCATGCGATTTTCCAGGACGGCCTCGCCAAGATCAACGCGGCGAGCACGGCGAAGTACGGGGCCACGTTCGACAAGCTCACCCCCGCGCAGCGCACGGACTTCGCCAACGCCCTGGATGCCGAGCAGAAGGCCTACACCCTCAAGAAGACCAAGGACCAGCCCACGCATTATTTCAGGATGATGAAGGAGCTGTCCGTGCTCGGCTTCTTCTCCTCGGAGATCGGCTGCACGCAGGCGGTCCGCTACATCGAGGTCCCGGGCGCCTACCACGGCGACATCGCCTATAAGAAGGGCGACCATGCCTGGTATTAGGCTGTCACTCAACGCTATTGAAGATAGGGCCTTACGTAGACGTACTTGCCGGCGCAAGGCGCCAGGCTGATGTATTTGTTGTCCCGCCAGATGGTGATGCTGAGGGGAGCGGCGGGGTCGATTGCCCGGATGAGTGAGAAGGTGCCTGGATCGATGACCGCGTAGCCGTTCAAGGCGACGATGACGTCCTTCCAGCGCAGACCCGTGATCGCCGTCTCGTCATAGGGATTCTCAACCCTGGCGCCCCGGGAAGGCTTTTCCCCGCGCGCCCTGAGGTCCTCCGGCACAAGCCCGGACGGAAAGTCTGACTGCATCAGGCTGGCCAGGAGCTCGTCGCGCCTCGAAGCAGAGCCGATTTTTTTCATGCGCATCAGGAATCCAACCATCTGCGCGCTTTCGTTATAGCGCTCGCGGATCACAGCGTAGATGCCGTAGGCACGCTCATACTCCTTTCGGATTTCAAGGAGGTGGGCCATCGCCGCCATGCCGGTCGAGGAGCCCGAATCGTAAGCCTTCGTGGCGGGCGCCGTGGCATCCTGGGAAGCACCCGTCCTTTCCTTGTACTCGATGAGCCACTCGACAGAGTTCGCGATCAGCACGTCATCCGTCTCGTTCGACAGCCACCGCTGGAAGCTGGCCTCTGCCTTGGAATCCTCTCCCTGGCTCGCCAGGTGGATCGCCAGGATCCTCCGGTAGATCGGGGCCAGCGTGGCGGCCCTTTCCATCCATTTTTCATACTCCCCCGGCTTGTCCGTCGACTGGGAGGCGATCCACACGCAGGGCGACGCGAGATACTCCACCTTGTCCCCGTAGATTTTCTCAATGACTTCCGGCGGGGGGTAAATCGAGTACTTCGCATAGATGAGCTGGTAGTCGATCAGCGTGTCGTAGGGCGCAATGGAATGGAGGCGCTCAAGCTGCACGACAAAGTCGCGCCGATTGATGAAGCTTGGCTGGATGAACCTTGGCCCAAGGTCGTAGGCCGTGCCGGGCTGCGGATTCACGCGGTGCCACTCGTTGATGAAGGGGTGCGGAGGCGGAAAATACCGTTCAAGCCCCCGGGGGGCGTCGCTGATATCGTCCCAGGCTCCCGCCGGGACGCATTCAGGCTTGCGGCGCACCAGCGCCATGGCGTCGTCCTGGGCATGGTGGTAATAATCCTTCTCGGAGGACATTTGCCGCCGCACCAGGGGAAAGAGCCTCAGTTCCCAAAAGGCGTCATCAGACTGCCTTCGGAAATCCGCCGCCTGCTCGGGGACGTCCCACAGGTCGACCATGAAATGATAGCTTTCCGATATTCCGTCACACAGCTCCCTTTGCTCGAACGCGGCCCATGTCCCCCATCCGATCACATGGATTGCCGCGTGTCCCATCGCATCCGCTGACACGCAGCGTGCGGGTTCGTCGTTGAGCGCAAAGAGGAGCAGTTCTACGTACACCGATGGCGCGCATTCTGCACCACGCTATGACACTAGGCATTCTAGAACAATAATTTAGAACTCATCGACTTCTGTAACATAGGGCGTAGCCAGATGCAACTGAGAGGCAATTACTCGACACCTTAGCCGGGTTTCTGCGTCATTCCCCCCGTTAGCCAATGTCAGGAAAAGCATATTATAAAACAATAAAACCAACATGCATACGAAGATGAACCAATCCACCAAGGGCTTCACCCTTGTCGAAATCATGATCGTCGTCGTCATCATCGGCCTCCTGGCCGCGATGGCGATCCCTGCGTTCCAGAAGGTCCGGACCAACTCCCAGGACAAAGCCGTATTGAACAACGCCCGCCAGCTCTCGGCCGGTGCTGACCAGTACTACCTGGAGAACGGTGTCTCGACCGTCATCATCACCGACCTGATCGGGCCCACGACGTACGTCAAGGCGCTGAACTCGGTGGCGCTTGAGGTCTATCCCGCCGGATTCTCGCAGGGCACCACGATCACGATCACGGGCGTTGCCGGTGTTCGCACGATCACGTACGCGCCGTAATTAAGAGCGCAAGTTATTCATAGGTGAAGCCGCCCGCGAAAGTGGGCGGCTTTCTTTATGCCCGCCTTCCGGCACCCGCCGACCCCCATAAACACAAGAGCCGCTCCTTTCGAAGCGGCCCGTGTGACCTAACACCAAGCAAACCGTAAGAACTACAAACATTCACTGTTCTATGAACAGTGCTGACTACGCGGAGTAAGACGTGCGGGAACCCAAAACATTCAAATTTTCCGAAGAAAACTTGGTAAAGCCGCTGTAAAGTGGCAACTGCCTGCGCCCCAGCGCCTTAATATACGATGATGGGGGCCTCGACCATGGGGTTCTCCCCCTCAACGGCCTTGGCGGTGCTCTTCAGGGGGTAGCGGTACTGCTTGCCCTCGTAATTGCGGAAAATGACCTCGTCGTCGGTGATGCTCTCCACGTAGTCCGGGTTGACCGGCACCTTCCCGCCGCCCCCGGGGGCGTCGATCGTGTACTGGGGCACCGCGTAGCCCGTCGTGTTGCCGCGCAGGGCGCGGATGATCTCGATGCCCTTGCGCACATCCACCTTGAAGTGGCTGCCGCCGGTGATGAGGTCCATCTGGTAGAGGTAGTAGGGCCGCACGCGCATGCGCAGCAAGCGGTGGACGAGCGCCTTCATGACGTCCGCATCGTCGTTCACGCCCTTGAGCAGCACACTCTGGTTGCCGAGGGGGACGCCGGCGAAGGAGAGGCGCTCGCATGCCGCGCGCAGCTCGGCCGTGGCCTCCTTGGGATGATTCACATGGATGCTCATCCAGATGGGGCCGTACTTCCTGAATATCTCGCAGAGCTCCGGCGTCACGCGCTGCGGCAGGAACACGGGGATCCTGGAGCCGATCCGGATGAACTCGACGTGCTTGATCGCGCGCAGGCGGCTGATGATGTGCTCGAGCTTCTTGTCCGAGAGCAGGAGCGGGTCGCCGCCCGAGAGCAGCACGTCGCGGATCTCGGGGTGCGCCTCGATGTAGCGCAGGCCCTGCTCGTATTCCGGGTGGAAATTGTAGTCCTGGGCGTTCGAGACCAGGCGGCTGCGCGTGCAGTACCGGCAGTAGGCGGCGCAGCGGTCCGTCACCAGGAACAGCACGCGGTCCGGATAGCGGTGGACGAGGCCGGGGACGGGCGAGTGCGCGTCCTCGCCCAGCGAATCCAGGCCCTCCTCGGCGCTGACGACCATCTCGGCCCCGCGCGGGATCACCTGCTTGCGGATCGGGCAGTCCGGGTCGTTCCGGTCGATCAGGTTGAAAAAATAGGGGGTGATCGCCAGGGCCAGCTTCTTGTTGGCGTACTCGCAGCCAGCCTTCTCCTCCTCCGTGAGGGTCATGTACTTCTCCAGCTGCTCCCGGGTCGTGATCCACACCCAGTCGGACCACTCCGCCTCGGGGACGTGCTGCCATAGGCCCTGACCTTCAAACCATGAAGAGCGATCCTCGGTGTAGGGCATTTGGGTGGTCGGGTACGGTTAGGCACCTAACGAATGATGTCAAATGGGTCGTCAATATGGACTTTTTGGGGTTGGCAGAGCCGTCCCGGGAGCCTTTGTTCGACCCTCGATGCCGACCCACAAACCAGCCGTGCTCGCCTTGGAGGATGGGAGCGTGTTCCGCGGCCTGGCATTCGGCGCCGAGGCCACGATTGCGGGTGAATGCGTCTTCAACACGTCGATGACGGGCTACCAGGAGATCCTGACGGACCCGTCGTATTTCGGGCAGATCGTGACGATGACGGCCGCCCAGATCGGCAACTACGGGATCAACGAGGAGGACGCCGAGGCCGCGGGCCCGAAGGCAAGCGGCTTCGTCGTGCGGGAACTCTCGCCGGTCGTCAGCAACTGGCGCTCCAAGCGCTCCCTCGCCGACTATCTCGCCGCCTACGGCATCCCCGGCATCAGCGAGGTCGACACCCGCGCGGTGACAAAGAAGCTCCGCGTCGACGGCGCGATGAAGAGCTGCCTGAGCACGCTGCCCATATCGGACGAGGAGGCGGTCTCCCGCGCCCGGGGCTGGAAGGACATGGCCGGCGCGGACTATGTGAAGGACGTCACCTGCACCGAGCCGTACCTCTGGCGGGACGACGACCCGGCCAATCACAACGCCGCTTACGTTCCCGTGGGCACGTCCTTCGGCGTGCCGTCGACGCCGGCGCGCAAGTTCAAGGTCGCGGCCTTCGACTACGGCGCCAAGCGCACGATCTACCGCAAGCTCGTTCGCCACGGATTCGAGGTGCACGTGTTCCCCGCGTCAGCCACCGCCGCGCAGGTCGGGGAGCACAATCCCGACTGCGTCTTCCTCTCCAATGGCCCGGGCGATCCCGCGGCGCTGCCGTACATCTACAAGACCGTCACGGACCTCCTGCCGAACTTCCCGATGTTCGGGATCTGCCTCGGCCACCAGATGATCACGCACGCGCTCGGCGGCACGACCTTCAAGCTCAAGTTCGGCCACAGGGGCGGCAACCAGCCGGTCAAGAACGTCGAGACGGGCCGGGTGTCGATCACGGCCCAGAACCACGGCTTTGCGACGGACCCGGCCAGCCTCAAGAACAAGGCCGCGATGATCACGGAGTACAACCTGAACGACAACACGGTCGAGGGCCTGCGCCACAAGGAGCTGCCGGTCTTCTGCGTCCAGTACCACCCCGAGGCGGCCCCGGGCCCGAGCGACGCCGATCCCCTCTTCGTCGACTTCTACCGGATGGTCGAGGCCCGCAAGGCCGGCCAGGTCTAGGGCGGAGCGATCCGCCGAATCGAAGCGATCCAGCCGAGGTCGGCTCCCGGGTCCCCTTGGGACAGGACGCCCGGGAAATATTCCTCGGCGTCCTCACTTCGGCTGTACGCCAGCGGCCCGGCGCCCCCGACCTCGATCGAGTACTCGCTCTGGAGCGCCCGGCGCCTCCCGGGATCCGCCACGCCATCCCACCAGGGATGCGCGGCCGGCGGATAGAGCCATGGCGCGGTCACCCGCGCCGTCACGTCGCCCTCGCGCACCGCCAGCGGCACGCCGAGGCCCATGTCGCTGCCGTCCCGGTTGAACTGGAGCCGCGTCGTCCCGTCCTTCCCGTGCGCGAGGACCAGCTGGTTCAGGCGGTCCCGGCGCCCTGACTCGAGGAGCGGGGTCTCCGCGTAGCCCGCGCCGGGCGCGACGTGGACCCGGACCTCCACCGGGCCGAATCCGATCCCCCTCAGCTTGATCCACCACAGGCTCGGGTAGTCCAGGAGCCGCGCGCAGGCGTCGTAGACGGCGGGCTGCGTCTTGCGCGCGATGCCGTTGTAATCGGCTGAGGCGAGGAGGACAAAGCCGGCCGTCCACAAGCCCGCGGCCCCCACCAGGGCACGCAGCGCCGTGCGGCCCTTGCCCCAGTCGCTGAAGACGGCAAGGACGCCGAACGCAGCGACGGGCGTCCATCCGGCCCAAAGCTCGGCGACATACCGCGAGCAGGCGCCGCCCCAGGACAGGAGCACGAGGCCGGCGAGGACGCTCGAGGCGGCACCCGCCGCCACGGTGACCGCCAGGGACCGGCTCCCGGCCTCGTTCCGGCGCGGCAGGACCCAGGCCACCGCGGCCAGGCCCGCCGCCTGGATCGGCGCCGCGAACGCGACGCCGTAGACCTCGTCGATCCCCATGTACCCCGTCGGGCCGTCCACGGGCAGCGCAGGCCGCACGAAAGGGAAATACGGGCTCGGCCGGGCGATCCCCACAAGGTACTGGCGCAGGTTGAAGAGGATGTACTGCGGGCTCAGGAACCTCATGTTGCGGTACTCGTCGCCCCAGAGCTGGTAGCTCTGGCCGAACTCAAGCCACCGGCCGAAGCGCGCGTGGTTGTAGACAAGGAGCAGGAGTCCCGCCGCGGTGACCACCGAGGATGCGAGGACAAACGGCGACCAGCGCCGCGCCCCGGGGCCCGACCTGATCACCGGGACGAGGAGGATGACGAGGAGGGCGCCCGCGGCGAAGACGTCGGTGGCCCGGCTCGCGATCGCAAACGCCAGGGCCGCCCCGGCCGCCGCCGCCCACGCGATCCTCCCCCCTGAGTCGTGGTATCTCCAGAGGAAGTAGAGCGCCCACCAGAGGCACGCCACCGCGGCGACGATGGGCAGCTCCCAGAAGAGCGGCCGCCGGGCGACGACCGGGAGCCACGACGCGAAGAGCGCGCAGAGGAAGGCCCCGGCGGCCGCAAGGCCGGACGCCGAGGGAAAATGGCGGCGCCTCACCGAGGCGACAAGGAGCGCAAGCGCCGCCAGGCCCAGGGACCCGAACGAGGCCACGGCGAGCCGCTGCGGCATCTCGTGGCCCGCCAGCACCCGCCACGGCAGCATGAGGAGGACGGCCGGGCCCGGGCCGTAATAAATGTAGTATTTGCCCTGATACAGGCTCGCGTCCAGGAGCCGGGTCGAGATCCGCTGCCCGGGCCGGTACGGGTCGCCGAGGGCCACCAGGTCCGCCGCCGGCGCCACGGAGAGCGACGTGTGCCCGGCGAGGAAGCCCTCGGTCAGGTACTCGTAGTGGTGCGCGACCGACTGGTCCGCGTCGAAAGGCGAGAGCGAGTCGGCCATCCGGAAGAGCGCCGCCGACCCCGCCAGGAAGGCGAGCAGGAGGACTAGGCCCGACTCGGCTCGGCTCGGCTTCACCGGTTCACCGGCCCGCGCCCGGGGACCGCCCGAGGTAGGCCGCGAACTTCCCGGCGTCCTCTTCCGTGTCCACGCCGATGGAGGGGTCCCCGGTGATGCCGACGGCGATCTCGCGCCCGTTCTCGAGCACCCGCAGCTGCTCCAGGCGCTCGATCTCCTCCAGCCTGCCGATCGGCAGCCTGGCGAAGGCCTCGAGCAGGGCCGCCTTGTAGGCGTAGAGGCCCAGGTGCTTGAAGCAGGGGTTCGCGGCGACCCATGCGTCGTCGACCTTGCCCCCCAGGTCCCTTGGGTACGGGATCGGGGCCCGCGAGAAATACTTCGCCCGGCCCCCCTTGTCGCATACCACCTTGACCTGGTTCGGGTTGCAGAAATCCGCGGCGGCGGTGAACCGCGTGGCGAGGGTCGCCATGTCCGCGGGTCCGGCGATCAGCGTGGCGAGGAGGGAAATCTGGCCCGCCGACACGAGCGGCTCGTCGGCCTGGACATTGATGACGAGGTCGGCCCTCACGGTCCGGTTGGCCTCCGCAATCCTGTCCGTGCCGCTGGCGTGGTCGACCCGGGTCATGACGGTCCGGTAGCCCGCCAGCGCAAGGCAGTCCCGCAGGAGCGGGTCGTCCACCGCAAACCACAGGTCAAGTTCCGGCGCCACGCCCGCAATCCTGTCGGCCACCCAGCGCACCAGCTCGCGCCCACTAATTTTATGTAAAAGCTTCCTGGGGAATCGCTTGGACTCGAGCCTACAGGGTACGATTATCGCTGTTTTCAGCATCCCTTTTGATGCTGGCCGCAGGTTTTTGAGTTGCAAGCCGGGCGTACCTGCGGAGGGTAGGCGTTCTCTCAGGACCCATCTTGATCCCCTCACCATGAATCCCGCCGAAACATCCCCCACGGGCCAAGCCGTGGTGAAGGAGCTTGTTGTGCAGAACAAGCTGGGGATCCATGCGCGCCCGGCGGCGATGATCGTGCGGATCACCAACAAGTTCAAATCCGAGGTCTTCGTCGAGAAGGACGAGGAGCAGGTGAACGGCAAGAGCATCATGGGCCTCATGATGCTCGCGGCCGGCAAGGGCTCGAAGGTCAAGTTCCTCGTCACGGGCGAGGATGCGCCGCAGATGCTCGCCGAGCTGGAGCAGCTGTTCGCCCGCAAGTTCGACGAGGCCTGAGGCGCGGCCCTGGCCGCGCTAGAGCCCGAAGAAGGCGCGGGCCGCCGCCGTGGTCGCCGCAGCCAGCTCGTCCAGGCTGACACCCAGCATAGTCGCCGCGTAGGCAGCCGTGTGCCGCAGGTACGCGGGCTCGTTCGTCTTCCCGCGGTGCGGCACCGGCGCGAGGAACGGCGCGTCGGTCTCGATCATCAGCCTGGCCAGTCCCTGCGCCTTCGCGGCCGCGCGCACGTTTTCCGCGTTCTTGTAGGTCAGTATCCCCGTGAAGGAGCCCCGCCCTCCCCGCTTCATGAGCTCCCTCATCTCCGGCTCGCCCTCCGCGAAGCAGTGGAAGACCACGCGGTTCCAGTCCACGCCGCTTGCATCGATCATGGCAACGCACTCGCTGAACGCGCCGCGGGAATGGATGACCACCGCGCAGCCGAGGCGTTTCGCCAAGGCGAGCTGCGCGTCGAAGGCCGCCTTCTGCAGGCCGAACATGCGCCCGGCCGCCTCCGGCTCCTTCGGCAGGTGGAAGCGGTCGAGGCCGCATTCGCCGAGGGCCACCGGCACATCGGCGCGGTCCCCTGACCAGTGCCCCTCGATGGCCGCGGCCGCGGCCTCCCAGGTCTCGTCGACCGTGCAGGGGTGGATGCCGACCGTGTAGCGGATGCAGCCGCGGTTCTCCCGCGCGATCCCGCGGTAGAGGTCCCAGTCGTCCGGCGCGGTGCCCACCGCGACCATCTCCGTGACCTCGGCCTCGCGCGCCCTGCGGACGAGGTCCGCCAGGCCCCCGCTCCGGGAGGCGGCGTCAAGGTGCGTGTGGGTGTCGATGAGGGTCATGGAGGGGGGACAGGATTGGAAATCCACGGCCCGCGCACAAGACCCGGTTGAATTCCCCGGTCCCGGTCCCATTCTGGCGGCGTGCCTGAAATCCTCAACGTCAGCCGCCTCTGCGTCACCCGCGGGCGGACCGACATCCTGCGCGGCGTCGACTGGCGGGTGCGCCGCGGCGAGCACTGGGTGATCCTCGGGCCCAACGGCTGCGGCAAGACGTCGCTCCTGAAGTCGCTCACGGGCTACCTCTCGCCCTCTTCGGGCGAGATCACGCTCCTCGGCAAGACCTATGGCGAGGCGGACTGGCGCGAATTGCGCCTCGAGATCGGCATCGTGACGAGCGCGCTGCAGGCCTCGATCCCCGCCGCCGAGACCGCGCTCGAGACCGTCGTCAGCGGCCGGTACGCGCAGCTCGACCTCTGGGCCCGGCCAACCCGCGGGGAATTCTCCCAGGGCCGCACGCTCCTGCGCTTCGTCGGGGGAGCCGCCCTCGCCAAGCGCGAGTGGGCCTACCTCTCCCAGGGCGAGCGCCAGCGCGTGCTGATCGCCCGGGCCCTCATGTGCCGGCCGCGCCTCCTCATCCTCGACGAGCCCTGCGCGGGCCTCGACCCGGCGGCGCGCGAGGAATTCCTCTGGTTCGTGGAGGCCCTGGCGAGGCGGCGCGGGGGCCCCGCCCTCGTCCTCGTCACCCACCATGCCGAGGAGATCATGCCGTCCTTCACGCACGCGCTCCTGCTCAAGGCCGGCGCGGTGTCCGCCTCCGGCGAGAAGGACAAGGTGATCACCTCGAGGCGCCTGGGCGCCGCTTTCGGCGCGCGCATCAGGGTCAGCCGGTCGCGGGGCCGCTACGCGGCCTCGGTCGCCCACCGCGCGCGCGTGACGCGCCTGTAGGGTCAGCTGCCCGCCTGGCCGAAGATCTCGGCAAAGAAGGCCTGCATGTCCAGCCACGAGCGTCGGTCCGCCGAGGGGCTGTAGGCGATGAAACCCTTCATCGCCGGGAACTTCTCGGCATTCGCGTCCGACTCCGGGTTCGTGAAGGCGTGGTAGGCGCCCGCATACTGCTTGAACTCGTAGTCAAACTTCCCGTCGTTGAGCGACTTGAGGTAGGCGTCGATCTGCTCCTGTTTCATGGACGGGTCGAGGGCCCCGTGGCAGATGAGGATCTTCGCCTTGTTCTTGGCGGCGTCGTCGGGCGTCGCCGCGAGCAGGCCGCCATGGAAGCTCACGATGCCGGCCAGGGGCGCACCTATATAGGCGAGGGCCTGCACGGCGGACCCGCCGAAGCAGTAGCCGATGGCGGCGACCTTCGCGGGATCCACGAGGCCCGTGGCCAGGAGCTGGTCGAGGGCCGCCTGGCCGCGCGCGGCCAGGAGGCCGTTCTTCCGGACCGCCCCGGAGAGTTCGCCCGCCTCCTGCGGGGTCTTCGCCAGGACGCCCGTGCCGTACATGTCCGCCGCGAACGCCACGTAGCCGAGGTTCGCGAGCTGGATCGCCCGGTTCTTCACATAGTCGTTCAGGCCCCACCACTCGTGGATGACGAGGACGCCGGGCAGCTGGCCGGCCTTTGCCTTCGCGTCGTCGTAGGCGAGGAATCCCTGGAGCTTGACGCCCCCCTGCTCATAGTCGACGGCGCGGGTGACGACGGAGGCGCTCGCGGAGACGGCGCCGAGTGTGAGTGCGAGGACGGTGGTCATGATCTTCATTTTTTGACAGGGGGGTATGGACACACGGTGCCGCTTCGCGTTCGCGCGTCAAATCCGGCGGCCGATTGGCCGCCGCAGGCGGGGTGCCTCGCCCGGGCTCAGGCGTGAAGCCCGCCCGCGATGTAATTCTTCAGCTCCTCGGCCTCGTTGCGGTGGCTGTCCGCAACCCACCGCGATATGTCGCCGATGGAGACAAGGCCCTTCAGGAGGCCTCGTTCCACCACCGGGATGTGCCGGCAGCGCTTTTCCGCGAACAGGACCATCGTCTGCTCTATGGTCGTGTCCGGGGTTATGGTGTGAACGTTGCGCGTCATCACGTCGGCCACGCGCACGGACTTCGGGTCCCTTCCCTCGCCGACGACGCGCCGAAGCACGTCGCGCTCAGTGAAGATCCCTTCGATCCGGCCCGCGTCGATGATGATGATGCAACCAATGCGTTTCCTGTTCATTTCGGCCACGGCTTCGGCGATCGTGATTGTCGAAGCAACGGCGTGCACAGCCGACCCTTTGCGCTCGAGGAGCGCGGCAACTGGGGTATCCATGGGGTATAGGGGGGTTTACCTGCCCCCATCATTTCCTCTTTCGCCGCGTTCGCAAGCCCCGCGTTGGGACCGAAGAAGCTTGTGATTCCCCTGCAACCGGGGGAATGAAAACGCTCGCCCAATCGATGAAGCCCCCCCTGCTCCCCTCCGAAGTCCTGCGCCGCCTGCTGCGCGTCGCGCGTTTCGACGGGGTCTCCGTCCTCGGCGTCGCGGGCGCGTTCGCCCTCATCTCCGCCGCGTCGCGCGACGTGTCCGGCGCCGTGATCGGCCTCCTCGTCGCCGCGGCGGGAGCCATCGAGCTGCACGGCGTCACGATGCTCCGCGTCGGCCGCCCGGGCGGCATGCGCTGGCTCGTCGCGAGCCAGCTCTACCTCATGGCCACGATGCTCGGCTACGTGGCGCTGCGGATCGCAAGCCCCGACATCGCCTCCATCAAGCCGATCGTGACCTCGGAGCTCGCCGAGCAGATCCAGGCCGCCGGCATGAGCGTCGACCAGTTCCTCCTGGAATTCCTGCGCCTCGTCTACTTCGTGGTCGCCGCGGCCACCGTCCTCTACCAGGGAGGGATGACCCTCTACTACCTGAGACGGCGGGCCGCCGTGGAGATCGCCCTGCAGGAGCAGGAGGCGCCATAGCCCCCGGCCCGCGGCGGCTTGCAAGGCCGCCGGGCGCGCGCCACGGTCGGATCGTGCCCCGCTGGAAAACCCTGACCCTCGCGCTGGCGTGCGTCGCCGCGCTCGCGGCCCGCGCCGCCGCGCCCAACCTCGGCGGGCGCATCGTCGTTGTCGCCGTGGAGGACGACTACCCGCCCTTCAACTATGTCGCCCCCGGCACGGGCAAGCCCGTCGGGTGGGACTATGACGTCGTCCGCGAGCTCGCAAGGCGCCTCAACTTCAGGCCGGAATTCCGGGAGATCTCCTGGGACAGCATGATCCAGGCGGTCTCCACGGGCCAGTTCGACATGGCCGCGAACGGGATCACGGTCACGCCCGACCGGGCGCGCGTCGTCGACTTCTCGAGGAGCTACGCCCAGGTCCGCCAGCGGCTGCTGGTCCGCATCGACGAGAAGAGGTTCTCCACCCTCGAGGAATTCGCGGCGACCCCGGGCGCCCGGCTCGGCGCCCAGAAGGGCAACACCAACTACACGCGTGCGGAGGAGATGGTCGGGCGCACGCGCATCGTCGCCTACGACGCGTTCGGGGACCTGGTGCTGGCCCTGATCACCGGGGACCTCGACGCCGTCATCATCGACGACGTCGGCGGCCAGGGCTACGTCGGCGCGAACGCCGGCAGGCTGCGCCTGCTGGACGGGGCGCTCGCCGCACAGGACCTCGCCATGATTTTCCCGAAGGGCTCGCCCCTGCGCTCCGCGGTCGACGGCGGCCTCGCGGCCATGAGGGACGACGGCACGCTCGGACGCATCAGCGCTGTTTGGTTCGCCCCCGCGCTGCCCACGCCGGACGGCGCGAAGCCTTGATCCGGCCACGCCCATGATCGGGCCCGATGGCCAGCTGTCCCCGGGCAACGTCGGCCGCCTGGCGCGCGCCCCGTGGTGGCTCCTCGCGGTCGCCCTGGCGGCGACGATCCTCGTCTGGAAGACCGCAACCTCCGTGGTCTATGCGGACATCATGCGCGCGCTCCTCTCCGGTCTCGGCGTCACGCTCGCCGTCACCGTCATCGCCTTCCCGCTTGCGATCGCTCTCGGCCTCGCGGCCGCGCTCTGCCTCGTGTCGCCCCACCCGGTGCGCCGGAACGTCGCGGCCCTCTATGTCCAGCTCGCCCGCGGCATCCCGATCCTCGTCCAGATCTTCATCGTGGCCTTCGTCCTCGTGCCCCTCGGCGTCGAAGCCGCCCGCTGGGCCGGGGACGCCTTTCCGTCCCTCGCCACGCTGCGGGCCTCCGACGTGCCGATGGGCGCCCGGGTGGTCGCGGCCCTCGCGTTCGCATACGGGGCGTTCGAGGCGGAAACGATCCGCGGCGGGCTCACCTCGCTTCCCCGCGGGCAGGCCGAGGCGGCGCGCGCCCTGGGCCTGACGAAGGGCCAGGCGCTCCGCCTCGTCCTCCTGCCCCAGACCTTCCGGCGCATCCTGCCGACGCTCGGCAACGACCTCATCTCGCTGCTGAAGGACTCGTCCCTCGTCTCGGTCCTGGGCGTGCGCGACATCACCCAGGAGGCGCGCCTCTATGCGAGCTCCACGTTCCGCTACACGGAGAGCCTGGAGCTCCTTGCCCTCCTCTACCTCGCCCTGACGCTTCTCCTCGCCCTCGGGGTCAAGGCCCTCGAGCACCGGTACCGCCGCCATGCCGCCTGAAATGCCACCCGTCCTCGAGGCCCGCGGAATCGTGAAGCGCTTCGGCGCGGTCACCGCCGTGGCGGGCATCTCGCTTGAGGTCGGCGCGGGCAGGGTCACCGCGATCCTCGGGCCCAGCGGGTCCGGCAAGTCCACGCTCCTGCGCTGCCTCAATTTCCTCGAGCTGCCCGACGCCGGCGAGGTGATCCTCGACGGCGTGGCCGTGCGGCCTCGGGACCGAGACCTCGACGCCCTGCGCTCGCGCGTCGGCATGGTGTTCCAGCAGTTCAACCTGTTCCCCCACCTGCTCGTCTGGGAAAACGTCGCCCTCGCCCCCCGGGCGGTCCGCGGGACCGGGCGGGAGGGCGCGAGGAGCCTGGCGCTGCGGCTGCTCGATCGCGTCGGCCTTGCCGACAAGGCGGACGCCCACCCCTCCCAGCTCTCCGGCGGCCAGCAGCAGCGGGCGGCGATCGCGCGGGCCCTCGCTATGGAGCCCGCGGTCCTCCTCTTCGACGAGCCCACCTCGGCCCTCGACCCGGAGCTGACCGGCGAGGTCCTCGCCGTGATGCGCGCCCTCGCAGCCGACGGGACCACGATGGTCGTCGTGACCCATGAGGTCGCCTTCGCCCGAGCCGTGGCGCACGAGGTCCTGTTCATGGACGCCGGCCTCGTGGTCGAGCGCGGGCCGCCGGAGGCGGTGATCGCGAACCCGGCCCACGAGCGGACCCGCAGGTTCTTCGGGCGCGGCGCCTAGGACGGGTCGACCCTCTTCACGTCCTTCACGGACCACTTCGTCACCGTGAGGCCCTTGGCCGAGCGGCTGCTCACGCCCACGGCCGCCATGTCGAAGTCGAACTCCCTCACCCGGGCGTTGCTGCGGCCGTCGAGCGAGACATGGACCGTCCTCGGCATGGCCTTCTGCGTCGGGCTCACCTCGAAGTACACGACCTTGGATCCGTCGGACTTCGTCAGCGGGTAGAGCTTGTCGCGCGTCACGCCGCCGATCTGGAAGCGCTTGGCGAACGCCTTCCCGCTCGCGCCGTCCTGGTAGATCATCGAGTAGAAGGACGTGTCCCCGTCCTTCGGGAAGACCACGCAGTGGATGATGTTCAGGCCCATGAAGACCTTGTCCCCCACCTTGGACACCTTCATCGATCCGTCGCCCATGATGCACAGGACGCTGTCCAGGATCGTGCAGTCCTGCAGGTACTGGTGCTGGCGCCAGTTCAGGCCGATGAAGCCCTCCTCGCGGTTCACGTAGAGGCGCTGGTTGGCCGAGACGACCTCGGCCGCGCTGATCTGCTCGATCTCGTCGTACTCGGTGCGGCGCTTGATCCCCTTGCCGTACTTCTCCTGGAGCATCTCGAACCACCTGATGGCATGGGCCGTCAGGTTCTTCAGGTCATGGCGCACTTCCTTCAGCTCCTCCTCGATCTTCTTCAGCGCCTCGTCGGCCGCGAAGCGGTTGTAGGCCGAGATGCGCTTGATCCGGATCTCGGTCAGCCTTGCGACGTCGTCGTCGACGACCTCGCGGCGCAGCTGCTTGACGAACGGCTTCAGGCCCTCGCGGATCTCCGAGAGCACGCTCTCCCACGTCTTCGACTTCTCGATCCGGCGGTAGATCCGCTCCTCGATGAAGATGCGCTCCAGGGAATCCCAGTGCCACTGCTGCTCGAGCTCGCCCTGGCGGATCTGGAGCTCCTGCCTGAGGAGCGCGACCGTCTTGTCGACGGTGCGCTTGAGGATCTCGCGGACGCCGAGGAACGCCGGCTTGTCGTCCTCGATGACGCAGGCGGACGGCGACAGCGCAACCTGGCAGGCCGTGAAGACGCAGAGCTGCTGGATCACCTTTTCCGGCTCGGAGCCCTGGGGCAGGTGCACGAGGATCTCGACCTTGTCCGCCGTGTTGTCGTCGACCCGCTTGATCTTGATCTTGCCCTTGGCGTTCGCGGCCAGGATGGACTCGATCACCGACTCGGTCGTGGTCCCGTAGGGAAGCTCCGTGATGGCGAGGAGGATCTTGCCGCGCTGCTCGATCCGCGCGCGGACCTTCACCTTGCCGCCCCGCTCGCCGTCGTTGTACTCGGAGAAGTCGGCGATGCCGCCCGTCGGGAAGTCCGGGAAGATCCGGAACGTCTTTCCCTGTAGGTGGTTGATCGCTGCGCGGCACAGGTCGTTGAAGTTGTGCGGCAGGATCTTCGTCGAGAGGCCGACCGCGATGCCCTCGGCTCCCTCGAGGAGCACGATCGGGAACTTCGCCGGCAGGGTCACGGGCTCCTTGGCGCGGCCGTCGTAGCTCAGCTGCCAGGGCGTCGTCTTCGGGTTGAAGAGCACCTCGCGGGCGAAAGGGGTCAGGCGCGCCTCGATGTAGCGCGGTGCCGCCGCCTCGTCGCCCGTCAGGACGTTGCCGAAGTTGCCCTGGGGCTCGATGAGCCAGCCGCGCTGGCCCATGCCTACCAGGGCCGCCCCGATTGACGCGTCCCCGTGCGGGTGGAAGCGCATGGTCGCCCCCACGACGTTCGCCACCTTGTGGAAGCGGCCGTCGTCCATCTCCCAGAGGGTGTGCAGCACGCGGCGAAGGACGGGCTTCAAGCCGTCGTCGATGTGCGGCACCGCGCGGTCGAGGATGACGTAGCTCGCGTAGTCGAGGAACCAGTCCGTGTAGTTGCGCTCCAGCGGGGCCGCGGGGCCCTTCCCCGATCCGGGTATCTTCGCTTCCTTGGCCATGCTCCGGTGTCCCGGCTCAGGCCGGGACGGTGTCCTTCTCGACGCGCAGGTTCTCGATGATGAATTCCTGCCTGTCGGGGGTGTTCTTGCCCATGAAGAACGAGAGGAGCAGGTCGCTGTTGTTCACGTGGTTCAGCGAGAGCGGCTCCAGCTTGATGTCCTCGCCGATGAAGGCCTTGAACTCGCCCGCCGATATCTCGCCGAGGCCCTTGAACCGCGTGATCTCCGCGGCGGCGCCCACCTTGCCGACGGCCGCCGCCTTCTCCGCCTCGCTGTAGCAGTAGTGCGTCTCCTTCTTGTTGCGCACGCGGAACAGCGGCGTCTCCAGGATGTAGAGGTGCCCGTGGGCGATCAGCTCGGGAAAGAACTGGAGGAAGAACGAGATGAGAAGGAGGCGGATGTGCATCCCGTCGACGTCGGCGTCCGTCGCAATGATGACCTTGGCGTAGCGCAGGCCGTCGAGGCCGTCCTCGATGTTCAGGGCCGACTGCAGCAGGTGGAACTCCTCGTTCTCATAGATGACCTTCTTCGTCAGGCCGTAGGTGTTCAGCGGCTTGCCCTTGAGCGCGAAGACGGCCTGCGTCTTCACGTCCCGGCACGCCGTCAGGGAGCCGGCGGCCGAGTCGCCCTCCACGATGAAGATCGCGCTCTCCTCGGACTGCTCGTCCTTGTCGCCGAGGTGCACCCGGCAGTCGCGCAGCTTGCGGTTGTGCAGCGACGCCTTCTTGGCGCGCTCCCGGGCCAGGTTGCGGATACCGGCCAGCTCCTTGCGCTCGTGCTCGCTCTCCTGGATGCGCTTGAGCAGCGCGTCCGCCGTCTCCGGGTTCTTGTGCAGGTACACGTCCAGGGTCTGCTGGACGAACTTGCCGATGAACTCCTTGATGGTCGGCCCGTCGGGCCCGATGACCGTCGAGCCGAGCTTGGTCTTGGTCTGGGACTCGAAGATCGGCTCCATGACCCGCACGGAGACCGCCGCGACCACCGCCTGGCGCACGTCGGACGCGTCGAGGTCGCGCTTGTAGAAGTTCCTCAGGGTCTCGACGAAGGCCTCGCGGAAGGCCTGCAGGTGGGTGCCCCCCATCGTCGTGTGCTGGCCGTTGACGAACGAGAAGTACTCCTCGCCGTAGTGCGACCCGTGGGTGATCGCCAGCTCGATGTCCTCGCCCTCGAGGTGGATGATGGGGTACAGGGGCTCCCCGATCAGGTTCTTCTGGAGCAGGTCCTTCAGGCCGTTCTCGGACTTGAACGGCTTGCCGTTCAGGAGGAGCGTCAGGCCCCGGTTCAAAAAGGCGTAGTTCCAGAGCATGTCCTCGACGAACTCCTCCCTGAAGCGAAGGTTCGCGCCGAAGAGCTCCGCGTCCGGGGTGAACTCGATCGCGGTGCCGTTGCGCTCGTCCGTCTTCGAGACCCGGTGGTCCTTCTTCAGCTTGCCCCTGGCGAACTCGACCACCTTGGACTCGCCCTCGCGCACGGCCTGCGCGCGGTACTCGATGGACAGGGCGTTCACGGCCTTCTGGCCGACGCCATTCAGGCCCACCGCCTTCTTGAAGGTCTCGCTGTCATACTTGGCGCCCGTGTTGATGACCGAGACGCACTCCAGGAGCTTGCCGAGCGGGATGCCCCGGCCGAAGTCGCGCACCTTCGCCCGCTTCTCATCCAGGTCGATCTCGATCTTCTTGCCGTGCCCCATCGTGAATTCGTCGACGGAGTTGTCTATCGTCTCCTTGAGCAGCACGTAGATGCCGTCCTCGGCGTGCGCACCGTTGCCCAGACGTCCGATGTACATCCCGGGGCGCAGCCGGATGTGCTCGGTCGACGAAAGGGTTTTGATGCTGGCCTCGGTATAGCCGGATGCCATCCGACCCACAGTTTAGCGCGGGGTCCCCGTGACAAGCGAAATTGGGCCCCCTGCAGGGTAATTAGGTCCGCGGCACCGGCTTGGGAACCACCTACTGACTGGAGGGACTATAGATGCCATGGACATGACGCTGCGCGACCAGACCCTGCGCGACCGGACCCTCGCCCACGCGCTTGCCCGCGTGGCCCTCGGGACCAACATCTCCATACATGGCCTGGCGCGGATGCCCCATATCGCCCCGTTTGCCGCGCAGATGCGGGTCGAATTCAGCCAGACGTTCCTGCCCGGAGCCCTGGTGGAGGCCACCGGCTACGCCATCGTCGTCGCCGAGGCCGGCATCGGCCTGCTCATCCTCGCGGGCCTGCGCCTGCGGATCGCGCTCATCCTCGGGCTCGTGCTCATGATCGTCCTGCAGTTCGGCACCTGCGTGCGCCAGGACTGGAACGTCGCAGGGCTGCAGCTGCCCTATGTCGGCCTCTATGCCCTCCTCCTGGCGACCTGCCGGTACGACCGCTACTCGGTCGACGGCCTGCTCAGGGGGAACCGCGAGCCGGCGTACCTCTAGGGGCGGCCTAGTTCAGGAACATCGCCTCGTCCGTCTGAAATAGGCCGTGGGCGAGCTTCGTCCAGGCGTCCAGGGGGGCGCGACTCTTGAAGGCGGCGGCACCGGGTTCCACCTGCG
>Ga0302325_10009209_pt1 | contig 21591 bp, 23 predicted proteins | sample Palsa_T0_2_FD_201948 | JGI IMG/M metagenome (GOLD analysis project Ga0302325, IMG submission 201948) | Peat permafrost microbial communities from Stordalen Mire near Abisko, Sweden - Palsa_T0_2 | ecosystem: Environmental > Terrestrial > Soil > Palsa > Peat permafrost | place: Sweden: Abisko...
CGAACGCCGTGCGCTACACGCGGCTGACCTATGACGAGGCTTTGGCCACGGGCGTTCGGATCATGGACACGAGCGCGTTCGTGCTGGCTAACGAGCAGAACCTGACCATGCACGTGTTCGACGTGGCGGCCGCGGGCGTGATGCGCCAGATCTGCGAGGGCGCCGAACTCGGCACCCGGATCAGCGTCAAGCCCAGCTGACCGGTTTTACCTGGTGGATACCAGGGAGATCACGCGGCGCCTGACGCGCCGGCTCGGAGCCGGTATCGCGGGCTGGTGCGCCGAGGTTCCGGCGCTGGCGAGTGAGACGGCGGAGCGCTGGTCGCTCGTGCTGGGCGATCCGCTCCCGAGTGGCGCCAGCTCGGTGACACTGCGCTGTATCCGGTCCGATGGCTCGCCCGCGGTGCTGAAGCTGAGCCCGGACCTGCCGGTCGTGTCCGAGCAGGTGGCGATGCTGACCGCGTTCGGCCCGAGCGGCAGGGTTCCGGCGGTGCTCGCCGCCAACGTGGCGGCGGGCGTGGTCCTGCTGGAGCTGATCGAGCCGGGCACCAGGGCCGATGAGCTGACCCCGCGGCCCCCCGCGGAGGACTGGGCCAGCCTGCTCCAGGCGCTGCACGCAGCCGCGGTGCCGCCCGACGTCCTGCCTGACCTGCGCGCGCAATGCGGCGGGTTCTTTACCCGGATCGGGCGCCGAGTCTGCGACCCGGAGATCGGGGGGGTGGTGGGACCGGCGGATGTGGAACGGGGATGGTTGCGGTGCCAGGCGCTGCTCGCGTCGGAGACGACGCGGCTGCTGCTGCACGGCGATCTGCACCTGGGCAACGTGCTGGACGGCGGTTCGCGCGGGCTGGTGGCGATCGACCCGAGGGCCTGCGTCGGCGATCCGTGCTTCGATGCCGTCGACTACCTGCTGGACGGCGCGGGGTCCGACGGAGTGGACGCCCGCTGCGGGGCGCTGGCGGTGGCGTCGGGACTGGATGCCGGACGGCTGTTCGAGTGGTGCCGCGCGATCGCGGCGATAGTGGCCATCGCCTACCTCGGGCGGGCGGGCCGCGAGTCGGCTATCCCGGAACTGCTCACGCTCGCCCGGTGACTCTCCCGGATTGACGACTCATATCGACTACGATGTAGTCATGAGTAAGCGTAGCGCGACACCGGTGAGGTTCGACCCGTCGGTGGCAGACCGACTCGCCTCCTTCGTTTCGGCGAACCCTGGCATGTCGCTGTCCTCAGCGGCAAACCGGCTGGTTGACGAGGCCTTGCGGATGGCCGAGCATCCTGGAGTGCTCTTCCGGTCGGGTCCCACCGGACGCCGCGCCGCCCTGGCCGGAGGCCCGGACGTCTGGGAGGTCATCCGCGCCGTCAAATCGGCTCACGCGCTTGAGCCCGGCTTGGACAGCGACGACCTGGTGAGCCTGGTCAGCGAGAACACCGGGATAGCGCTGCGCCTGCTGACCACCGCGGTCCGCTACTGGGCCGCCTACCCAGGCGAGGTCGACGCGGAGATCGCCGCGGCGGACGCGGCCGAGGAAGCCGCCGAGCGGGCCTGGCTGCGCGAGCGTCAGCTTCTGGCCGGGTAGGCCATGAGCCAGCCGCTGTTGCTAGACGAGATGTTTTCTGACCAGATCGCGCAGCAACTCCGTGCCCAGGGCCACGACGTCATCTCGATTGTTGCCGACCCAGCCTTGGCCGGGCTCCCCGACGAACAGGTCCTCGCCTACGCCGCGACCGAGGGACGGGCACTGGTCACGGCCAACGTTAAGGACTTCGTTCCCTTGGATGGCCGCTACCGCGCCGCCGGCCAGTCTCACGCGGGCCTGATCCTGGTATCGACCAAAACCTTCCCCCAAAACCGCGGATTCCCCTCCGCGATCACGGCCTCCCTCGCCACGCTGCTTAGCGGTACGGCCAAGATCCAGTCCGGAGAGGTGCTATTCCTCGCGCGCGGCCACAGGTAATGGGAATGTCTCGGTGGCGCGTTGGATGGGTGTGGGGAACCAGCAACTGGACTTCGCGGAGTTCTACCGCGGCGCCGCCGATCAGTGCCTGCGAGCTGTCCTGGTCAGCATCGGTGACCAGGACACGGCACGGGATCTGGTAGACGAGGCGTTCGCCCGCGCCTGGGCGTCCTGGCCCACCGTGAGCAAGCATCCCGCGCCGGAAGCGTGGGTGGTACGGACCGCGCTGAACGCCGGCATCTCCCGCTGGCGACGCCGCCGACGGGAAGTATCGGTCCCCGATCCGGACCGGGTCGCGGACCTGCCCGCAGTCGGCGGGGCATCGGTAAGTCTGGTGGACCCGCGGATCATGGCGGCGCTGATGCGGCTACCCGCCCGGCAGCGGCAGGTGATCGCGCTGCGGCTGATCCTCGACCTGGACACGGCCCGCACCGCGGAAGTGCTCGGCATCGCCACCGGCACGGTCATGGCCCACCTGGGCCGCGCGATGACCACGCTGCGGCACGACCTTCAGCCCGAACTACAGCAGGAGCACCGATCATGAACGACCACGAGCTGATCACCGCGGTGCGTGAGTCGGTCGCGGATGTTCGCTCGGCCACCCCGGTCGCGCGGATCATCAGCCGCGGCCGCGTGGTCCGCGCACGGCGGCGGATTCCCGGCGTGGCCGGAGCCCTCGTCGTGGCGGCCGGGACCGCCCTGGCCGTGACCTCACTGCTGCCCTCCGGCCATCCGGGGCGGCCGGCCTCCGGCGGCCATCCCGGTGGCGCCCGGCTGGCCGCCTGGACGGTGGCCAGGCAGGCCAACGGCGACATCGACATCACCATCAACCAGCTACAAAACCCGGCAGGCCTGCAGACCACACTGCGCGCTGACGGGCTGCCTGTCGTCGTCAGCTTCTCCGGCCCCGCGCTGAGCGCGTCCTGCCGGTCCTACGACGCTCCGAAAGACGTGCTGAGGGCCGTCGCCCAGTGGAATGGGAGCGCCTTTCTGGTCATCAACCCGCAGGCCCTGCCCAGCGGGACCGGCGTGGCCATCTTCGACGACCCAGGAGCGGGAATCCCCTCGCCGAGCCCTGGCACGCCCGGTTCCGGCCACCCGGCCGGGATCAGCGGGCCGCCGGCCGGGATCACCGGCCCGCTGGCTGTCGGCCTGGTCTACGCCAGCCAGCAGTGCACCGGGTAGCTGGGCCGCTCGGCCCAGCTACGCTCTCTGCCTCCAGCACTTAACCCGGACCTTTCCATGAGCCGTGCGTACCATAGGCGAGGGGAGACGGCGCATTTCAGGCAAGGGGAATCCGATGCCGCAAGCGCAAGCACGGCGGGCTACCAGTAACGCATCGGATGTCGCCAAGCTCGTCAGGTTGCATCACCGGCGGCGCGGCTGGGCCTGGGTGGCGATAGGCAGCGCGATCGGCCTCGCGGTGTACGTGGGGATCGACGTAAACCTGTTCGATAAACTCACCGGGACGGCGGCAATCCTCGGCGTTATCCCCGTCTTCTTGCTGCTCGCGCTGGTTCTGGCCGGGCTGGTTGTAGTCATCGTCGATACGTCACGCATTCACCGCGCCGATGCGGCCGTCCGGGTAAGCGCGAAGGGCAGCGTTTCGCATTACCCGCTGTACGCTCACGCGCATCGCTATCCGCCGCGCCACCGGGGCAGCTGGGTGTTCGTTATCGTCATGCTCGCCGCGATGACGGGCATCACCGTGTTTATCCTGCCCGCGGTAGTGAACTCGTGGGCATATGTGGTCGGTGCGGAGAACCAGGACACCTTCAACCCGGTGTCGTACGGTCAGGCCTGCAACAGCGTGACCCACCGGTACCCCGGCGGCTGCCAGATAGTGACCGAAGGCTACCTTTCCAAAAGCGGCGCGGACGTCACCTGGGGCAGCCAGGTGCCACTCGGCCAGCCGTTCAGTGTCCGCGACCCGCTGTGGGCCTGGGGCAGGGGGCGGACGCTCATCAATGGCGACGGCTCAGCGATCCCGACGATCATCGCGGGCCTGTTCTTCGATGGAGCCACGCTGCTGCTGCTGTACATCCTCCTCGTGATCGCGCGCGACACGCCGTTGAGGCGAACTCAGCGGATATCCGCGCCCGCCGGCCCAGATCCGGGCCGAGCCCGCCGGACCCAGCAGCCCGTTCGCGGTCACCACGGAAGCGGCGCTCGTCGCCCGGCCCGCCGCGGCCAAGGCAGGCGCTGACTGACTCCGGATCATGGCTAGTTGCCCTGCGGCTGAGCTGACCGGCTGGAAACTGGGGCTTGAACTTGGAGTACGGTCCAGGGTTTAGCGTTCGTGTCATGAGCGTCGATCAGGTCACCGAAGAGCTGACGTTCGGGCAGCTGGCGTCCCGGGCCGGGGTGCGAGCCGACACGATCCGGTACTACGAGCGCGAAGGCCTGCTGCCGGTCCCGCAGCGGACCGAGGGTGAGCATCGCCGCTACGGACGGGCCGATGTAGACCGTTTGCTGTTCATCCGCGGCGCGCAGCGGCTGGGGCTGCGCCTGGCCGAGATCCGCGATCTGCTTACCGTTCGCGACACGGGCGCCTGCCCCTGTGAGCCCGCCGCGGATCTGCTGCGGCGGCATGTCACCCAGATCGAGGAGGACATCAGGCGGCTGTCGGCGTTGCGGGGCGAACTGCGCGGCATGCTGTCGGCCATGCCAGGCCCGGAGTGTCCCGACCCGCTGCCCGGCACCTGGTGCCCTCCCGGACTCCGGATGACCGGGAGGGAGGTGATGACGATGTGCGAGTGCTGCGGTAGCGGTACCTGCGACGGCTCGTGCTGCTGCTGAGCTGACCGGCGCGTCTCCGCCCCTAGGCGCCAGGGCGGGGACCCGGACGCTCGCCCCGCCTGGGCGCAGTTTAGGTCAGCCCGGCAGCCGCTTTGATGCTCGCCGGATGCTCGCCACGGCCGGATCGCTCTGCCACGACCGGTTGATACAGTGCTTGCCACGTGCGGCACGCAGCCTCGATAGGAATTGGCGGTCTCGAAGTCGATCGCGGTGAAGTCGAGAGCCATTTCCTGGCTGTTGTCTGATTGCCGGAAATCCCTCTTCCCTGCTTATACGTCGGCAGGATGCCAGCGGCGGTCCGCGGGGGTGACGCCTTATTCAGTGGCTCCCCGGTCTCGATCATGTTACTGTCATGCGCCGTGGAATGCTCTGGCTCGCCAAGCGCCCTGATCGTTGAGGTACCCGAGGCCGAACCAGCGGTGTCCCGGTTCCGGGAACGCCTTGATGACAATGCCCCGCTCGGCATCCCGGCTCATATCACGGTGCTCTACCCATTCATGGCGCCGAAGCTCATAGGTCCGCATCAGCTTGCCAAGCTGACGCAACTATTCGCCGCCGTCAGCCGGTTCCGCTTCGAGCTTGTCCGCACGGATTGGTTCGGCGATGACGTGCTGTGGCTCGCGCCTGGTGACGCTGGCCCCTTCGGCAGCCTGACTGACCTTGTGCACGAAGCATTCCCCGCGTTTCCGCCGTTTGGGGGGCAATACGATGAGGTTGTCCCGCACCTGACCATTGGTCTGGGCCGATCGTTGGACGACCTGCGCGCCGCCGAGGAATCCCTCCAGGCGCACCTGCCTATCGCGTCAACCGTGACCGCAATAGCCTTGATGGCTGAGCAATCCGGGGCCGGGCAATGGGCTAAGACCGCCACCTTCCCTCTGGCGTAATCACCCGGACCGGGCATCCAGATGGTCAGCCAGCCGCAAGCCTGTCCCTGCTCCGCTCGGCAGCGGCCATCACTGCCGCCACCGCGGTACCGCTGGCCCCAGGATCACCGCACACCCCGAACCCAGGCGCCCGCTAGGCGCCCGCCGGCCCGGAGCGCAACCGCCACGATGCCGCATCGAGCCGCATATGACCGGCTCAATGTTCCATCGTGGCGGTGCGGCACTGGAAGTTGCGCGCATCCGCGACCTGGAGACCGGATTTCTGAATGCAAGGATGAGGATTACAAAGCGATGGGAGGACGATGGCTGCCCGGTTCCAGCTCGTTATCGACTGCCAGGACCCTGAGCTGCTGGCCCGCTTCTGGGCGGCGGCCCTGGGATACGTGCTTGAACCGCCCCCCGAAGGGTTCGCTACCTGGGACGACTGGCGGCGCGACATCGGGCTTCCCGACAGTGAGCTGGGCATCGGCGCGGACAGCATCGTCGATCCCCACGGTGATGGCCCCCGCATCTGGTTCCATGTGATGCCGGACGCCAAGGTGGTCAAGAACCGCCTCCACCTCGACATCCACGCCAGCGGCTTCCCCAGCCGTTCGGACCCGCTCGCCATCCGCATGCAGCGAGTCGACGTCGAGGCCAGGCGGCTGGCGGATCTCGGGGCCACGATCACCGGAGCCCTAGGCGCCGACGGCCTCGATCACTACGCGGTGGGGATGAAGGACCCCGAGGGCAACGAGTTCGACATCAACTAAGCGGGAGGACGCCCGGGCCTCAGTAGCAGTGATTGACCGCTCATGACCTTGGCTAATGGCACGGCGATCGTCCGCCTTGCCGTCGGCAAACCGCTAGGGCGCCATTGACGCGGTGGCCGTGAGCTGGACCGCCTTCGCCGCCCGGGAAGACCGTTTTGTACAGCTTCGGCTTGCTCGTGCTGACCCTGATTGATCTGCGGGAGCTGTTCAGCTTCGGCGGCAGGTCGTGTGCGCTGGGATGCTCGACTGCCTGCGCCAGGAGCTGGCCCCCGGGTTAGCCGCCGGCGGGAACGCTGCTGCACCCATGCCTCGACCATCGCGCCCCACGCAACCGCCGACGCCCCGATAAAGGCCAACCCCGACAGCAAGAGCAAATAAGGATTACTGATGAGCACAGCGGCCGCGACCCCTGCCACGGCTAGCACACAGATGACGCATGCGCCCCACGCGATTACCTTCACCTGGTTAACCGGTTTCCGGGTCCGCCCGTGGGCGGAGGTCCGTGGCGACTGGCCTCCTGCCACCCCGGCGGGGATGTCGGCGGTGACCGCGGCTAGATCCCCGTGGGTCCGCGATGCGAGCGCCCGGCCCACCCGCTCGTTAAACTCGTCTTTGGCCAGCCGTCCCTGCACGAACGCGGCTTTGAGCACATCGATCACCTGCTCGCGGTCGGCGTGCGACGCCCGCAGGTAGCTGCGGCCTCCCGCGCCTGCTGCCAGCTCGTCTCCGGGTCCTGCCATCACCGGTGCCTCCCACCAAACACGATGTACGGAAAGCGTAGCGCGGCTGCCCTTCGCTCAGTCATCCTCGGACCCGAGCCTGACCTGGACTCTTGCGCCTTTCCGGGCACCAGCGCACCGCGGACCATGATCTCAGCGAGGATGACGGAGCGAGCCGAGGAGCTTCCCGAGGTGGCCGGCCTCCCGCAGATGGGCTTCGATGGCCGCGTCGAGAACCCCATCGCCCGGGATTTTCTGCCCTCGGGCCCGCAGTTCGGCTGCATACAGGTCCTTGAGGTGTTCGCGGTCCTGGCCGGCGGCGCTGGCCTGGGCCGCCTTAAACGCCTCCCGGCGGGACCGGAGTTCGTTCCGGGACTTGGCCCACATCTCACGGAAGTCGCGGATGCCGAAAGGCGGTGTCCCGAACTCATCGAGCATTCTGCGCATGGCTTCCGCGCCGGGGCAGGTGCACGATTGGCGCCAAGCCTGGTCGCCGACGGTGTTCTTCTCGTTCGTGACCGGGCAGGCGGCGTGGCAGTCGCACCTGCACAGAACCGCGAAGCCTTCGTGGCGCAAACGACGGTAGTTGAAGGCACCGCGAGAGCCGTGCCAGTGGCCACACTCGTCATGCATGCCCTCTAGGCAGGCCTGACTGGGCAGCACGCGCTCGCCGGTGTCGACCTGGCGGCTGCCCATGATCTGAGTCTAAGGTGCTGGCCTTCGGCCCGTACGCGAAGGGCAACGACGGGCAGCACGGCCCGGGCTCGCTGAGCTGAGCTGATCATTGTCACTATGTGTAGTCATATGATTACCCTCAGTAGATTGGCGGGGTATGCTGCCCGTGCAGGTAGCGGACGCCACGGTAGTGGAAGCAGGGACGTGGACACGGGGCGAATGACCACGCCAGGCAGCCAGATCGGCCGGGAGGTTTCAGGCGGCGCTCAGACTGGCGCACGGCCGCGGGCAGCGGAATCACCACGGGAGGCACTGCTTAGCGGAGAATCGCACTACGACCCGAATGAGACCAGCCGGGCTCGCGCCGTCATCCGGCTGAACCTGGGTTGTGTCTTGGCGTGGATTGCTGTCAATTGCGCTGCCGCGTGGTGGCTGCACAACGTCCGGCCCGCGGGGGTGGCGGCCGCCGGGGCGGCCATGGCCGGGGTCTGGATCTGGGTACTGCGCCAGATCTCTCGCGGCCAGATGACACCGGGCGTCGTCGCCACCTACACGGTCTCGGGCCTTTCGCTGCTGATGGCGATGGGCCTGTTCGTGCCCGAACTGTCGCTGCTGTTTACGTTCGCGACGTTTATCTTCTTGGCCTTTGGACTGTCCTACCTGGGCGGTCGCGCGTCCATGCGGGTGCTGGCTCTCACCCTAGCCGTGGCGCTGGTTTTGCTGCTGTCGTCGGTGGCGCTTCGCTGGACGAGCGGCGTGCCAGATGATGTCTATCGCTGGGTGAACCTGACCGGCATGCTGATGGCGCTGTCCATCGACGCCACCATGTTCATCATGCTTCGCAGAACGCTGGAAGCGCGGGCCCAGCGCCTCGTGGAGGCCGAGCGGGAGGCGGCACAGATGCAGCGCCGGATCTCCCAACAGGAACGGCTGGAAAGCATTGGCAAGCTGGCTGGCGGCGTTGCGCATGACTTCAACAACCTGCTGGGAATCATCCTCAACTACGCAGGATTCATAGCCGAGGCGGCACAAGACCAGCCGGAGCTACTTCATGACGTCGAGCAGGTGCAGGCCGCCGCCAAGCGCGCGGCGGCGCTGACCCGGCAACTGCTCATCTTTGGCCGACGCGACCTCACCCACGCCGAGGTGGTGGACCTCAACGGGGTGATCGGGGATACCGAAGGGCTCCTGCGGTCTGCGGTCGGTGAGCAGATCGAGTTCCACACCAAGCTCGCCGCAGGGGCCCTGTGGGTGCGGATGGATACCACTCGCCTGGAGCAAGTGCTGCTCAACCTCTCGGTCAACGCCCGTGACGCGATGCCTGAGGGCGGGACCTTGCTCATAGAGACATCCCAGCGCCGGTTCAGCGACCAGGGAGGAGACCGGACGGCACCCAGACCTGGCCGGTATGTGTGTCTGAGCGTGACCGACACGGGAGAGGGCTTCACCGAGGAGGCGCGCCAGCATGCGTTCGAACCATTCTTTACGACCAAGCCCGCCGGGCGCGGCACCGGCCTCGGGCTAGCTACCATCTACGGAATCGCCACGGACGCCGACGGCGACATCCGACTGTATTCGGAGCCCGGGGTGGGGACCACTGTGCGTGTGTACCTCCCGGCGGCCGACGCGGCTACCGCGGCGGCTGCAGCCCCCGCCTACGGCCCGGCCGAGATTGACGGCGCGGGCCGAACGGTCCTGCTGGTGGAGGATGAGGTGCAGCTGCGCAAGGTCACCGCCAGGATCCTCGAATGCCACAACTACCGGGTACGGGCAGCCGACAGCCCGCACGACGCGCTGGCCATGATCCACGGAGACGCGCAGGCTGACCTGCTGCTGACCGACGTGGTCATGCCAGGGATGTCAGGTCTGCAGCTTGCCGAGCACGCTGCTGCCGTGCGGCCGCACCTGCGCCACCTGTTCATGTCCGGGTTTCCGCGAGACCTGTGGGAGCGCGGCGAGATTGATCGGGACCAGCTTATGCTTGAAAAGCCGTTCGATTCCGAACAGTTGCTCCGGAAAGTCTTCGAAGCCCTAGCTCAGGGAGACTAGAGGCTTACCGCTGACCCCGCGGGTCCATCAGCGCGAGCATGCCCCGAACCGAGCCACCGAAGCCCGGCTGATCCAAGCCAGCCGTGCCCGGGCGAATATCCTTCCAGACGTGACAGCAGCAGATACGCCCGAGTCGGCTGCGATAGCCGACAGCGCGGCCCGCCTCGTGGCCACCGCACAGGCGCTGACCGACGACGACCTGCACGACGCATCGGCGCTGCCGGGCTGGACGCGGGCGCACGTCCTCACCCATATCGCGCAGTCCGCCGACTCCCGCACCGGGCTGCTGCGGGCTGCCCAGGCTGGCCGCATCGGCCAGCAATACCCTTCCGAACAAGCCCGCGCCGACGCCATCGACGCTGGTGCGCGCCGACCGGCGGGGATTATCCGCGCCGACCTGGATCGTGCCATCCAGGAATGCCTGACCGCGATCCGGGAGCACCCAAGCCAGCTGTGGGACGCGCCTGGGATCTCGCTCGGAGCAGGCCGCCGACCAGTCCGCGATGTCCTCCCCAGCATGCGCCGGGAACTGGAATATCATCACGTGGACCTCGCCGCTGGCTACCAGCCTGCCGACTGGCCCGCCGACTTCGTCGCCACCGAGCTGTCTGCGGTGACCGCCCGGATGGACCGCCGCGCCGATGCGCCGCCCATGACTCTCGCCGCTCATAGCATGCTGCACATCGGCACCAGCCCGCCCGTCGACGTCACCGGACCGCCTGCCGCTATGCTGGCCTGGCTGTCCGGCCGCAGCGACGGTAGTGGCCTGGATATGGCCAGCGCGGCCCTGCCGACGATTCCGCCACTGGGGTAGCCTGCCCCGCGCGCCAGGACGCTGTGCAGGATGGCCGCGGATGACCGTGCGGACTGCTATCACGATGCCCGGTACCGGGCGCTGGTGCTGCTCGCGACATTCGCTAGCCTGCGCTGGGGTGAGGTGATCGTACTGCGCCGCTGTGACCTGGACCTAGACAGGCGCACCGTGCGGGTACGTGCTGCCTATGCGGAGCGCTCGACCGGGGAAATGCTGCTCTGGCGCTTGGAGCCCGGTTCGGGATGCACCATGTCGGTATCGTGTCATAACGGTATGACATTTACAGTTTGTCCGGTTTGCCGCAGGCCTCGACGGTCGACGCTGGCCGATCTTCGGTCCGGCGCGCCGTACTGGGGTCGACAGTCAAGGCCGCACGCCCGCCCGCCGCGAGCGCAACCGGACGCGGCACTTGGCTGTCGCCTTGATTAGAAGTCTTAAGGATTAGTCGGCAATGAATGAGCTTCGAATCGAAGGGCCGTCTCGTACCACCCATCTTGCCCACCAGCTAAGCACTCACGTCGGCCAAGCTGCGCTAGAGGTATCCGATCGGATACACTGGTCGTATGACGGATGCAGCAGAGCTGCTTGAGCGCGTCCGGGTCAGTACGGGCCTGACCCAGGACGAACTGGCGCGTCGTGCGGGAACATCGCGACCAACCCTGTCGGCGTACGAGCATGGACGGAAGTCGCCCACGGTCGCCACGTTTGCGCGGCTCCTTTCCCGGGCCGGGTGGGAGCTAGACGCCCGGCCGCACGTGTCGTTCACCCGGCTGACGTCCGTGTACGGAAAGCCGGTCTGGGTCCCGGATCGGCTGCCGCGGCTAGACGTGGCGCGTGCTCTGGCCGCGGTGGAACTGCCCCTGCACCTCAACTGGTCGGCGCCAGGTCGCGTATTCGACCTGAGGTCACGTGCCGACCGGGCACGGGCGTATGAGATCGTGCTGCAGGAAGGAACGCCCGCCGACATCCTCGCTTACGTTGACGGGGCGCTGCTTGTTGACCTTTGGGAAGACCTTGTCCTGCCACGAGGAATCCGGTCCGCATGGGCGCCGCTGATCTCGCTGTCGATCGGGGCCGCGACGTAATGACGGCGGGCGGAAGCGAGCCGGACCCGTCGGCTTTCCAGCTTGAGGTGGCCAGGCTGTTCTTCACCCTGCCTGCCAGTCAGGGCTTCTTGCTGGCGGGAGGGGCCGCCCTGCTCGCGGAGCACCCGACGGCCCGGCCCACTGAGGACCTCGACTTCTTCACCGCCCCCGAGCACGGGCACGTTCCCGCTGCGCGTGATGCCCGGGAGGCCGCAGCCCGCCTGCGAGGCTGGTCCACGCAGCGACGCGTTCTGCCGGATGAGCATCCGCAGCGCTGATGCCGGGCTCATAGTCGACCTGGCCGTGAACGCGCCGCCGGACCTCGCTCCGTCCGCAACCGGCCGGGCCGACACTCGCACCGGAAGAACTCGCCGGCCACAAGCTGCTCGCCCTGTTCGACCGAGCCGCCGCACGAGACTTCGCCGACCTCTACGTCCTGGCGCACCGGTTCGGCAAGGACGTACTACTCGCACGGGCCACCCAGATCGACGCGGGCTTCGACGCCAAGGTGCTCGCCAGCATGATCGCCACGCTCGAGCGGTTCACGGACGACGACATTCCCGTACCCGACGGCTCGTCTGCTGCCGACCTGCGAGCGTTCTACGCAACCTGGCGATCAGAGCTTGCACGATAGGCCGGAAGAGCTGACAGTCCGCTGTCGCGGCTCCCAATGGCACGCTGATGGCCCGCGGTGCGCTTCAGCCTCAGGGCGAAGCAAGGCTCAGTGTTCGAAATTTCCTGCGAACTGGATGTATACGTGGAGCGGGTGACGAGAATCGAACTCGCACTATCAGCTTGGGAATCTGTGCCGTCCGGGCCTGTCACGTGGCCTGACCTGCGGGTTGGGGTGTCCGCGAGTGACCGTGACGGACCGCTCGTCACCGGGGCTAATGGCCCGCTAATGGCCCGGCTGCCTCCTCTGGCCGCCCTGAGCTTCGTGCCCTGCCGTTTCCTCAATGCCTTGGATATGGACTTACCGTCCGATAGGGCATGTTTCAACACGGCACGACGACCAAGCGCGCTGAGCCTTGCTGCGTACACTGGGATTATGAGCGTGCAGCGTGAGGAGCTGCTTCGACTAGTCGAGGAGCTTCCCGAGGAGGAAGTCCCGGCGGTGCTCGATGATGTGCGCCGTCACCTGCGGTCGGTCCGGGAGCGGCCGTGGCCTCCGACCTGGTTCGGAGCCGGAGAAGCTTCCACTGATGACGTCGCCGCTCGGTCTGAGGATCTGCTGAGGGACGGATTCGGTCGTTCGGCGTGATCGTCTGCGACACCGGGCCGCTGGTAGCCGCAGCCCTGTCAAATGACTCGGACCATGAGGCCTGCGTTGAGCTGTTCACGGCTCTGCACACGGCCCGCCGCGACCCGCTTGTGCCAGCAACTGTCGTGGCCGAGGTCGGCTACCTCCTGGCCCGCGAAGCCGGAGCACGCGTGGAGTCACTGTTCCTGCGTTCCCTGGCCGATGGGGACTTTACGCCCGTCGACCTGACGAGTGCTGACTGCGCGCGGATGGCGGATTTGGTGATGACGTACGAGAGTCTCCCGCTGGGAACTACCGACGCCTCGGTTGTAGCGCTAGCCGAACGGCTGGGCCTGACCGATGTGGCGACGTTGGATCGCCGTCACTTCACAGTTGTACGGCCGAGGCACGTGGATGCGCTGACCCTTCTGCCGTGAAACGTCCACTCGCGACACAGCCCGTCCGCAAGTAGAATGCTTCCTGACCTGGGCTTTCTTGCTTGGAGCGGGTGACGAGAATCGAACTCGCACTATCAGCTTGGGAATCTGTACCGTCCGGGCCTGTCACATGGCCTGGCCTGCGGGCCGGAGTATCCGCGAGTGGCCGTGAGAGACCCCTCGTTACCGGGGTTAATGGCACGCTAATGGCACGCCCCATCCGTGCCCACTCAGCGTGGCGGGTGACACACGGCGAACCGTGGTCCGGCCTTCGTCGATCTCTGGGCCCTGCTCCTCCCCCGTCCTCCTCGATAGCTGCCATCCCATGCCTGGCCGCTTGGCGGGCTCAGACACAACGAGATGTACTGACAGCTTCGTTAGCCTCGCGTGTTCCTGCGTCGCACGAACCATTGCCACCATGGCCGTTGAGCTGGCAGAGACGGTGCAGCAGGTGCAGGTAGCGGCGTGGGGATTGGTGCTGGCGGCGGGTAAGGCGGAGGTCGCGGGGCATCAGTGGGGCGTTCTGTCAGCATCGCCTCTTGCCTGCGGAGGATCGCCAGTTGGCTGGTGAGCGCACGCAGTTCAAGATCTGGGCCCAGGGTCTGGTTGCCCGTCGCGGTGCTGCCGAGTCCCTCGGCGTCGGCCGCGAGCTTGGCTTTATATTCCTCCAGTGCCTCTATTCGAGCCTCGGTTTGGTGAATTCGCCACGCCAGGTCCGCGGCTGCCTGCTCTCGTATCATGGCCCTCTCGCGATCGTCCGTTTGCGTCCCGGCCCTGGCTTGGTCGTGGTCGTTCACCCGCTCGGCGGGCGGATTAGGGCGCGGGGCTGGGGCCTGAACCTGCTGAGATACGGGACGTGAAACCCGACGCGCTGCCATCTGCCTACTGAATGCGCGGTAGTCGACCACATCAGTGTCCAGCGCCCATGCAGCCTGCCTGAGGCCGAGTTCTGGCCCGCTGTATGGTCGGCGGCGTCCTGACAAGATCTCATCCAGGAACTGCCTGGCGTCCAGATAGCCGTGGGTACGGAACCATAGCTCGCCGGGTTTGAGCCAGTCGTCGGGGCGGGTGGCGATCGCCATGAACACCTCGATACGCGGGCTGTCAGCCAGAACGCTGCCAGGCGTATCGTGCCACGGCTGTGCGACTCGGCGGCTCCCATCGACAACCCGGAATCGGACGGCCTGCCCCCTGGCCAGGGTCTCACTGGCACCCGGGGTGTTCAGGCTGTCCCGGATCAGCCAGCAGACTCTAGCGCCGTGGTTCTGCCGGGCCCGCGTGCGCGCATCGAAGCTGGTTGGTTTTAGCTGCACCTCCAGGCAGAACGGCGGTGAGGACTCGACGTAAACGTCGGCATAAGTCGGCCAGTGCTCAACTACCGCGATGTACCCGAGATCCCGCACGATCTCTGCGAGCTTGTTTTTCAGCCAGTCGTGTTGTGCGCTTTCCCGGCCACCGTGACCGGGTGGTGGCTCCCAGTGATCGCATGGCGGACGGGGTGGCTTAATGCGGAAGAACCGAGGGCTGTATCGATAGGCCGGATTTTCCACAGCGATGAGTTCCACGCCGCAACGCTCCGGACATTCCAGCGGTATGCGAGGCTTTCTCCGCACCTCGTGCCAGTCCGTGTCATTGCCGACCCAGTACAGCGGAGAATCCGGGTCATCCTTGCGGACAGCATGACGCTTGGAGCCCGGTTCGTGGCGCACCATGCCGGTATCATGCCATCAGCGTATGACATTACCGGTTCGTCCGGTTCGGTCGATGAGCCTAACTGATGGCGTCTGCCGGACTGTCGCCCCCCGCGCCGCGCCGGGTCGGCCTCCAGGGCCGCACGCCCGGTGCGAGCGCGGCGCGCGCGGCGGCGCCAAGCGTTGCCTTGATCTAGTAAGGCTTAACTCGGCAGTGCATCGGACAAGCGGACAGTTGGATCACGCCGGACCAGGCGCGGATCATACGGGAGTGACGCGAGCCGGACTGCTGGCCTCTTCGTCCCGAAGCTAAGTACTGGCAGCGACTGCCAGCCCAACAGCACGCCTGACGTGGGATAGACCGTCCGTGAGTGCGCGCTGGCATCCATCGCTGTTCATGCTGGGTCTTACTCATTTGGTTACTAGGTCGCTGAATGAAGGCAGACTCACGATCTGCCGTCAGAAGGTACCGCAGCTATCCGATTGCTCGGAGTCGAATAGGGACAACTGCCCAGGGATGGATTTCACGGGTCCAGCACCTGGTCCGGAGCCATCAAATCTGCGCCACGATACCTGGTCGATGGTAAGGCCGAATTCGTCTCCAAACAAGACGGCAAGTCGAACGATCATCCGAACCTGTCCTCGGACGGCGATACGGCCGGAGAAGTCCGGTTCGGAGGCTTCCCAGCCATCTTCCACCTCGCTGCCTTCGGGTAGCTCAGCTTCGAAGTCGACAAGCTGGCTGATGTCGTACTCAGCCACGATTAGACCCTCAGGACCCCTGACAGCTCCCAGAGGGGCAAACAAGCCGCCCCATTGAACACCCGTTATCTCTACGGAGTAAGGGGCGCGGCGGAACCCCAGATCCTTGGCCTCGGGAACCAGCTCTCCTTCCAGGTCCGACTGCAAGAAGAACTCGTAGAACTCTTCATCGCAACCGCGGACGACTGCCTCCTCGAGGCTGCCTGATGTCCACGGCAACTGGGCCAGCAGCCACTTCCCGAGGTCACGCACCAACTCGACATCGCCGCTTACGTCGACGATCTCCGCTTTGAGCTGCGGAGCGAGCATGTCGTCTTGCCCAGCAAAGATCCTGTCTTCCGACGCAAGCGCGACGTCGCGGCCAGACTTGGCTAGTTCGACCACGGAAGCCCAGACCAAAGAGTCGCGATATCCACTTCCTTTCTGATCGAACGGTGCCGTTCGGCTGACCGCGCGCGCGACCAGCTCGCGGTGTGAGACGATCGGCCAGTCCATGACGGTGATTGCGAGTACCTCGTCAAACCGCTCCTTGAGGTAGGTTCGGTAGTCGAACTCCGTATCATCTGCCTTCACGGAGCCAAGTCCCAGCGTTCGCCGGTCCTTGATTACGCCGTCGAGTTTCTTGCGAGCTTCTTCGACTGCTCGACCATGATGGGCAACCACTTCTTCGAACACTGAGGCGGGTACATACACGCTGATCAGCGTCTGATGTATCATGTGTCCGAGGAGCTGGAACTTGAGACCGGCGCAGAGCCAGTCCTTCCTAAGCTCGGTAGCGTCGAGGATCAGCGTCTTCACCGTAACCGCCCAGCTACGTGTATGTGCACGGAGTCATCTTACGGATGCTCGTCGACACGCGGTCGGGCTGCTTGACATCTTGGGCCACATCCTGTGAGCTCAGTCATGATGATCGCGGTGCCAAGCTGTAGGGCCCCTGTCATCAGGTGTTGTTCTGCCTTCCGGATGCAGGCTGATGAGGGATGTGGGTTGACCGCTAGCGTGCTTGAGCCAGCCAAGGTGCTCTCGCTGTTCACAGGTGTTGGAGGTCTAGACCTTGGGCTGGAAGCGGCCGGATGTTCCATTATTGGTTCGCTAGAACATAATCCGAGGGCCCGAGACACACTTCTAAAGAATCGTTCCACCTGGCCGCATCTAACGCCTCATGATGTCTGCCAATTTAGGTCGACGCCGCCGAAATCACTTAATCTAACCACAGGGGAACTCGACATCATTGCTGCAGGTCCTCCCTGTCAGCCCTTTTCGACCGCAGCACAATGGGCTGCCAATGGTCGCCGGGGGATGCTAGATAGCCGAGCAAACACAGTGCGTGCGATGTTGGACATAATCGAGTCCTTCTTGCCCAGAGTCATCTTTATTGAAAACGTCGCGGGCTTTGTACTCGGTAGCAATTCGGCACTTCCCGAGATCAAACAACGCTTGCAGTCCATTAACCGCAAGGCTGGAACAAGCTATGCTCTGACGTGGGCAGCTGTTGATTCCGTCGTATATGGAATTCCACAGCACAGGCGACGTGCGCTCATAGTTATCAGCCGTGACGGAATAATATTCACTTTCCCAACGCCAACCCATGCTGAAAGGCCAGTTAGCGCGTGGGATGCTATCGGTGACATTGATCCAGGTCCGCTGCCGCCATTGACGGGCCGATGGGCAGAATTGCTTCCCTGCATACCAGAAGGTGAGAACTACCAATGGTTCACTTCTCACGGAGGCGGCGCCGAGCTTTTTGGTTACCGAACACGCTATTGGTCTTTCCTCCTAAAACTGGCAAAGGATCGCCCGTCATGGACAATCCCGGCATCCCCTGGCCCGTCGACTGGTCCGTTTCATTGGGATAATAGACCTCTTACTGTTCCCGAGCTTCTACGACTCCAGAGCTTTCCGAGTGATTGGAATGTTGTCGGTTCTCACTGTGAACAGGTCCGCCAGATAGGAAATGCCACCCCTCCCCTGCTAGGGGAGGTTATAGGTAGGGAGATTCTAAGGCAGCTGCTAGGTCGTTCGATCACGTCAGAGATGCCGTCACTTGGCATCCCGCACAGCAGCCAGGCAGTCCCGTCCGCCCGCCCTTCCGCGGATCTTCCTGCGAGCTATCTCACGTTGGTAGGTCCTCAGCCTGCTCATCCCGGTATCGGTCTTGGGCCTGCATCCCGTAGGGTAAGTCCATGACTGCTAGCCCTAGCTCTAAGGGGGTCGCTCTGTGAGCGACGACGATTCACCCAGTGCTTCTACTGTCAAAAATTGGCAAGTGGCCAACTTGCTGCTCGATACGGGAAATCCACGCTTGCCGGACGAGTACCGCGACGCGAGTCAAGCGGAACTTCTCGTATATATCGAGAAGCAATATGACCTGGAGGAGCTAGGTTGGTCGATGGTGGTTCACGGCTATTTCAGCGAGGAGCCGCTACTCGTAGTACCGGTTAGTACGGATACCGAGAAGCGCATTGTTGTCGAAGGCAATCGTCGCTTGGCAACCCTAAAGCTGCTCACCGATAAGCAGTCTCGCACGCTTATAGGTAAAAGCATCTGGACAGAACTTGCTCAACTTGCCGTAGAGGAAGGCAAGGATCTAACCCGCGCTCCGGTACGTGAGTACGAAACCAGAGTACAATTGCTTGAATATCTCGGTTTCCGTCATGTTTCTGGGCTCATGCAATGGGAAGCTGAAGCTAAAGCACGATTTGTGTATCAGCTCGTGACAGACTATGGCTATGGTTTTGACCACATTGCTCGTACAATTGGTAGTCGCCCGGATGCGATCCGGCGCCAATACATCGCATGGGCTGCGGTTGTGCAGGCACGTCGGGCTGGAGTCGACGTCTCGCCGGCCGTCCGCCGGTTTGGCGTGCTGTATCGTGCATTCCAGAGTCCAGGTACCCGTGAATTTCTTCACCTTAAAGGCTGGACTGATGGTACACCCGAACTGCGTGAGCCACTTGGCGAGGGGGGACCTGAGCGGTTTAACGAACTCCAAGGGTTCGTCTTCGGCACAAAACGCGTCATAAAAGAATCTCGTCGACTTGACGACTTGGGCAAGGTTCTCTCGGAACCTGTCGCTCTCGAAGTGCTCAGGCAAGAACGAGACGTCGATGTTGCTCTTCGCGAACTGCCAGAGGATCGTACTGCTGTCCTAGCGACGATGCGGACGGCATACCGTTCACTTACAGCAGTAAACGGACAGATATTCCAGTTCACCGGAGATCGTGATTTGCTTGCCGAAGCAGAACGGCTCAATAGAGTAATCGACCTTATTTTGCATTCTCTACGCCAAGATGACGTGACAAGCGCATGATCTCCGCAGCCCCCCCTGCCAACTGGACGCCTGACAGGTTGGCCGACTGGATCGAATATCAATTGATGTTCTCCTCGGCCACTACCTTTTCGCGGAGCACTTTGCGTGACTTCATCGAAGAAGATCCTGGAACGAGTGATCTTCTGAGTTATGACTCGGCGAACTTCTCGGATAATGATGACGATTACGACGAATATACTTCCCGCCGCGCAGGGCGCGATGCTTCGGCGGAAGGCGTATCTGAGGCAGACGAATTGTCGTCCGATGCCTTCGTGGTGCTTGAAGACCGCGCAGCATTTGTTGGCGAGAAGTACCCATTTAAAGTAGAGTCAGACCTGATTACGTCCGCTGTTCCGTCATGGCGTCACAGTATTGTTTACGCGTTTCTATTGGCTCTCAATGCGCGCTACGTATATGGACTGTCTCCCGAGACCAACATGGCGGCTCGGATATTCGAGCGACTGGTTCGCGTGGCTATGGCCGCATACATAAATGGGGAAGCTGAACATTTTGGATGGCCTAGGGATGGCGCTCCGGGCAAGCGCAACTTCGCTGCCGCCTTGCCTGTCCTTCTGCGCAAACTTGGTGAACGCGCGGCAATTAAATATGAGGATATTCCGCCGAAAATTAAAGACAACGAAGTAGATGTATTCGCTTGGCGGCCACCAGGAGACGATCGGCGTGGGCAACTCATACTAATGTGCCAGTGCGCGATTGGCAGTGGATGGAATGATAAAGGTATAAGGCTGGATAAATGGGATCCGTTCATCACGTTTGCCGTGACTCCAGTCGGCGCAGCAGCTTTTCCTTTCGTGCCGAGGGCTATGGAAGCAGATCCTAACTTCGATTACCTTTATCTAAGCAGAAGTGTGGGCTTGTGGTTCGACCGGCTTCGCCTCACAGTACTAATTGATGAGTCTGAACTTGATGAGCCTCTAGCCGCTGCCATGATTTCATATGTCGAAGGACTGATTTTCCCAGCGAACGGCCCAGGTTCGTCTGATATGGCTGGTTCGGTTATAAGCGAGCCTGCATAGTCGCCTTGGCTCTGCCTTGCGCACCGATAGGTGTCCTGGCTATGGAGGGCGCGCCGATCAGGCCTGGCCTCTGGCCTGGCCCTCGCCGTCAGGCCCGCTGGATCAGCGCAGGTATCTGGGTCCAGGACTCCTGACATAGGGATAAAGATCATGCAGGGGTGGGCTTGACTTCGTAGCGCAGGATTAGCCCGGTGCCGGGGTAGCGGGCGTGAGCCTGGGTGAGCTGATCGCAGAGCGCTGCGAGGGCGTGGGTCCGGCGCGGGGCGGTGAGCGGGTCAAGCCGGATGAGCAGTTCGCCGTGGCCGGGGATGATGTCGCCGGAGCCGGTGAGCGCTTCGCGGATCAGGGCGTAGGCCTCGTCGCCGGCGCGGGCGTAGCTGCCGTCCAGGGCGCGGGCCAGGGCGGTTTCGGCGTTATAGGCAGCCATCCGGATAGCGTGGGTGATCTGCTTGACCTCGGCTTCCAGCCGGACCATGTCCGGGGCGATCTCGCCGAGACGGATGCGGGCGGGGACGGCCGCCGCGGCGTCCTGGGCAGCTTGAAGTCCGGCCCGGGCAGCCTCGACCGGGGCATCCAGGGCGTTGATCATCTGGTTGGTGATGGTGACCGGCTGGCCGGGCGCCGGGTTGCGCAGCTCCGCCAGGCTGGCGTCACGCTGGGCTTCGGCCGCGGCGGCGAGGATCTCGGCGCGGCGGACCTGGGCGGCGGCGGTCTTTTTCGCCGGGTTCGGGACTTTCCGGTCCGGGTCGTCGGGCGTGGCGGCGTGGGAGTCCAGGGCATCCAGGGCGAAGTGGGTGCGGGCGTAGCGGAAGTAGTTCTCCTCCCGCCACCGCGACGTCAGCCGCCAGCAGACCTCACCGGCGGCCAGGTCGGTGCGGGTGGTCAGCGCGTGGATCTGCCGGGTTCCGCCGCCGCGGGCGGGAACCCGGCGGGTGACCTGCCGCAGGGAGACCGTCTGCCCCTTGCGCGGCCCGTCGCTGATCCTCAGCGTGACCGCCGTGTCGGCCAGGTCGTAGTCATGCTCGCGGCTGCGGTCATCGGCGCAGGTGATGGTGGTGAACGTGTCGGCGGGCAGGTCGGGGGCCGGGCCCTTGCGCCAGGTGAGCAGGTCGAACCCGGCCGCGGTGATGTCGGCGAACAGGGCCGGGGACCAGCCGCCCCGGTCAAAGCAGACCGTCACCCGCCGGCCCTCGCCCACGACCTGGCGCAGCTGCGGCAGCAGCCGGCGCAGCTCGCCGGCGAGTGAGTCCGACGGCTCGGCGGCCACCATGAACACCGGCTCCCCGTCCTGGCCGGTGACCCAGGTCTCCACCGTGGCCGGAGCGGGGAACTTCAGCCGTGCGATGTGCGTCTTCTGCACGTCCCGGGTGCCGTAGT
>Ga0302325_10009211_pt1 | contig 21589 bp, 24 predicted proteins | sample Palsa_T0_2_FD_201948 | JGI IMG/M metagenome (GOLD analysis project Ga0302325, IMG submission 201948) | Peat permafrost microbial communities from Stordalen Mire near Abisko, Sweden - Palsa_T0_2 | ecosystem: Environmental > Terrestrial > Soil > Palsa > Peat permafrost | place: Sweden: Abisko...
CCGCAGTCGCGAACCGCTCAGGGGTAAATCGCGCGCAATCTCGTGGCGGCGGCGAAGCGCTCGATCGCCACCACCTGGGCGGCGGTGCGCCAGTCAACCTCGAACCGGTCGGCGGCGACGAAGACCCGCTCAATGCCAGCTCGCAGCTGCGCTCGCAGCCGTTGCGCGACCGCGTCGGAGTCCCAGAGGTACTTCTGCTGATCCTGGGCCCACTCGAAGTAGCTCGCGGTCACGCCGCCGGCGTTGGCAATCACGTCGGGGACGACGGGAATGCCACGGTCGGCGAGCATCCGGTCGGCTTCGGGTGTGGTGGGCCCATTTGCGGCCTCGACGATGAGCCGGCAGTCGACGAGGGCGGCGTTGTCCGCGGTGATCTGGCGCTCGAGCGCGGCCGGGATCAGGATGTCGCAGGGAATCTGGAGCACTTCAGCACGCTCGACCGATTCGCCGCCGGGAAAGCCGCGCAGGAAACGATGCTCGCCGACCCATGTGGTCAGCGCGTTCGGATCCAGCCCGTCGGTCGATGCCACGCCGCCGGTCACGTCGGAGATCCCCACCAGGATGGCTCCGCGGTCGGTCAGCTCGCGGGCCACCACGGCACCCACATTGCCAAAGCCCTGGACGACCACGCGGAGGCCCGCGAGGTCCCAGCCCATGCGCTCGAGCACCGACTCGATGCAATAGACGGCGCCGAGCCCGGTGGCGAACTGGCGTCCGACGATGCCGCCGAGCACCAGCGGCTTGCCGGTGACGATCTCGGGCACGGGGTAACCAACGTGCTGGGAATACGTGTCCATGAACCAGGCCATCTCCCGCTCCCCGGTCGCCATGTCGGGTGCCGGGATGTCCTTGTTGGGCCCGATGATCGGAAAGATCTCGCTGGCGTAGCGGCGGGTCAGGCGCTCGAGCTCGGAGCTGGAGAGGCGGTTCGGGTCGCAGCGCACGCCCCCCTTGGCGCCACCGAATGGGAGCCCGACGAGCTGGCACTTGAGGGTCATCCAGATGGCCAGGGCGGCACATTCACCCAGCGACACGCCCGGGGCGTAGCGTACGCCGCCTTTGGTCGGGCCCATCGTCAGCGTGTGCTGCACGCGATATCCGGTGAAGATCTCCACCTCACCGTTGTCAAGCCGAACGGGAAAGTTGACAGTCAGCGCGCGACGCGGCTCGAGCAGCCGTGATCGGATCTCGGACTCGAGGCTGAGCAGGTCTGCGGCATGATTGAACTGCTCGACCGCGACCGACCACAGCTCGGTGCGCCATTCTCCTCCGGGTGCAACGTGATGCGCCTCGGTCGCGAGCACGTCCTCCCAACCGCCCGTGCCCCGGCGTTCTCGGCCGCGGGCCTCGGCCTGGGCCTCTGCCGTGCCATCGGTGGGATTCATAACGCGCTCAATGTCAACCGCGCCCGGTTCGGGGCGACTCCGCGACCGCGGCCTCGGAGAGCACACGGAACTAAGACCGGTCAGGCGCGCCCCTGGATTGAGCGCGCGCGCCGGTATCTGGACGCACCTCAGTCTAGCCACAAGCCAGTGTCAGTCGTGCAGCAGCAGGCTGCCGCCCAGCTCAGCGGCCAGGCCGTGACCGCCTTGGCGCATGACGATGTCGTGGTTCCAGGCGAACGCTGGACGTGCCAGCGGCCCGAACAGATTCATCCACAGCTTGGTTGTGCGGACGCGCCAGTCGTAGACGATCGCGGTTCCCGGTCCGTCATACAGCCGCCAGGTGGACGCACCACGTGGTCAAGAATCTGTACTTCGCCACGAGCCCCCCCTGCCCGGACGATCCGCGATCGAGATTGAGCTGCGGTGCGATGCGGGGCGTGAACTTCGGCGGAGGGTCCGACGGCGGCGGGTAGCTACCGTGGTCCGGAGGCGTCAAGCCACCGGCTCAGGGCATGACTACCGACGAGCGTGACTCCACCGTCGGCGGCAATCCAGTCCCGCGCACGCAACTCGCCGACGAGCCCCAGCGCATCGCGGGGCCCCGGGCCACCCCCATCGGCCGCGAGCGTGTTACTACCGGGCTCGACGGCCCAGCGGCCTGAGGCCAACGCAGCCAGCGCCAACCCCTGCTCCTCGGTGGGCAAATCCAACGGATGCGGACCGGCGCTGCGCAACGGATCGACGTCGAGCGACGAGGCGCCAGGCCACGCACCCCGAAACGCGTCGTCCCCCAAGCCCTCTGCCTGAGCGCGCAGCCATTGCCCGGCACCATCGACAAATCGCCTGGCGAGGGCGGGGTCAACGCCCATCGCTCCAGCGATGTCCTCGACCTGCTCCGCCGCACCCTCGACCGATCGGCTTACCTCCCGTGCGATCGAACGGACCAATTCCTCAAAGTTCTCGCGATTCGCGTCATCTCCAAACATACGACAATCATCGCACACGACGAGCGCGGCGGGCGCACGGCGAGGCGGTGGCCCCTGCGCCACCGCTGAGCAACGCCGGTTGCGCGCAGCTGAGGACCAGTGCAGCACTACGCGCGGTGTACGGCCGCGAGCAGGCCGGCGTAGGACCGAACCAGCGCTGCCCGCTCCTGCGCGATCAACGGACTGCCTGGGTCACAGGCCTCCACGTTCCAGCGGTCGGACAGTCGCATCGCCAGGGCCCGCTGCTCCGCAGCGACGCGCACGTCTGCTTCTGGCACCCCATAGACGTAGGCATAGAGAGCGACGAGTGCCTCGATCAACGGCCCGTCATCGGGGTCCGCATCGCTGTGTTGGTGCTCTCTGTGCACCCTCCACCACTCGACCTCCAGTGCGGCCGCCCGGGCCGGATCGAACTCCTCCCGGTGAGCGCCTGCCACCAGCCGGTAGAAGCGCTCCATGGCGCGGCGTGCCCCATCCGGGTCGTTATGAGGGAATGGCGCCCAGAGCTGGTTTGCCCGCAGCACCAGCCACGCTCCGCGGATGGTCGACGGCCACGACAGACCAAACGTGTGACGTGTCAGCGCCACGGCCGAGCGCAGGAACGGAATCCATCGGCGGCGGTAGTAGGCGACCCACGCCGCGCATTCCAGGCGTCCCACGAGGCGAGGGTCAAACGCACGATGCGGCTCGATGCGTTGGCCGGAGCGGGGTTGGCGTGGCCGGGTCTTGGGCTGTCTCCGGGATGGTCGCATCGACGCAGTCTCACTCACCAGTCGTCACTCCAGACACCACCGCTTTCGGCAACCGAAGCGCAGCACATGTAGGATCGCAGTTAACCCAACGACAAGGAACCGGAACTCACATTGATCGATCGCATTCGTCACGACATCCAGGAACGCCTTGAGCAGTTGCTAGCCGAAGCCGAGAAGTTGCGCCGCGCGCTGGCTGCGCTGGACCCTCGAGACAAGCCTAAATCGAAATCACCCCGGAAGACAACTGCGCGTTCGACCCCGGCTGCCACGACCAAGCCGCAGGCACCCGCGGCCAAGCCGAGCCCGGCGGCCCCCAGCGACGGCGCGCGAGTGCGGACCCCGCCAGGCGCGACCAAGACGAAGGTGCTCAGCGCACTGTCGGCTGACAGCGGCATGACCGCCGGGGATGTCGCCAAAGCCACCGGACTCGCTCGCGGCACCGTGAGCACGACGCTATCCAAGCTAGCCAAGACCGGCGAGGTGAGCAAGGCCGACCGAGGCTACCGCCTGCCGACACCGAGCTAGCCGCGTGTTACATACCCCGGTTGTTGCCGTCGCACAAGGGAGGCAGTGAGCGAGGCGTGCGCGCACTCGTCATCTCAGACACCCACTTCGGCGCGTGGACGGGCGAGGACATTCTCCGCGAGCCGGACACACTGGCGCTGCTGGAGCCACACCTGGATGTTGACGAGATCATCTTCCTCGGTGACATGTTCGACTTCCTGTTCGCGCCAATGCGAGATGCTTTCAGCGCCGCGGGGCCGCTACTCGACCTGCTGCGAGACAAGCTCCAAGGCAAGCGCTTCGTGTTCCTGGCCGGGAATCACGACCATTTCTTGGTCAGACGCAAAGGCGACGAGCTGGTCGAGCTGGAGGTGGCAACCGGGGAGTCGTCTGAGGAGCTGCGCGGCGAGGTGCGTCGGATTGACTTCTTCCGCCGTTTCCTCGAGCGCCGCCTCGATGGCGTCGAGGTCGATATTCGCTACCCGACCTACACCTTTGCGGGCGTGCTGTGCACCCACGGGCACTATCTCGATTTCCATGCCCGCCGGAGCGGCGCGGCACCCGGACGGCTGCTCGCTCGCGCGCTATGGTCGATCGCCGTCGGCGGCCAGGAGCACATGCCCACGACCGACGACTACGAGGCGACGATCACGATGCTGACCGGGCTGCTGTTCCTGGTCGCGCAACTGCCGAACGGGACGCAAGCCCAGCAGCGGGCATTCACGGCGTTTCAAGCCCTTTCGCGCGCGGTCCGCGTGGGCGCGGCGCCGGTGAGGACGGTCGAGCACGCGAGCAACTTGGTCGCCTCTCTGATCGGCGCGCAGACGCGCGCCGCTCGCCGGATCAGAAGCGTCACGAGCCAGGCGGAGGTCGCCGGCTACCACGGGGCCATGTTGCAAGAGGCCCAGCGGCGCCAGGAGACTGGCGCGCCGGCGGGAGGCGAGGTCGCGAATCTGGCCTTCGCTCGCGTGGTCCGCGCCAGTGACCCGTCGGGTCCCGCCATCGACGCCTTCGAAAAAGTTGTGACGAACCTCGGCTGGGCCCGTGACACGGACAAGATCGTCTTCGCCCACACCCATCAGCCGCTTGACGGGGTGACCACCCGGGGCGGCAACGTTCGCTACTGGAACACCGGCTCGTGGATCTATGAGCCGGCGCTGAGCTCTCATGAGGCGTACGTCGGCTACCTCACCAACGCGTGGCCCGGTACCGCGGTTCTGATCGATTCAGATGAAGCCAATCCGCGGCTGCTCAAAATCCGGGCGCATCTCAACCCTCTGTACCGCGGCGGCGCGGTCGACAACCGCGAGGGCGCCAGAACCGGCAGTTGATGTTGGGAATCTCGCTGACGGCGGCGTCGACCACGAGTGATCGGGGCAAGCGACTCGCCCTGCTGGCGGCGATTATGGGGTCGTTCGTGGCCGGGCTGGACGCCACCGCGGTCAATGTGGCGCTGCCGGCCATCCGCGGCGACCTGGGGGGCGGGTTGGCCGGGCAGCAATGGGTGTCCAACGCCTACCTGCTCACGCTGGGCTCGCTGATCCTGATCGGCGGGTCACTGGGCGACGTGTTCGGGGAGCGGCGTGTGTTCTCGATTGGGGTGGCCGGCTTCGGGCTGGTGTCGCTGTTGTGCTCCATCGCACCCTCGATCGGGTTCCTGATCGCGTGCCGCGCCCTGCAGGGGGCGTTCGGAGCGCTGCTGACCCCGAGCGCGCTGGCGGTGATCATCTCCGCCTTTCCACTCTCCGAGCGCGGTGCAGCGATCGGCTCCTGGACAGCGTGGGGGGCGATCGCGACCGTCATCGGCCCGCTGGTGGGCGGCTATCTGGTCGGCGCGGTGTCGTGGCGGTTGATCTTCGCGATCAATGTTCCGTTCGTGCTGTTAACCCTGCTGCTGATCTCGCATGCTGTGCCCGGCCGCACGCAGGGGGGCGCACATGCGCGTGTGGATTGGCTCGGCGCCTTCCTCACCTTCGTTGGCTTAGCCGGGCCGGTGCTGGCGCTGATCCGCGAGCCGTCGGTGGGCTGGGCCAGCCCCCAGGTCTGGGGTCCCGCCCTGGCCGGAGTCATACTGCTGGGCGCCTTCCTCGTGCATGAGCGCCGCACACCGGAGCCGATGCTTCCCCTGGGTCTGTTCAAGCGGCGCAATTTCTCCGTGGGCAACATCCAGACCTTCACCATGTACGGCGGGTTGAGTGTCTGCTTCTTCCTCCTGGTTTTGTTCCTCCAGGAGGTGGCGGGCTACTCCGCGCTGCAATCCGGGCTCGCCAGCATGCCCGTGACGCTGATCATGTTCGGCTTCTCCAAGCGCACCGGGAAGCTCGCCGACCGCCTCGGCTCCCGCTGGTTCATGGGGTTCGGACCACTGATCGCCGCACTCGGGTTGGCGCTGATGCTGCGCCTCAATGCCCATGTGCACTACGTCACCGAGCTGCTGCCCGCGCTGGTGGTGTTTGCGATCGGGCTGACCTGCACAGTCGCGCCGCTCACGGCCACCGTGCTCGCCGACGCCGATGAATCCAACGCCGGCATCGCATCGGGGATCAACAACGCCATCGCGCGCATCGCCGGGCTGCTCGCGATCGCCGCCGTCGGCGCAGTCATCTCCACGCAGTTCAGCGTCGCGCTCGACCATCGGCTGGCCGGTGTGCCGCTCTCGCCCTCCGCACGGGCGGCCGTCAGGCAAGCGCGCGGCCAGACGCTCGCGCACGTCGACGCGTCACGAACGGGGCCGGTCGTGGCCCACGCGGTGCAATCCGCCTCGGTCTACGCCTTCCACGTCGGGGTCGGCGTCGCGGCGACCCTGGTCGCGCTCGGCGGGCTCCTCGGACTCGCCGGGATACGGAACCCCCGCCGCGTCGTGCGCAGCGAGGACTGCGCCGCGGGCCAGTTCGCCGGCCAACCGCTCGACCCCGCGCTCGAGCTCCCCGCGTCACCGTCCAACCCCGACCGACGGCCTCGGCTCGTGTCTAAAATCGGGCCGCTCGTGCTGTTTTCAGTGGGCGTTCGCGGCGGTTTCGCCGGGATGGACCCGCTCCCCGCCGTACATCCGGTCGGCGAACTGCCCGGCCGGATGGGCCCGCAGTCGCCGCACCTCCAGGGCCAGTGCCGGGGGCATCGCCTCCGGTGGCGGCAGCGGGGAGCCGTAGCCTGAAGGGAGCAGCATCGGCGCCGCGAGCGCAGCGAATGTCAGGTCGGCGGCGGTAAAGCGGTCGCCGAGCAGAAATTGGCGCCCGTCCGACAACCGTCCGGCGATGTCGTCAAACACGCGGTCGACGCGGTCCAGCGCCTCGGTCGCGGCGTCGGCGTTGATCCCAAGGAACCGGCGGATCCCGATGTCAATGGCCGGCCCGCCGACGCGGAACACGCCGCGCTCCCACCGCGGAACGCCCACCGTTGCCCACTGCCCCATCTGCTTGATCACCGGGAGCGTCTCGTGGTACATCCAGAGGCGGCCGTCCGGGCCAAGGCCGTTGTCCAGCCACGCTTCCAACGCGGCCGCATCCCTGCCGACGTCGCCGCCGGGATAGAGCCACCGCTCGGGCGCAACTTGGGTGTCGGCCCACCGCAGGATGTCCGTCGAGTCGGCCAGCACCTGGCCGGCGTCGGTCACGAACACGGGCACCGTTCTGCCGCCCCCCGCGTACCGCGCGGCGAAGACGTGGATGAGCTGCAGATGCGGCTGTTCGACATATGTGACTCCGGCACGGTCAAGCGCCCACCGCGCCTTCTCACAAAAGTGGCTGATCGGGATGGTGACCAGACGCGCGCTCATGCCATCAGTCTCGCAATCTGTCACTCGACCCGGGGTACGACAACCAGCTCCCCCTCACTCAACTCGACGTCTCGGTCGCGAAGCTGGATCGTGAGTCGCCCGCGCAGGACGAGGAAGAAATCGTCGGTGTCCTCATGCTGATGCCACACGAACTCGCCTTGGACCTTGACCACCTGGAGCTTGGGTTAGCCGGTCTGCGGCTCTCCGAGTTCGCCGCTCGTGCGCCCCGGCCCCGCGGCTCCGTCTGCGGTTGCGTCGAGCTCGACGCCGTGCAGGCGCTCGAGCGTGTGGGTGAGACGATCGACCGCCTCGCCCAGATCCTCGCGGTCGGCCTTCTGCTCGAGCGCGATCCGGATCCCCGCCATCTCACGGGCGAGGAACTCGGTGTCGGCCAGCGACCGGGAGTTCATCTCGCGGTCGCGCTCGGTCTCGGAACGATCGCGATCGGTCTGTCGATTCTGGGCCAGCAGGATCAACGGCGCGGCATACGCAGCCTGGGTGGAGAAGGCCAGGTTGAGCAGGATGAACGGGTAGGGATCCCAGGATCCGATCACCGCCGTGACGTTGAGGGCGATCCAGATGATCACCAGCACGGTCTGGAACGCCAGGTAGCGACCCGTGCCCAGGAACCGCGCCGCCCGCTCGGCGTACCGCGCAAAGGCGTCGGGGTCGTAGGACGGCGCGCCGGCGGTGCCGCGGGGAGTGCTGAGGTCGTCGCGGCGTGCCATCAGAGCGCCGCGCGCGTGAGACGCCAGTCGGTGGGCAAAACACGGTCCAGGACGTCGTCAATCGTCACCGCCCCGACCAATCGCTTCGACGCGTCGGTGACCGGGACCGCGACGACGTCGTAGGCGGCCAGCCGCTCGGCGACCTCGCGCTCGCTGGCGTCGACGTCGATCGCCTGCCAGTCGTCGTCAACGCAGCGCCCGACGGGTTTACCGGGCGCCTCGCGGAGCAGGCGCTGCACGCCGACCACGCCAAGGTAGCGACCGGTTGGGGTCTCCAGCGGCGGCAGGCTGACGAACACCTGACAGGCAAGTGGGACCGGCAGATCGGGGTCCCGAATCCGAGCCAGTGCGTCGGCGACGGTGGCCTGCGGGCCGAGAATGATCGGCTCAGGCGTCATCAGTCCGCCCGCGGTGTTCGGCGCGTAGGTCAACAGGCGACGAACCGGTTCGGCCTCGTCAGGGTCCATCGCGCCCAACAGCTCAGCTTGGCGGCTGGCCGAAAACTCGGCCAGCAGGTCGGCCGCGTCGTCGGCCTCCATCTCATCGAGCACGCGCGCCAGACGCGCCTGATCGAGCTCCTCGACGAGACGGACCTGCTCGTCCTCGGAGAGCTCCTCGAGCAGGTCCGCGAGGCGCTCGTCCTCCAACGCCGCTGCCAGCACGCGGCGGCGGCTCAGGGGCAGGCGACGGATCGCCGCGGCCATCTCGGCCGGGTGCAGCCCACCCAGCGCAGCTGCCTCACGATCAATCGGCCGTTCATCGGCGAACAGCTCGCCCGCCTCGCTCCAGTCGATCACCTGCGGCGTCCGGCGCCGTCCCGGCAGACCCCCACTCCTGATCGCCACCGTGGCCACCTCCCAGGCGAATGGCTCCGGCGCGGGCGTGAGTCCGACATCGACCACTCGACCTTCCCGGATCCGGCGACCGATCAGCTCGCCGGATACCAGGTGCTCGCCCGCTCGCAACTCGAACTGACGCAGGTTGATCGAGCCCCGCCGAAGTCGGAGTCCGTCAGGCTGAATCTCACCCACTCTGCCCGCGCCGACGAACACGTGACGCCGCTGCACGGCGACGACGAAGCCGTTGACACGCGGCGGGCGCGCGCCCAAACCGAGCACGACGTCAACCACCCGCCCGACTTCGGCGCCGTCCGCGCCGACGAGTGGTAGCCGGACAAGCCGAGACACGTAGACGAGCCGGTCGTTCATGGCCAAAGCGTAGAGCCCTTTCCGCTCCGCGCAGCGCGACCGCCTCTGTGACACCTCCGAGGAGCAGTACGCGCCTCCAACCGCAGTCAGCGTGGTGCTCGCCACCCCCGGGTCAGGTTACTGATGCACACCTCTGGCGAACGAGCCGGGTTCGCCGACCGCGTCGCGTTCGCGGGCCGGGTCGCCTGTGGCGACCGGGCCAGAATCGATCACCGCACCGCGTTCGCCAGGTGCGCCACCTCTGTCCAGAAGCGCCAATAGGTCGCCGATCCGTTGCTGGCGCGCGAGTGGATCCGGGATCGGCAGATCGGACTGAATCGTGTACCGGTTACGTCGTCCAACGCGCGTGCGAGAGAGATAGCCGGCGTCGGCAAGCTCGGTGACGATGCGGTGGGCAGCGCGCTCGGTGATCCCCACTGCAGCGCCGATCTCGCGCAGGCGGGCACCGGGGTCATTTGCGATGCACAGCAGCACCTGAGCGTGGTTGGTGAGGAAGGACCAGTTGAGCCGACCGCTCTGCGGCATAATGCTGGACAATTATTTCCGGACTTTCATTTCCGGTATAGTGGATAGCACACCTAGTTAAGGAGGGGGCGCCGATGCCGCATTGCATGTGTGCAGCCTGCAAGATTCGCTGTCAGACCGAAGGAAGCCCCGCCGATGTTGTCGCTGAGCAATGCCCCTATTGTGGGTCTGTGTTGGAGCCCATCTCTGACCTGTCCGTGGCCGTGGGCTTTCGCCTGATCTCGTTGGGCGACGAGGCAACCGACGCCACAATGACCACCGATCACCGGGGCGACGTTGATCGCAGTGACCCGTTCGTCGCGCGTCGAATCGCCATGCTGGCCCGTGAGCAACAGCTCGGTGACGGCGACCTGCTGTACGCCGCTGCGGTCGCGTTGCCGCGCCCCGGTGTCGATCGCTGATGGCCCCCAGGCACAAGGTCACCCACTCGACCGCACCGACAAACTACCGTCTCAGCTCCGAGGAGCGGCGGGCGGCGCGGCTGGCCGAGATCGCCAACAAGCAGAGCGATCTCAAGCGCGAGGCGGCCGAGCGCCGCGCCAAGCGCAGCGCCGAAGCCGAGCCCAAGGAGGTACCGGCAACGCCGGTACCTGACCAGGTCGACAGCCCAGGGCCCCGCGATTCTGTCTGACCCTGGCGAGCGCGTCAGCGCAGCGCTCGCAGTTGTAACCATCTCATCCTGATGATTCTCGACATTGAGACTCCGCATGGGCTGGCGCGCGCCCACGTGCACCCGGTGCCGCGGCCCAAGGCCTCGCTGGTCCTCGGCCATGGAGCCGGCGGCGGCATCACGGCGCCGGACCTGGTGGTCGCGACCGACGTCGCGCGCGAGCAGGGGTTGAGTGTCGCCCTGGTCGAGCAGCCGTACCGCGTCGCCGGCCGACGGGCGCCCGCTCCCGCGTCACAACTCGACGCCGCGTGGACGATCGTGATTGCGCACCTGCTGGCGAGCGAGCTCAGCGGCGTGCCGCTGGTCGTCGGCGGACGCTCATTGGGGGCACGGGTGGCCTGCCGGACGGACGCCGCGCTCCGAGCCGTCGGCGTGCTGTGCCTGGCCTTCCCGCTCACCCCGCCGCGCCGGTCCGGCTTGGCGCCGGCGCAGAGCCGGCTGTCCGAATTGGACGCGGTCAGCGTCCCAACGCTGGTCGTGCAAGGGACGCGGGATCCGTTCGGGATGCCACCGGCCGCAGCCGGCCGCACCGTGATCGAGGTCGCTGGCAACCACAGCTTGCGTACCGGCCTCAGCGACGTGCGCGCAGCGGTGCAGGCTTGGCTCGGCGCGCTCGTGGTGGAACTGGCCGAGTCACCGCATCACGCAGTCACGTGATGGGTTAGTACCGATAACCCGGCCGCTCGCTCTCGCGACGGCCCAACCTGAGGAGAGACAGATTTGATGCGACTCAAACCCGCCGTGCTGGTCGCGGCCTGTGCGCTGATGTGCCTGGTGCCGGCGAGTGCGCTCGCCCACAAGGCACCGACGACCAAGCCCGCACCGTCGTACTACCTTGCGCTCGGCGACTCGCTTGCGGCCGGCGCCCAGCCCAACACGGCCGGCAAGACCCTGCCGACCAACCAGGGCTACGCCAACGACCTGCTGGCCAGCCAGAAGTCCAAGGTCAAGGGCCTCAAGCTCAAGGATTTGGGTTGCGTGGGCGAGACGACCACGAGCATGCTGAGCGGTGGCAAATTCTGCCCCTACGTTGGGACACAGCTCGCCGACGCGGTCACCTTCATCAAGACGCATAAGATTGCCTTTGTCACCCTGGACATCGGCGCCAACGACGTCGACCGCTGCGCGAGCGTGCCCGCCACACAGTTGGTTCCGTGTGTCGAAGCCGGGCTGGCGACAATCAACCAGAACGTGCCGAAGATCGTCCAGAAGCTCCGCCACGCCGCGGGCCGGAAGGTCACGATCGTCGGCATGACCTACTACGACCCGTTCCTCGCCGATTGGGTCAGCACTCCGCCCAACCAGCCTCTGGCCACGGAATCGGTCGCGCTCTCGACGGCGCTCAACGGCGACCTGACCAAGGCGTTCACCGCCCAGAAGCTCAGGATCGCGGACGTCGCCACGGCGTTCGACACCTACACGCCGTTCACGAGGACCACGACGCTCGCGGGACACGGCACGGTTCCGCTCGCCGTGGCGCAGATCTGCACGTTCACCTGGATGTGCGCTGCCGCGCCGCGCGGACCGAACATTCACGCCAACGCTCAGGGTTACCACAAGATCGCCGCGGTGTTTGCGGCCAAGCTGTAGTCAGCCGGCCGACCGGATGGCGGGCGGCGCTTGGACGCCGCCCGCGCCGGTACCGACCGGTACGACTGAGTGTGCCGTCGGGTGGGCCGCCAGGCGAGGCTGCCCACTCGAGGTGCACGCTCCGGCTAAGAGCATCGGCACCGCGGCAACGGCAACTCAAGCGCCGTCGGAGAAACTGGACGCTTTGGCAGCTGGCGGCGCGCTGTCCGCTTCTCCCGCGGCCGTTTCCTCGAGGCTCAGCCGGGGACCGAAGCCGATCCGCATGAGAGCGCCGCCGTCGGGCGCGTTCGCCGCCACGACGAAGCCCCCGTGCGCCTCGGCGGCCTGGCGGACGATGGCCAGCCCGAGGCCCGATCCAGCCTTCGCGCGGGCGTCCCGAGCGCGGTGGAAGCGGTCGAACACAAACGGCAGGTCCTCCTCGTGGAACCCCGGGCCGTGATCGCGGACGGTCAGCTCCCCATCGCGCAACTCGAGCTCGATCACCCCTCCGGGCGGGCTCCACTTGGCGGCATTGTCGAGCAGATTCGCCACCGCCCGCGCGATCCGGTCTCCTTCGCCGTGGACCAGGGTCGGCTCGAGCCTCGCCTGCACGGTCAGCGCAGGCGCCCGGCGCCGGGTTCGCTCGACCGCGGCCGACACGATCGCGTCCAACCGCACGTCTCCGGGCTCCCCACTCGGCTTGCTCCCCCGCGCCAGCTCGACCACGTCGCCGACCAGCGCCGTCAGCTCGTCGAGCTCCTCGATCACGTCCGCGCGCAGCGCGGCGCGATCCTCCGCAGATAGCAGCGCCTCGTCGCGCATCAGCTGAAGGTTGGCTCGGATCGTCGCGATCGGGGTGCGCAGCTCATGGGAGGCGTCGGCGACGAGGTTACGTTGCGCCTGCACGGAGCGATCGAGCGCATCGAGTGTCCGGTTGAAGGTCTGGGCCAGACGAGCGAGCTCGTCGCCGCCGAGGACGTCCAGCCGCTCCTGCTCGATCCGCTCGGGGTTGGCGGCAATCGTCTCGGTCTGGCGCGTGAAGCGGCCGATGGGCGCGAGCGCCGTCCGCGCCACGAGGATCCCCAATAGAGCGGCGAGTGCGATCCCGCCCGCCGCGATGGCGATCAGCAACAGCAGCTGGCTGGACAGCGCGTCGTCGACCTCGGTCAGCGGCAGGGCGACCTGCAGCGCGCCGAGCGATCCGACCCCGTAGACGAGCACGCGCAGGTGTGTCGAGCCCGCGTGCGTATCGGTGAGGTAATGCCCGCTGCCGCTGGCCGCCAGCGCCTTGACCCTGGAGTCGACCGGGATCTCTGTGCTCTCGCCGCTGGCCAGACAGATCGAGCCGTCGCGGCGCACCAGTTGCACGTAGCCCGGAGCGCTTCCGAAGCCGCCGCCCCGGCTGTAATCGAGCCCGAGCCCGCCGTCGCAGTCGGCCGACGTGGAGCCGGGTATCGAGCCGCCGGCGGTTCCCGGCCCGGGTCCCGGGCCACCCGCGGCGCCCTGGCCGGAACCGGTCTGACCGGAACCGCCGTGAGCGCTCTGAGCGCTTGGGCCGGCCTGACCTCCTGAGCCGCCCGGGCTCCCGCCACCGCTAGGCTGGGCAGCGTGGACCACGCCGGCCCGCATCAGGATTGGCTGGGCCAGACTGGTGAGCGACTTGTCCACCTGTCCCTGAAGCTCTGACCGGGTGCCGGCGTAAGCGGACAGTGCCACCGCGATCACGGCCAGCGCCACCGCCACCCCGGCCGCGATGGCCAGCCGCGCGCGCAGGCTCACGCTGCGCCGGCGCCGACCATCCGCAGGAGCGTCAGTCATTCGTCTGGCGCCGGCTCGCGCAACGCGTAACCCACCCCACGCACGGTGTGGATCAGTGGACGCGCTCCGGCCTCCTCGAGCTTGTGACGCAGGTAGCCGACGTACACGCGCAGCGCATTGGAGGTGGGCCCAAAGTCGTACCCCCACACCCGGTCGTAGATCAGGCTGTGAGGCAGGACACGCCGCGGGTTGAGCATCAGCAGCTCGAGCAGCTGGTACTCGGTCCGGGTGAGCTCGACAAAGGTCCCGGCCACCGACACGCCGTGGCGGGCGGGATCCAGCCTCAGCTCATCAAACGACAGTCCACCGTCGACGTCGCCCGCAGCGCCGGCGCGCCGCAGCAGCGCGCGCAGCCGCGCCTTCAGCTCATCGATGTCGAACGGCTTGACCAGGTAGTCATCGGCCCCCGCGTCGAGGCCGTCGATCCGATCGGACACCGCATCGCGCGCGGTCAACATCAGCACCGGAACCCGGTTGCCCTCGCGGCGGAGCAGGCGGCAGACCTCGAGTCCGTCGATGTCGGGCAGGCCCACATCGAGCACCACCGCGTCCGGCACAATCGCCGACACCTCCGACAGCGCCCCCGCTCCGGTGTCGATCAGGCGCACGTCATAACCGGCGAGCGTGAGCGCGCGGCGGAGCACGTCGCGCAGCGCGCGATCGTCGTCGACGACAAGCAGTCGCATGGGCTGATTGTCGCCGCTTTCCCGGGGGCGACCCCGAAGTTCCTACGTTTCCCTTACGCGATCGCGCAGCACCGCCCCGAGGATCCCGTTGATGAATCCGGGCGCGTCGGTGCCGCAGAACCGCTTGGCGGTCTCGACCGCCTCGTCGATCGCGCCCTCCGGAGGAATCGCCTGGTCTCCGGGGACCGCGTCGGGATAGAGCAACTCGACCAGGCCGACCCGGAGGATCGACCGCTCCAGCGGCGCGATCCGCTCAAGCGACCAACCGGTGGCGTAGGTTGAGATCAGCTCGTCGAGCTCGGGCTGGCGCTCGCGCACGAGTTGGGCCAGCGCGCGCGTGAACGAGTGCACGTCGCGCGGGAACGTCTCCTCGAGGGGGCGACCGAGCAGATCGCTCTGATAGAGGGCCCAGATCGCGGCGCGGCGCTGCTCGGTTCTACGCACTGCCGGTCACACCGTCACGCCCGTCAGGCCCGGGACATATATTCGCCACTGCGGGTGTCCACCCGTACGGCATCCCCGACGTTGACGAACAGCGGAACCTGGATCCTGGCGCCGGTCTCGAGCACCGCCGGCTTGGTGCCACCGCCCGAGGCGGTGTCGCCGCGGACCCCCGGCTCGGTCTCGGCCACGGTGAGGTCGAGCGCGCTGGGGAGCTGCACATCGGCCGGCTCGTCATCGATGTAGAGCAAGTCGACTTCGTCGGAGTCCTTCATCCACTGCAGCGCTTCGGCGAGCGTGCCCTCGGGGATCGTGAGCTGCTCGTAGCTCTCGGTGTCCATGAAGTGGGCGTCGGTCCCATCGCGGTACAGGAACTGCATCCGGCGCACCTCGGTACGCACCGAGCGGAACTTCTCGCCGGCGCGGAAGGTGCGGTCGATCACGTTCCCGTCGCTGGCTCGCCGCAGCTTGGTGCGCACGAACGCCCCGCCCTTGCCGGGCTTGACGTGCTGGAACTCGAGGATCTTGAAGATCGTCCCGTCGACGTCGATGTGGTTACCATTGCGGAATTGGTTGGTCGAGATCACGGGCAGCGGCCAGTCTAGAGCGCGCCAACGGTCAATCGGTCGAGATCAGGTGCTTGCGCACCGCGGTGAGGATCTCGCAGCCGTCGTCGGTGACGACGACGAGATCCTCGATCCGCACCCCGAACTGTCCGGGGAGGTAGATGCCAGGTTCGACGGTGACCGCGTTTCCGCTCTGAAGGTCATCCTCTGAGCGCTGCGAGAGCCGGGGGCCCTCGTGGATCTCCAGCCCCACCCCGTGCCCCAGTCCGTGGCCGAAGTGGTCGCCGTAGCCGCCGGAGTCGATCACCGCGCGCGCCACCGCGTCCACCTCGCGCCCGCTCGCCCCGGCTCTGACCGCCTCGAGGCCGGCCAGTTGGGCCTGGAGCACGAGCTCATACACCTCGCGCGTGCTCGCGTCGGGATCGCCGGTGGCGACGGTGCGCGTGCAATCCGAGCAGTAGCCGTCGACCTCGGCTCCCCAGTCGATCACCACCAGCTCCCCGCGGCCAATCTCGACATCGCGCGGGTGCGCGTGCGGCAGCGCCCCATGCGGCCCGGCGGCCACGATCGCGTCGAACGCGGATCGCTGGGCGCCCCGCTCGCGCATCGCCCGCTCCAGCACGCTCGCGAGCTCCTGCTCGGTGCGGCCGACCAGCCCGCCCCACAGCAGTTGCTCGAACGCCGCGTCGGCCAGTTGGGTGGCCGCGCGGATGCGGTCGACCTCCTCGGGCTCCTTGACCACGCGCAGACGCTCGACGAGCTGGCCGGCCGCGACCAGTTCCACTCGCTCGGGTAACAGCTCACGCAGCCGCCCGTGCTGGCGCACGGTGACCTGCGCGTCCTCGAAACCGAGCCGCAGCTCTCCCGGCGGCAGCGCGTCCGCGATCGCGTCGATCAGGTCCTGCACCGCGCGCACTCGGTCGAAGGCCGGATCCACCTCGGCCGCCGCCTGCTCGACGTAGCGAAAATCGGTGACGAACACGCATGTCTGCGAGCCGATCAGCGCCAGCCCATTGCTCCCGGTATAGCCGGTCAGGTACCGGACGTTGACGAGGTTCGTCACCAGCAGCAGATCGACGCCCGCCTCCGGCAGCAGCGCGCTGAGACGCTCGGCCCGGGTGCTCATGTCGCCAGCTCCGTCAGCAGATGCCCGAGCGCGTCGCGGTAACCGTCCGGGCCCTTACCGGCCACGCGCGCGATGCACAGCTCTCGGATCACCGATTTCCGCCGCCAGGGCTCGCGTGAGTCGACATCGGAGAGATGCACCTCGACCGCCGGCAGGCCGGTCAGCTCGAGTGCGTCGCGAATCGCGTAGGAGTAATGCGTCCACGCCCCCGGATTGAGCACGATCCCGTCCGCGAGGCCCTCGATCCGGTGCAGGTGCTCGACGAAGTCCCCTTCATGGTTCGTGTGGAAGAACCGGGTCTGGAGTCCGAGCTCGCCGGCCACATCGGAGATCCGACGCTCGAGCGCGTCAAAGGTCAAGCTGCCGTAATGGACCGGATCGCGCCGGCCCAGCTGGTCAAGGTTGACCCCGTGCATGACTTCGATGCGGTTGCGCATGGCTCCTAGGTTGCCAACTCTCGCACGGCGGCGATCAGCTCACGCGACGGCACCTCGCAGCCCGGGCGCGGTTCGCCGGGCGCCCGCAGCAGCACGAACGGAACCGGACGCTCACCGACCCGCTTCTTGTCCCGGGCGGTCGCCATCACGACGGCGTCCGGATCGACGCCGTCGAGTCTCGTGGGCAGCCCCCGCGCGCTCAGCAACCCCGCCACCTCCCCGCGCAACTCACTCTGGCCCGACAGTTGCAGCGCGGCGAGCAGCCCGAGCGCGACCGCCTCGCCGTGGCGGTAGCTCGCGTATCCGGTCACGGTCTCGATTGCGTGGGCCACGGTGTGGCCGAGGTTTAGCACCTGTCTGAGGCCCGCGTCGCGCTCGTCCCGGGCCACGATGCGCAGCTTCGTGCGGGCGCAGGCGGCGATCACGCCGGGCGCGGTGGGATTTGCCCCGCCGCGGATCACCTCCCACAGCTCGCCGCCGGCGATCAGTGCCGTCTTGACCACCTCGGCGTAGCCGGCGGCCACCTCGGCCTCCGGGAGTGTGGCGAGCGCCTCGGTGTCGGCGATCACCGCCACCGGCTGGTGGTAGGCGCCGACATAGTTCTTGGCTTCGGAGAGGTCGACGCCGGTCTTACCGCCGTAGGCCGAGTCGACCTGCGCCACGAGCGTGGTCGGCACCTGGACGTAGCGGACGCCGCGTTGATAGGTGGCGGCACAGAACCCCGCCAGATCCCCCACCACGCCGCCGCCGAGAGCCACCACCACGTCCGCGCGCGTCATCCCGGCGCGCGCCAGCTCAGTCCACACGATCTCGGCGTGGGCAATCGTCTTGGACTGCTCTCCGGGCATGATCGCGACGCGGCCATCGAGCGGCGCCAGCGCATCGCCGTACAGCCGTCCGGCGTTGCCGTCGGTGACCAGGAACCGGCGACCGGGCACCGTCTGGGGCCAGAACACGGGCGGGCTGACCAGACCGGGCCCGATGAACGCGGGATAGTCGCCGGATGCGCTGGCCGCCCACAGCATCTGCGTGCCGGCGGGAAGTCCGTCGAGCGCATCGAGCACCTCGGCCATCGCCCGTGAGCGCTCGGTGGGCAGCACCACGTCGGCCAATTGGGCGTAGATCGGGACTCGCTGCTCGTACAGACGCTTGAACTCGGAGCGCTCCCTGGCCAGCGGGCGCCCGGTGCCCTGACAGCGCTCCCAGGCCGACTCGACATCCACGTCGACCCAGATCACGAGGTGATCCTTCAGCGCGTCACGCACGCGCGCCGAGCCGATCGCGCCGCCCCCCAGCGCGAGCACGCGTGTGTCGGGCGAGCTCAGCAGCTCGAGCGTCGCCCGTTCCTCGACGGCCCGGAACGGCGCTTCGCCGTCTTGGGCGAAGATCCGCTCGATCGGCTTGCCGAAGCGCGCCTCGACCACCCGGTCGACATCGACCGGGTGGCACCCCAGCACCTCGGCCGCGCTGCCGGCTGCGGTCGACTTCCCCGCCCCCATGAAGCCGATCATCACCACGACTCGCCGGTCATCGCGCGAGTCGGTCAACGGAACGATCACCGCTCCCGCCAGCCGATCCGCCGTTTGTAGGCGTGCAGGGCGGCGTGGACATCGTCGATGTGGTCGCCGCCGAACTTGAGCCTGTAGGCGTCCGCGAGTACGAAGGCCACCATCGCCTCCCCGACCACGCCGGCGGCGGGGACCGTGCACGAATCGGTTCGCTCGCGCAGCGCCCCGGTGGGCTGGTGGGTCGCGATATCGACCGAGCGCAGGGGCTTGGTGAGCGTCGGCAGCGGCTTCATCGCCCCCCGGAGTACCAGCGGCGCTCCCGTCGTCATCCCGCCTTCCAGGCCCCCGGAGCGGTTGGTCTCCCGCCAGTAGCCGCGCGCCTCGTCATAGAAGATCTCATCGTGCGCTTGGGAGCCCGGCAGGCCCGCGACCTCGAGCCCATCGCCCAGCGACACCGCCTTGATCGCCTGGATCGACAGGATCGCCTGTCCCAGCCGGCCGTCGAGCCGGTCCCGCCAGGAGACGTAGGACCCGAGGCCCGGGACGAGCCCGAACGCGCGCACCTCGAACACACCGCCGAGCGATTCGTTGCGCTTGCGCAGCCGGTCGATCTCGGCCACCATCGCCCGGCTGGCCTCCGGGTCCAGGCAGCGCACGGGAGATTCGTCCACGAGGGCGAAATCGCTGGCCGTCAGATCGTCGCGGCGCGGTGCCTTCACGCCGGTGATCTGGATCACGTGCGAGTAGACGCTGACGCCGAGCACGCTCAGGAACGCCTTCGCCACGGCCCCGCCGGCCACCCGCGCCGCCGTTTCCCGCGCGCTGGCTCGCTCGAGCACGTCGCGCACGTCGCTGAGCCCGTACTTCTGTGTCCCGACCAGATCGGCGTGTCCCGGCCGCGGCAGATGCACCTCCGCCAGCTCGGCCTCGACCGGCCACGGATTCATCCGCTCCTCCCAATTGGCGTAGTCGCGATTGACGACCTGCAGCGCGATCGGCCCCCCGAGGGTCCGTCCGTGTCGCACGCCGGCGGTCACCTCCACCTGATCGCGCTCGATCTTCATCCTGCCGCCACGCCCGTGCCCGAGCTGGCGGCGCGAGAGGTCGCGGTTCAGCGCGTCGCGCTCGAGCATCAGCCCTGCGGGTAGGCCCTCGATGACGCACGTCAATCCGGGGCCGTGAGATTCTCCGGCGGTGGTCAGCTGCAGCGCCATGGGCGATGGAGGTTAGGGGCTGCCCTCAGGCGCGTCGGCGCCGCCCTGCGCGGCGGGCGGCTCAGCGGTGCTGGCGCCCTCGGCCGGCTGACCGCTGACGCCGTCCTCGGCCGGAGCATCCTGGGCGTTGATGCCGGGAATCGTCTTGCCGGTGCCGTGGCACCATGGGCACACGACCTGGTGACTGACGCCGCCAAGCGTCGAGATGAGACGGCCGGTGCCGCGACAGGGCCGACATGCCGTGGCGCTCCACGCGCCCTGATTCTCTTCGCCGTTGAGTGCGCTCACTGCGAGTTCACCATACCCATGCCGGGCCCGAGCCGGTCAGCGGACCGCTGCCGCGGCTCGCATCTGCGCCACCGGCGCGGGCCGGCCGGTGAACAGCTCAAAGCTCAGCGCGCCCTGGCCGACGAGGAGTTGGAGACCGTTGACGACCGGGACCCCGCGTGCCTGCGCGGCTCGTACCAGCTCCGTGCCCCGATCGCTGTAGACGAGGTCAACCACGCAGCCATAGTCACTCAGTGCCTCAGTGCAGACCGGCAGCTGCTCGAACGTCGCGGTCGAGCCGTCGAGTCCCACCGACGTGCAATTGACGAGCAGATCGGCCGGCGCGGCGTGCTCGACGGCTGTGGCGCCGAGCTCCTCGGCCAGGCGCCGCGCCCGTTCCGGGGTTCGGTTCCAGACCCGAACCTCGCGCGCGCCGGCGTCGCGTAGCGCCCAGATGACGGCTCTGGCGCTGCCGCCGGCGCCGAGGACCAGCGCCGTCGCGCCGGCGATCGCCGAGGGCAGCGCATCGATGAGTGCGGGCGCGTCGGTGTTCTCAGCCTGAATCGTGCCGTCGTCGTCGAATATCAGCGTGTTGGCGGCGCCGATCGCGCGGGCTCGGACGGTCGCCTGCTCGGCGAGCGCCAGGGCCGCCTGCTTGTGCGGAATCGTGACGTTGACGCCTCGGAAGCCCGCTGCCGGCAGCGCCAGGACGGTTTCGGACAGCAGCCCTGCCGGCACCGGAAGGAGCTGGTAGCGCCATCCGCTCAAACCGACCTCGCGCAGGGCGGCGTTGTGGATCGCCGGTGAGCGGCTGTGCGCGACCGGCCAGCCGAGGACGCCCAGGCGTGTGCTCGGGCTCAGCAACGCTCCGGCGAGCGGCCACCGAGCTTGGTTCGTGCGGCTTGGTACTGCTGCGCGTCGATGAGGAACTGCGCGTAGCTCGAGGTGAACACCTGTTCTCCGTTGCCGCACGGCTTGACCACGAAATAGAGGTCGTTGGTATGCGCGGGATGCGCCGCCGCCTGGATCGCCGCGAGGCCGGGATTGCCGATCGGCGTCGGCGGCAGTCCCTTGTGGATGCGGGTGTTGTAGGGCGAGCTCGAGCTCAGCTCAGCGGCGGTCAGCGGCTTGGTGTAATTGCCGGTCAGATAGCGCGTGGTGGCGTCGAGCTGGAGCGGCATCCCATCCCTGAGGCGGTTGTACACAACCGAGGAGACCAGGGGGCGGTCGTGGGCGGTGGCCGCCTCGGCTTCGATCATCGAGGCGATGATCAACACGTCGTAGGGAGTCAGATGCTTGCTCCGCGCGTAGCTCAGGTTGACCTTCGCGAACGTCTGGCGGAACGCGCGCAGCTGGTCGGCCACCAGCGCCTTGATGCTGATCGGGTCGACCACCTGGTAGGTCGAGGGGAACAGGAAGCCTTC
>Ga0302325_10009212_pt1 | contig 21587 bp, 10 predicted proteins | sample Palsa_T0_2_FD_201948 | JGI IMG/M metagenome (GOLD analysis project Ga0302325, IMG submission 201948) | Peat permafrost microbial communities from Stordalen Mire near Abisko, Sweden - Palsa_T0_2 | ecosystem: Environmental > Terrestrial > Soil > Palsa > Peat permafrost | place: Sweden: Abisko...
GTAACCGCCTCCGGCGAGCGCGGACCTCACACCGTCCCAGCAGTGGCGGTCCTGCGGAAAGCCGTGCAAGAGAATGGCGAGGCCTTGCGGTCCGTCCCCGCCGGCCGCGGGGGTGTCGGTGACCTCGAAGCTGAACGCCGCGTTGGTAAAGCGCTCCATGCCGTCATCTTCCTTCCCCGGGGGGCGCGCTGCCCGGTGCCGTGGCCGGTGAGCGGCCGGGCCTCCAGGACATTCATTTCCGGAACTGCGCCGAGCAGCTGCCGGACCTTGTTGTCATACTTGGAAGCGGCCAGCGGGATATCCATGTGGCCGTCAACCCGGCCGATGGCCTTCTGCTACTCGCCCAATGCCGTGATGTCCTGGCTGGTCGGGTGCAGACCGTCGTAGGCGAGTCCGCTGCTGGACTGGCCGTGGCCCACTGACCTCTGCCGTGCCCACCACCGCACCCGGCTGCCGTCTACCCAGCGGGCCAGTCGGCGGTTTCGCCGCAAGGTCACGCCCTCGCGGGGCACCTCACGTTCCGGCAAGGTTATGCCGGGCCTCAGTTGCAGTGAGGCGGGCAGGACCGGAACCGAGGTCAGCGTCCCGTCCGCGGCCCGGGAGTAACGGACCATCGCGCCCTGGATGAGCAGGTAGTCGGCGTTATCGGCGCGGCCGCGGGTGGGCAGCAGCGGAATCCAGTTCTCCGGGACACTCGTGGCCAGCCGCCACACCCACGTGTCCGGCAGGCCGTCCCGGGGATCCGGGGCCGGGATCCGGCCCTGGGCGAGCAGATCCTCGCTGCGGCGCACCGGGCGGCCAACGGCATTGGTGACGATGTGCTCGATGCCCCAGACCAGGTCGGCGGCGGGATCACGGGCGAGCACGAGTTCCTCGACGGGAGCGGAGTCCATGCTGCCGGCCAGAACCGGAGGCACCAACAGCCAGCTTCCGTCGGCGGCGGCCACAGCAGGGCCCGCCGCCGGGACGCCGGCGCTGCTGTGCTCGTACATCCGCCACGGCCGGGCGCCGGTTGCCGCATTGGCGGCGGGCACCAGCGTGGCCACGCCGAAGGTGTCGGTGCTGACCAGGGCCTCGACGCGGACCGCCGAGCCGTATGGAACCCTGACCGGCAGCCGGTACCAGTCGCCCGCGAAGCAGGCAGTGAACTCCGCGAGCAGCAGCTTGCCGAGCTCGGTCGGGTAGGTGTCCAGCGCGCCCAGGTCGGTCTGGGCGTCTTCAAGCTGCCAGTACCGGCCGACCGGCGAACCGTGGAAGGTAACGGGCACCGGGATGGCGCGGGAGGTGACCGGGGCAGGCACGGCCGCGCCTGCTGCGCCAGCCGCTCCGGGCGATGTCGCGGGGACTGTCGTAGCGGCCGTTGCGGCCAGCGGGTCGCCGGCCGACGGGGCGACATCGAACGCGGTCCAGTCGAGCGTCCCGCCGCCGAACCGCTCGGCGCGGTAGATCGGCAGCGTCGCGTCGGCCGTCGCGGCGGACAGCGCATAGCTGAGATCGGCCGGCTGCCATGCCCCCGATGCCACGGGCTGGCGGGCGGCCCACCAGGTCCGCCATGCGGCCAGCGCGGCCCGGGCCTGCTCACCGCCGGCCGCCGCGACCAGCGCGTTGGCGTTCGCGTCGAAGGCGGCGGCCACCGCGTCGGGATCAGGCACTCGCCCGGCTATGACGGCGCCGACGGCTGCGACCTCGTCGGGCGTAACGGCGCTGGTGGCATGCGCGGCGGGGTCAGCGTCCGGGTCGACCGCCGGGTCAGGTACCGGGAGCGGATAAGCCTGAATCAGCCGGGTAGCACCAACGCCGGCCCGGCGCAGCGCGCGGGCCAGCCGCAGGCCGGCAGCCACTCGGTCGCGCCACGGCAGCGCGGCGCCATCGGACTCGATCAGCTCCTCCAGCGGGCCCGCTCCCGGGTAGGGTTGCGGCTGCCCTCCGGCGGGCTGCCAGTGAGTCAGCGGTGCATAGCGGGTGACCAGCGTGGCAGTGACCGGGCTCCCCGCGTCTGCCCCGTCCAGCTCGCCGAGCTGCCATTGCCTGGCGAGCAGCCAGGTCGCGTCATGCACCTTGGCGTGCAGCCCGGGCAGCAGATCGGTGCCACGGCTGATCGCTTCCAGCCGGTTGTTGACGACGCTGCCCATCAGCCGAGCTCCTTTAGGATCGCGCGGCCGCTTTCCAGCACCTCGGCATCGACCTGCAGCAATGGCAGGGACGGGGCCGCGATCACGTCACTTGCGTCACCGTCCGGCAGCAGAATGGCCGGCAGCATGCGGCCGAGCCAGGCGCCGGTCTCGACGTCCACAGTCCGCAGCCCCGCCAGTGATAGCGCCTCGAGGGCCAGATCGACGACGATGTCAGCGTTCCAGCCTGCGGTAACGTCCGGCGCCACGCCGAGCAAGATGGCTTGCGGCGCCCGGGCCACGGGCGCGTCGGCCTGGTAGGCCACCGACGTCGCCGCGGTCTCCTGCGGCACCACTTCGACCCACTCGTCCACCGTCAGCCCGGCCACGTAACTTCCGGCGGCGAGCTTGGCGCCCGCCGCCGCGCGCAGCACGATCGTCGCGGCCGGGCGGAGGGCCGTCAGCGCCGCGGCATCGAGCGTGGCGGTCCAGGCCGCCTGGTGGCCACTCGGTTCGATGATCCGCCAGCCGCCGGTGAGCCCGGCGCCGACGGTCAGGGCATCGCAACCCTGGATCGCCGCCACCAGGTGGCCGGTGCTGGCGCGCACCCCAGCCACGTCATCGAGCCAGTCAGCGGCGAGGTCCGAGGCCGCCGCCAGGTAACTGTCACCGGCCGCCAGACCTGGCACGGCCACCGCCGCGGTGCCGGTGTCGATCAGCAGCCGCGGCACAGCGGGCTGGTTCGCGCCCAGCAGGCCGCGCAGCGCACTGCCTAGCTCGTCCGCGGAGGCGCCGGAGGCGGGCACGGGCAGGGCTAGCCGACGTGTCAGCTCGGCGGTGGCGGCACCGAGCACCGCGAGCACATCGGCCGGCGCCGCCACCGGGTCGAGCTGGAGGACCACGCCATGCGCGAGCGCGGCGCCCAGCGCGGTGCGGGCGGCGCCGAGCGCGGTGGCGAGGCCGGCGGGACTTTGGCCGCCCGCCGCCGGGGCCGCTACGGCCGTGCCCAGCGGGCCCGCGGCCGCGGCTACGGCCTGCGCTGCCTGCTGCAGCGACGAGCGTGCCGCGGTCAGCCGGGCCAGCAGGTCCGCGGTGTCGCGCTCGTCGGCCGTCCCGGCCGTGGCACCAGCCATGAGCAGGTCGGTGCTGCGCAGCGGCCGTGCGGAGAGCACTTCGCGCAGGTCGGCCGCCACGGTGAGCAGCTCATCCAGGCCTACCGTGGACGGTGTCCAGGCCGGGTCACGGCCGGTCAGCACGGTTTCCCCGGCCGGCAGCGCCAGCTCGATCCTGGTGCGCACCACCTCAGGCCGGTCCAGGACGACGTCCACCGGTCCCAGCCCGGCGGCCGCCGGAAGGGCGATGGCACTGGCGGCCCCAGCGGCGTTCGCCACCCGCACCCGCACCGCGGCCGTGGCGGGCAGCACACTGGCCAGCCACGCCGCGCAGGAACTGTCCGCCGCTCCGCGTGGGCTGCTCGGCCAGCCGCCGGCCAGCGCACTGCCCGAGGCCGGCAGCAGCACGCCCACCCGGCAGGTCAGCGAGGCGCCGCTGCGCGGGGTCCGTAGCACGTCGTAGTCGTCGGGCGGGAGTCCGCCCCGGTGCGCTGCGTTGAGGGCGGCACCGGCCCGGTCGCTGTTGCCGGCCAGCACGTGATGGATTCCCTCGGCGGTCAGCAAGTCAGCCAGCGCGTCCTGCTGGCTGCGCAGCACGGCGAGGCCGGAAGAGAGCGCGGCGGCCAGCGCCGGGGATGCGGCCGCGCCGGTCGGCAGGACTGCTTGCGCGACCGCGCTGGGATCGGCGCCGGCGAGGGCCAGCCCGTCCACCACCGCGGAAGGGCTCACGATGGCCTGTGGATTTCCTTCCACGAACGTGCCGCTGGCCCGCCAGCGAGGGGAGTAGGCACGCAGGGGCGCGATCAGCACGTCGGCCGAGTTGTCGTGCAGGTACCGTTCCATCTCGTACCCGAGCAGCGCACCCAGCTCCTGGCCGGACCGTATCCCGTCGGACAGCCGCTGCGCGGCTCGCGCCGGGCCGCTCGACAGGTCAACCGCGCACGACAGATCGTTTTCGCCGCCGTGCGCCAGGTGCGCCGCGCGGAGCACGGCGGCGGTGCCGGCCTGCGCAGTCGACGGCGCGTGGACAAAGCCTCCGGGCCGTTCGTCGCCCCACAGCGGGCCACCGCTGGCGCCCGCCGACAGACTGGGGTCAACGGGCACTCTCGGGCGGCGAGTCAGCCGCTCGACGACTCCCCAGCCGCCGAGGGTCACTCCCGCCGGGGTGGCGGCCCGCAGCCGCGCCACCTTGTCGGCCGCGACACTCTCCGCCCATGCGGTCCAGCGGTGGGTGGCGAGGTCGAGAGTCTCGCGCAGTAGCAGGTCGAGGCCAGCGGCACTGAAGCCGGCGAGCAGGTCGAACGCCGCCAGTGTCTGGTCGAGATCGCGCCGCAGGTTCGGCTGGCTGGCGGGATTACGCCAGAGCCATTCCCCTGCCGCCAGTTGCCCGGTGACCGCGGTCACCGGCGTGGAGAGCACGGCGGGCATGGATCGCACCTGGGTGAAGCCGTCGCCGGCGGCCGGGCTCAGGCCGAACAGCATGCTCGCCGGGACCGATCTGGCCAGGTCGGTGGCCTCGGAAGGGCCCGCGGGCTTGGCTGGGGCCGCCGGCTGCCCGGCGGAGATGACCGGCGTTCCTTGAGCCGTGGCGCTGATCCTGGCCAGGCTGATCCCGGCGGCCGCGTATTCGAGCAGCAGGCTGCGGCGCAGCAGCGTATGCAGGACCGTGGCCGGGCCCTGCGGCCGCGGCTTCAGGAAGGCTGCATCGGCCAGTGCAGTAGTCGGGTTAGCCGCGGCCAGGCCCAGGATCGCGGCCCGTACCGTGGCATCGGGCGTCGGGTCGGTCGGGTCCACCACGAGCGGTGCCCGGACCGGCTGGGCGGTGGCGCTGAAGACGTCGAGGATCAGCGGGTTGCTGCCCAGCGTCAGCAGGTTGCCGATCATGGCGTCGATGACGCCGTTGCCCGGCTTGGTGTCGACGCCGGTGAAGACCAGCGGATCGAAGGTGCGGTCGGCGAGCGCACTGCGGATCTGGTAGCTCCGGCCCACCGCGTCGGTGCTCATCGCGGCGGTGAAGGCCTGGTCGAAGGCGGGACCTTCGCTGGCGGTGACCGGCTGCCCGACGCCGTACTGCCACAGTGGCCGCACCCGGGTGAGCAGCCGCGCCAGTCCATCGACCGTGGCGCTCGCGCCGTCGCTGACCCATCTGCTGAGCGGCAGCAGCGGCAGGACGCCGTACGGCTGGCGGCCGAGCCGCAGGGTTGGCATAGTGCCCCGGCCGCGGACAAACTGCCGGTAGTGGTCGCGCACAGCGTCCACCGTGACGCCGCGCAGAGCGGCTGGGTCGATGAGCTGGCCGAGGTAATAGCCCCAGGTCGCTGACCAGAGCGCGGTCTGCATCGCGACGGCCTGGGTGTCTCCGGTGTCGCCGGAGCTGGCGGAGCCGTCGAGGATGCCGGCCGGCAGGCCGAGAGCTGCCGCCAGGATCGCCGCGGCGGTGCCGGCTCCGGCCGGCGGCCCGAACTCCTGCTGCCAGAGCTGGTCAGGGTCGGCGTGCCGGCCGAGGGCCGAGCGGGCGTCTGGTGTGTTGGAGGTCTGGCTGCCGGGCGGCAGGAAACCGAGACCGTCGGTGTAGCGGTGCGCGGTCAGCAGGCCGGCCAGTTCCGTCACAGCGTCGGCCGGAGATGTGCTGGCCCGGACCCCGACGGCCACGACCCGGTCAATGCTCTGCGTCCCGGCCGGCAGCGGCACGTCAACCGCCATGCCGATGCTGACCGCGGTCGGGTAGTCGATCATCCAGAGCATTTCCGAATCGACGCTGGGCAGCCCGCTGCTGGAGGTGCCCGGCGCGGATGAGCCGGCGGCGGTTGTGCCAGCGCCCGGGCTGGTACCGGCCGTGCTGGCTCCGGTGCCAGGGCCACCCGTGCTCGCGATGGCGGACGACGTTGCCTGCGGGTCCGGCGCCATGTGCAGGTCAGCACCCACCGGGCTGGTCCACGCCTGACCGACCACAGTGCCGCCGGCGTAGACGCGGACCAGCCAGCGGTCGGGCAGGGCACGAGCTACGGCCGGGCGGACGTAGGCCTGCGATTTGGTGGCGGGCGCGGCCGGGGTCGTGACGCCGGCGGATTGCGCCGGGCGGGTGGCATGGGCCACCCAGGCCGCGCGGGGCCCGCCGAGCCTGTTCACGAGGGATACCCAGCGAGCCCGGCGGCCGTCAGGCAGATCCGGGTCCGGGGGCGGGGCCGGGGCCGTCTCACCAAAGGCGAGGAGGTCCGCGGGGGCGGCCCACATCGCCGCGCCCAGTGTTGCCTCGGTGCTGGTCAGCTCCTCGTCGTGGCCGTCTATGTGCAGGTCATCGGGGAAGATCCTGACATGCAGCAGGCTGGAGCCGTCGACGGCGAAGCTCGTCTCCAGCCGTACCGGCAGCAAGGCGAGCGGAACATTGGCTTCCAGCCCGGCGAAGAGATCATCTGGCTGGACTCCGAGCAGGGCGGTCCTGATCTGATCGCGGGCCGCCGCCCATTGCGCCGTGGTGTCCGACCTGGCCTCCGCTGACTCGGCCGACTCGACCTGGGCGCGCAGCTGTGTCACCTGGCCGCGCAGGGCGGCCACGTCGGTCCGCGCGGCGAGCAGCGGGCTGGCCGCCGCGGACGGCTGGGCTGGCGGCGCAGGCCGTGACGGCCCGCTCGAAGTCGTCATTGCGCCGCACCACTCCCCTTCCCGCCGGTTTTCGCGGTCCCGCCGGTTTGCGCCGTGGCGCCGGACTGGGCGGTGCCCGAAAGCAAGTCCTTAGCGCGCAGCGCTACGCGGACGGCCGGCTGATAGGTGATGGCCGCCATGTCGGCGGCCGACGCGCCCCAGCGCCTGGTGGTGCCGGCCGGGGCCATCGGCGGGGCGGCGGCCGGCAGGTAAACGGCCGCAGCGGCGCCGGAGCCGAGGTCCGCCCATGAGATCTCGTCCCACGACGGCAGCGGCGGGTGGACGACCGCCGGGTCGGGGTCGGTGAGCCCGAAACGTGGCTGGCCCGGGTGCTCGGCCAGCACGAACCAGTAGCCAGGCTGGCCGTTGGTCCCTAGGACCTGCGCCGTCGTCAGCTGGAAGCCCGCGAGGGTAATGTCCGGGGCGACGAAGCCGCGGAAAAGCGGGCGGGTAATAGCGGCACCGTCGAGTTCGGGCAGGTTCTGATCGGTACTGGCCTGCACCGCGTAGATGTCGCTGTCCGGGTAACGCCGGAGCAGCCTGCCGCGCAATACCAGGACCAGCAGGCTCTTGGCGGCCGGGGCGACGTTGTCGGCCAGTCCGCCGGAGAACAGATGCAGCGGGCCGATGTCCTCGCCCGCGCCCCAGAAGCTATGCCAGTATGTGCCGCGTTCGTCGGTCGGGTAGCCGCGCCACATCAGCTCGAGGCCGAGGGCACTGTTGAGCCCGGCGAGGTAGGCGGCGACGAACGTGGGGTTGGTCTGCATCAGCGTCACCGAGTCCGCCGGGGTCGTGTCCAGGCCGGGTACGAAGGCATCGTGGCTGGCGGCGGCCAATGCGGTGTACGCCGCCTCGCTGAACACCGGCCCGACCATCACCGGAGAGACCCGGTCTGGCCGGGCGAGCGCGCCGATGGCCGGCACCCGGGCCTCGGCGAGCTTGGCGATGGTGCTGGCCGGCTGCAGGCCGGCCAGCACGGCGGCCCGGGCGTCGGCCAGGTCCAGTGCGCCCGGCACAGGAGCGGCCGTGGCCACCCCGGACCTGATGAAACGCGTGGCCGCGTCGGCGTAAGCCGCCCGCATGGTCGCCAGCCGCGCGTCGGTGCCTGCCAGCTGAACGCTGACGGCGGTCGCTCCCGAGGAGAGCTGGACAGAGCCCAGCGTGCCAGCTCCGGCCGGCGCACCGGCCCCGGCGGAGGCACCTGCAGAGGCGGTAGCGCCCAGAGCGGCACCGGCTCCCGACCTCACGGTGCCGCCTGGGCCGGCCCTGGCCGCGGGCGGGATGCCAGCCGCGGGCGGGGCGGCAGCGGCCGGCGGGGTAGTAGCGATCGGGCTCAGATGCGCTCGGGCCAGCACCTGATCCTTGCCGACCAGGACGCCAGCCAGCGAGGTGAAGGTGACCGAGCCGGGGAGCTGGTGTGCGGTGATCGTGGTCGCGGTCTGCCCCGCCAGGCTGGCCGCTGCTGTCGTGCTCAGCCGGCCGGCCGCCGACGCGAGCGCGTCCAGTCCCGTCGCCATGGTCGCCTGATCCGCTCCGGCGGCGGGTGCGGTCAGCTGGGCGGCCGTTGCGGCGGCCCGCAGCCCGTCGGTGAGCAGGGTCGCGACCTGCGGGCCGAGCACCTGGCTGGGCGGGGCGAGTGAGACGGTGCCGTCCGGCACGACACTGGGCTCGGGTATTCCGGCGGCCAATCCGGAGACGATCCGGCCGCGCGCATCGCCGTTACTGGTGGCGCCCGCGGTGCTCGACGGGGCGCCCGCGCCGCTCGCCGCGGGGCTCGCCGGTGGTGCCGCGCCCGCTGACGCGGGCGGCGGGACAGCTGCCCTGACCGCGGCGTCGCCAAGGTTGGTGCCTGGCCGCACGGCGGCGGTGACTCCACGCCAAGTGCTGCCGGCCGGCAGTGCGCTAGCAGCGACCGCGGCCAGCGCGTCGGGCGTCGTTGTCCCGCCGGTGACGGCAGGCGGCAGCGCTACCCGGGCGAGCATCGGGCGCGCGACCGATACCAGCGGGCCCGCCGACAGCGCAGTCAGGTGCCGCTGGTGGATGCTGGCCGAGACCGACCGGGATACCTGCAGCCGGCGCAGAGCCGCGTTGGCCTCATCGACCTGGCCGACCTGCTGCCAGGCGCGGGCCATCGCGTCCTCGACGTTGCGGCGCAGCACCCGGCTGCCGAGGCCGGCCGTCGACCGGGCGCCGGGATCCCGGTTCAGCTGGTCGAACCAGTTCTGGGCTGGAGACTGGGCAGCCACGTCGCCCCGGCCCGCCGCCGCGCTGGCGTACAGCAGCGGGCCGACGGCGGGCCGGCCAGCGGGCGAAGCGGAGGCGGCCTGCGCGGTCAGCGTGGCCGCGGCCGCGATCTCCCGCGCCAGGCTGGCGTCCACGCTGACCAGGTCCTTGTCGGCCGGATCGGGCCAGGGTGCTTGATCAGAGGCTCCGGGAGCGATCAGGGCACCGCGGAAGGCAGCTCCGGTGCTCGCGGTGACGGGCATGCCCGGGCCGGCCAGCCCGAGGTCAAGCGGGCGGGTGCCGAAGGTGGGTGGCACCGGCACCTCCCGCAGCTGCCGGGCCAGCGTCTCGAAGTCCCCGCCGTCGCCGCAGGTGAACTCCCAGTGTAGGTAGGCCGGCAGCTGGACCGAGCTGTCGCTGAGTGACCAGGCGAAGTTCGGCTGGGCAGCCGACAGCGCCGCCGCAATCTCCTGATCCGGGTGGCCCAGGCCAGCCAGGGCCGCGGCAGCGAGCGTCGGGACCAGGCATGCGACGTAGCTGGTCTGCGGCTGCAGCCGCCTCGGCGCGATCAGCCTGCAACCGGTCGGTGCTGCCGACGGGCCGGTTTCGGTGGGATCCGCGTTGCCTGTGGTGGTGACGGCCGTGGCGGCGAAGGCGTGTGCCCACAGCGCACTGTCCGCCGGGCTGGGCAGTTCCTCTGACGGCCGGGCGCTGCCGCCGATGCGCAGCACGTCCGGCAGCCCGTGGCCCTGACCGGTGATCGTTACGCCATCGCGGACCTGCACGGCGACCAGGCACAGCCAGGGCAGCGGACCCTGCGGGACGGCTGGCGTCGGGAGCAGCCATGGCAGTTCCGGCGCGGCGAACTCCACCAGCGGGAAGAACTCCGTTTCCGCGTCGGTGCCGTTCGGCGCCGGGTACTGCCGGGTGACCAGCGATATGTCGATGCCCCGCACGTCACCGACGTTGGCCAGGCCCAGCGTGACCGGCGTCGACGTGGAGCCGTCCGACAGGACGGCGGCGGCGCTGACCGTGCCGGCGGCGGCCACCCCGGGCAACGCGATCAGCCCGCGGCGCTGATGGCTAACGAAGCGGAAGCCACCGGTCGGCGCCGGGGCGGTGCTCACCCGGGGAGAGATGACACCGGCGCCGCTTGCGACGCTGGCCTGCGGCGCCGGCTGCCCGGGCCCGCCCGCGGTCATGCCAGTGCTCCTGCCACGGCAACCTGGTCGAGCAGCCGGGCGCCACCGGCGTTCTGCGCGGCCAGGCTGGCCGTCTGGGGCGCGGCCATGCTGCCGGTGATCGTCCGCAGCGTGTCGGGAAGCAGGCTCAGCTGCGGCGGCGCGGCCCGCTTGGCCGGCGGCGTGACTGGGTCGAGGACCGCCTGGGCGTGGGTGAGATCAAGCAGCCACGGTGGCTTGACCGTCCGGGTGGTCCCGTCGACGGCCACTGTCTTGTAGGTGGCGGCGGCGACTGTGGCGTTGCCCGCGTCGACGGCGTCGCCGCCTGCCGACAGCCCGGCCAGCATCGGCTCGAAGGACGGCTTTGACAGCGCCTGGTCATCGGTGAGGTTGAGGAACTGTGCGGCGGCGAACGGCTCGGTCACCGGCAGGAGGTCACCTGCCTCGGTATTTGCCAGCCGCAGGCCGGTCACATCGACCGTGGCCGGGGCGGCCAGCGGCTGGTTGCCCACGTGGGTGACGGTCAGGCCAAGGGGCACCACCTCCTGATGGCAAGAAACCACGGCGAGCGGGTGCGCCGGGATGACCGGCCCGTGCGGCGGCTGCAGCACGACGATGCTGGACTCGCCGACCGGCATGGAGGCGCTCCAGGCGGCCACCGACGAGAGTGCGTCGCGCACCAGGGTGAGCGGCTGCACGGTCTGTGAGGTTGGCGGGGAATCGTCACCCCAGGTCGCCTCGATCGGCAGCGACATGGTGACGAACAGCAGGCTCAGCGACGCGTAGCCGTGCAGGTGCCAGGGCCCCGGGCCCTCGAGCAGGATATCGATGGATACCTCGAGCACCGGGGAGCCATCGAAGGAGAGCGACAGGCCGGCCGAGATCTCGGCGCTGAACTTGAAGCTCGGCAGCCACTGGATCAGGGCATCGAAGCCGAGCCAGCCGTCCACCGCCAGCGGTCCGGCCGCGGCGTGCAACTGCGCCCTGGCGCCGATCTGGAACGTCTGGCTGGTGATCGCCTGGTAGCTCTCCAGGCGAAGCCGCGGGTTGCTGCTCGGGCTGATGTCGACGCGGATCCGGTCCAGCGCCGGGAAGTTCGCCGGGGGTGTGTACTGCGGGTTGAAGCCGCCGCTGGAGTAGGCGAATCCCGCGTCGGACCCGCCCTGGGCCATGATCGCCATGCCGCCGCTGATGGTGAACGTGCCCAGCTTGCTGTTGACCAGCACGGCGTGCAGGAGGAAATAGAACGGGGTGAAAGTCAGCTCGCCCAGCAGGTCGGCGCGCAGTTGAATCACCGGGGCGGTCGGGCTCGGCGCGCTGAGCTGGAAACTGCCGAGCAGCACGATCTGCACCGGGCTCGGCAGCTGGATGAGCAGCGCCAGCTCGAGCGTGCAGAGGTTCGCGGACCCGCCCCAGCTGAGCGCGAGCATCGGCCCGACCACCGTGTGGCCGACCGAGACCGGCATCGTCTGTTTCCAGACGGCGAAGATGTGCGGCGCCTGCGCGACGGGATTGGGCGGGAAGAGGATCGCGTCAAGGGCCTTGGTACGCAGCCCGGCTGCGATTGCGTTGCTGTCGATCGCGTGATTGACGCCAAGGATCCCGCCGAGCCCGGTCAGCGAGACGCCCAGGCCCAGCTGGATGCCGGGCTGGAACGTCGCGGCCAGGATCAGCAGCAGCGCCCAGTCATCCGGATAGCCCGGGATCTTGGTGTCAAGCTGGCCCAGCGCGGTGATGCCGATGTTCATCGTCGCCAGCTGGACCTTCAGCTGCAGCGCGCCGGTGTACTCGCCGAGGCTGGCGTTGTACCCGATGAAGCCGCCGCCGGTGACTGGTCCCGCCTTGATGACCATGCCCAGTCCGGTGGGCGGGACAAAGGTCAGCCCGGGCTGCCAGTGCCCGGCGGCCGGGGTGGTGCCGGTACCGCCGTCGGCACCGGCACCCGTCCCGGTGCTGCCGGTATCTGAGCCGGAACCCGCGGCGACCCGGCCGATCTGGTAGGCCGCCCCGATCCCGGCGACGGTCGCGGTGAACACGCCGCCCGCCACCTGGACGGCCGCGTCGACGGTCAGCGCGACGCTGAACACCGCGCCGGACTGGCCGTCGCCGCTGGGATCGGCCGCGGTCACGGCGATGCTCAGGTGCAGCGCCTCCAGGACGAGGTCGAGCACGGCCGCCGGGCCGATCGTCAGGTTCACCGGCAGGTCCACCGTGAGCGCGGCGCCGCCGTCGAGGTAGAAGCCGCGGCGGGTGTCCACGCCCAGTCCCAGCGTGGAGTCGACGCGCAGCGAGGGCGGCAGCACGGCGCCGAGGAAGCTATCACCCTGCAAGTTGATGTTGAAGATGATGTGGTCGGCATGCGCGCTAACGCCGACCAGCACGCCCTTCTCGTCCGTGGCGAAGGTGCCGACGACCTGGGCGTGCTGGATTTCCACGTGGTTGCCGGCCTTGGCGCCGATCACCCAGGAGCCGCTGGTGTCGTCCGGGCGCTCCAGCGCGATGGTGGCCTTGTAGCCGCTGCCGGCGCCGCGGATGAAGCCGTTCTTGGCCAATAGCATTTCCAGTGCCACGCCGTCGGTGGAGGTGATGGCCAGCTGCCAGCCGGTGTAATGCGTGCTGCCGTCGGGCTGTATCTCCCGCCGGCCAAGGGGAATGGTGAGGGTGGTCGCGCCGGAGAGACGGAAGAACAGTCCCCAGAACTCCTGGTTATGCTCGGGCGGAACGAGCGTGAACGTCAGGTCAACGATCTCCTCGGTTCCCAGCGATTTCGACGCGTCGAACAGCTGGGCGTCCAGGCGCCAGGTCAGCGTCCGGGACAGCAGCTCCACCAGGTTCGGATGGTCTTCGGGGCTGGCCGCGGTCCAGCCGTAAAGGACCTCGGAGCGGAAGCTCGTCTTGTTGGGGCCGTGCTCGCCGCTGGCGGGGATGAACCCCAGGGCGACCCCGATCGCGCCGAGGATGGCCGTCGACCAGTCCTGGTATTCCTGCGCGTACCCGCTGCTGCTGGTCAGGCCAAGCAGGTACTGCTGCGTATCGCTGATCAGGTTGCTCAGGTTGGTGAGCTGCGCCGTGTCGTCCGACAGGAGGCTGAGCAGGCGCAGGATAGCCCAGATCACCGGGTGGGCCCGGCGCAGCCGCAGCATCATGGTCACGTCGAGGATGTCGGCCAGTACTTCCAGGGCGCTGGCCAGGTCCATGTCGCCTTTGGCCGCTTCCAGCGCGTCCTGCAGGGCCGCCACCGCGAGAACGACCGAGGCGAAGCTTTCCGCTGACTGGGCGCCGGGGGCAGCGCCCTGCGCGCCCTGGTCCAGCCGGCCCAGCAGGCTGGACGGCAGCACCGGGGTGTCACCGGTCCAGCCGAACTCGGCGAGCATCGCCGGGCCGCCCTCCGCGTCCGCCAGCACCTGCAGGATGTCGTTCAGCACGCTGCCGAGCCAGGTGGACAGGCTGGCGAGGATGTCGGCGCCGGAGCCGGAAGAGTCGGCGGGCGGGGTCGGTGTGTCGGTCATGGTCAGCCTCCGCCCAGGTGACCGGGTGCGGCCAGCGGGACGGGGGTGAGATCGGCCGCGTGCACCACGTAGTGATGGGGCTTCTCGTCGTCGCTGGCGGGATGTGCGCGGACGAAGTAAATCTCCATCTGCACGCTGAGCGGCCCGGCCGGGTCCGGCTGACTGAACGTGACCACGCCGATATTGTTGGCGAACACCAGCGTGCGCGTCACCGCGCCGCTCTCGACGTTGGCCGCGTGCAGCGCGGTGGCCGTCTCGTAGGGGCCATTCGACCCCACCCACGAGGTGGTCATCTGCCCCTCGTTCTCATCCGGTGGCGGGGCCGGGGCGTCGGGGACGGACGGGCCGAGCACCTGCGTGAAGCCCGCCGTGGCGAGGTCCTTGAATCGCAGGTCGTCGGTCCGGGTATCGGCCACAGGAGTGACCTGGTACGCCCACTCGGGCGGGCGGATACCGTGCTGGCTCTTCCAGCCGACGGACGGCAGGATCACGGGCTCGCGCAGCAGCCGGGCGCGCAGCGGCCGGGCCTCCCCGGCGGCCGGGTCGTTGCCGGCGAGAACCGGTGGGGTGACCCGGTTCCAGCCCATCCGGATGCCTTCGAAGCCGGCTTGCTCGAGTTTCTCGGCCACCGAGATGCTGCGGATGAACGTCGTTTGCTTCGGGTCCCAGGCGTTCCGGATAGCGCTCGCCGTGAAGTGCACGACGCGGCTGGTCATCGACTTCGGCAGCGGGTCGGCGGGCGGGACTCCGCCCTGGCTGGCGGGCACCGAGTAGCGCTGGTAGTTCATGGTGAAGCTGGCCGCGTAGTGCACGTCGCCGGCCAGGATGACGACCTGGGGGCACCGGGTGACCCGGCTCAGGAAGCGCTCGAAGGCGACCGGGCGCGCGCTCCACTGCTCGACGTCGAGGAACAGGTCGCCGAACGGCATCAGCGAGCTGATGCCGAGCACCTGGTCTTGCTCGACTTTGTCGCGGACCGCCGAGTGCAGGAAGTCGTAGACCCGGGTGCCCAGCGGGGCGACGATCTCCTCGATGAGTCGCGGGCCGAGCACTGGCGCAGGGCTCACGACGATGAGCAGCGGCACGTCGTCGGTGAGCGAGATGGGCAACTGGGCATCCAGCGCCGCCGCCGTGAGCAGGCCCGGCGGCCCGTTCGGGGTGCCGTACTCGCGGTGTGTCCTGGTGTCGAGCACCACCAGCCGCGCGCCCGCGATGTCGAGGTGGTAGTTGAAGGTGACCCGGGGGGCAGTCCCGGTGCCGGTCGGGTCGTCCAGCCCGAGCAGGTGGTCGACCTGCTCGGCCACGCCGGGGTCGGGCGCCGGCCCGGTCCGCGGGAACAGCCTGGGCGCGAGCTCGAGCAGCTGGGCCTCGGGGGTGCCCGCGGTCGCGAACGCGTCTGGCGTATTGCCCCAAGCCTGGAACAGCACGTAGGCGACCAGCGCGTTCCTGATCATGGCCCGGCCGAGAGTCGAGCCGAGCACCCGGGCCCGCCAGGCGCTGGTGATGAACCAGTCGTCCGTGACCTCGTGGTCGTCGCAGATCGTCAGGACCGGGATATTGGCCAGGGCCCGGCGCACCTTGTCGCCGTCGTCCCCCGATTTCTGCACCCGGGGCCGGTGTAGCGGCACCTTCTCCTGCAGGTCAGCCAGGACGTGCTTGGCCTCCGGCTCGAACAACGGCGTGAGCAGCGACTCGACCGCGGCCCCGGCTGGATCGGGAGGGCCGAGCACCACCAGCAGGTCGGGATTGGCGCCGGGCTGCGCGGCCTCCAGTGCGGTGAGGGCCAGGTCCTGCGGCCAGAGGCCGTGGAAGCCCTCGGCCCGGTCGTCGTCCAGCCGGCCGTTCCAGCTCAGCAGGTATAGGGCGCACCACTCACCGAACCCGATCAGGTGATTGGGCGCGTCGTCGCTGGACATGCCCGCGGTGACCATGATCAGTTTCTGCCGCCGGCCGGCCGGGAACGACGCCTGGGTCACCGGCACGTCACCCACCGAGGGCACCGGTACCGTCTCGGGATTGGCCGTGGCCAGCAGGTTCGCGCCGATGACGGTGAGGTACGGCGACAGCGCCGTGGCCAGGTCGTCGGCGTAGATCTGATCGCCGGTCAGCAGCAGCATGTGCGGGCGATGCTTGGCGTCGGTGTCATCGGCCGGCAGCGCGTCGCTCAGGATGTCGTCGATGGCGGGCATGATGGACGGTCCCTCGCCGTGCATCTTGAAGCACGAACCGTGGAAGAGCCGCAGGTCTTTGACGTCGGCGGGCGGTGAGGCAAAGCTGGGCAGCCGACCTTCCGCGTAGCCAAGGCCACCCTGATAATCGTCGCTGGGATCGCCCAGGTCAAGCAGCCTCAGCCCGCCCAGATCCCATCGGCCAGACCAGCCGGGCGAGTTGACGGCGTCGCCCTGCACTTCCAGCGTCACGTTGTAACTACAGATGGTGTCCGGCGGAACCCCGGCTATCTGCGCGGTGACCACGGCCAAATGCAGCGCACCGCCGGCCTGCACGGTGAGCCGAGATCCGGTGCCCACGATGGTTGCCGCGACGGTCCCGGTCCGCTCAGCGCTAGACGCGCGATTGAGCATCGCGATCGACCCGTAGACCTCGACCGTGACCCCGCAGGCCTGGCTCGTGGCCACCCACACGCTGACGGACGTGGCGGTGACACGCCGCAGCACCGGGCCAGCCAGCAGCAACACGGGGCTAAAAGGTACATCAGGATCAAACACCGCAGTCTACCCGGGCGGGTGTCGCTTCGGCTTTCTGCAGACCGGCGGCGGTCATTCGTGGCAGGTCGGGCATGTCCCCAGAGGCGCGCGCAGCCTTTCCTTGGTGACTCTGATGGTGAGCGTACAATTGTTGCCATCGGGCATCATGTGGCAATTGATCTCTTCCTGGCATCAATCCCCTCCTCCAGAGATGTAGGCCTTCAGGTCAGTTGACTCTGAGTGACGGCGAGACCAGGCTGCTGACCAAGCCATCTGGCCAATTAGGGAAGGCCCGGCAGTTACTAATAGTTCCTACGATTCGCTGAATACTGTGGAGATCGTATGGAAATCGCGTGGAGATCGTGTGGAGAAGCGGACGAGCATAAATTCAATCGTGCCGCATTATCTGTGGAGGCCGCCCTGAACTGCAAATATACGTTCCCGCACTTTCTGGCCACCGTGTTCGGGGCATTAATTAGGCTTGCCCGCGCTGGGGCCCCGGTGTAGCGTGCGAACAACAAGGAGTGGTGAGCAGCGGGTGCCTGACCCGCCTGTTTTGCGCCGTGCATCACATGCCTAATTCGCGATTTCCCGCCTGGCTGCCCATTTCCGGGGCGTCCTGGTGACGTCAGTCGTCTTGTTCCCGGTCACCGACTGCGATACCAAGCAGCCCATCGCCTCGGTCGCCTCCGATAACAACGGGGCGCTGGCTGCCAACGCGAAACGGCGTCTGCGGCGCGCCGGTCACCGCGATCTCGCGGACGACCGACCACCTCGACCTGTTCGTCACCGGCGGCAACGGCATCATCTACACCTCGTGGTGGTCTCTGGGCCCGGACTGGTCCGGCAAGGGCAATAAGTGGGAAGCCATCAGCGGTTAAGCCGCCGCCGGTCATTTTTCGCCGGAAGCGCGTTTTCCCGAAAGAATCTGACGTGAATTCCACTATTTTTTGCGGGGGGCAAAATGGCCACGCTGCAGTTTAGCCAGGAAATCGTCACGCCGAAGGGCACGCCATTGGGCGGACGGGTCACCGTTGACGTGCAGGACAACGGAGACTGGCACGCGCACTTCGAAATGCACTCGAGCAGCGCCCTGGGGGACTTCGATTTCGGCCTGCGGGCCTACCTGCGCGCGCCCGGGTTCCCCGTCATGAGTTTCGTGCACAGCGGGCACGTCTCCGGTGTCGACAGCGCCGTGTACGACGAAAGCGGGCATAGCCCGCTGCTCGCGCTCTACTGGGCAGAGCTCGGACCCTCCGCGCAGCTCACCGCGAGCAAGAGTTACACATGGGGCGGCGTCGTCGGCGCGCTGGAAGACATCGTGAACGACGTCAAGGACATCATCGCGGGCGCGGCCGGAGCCGCGCTCGGAGTCGTCATCGGCGCGACGAAGGAAGCGCTCAAGCTGATCGGGGTGCCGCCGCTGGGACCGGGCGCCACCTTCGGTGTCATCGGCGGCGTGGTGGTGTTCGCGATCACCGCGCTCGGCGGCGTCGGCCTCGGCGGCGCGCTGATCGCCGGCGCGGTCACCGCGGTGACCGTCTGCGTCATCGCCGATCTCGAGATTTCGTCACGGCCGCTGAACGACGTGGAGAAACAACTGGCCCGGCAGGTCTTCGGCGACACGGCGCCGCTCGACCAGGTTATGCTGACGAACCTCGGCGGTGCCTCCGGCCGCAACTTCACCGCCCAGGGCGTCGACAACAAGATCTACGTCAACCTGGGCAAGGCCTATAGTGACCCGCTGGCCCCGGGCGGCCTTCTTTACCCCTATCCTGGTCAGGTCCTGATCCACGAGCTCACACATGCCTGGCAGATCAGCCACAGCAGCTTCCTGCCCGGTCTGATGTGCAGCATGGTGGTCACCCAGGCCGACTACACGTTCGGCGATGCCGTCTACGCCTTCGGGCTGCCGGGAGCCGACTGGTCCAGCTTCAACCCCGAGCAGCAGGCCGCCATCGTCGACCGCTGGTTCGGCGGGAACTTCAACAGCGTCGGCTACCTGCCCATGGACCAGCAGAACATCTACTACCGCTACGTCTGGGAGAACATCCTGGGGCGCGTCTCGCCGCCGACCGCCCCGGCCAACCTCAGGGCCTGCACCGCCAGCCCGCTCGCATCCGTCCACCTCACCGAGCCCGAAGAGGTCGACGTCTACTGGGCGGGCGGTGACGGCTCGGTCGTTAACCAGGCCTCGGCCAACGGGGTCTGGGATGATGGAGCGCCTGTCCCGGTCTTGCCCGCCGGCTCCACGACGGCCGGCGCCTGCCTGGCCACGGTGACCCGCGAACCGGGCGTGCTCGACCTGCTCGGCATCGGCCCCGATGCCGAGGTCACCGACCAGGTAACCGTCCGCGGCGCCACCCAGGGCCTGTCCCCGGTCGCTCCCGCCCCGGCCGCCCGGGCCGACTCGCCGGTCGTCGCCCTCGCCCGGATGCCGGGGGGCTGGACGCCTTCTGGATCGGCCCGGACGGTGCGGTCATGACGAGTTACTGGTACACCGACCCGGGCGCCGACTGGGCCGGGCACGCACCTTCGGCACTCACGGCCACCGGCGCCGCCCAGCCCGGGTCCGGCCTCGCCGCCGTGGTCAGGACGCCGTACCACCTCGACGTGTTCTGGGTGGGAGCGGACGGCGCCATCTGGACCACCTGGTGGGACGGTCAGATGCCCAGCCCGACGTTTGCGGGTCACGCGTTCGCGATCACCGCACCGGGCGCGGCCCGGCTCGCCTCCCCGGTGAGCTGCGTGGCGCGCACGCCCGACTGCCTGGACGTCTTCTGGATCGGCCCGGACGGCTCGATCATGACGCAGTACTGGAACAGCGACCCGGCCGCGAGCTGGGATAAGCACGCGCCCTTCCCGGTCACCGGCCCCGGCGTGGCGCAGCGCGGCACCGGGCTGGCCGCCGTCTCGCGGGTCCAGATCCAGCTCGACGTGTTCTGGACCGGGCCGGACGGCGCCATCATGACCCAGTACTGGACGGACCGGCCCCACATGGGCTGGGGTGACCACGCGCCGTTCCCAGTCACCAAGCCCGGGGCGGCGCACGCTGCCGCGCCGGTATCCGCGGTTTCCCGCATCCCCAGCCGTATCGACGTGTTCTGGAAGGGAGCCGACGGCGCCGCCTGGGCCACCTGGGGGGACGCGGACACGCCCGACGGCGCCTGGGACAAGCACCCGCCGCAGGCCATCAGCCCGGCCGGTGCCGTCGGGTACGACTGGGCCGCGGCGAGCGCCGCCGCCAGCGCGGTGCTAGCCCAGGCGGCTCAGCAAGGCGGCGCCGGTGCCGTGGACGCCGCCCGGCGTGCCGTCGGCCTCCTCGAGCAGGCTAACGTGGTCCCCGGCGAGCAGCCGGCCTACCTGAACATGCTGATCGAGGCCCAGTACGACCTGGTCTCGCGGTTGCTCGACAACCAGCAGCCGGCCGACGCGGCGGCCCAGGTCCCGGCCATGGTGGCGGCGTCCGCGCAGTACACGGCGCTGCCAGGGGCCGACGTAGTCAGGGCGGCCTATTTCCTGGGGTCGGCCGCTGACCTCCTTTCCCTTCCCCGGGGCGGCCAGCCCGTGGCGTCGCTGGCCGCGGCCCAGGCTGCGGTGGCCGCCCGGGCGGGCCCGGCTACGGCGGGAGCGGACCCGGCGGTTTACCTGCTGGACCGGGCGGAGGCGACCGAGGCCCTGATCTCCCGGCTGATCGACAACAAGCAGGCGGCCGACGCCGGGGCGCAGGTCCCGGCGATGGTGGCGGCTTTCAAGGATTACCTGGCGGCGCCGGGCGCCGACCCGCAGAAGGCGGCCAACGAGCTGTCGTCTATCGCGAACCAGCTCTCGGCCGCCGGGCAGGCCGCCGCGGCCCAGGCCGCCCAGCAGGCGGCGAAGGACGCGGCGGGCGGGTAACTGAGCGCGGCCCGGCTCAGGTCAGTGACCCGGAGAGCGTCTTCATCGTGACGTAGCTGTTCACCGCGACCATCCCGGGTAGGCTGGCCAGCCGGTTCGCGTTCAAGTCCTCGTAGGCGGGGAGGTCGGCGACCTGAAGTAGTTAGTCGTAGTTGCCGGTGACGTGGTCGGCCGCCCGCGGTACGCCCGCTAGCCTCGGGCTTTCGCCTGGCAGGACCGACCGTCTATACAAATGAAAAAGTGCCTTTGAGCTGGGACAAGCGGGCTTGTCTAAAAGCCGCTTTGCTGACGCAACCTGGGGCGGCTACGGCACGAGTACCAGCGCCTGTCCGTTGAGCCGGGCGAGGTGCACGACGGGACCGGCGAAGCTTCCTGTGGAGAAATCGAAGGCCACGACGTGGTCTTCGCCTACGCAATACAGGCGGCCGTCTGGCCCGAATCTCAATCCCCGCGGCCTGCGGAATCCGACGGAGCGCTCGGGCAGAAGGACGCGCACGAGCTGCCCGGTGGCCAGGTTTCAGGCGGATGGTCGCCCCCCGGACGCCACCAGAACCGCGACAGCAGACAGCCTGCCTTGCCTGCGCAGACGCAGAAAGGCCAAGGCCACCATGGGCATCGAGCCCCATCCGTGCGGGTCCACTCAGCCGCAGGAACGCCGGGCCGCGGGCCGGCATGGGACCGCAGACCCGGCGGAGCAGAGTAAAACCATGACCTACTGCGGCGGCACCCGCGCCTGCCCGGGCAGCCCAGGCAGCTGGACGCGGGCCCGCTCGGCGCAGACATCGGGTCGTTCCGGCTGCACCTGGCCGCCGAGGGCAAGGCAGCCCGGACGGTGCAGGGCTACACCTCCGCGGTGCGCTGGTTCGCCGCCGGCTACCTCCTCCGCCAGGCCGGCAAGACCAGCTGGGAACAGGTGGACGCACAGGATATCCAGCAGTGGACGGCGCAGCTGCTGGACCGGTACAGCAGTGCCTACGCCAGCATCCAGTTCCGGGCGCTGCGGCAGTTCTTCAAGTGGCGGGCTGGCGAGGACGAGCTCCCCGACCCGATGGCCCGGCTCCGGGCACCGAAGGTCACCGTGACCGCGGCGGAGCCGAACGGGACCTGATGGAGCTGAACGGCTGGACCTCCCCGCAGATGCTCACCCGGTACGGCGCCAGCGCCCGCGGCGCCCGCGCCCGCCGCAGCTACGACCGGATCATGGACG
>Ga0302325_10009213_pt1 | contig 21587 bp, 17 predicted proteins | sample Palsa_T0_2_FD_201948 | JGI IMG/M metagenome (GOLD analysis project Ga0302325, IMG submission 201948) | Peat permafrost microbial communities from Stordalen Mire near Abisko, Sweden - Palsa_T0_2 | ecosystem: Environmental > Terrestrial > Soil > Palsa > Peat permafrost | place: Sweden: Abisko...
GTCTCCTCTGCATCGTGTGGGACCGGTAATTGGATGAGCCGGAGTTCGTGGGAAGGAGATAGTGCCATGACCAAAAGCAAGTTGTTGTTCCTAAAAAATTGGGCAGAAGAGCCGATCGCAACAGTGCGCAGTTCATGATAAGGGGGAGCAGTTGTGAATAACCAATTGAAGGGCGGGGCTACCAGACTGAATAAAAAATTATAACGAGGCGTCTAGTGGAGCAGGGATAATTAACCGAAGCCTCGTAAATCTCGCAATTTCTCGGTCTCTACAGAATGCTTCCAAAATAGTGCTGCGTAGGTCAAGCGATACGTTGCGGCATTTTGCATTATGACCGGAAAGGTGACGTCAAAGGCAACTGCACCTGCCAGAGCACATTAAATTCCTCTCTGACGAGGGAACGATTGGTAGCTGGTGGGGGCTCCGGAGTTGGGGTTTCTCCATGAAGGCCAATTCTTGTGCACGTGACATCGCAATGCGTGCATCGCAATAGTGTTGCGACACCTTAAAAACCGGACTGTCAAAGTGTGGAAATTTTATTAATACATTCGGAAAATGACAAAGAAAGGATTTAACTTCAAACCTTTTTCAACGTATAGATAAGCCATTCACTTCCCATTCGTGGGCCAACTGATGCCAAGCTTAAGGTGCAGATCCATATCATTTGATCCCGCGCGCAATTAAGTCAGAATTGCGCAGTGTTGATCCTCCGTGAACATTATTTCCTTCTTGAATTCTAAAATGGTTATCTCTGTGCTGTAGGTTGAGCATTATGCACGAGGAACGGGATCTCGCCGAAAGATAGAGTGGTCGTCTTGCGATCAGTAATGGGATTTGGTCGGTCCAAAACCCGACCCGAGACCCAACCCGACCTAGGCCTGGTCTGTCGGTCTCCGGTTCGGTCTCGGTCAGAACCTTGTTGGAACCGACCCGGGTCGGTCCCGGTCCTAACACTTTTAGCAAAGTCGGGCCTGATGACCTTTCCCGAGTAGGTAAGACTGTTACCAGGTCGGGAACAAGGGTTAATTCTGCAGCTGGTACAGACTGACGGGGGAATGTCCGTGGCGGCATGTGGTACAGCCGATTTATAATTATCCGATGGTCCGCAGCCGCTCATCAGTCAACGTTAATCATTTCAGATGTCATTTCACACAAGCAACCCCGTCGTGTGGCCATGGCCATGGACGGGTACAGGGGAAAATCCCACGCGGACGTGTTATGTGGATTTCTATTTAATGATGCCCGACAAGGTTGCTGTATATCGACGACAAGCTTGCACACATGCAGCCAACATGTATCTTCCGTCCTGCCTCTGAGCTACTCCAGTTTATGCAGAATCTTTTGCTTGGCCATGGCGGTCTAGATCTGGAACCGGACCATTGGGTTACAAAATCAGGGATCTCATCATCTGATACATGCTCTCTTTCTATTACGATAAGATATATGTTTGATGAGTGATCCAATTTCATCACACCGATTCGCTAAAGAAAGAATCCCTCATTACATTTGGATACGACGCTGTACGTGTCTTCAACTTTCAATAACTGTCGATAATCGCACTCATCTATTCCCGCCATATTTTTCCTCATCTGAAGGACAAGAATCCTAAAGTTCCCCATCTGATGGTCTCTCAAATGGATGTGTAAATCAGACATTGTTGTGCACTTGAGCGGTCCGCTATATTCCCCTTGCATGGGACTCAAGAAGGACGGTCTCCGATCGCGGATCTTTATACGTTTTTTAGGCATTGTTGGGCAGCGATCTAGACTTCGATCAATTGACACGCAAGGGGAACAAGCAGAGAAGCGGTGCAAATTCACCACCTACAAATAGCAATGGAGCAAATACAAGAGCTCGTCGGATCTCCCTTTCTCATAATGCTTAAGCCCCGAAGGGTTTCCCGGCATCAGGTATTGAGCTTCCTATCACTCAAGTCGCTGATATGCACTAGTCAGCATTCTGTTATATTCCCTTTACACAACGCCGCTTCATTAAGATTCCCTCGCTTTCTCGTCTAGAATTAATTGGTTTCTCATTGACAAACAAATTATTCGGTACGGACGCAACTGCTTGCTTCAGATGCAGGTACTACTCGCTGGATTTCGGAGCAAGACCGATTCTCCACAAATGAGAAATACTCTACTTCAGATCAATGGCTGCAGTTGCCTTGTCGATTTCCGTTACCGTTCCTGCTGGTGTATACAAGAGATCTCATTCTTTGGCTGTAAGTACGCTACCGACTATTTGCGCTAGTCGAGGAAGGGATGTTCTTATTCTTCCGGCATGATGGACCGACGTGCATGCCTAGACGATCGCGACCAGTTCGCCGGTACCGTCTCAGTCCTCGATTCAACGCAAAAGTGTTGTTAGTTCTAGAATCCTCTGATATTCAAGCAGTGTAATTCACCAAATTTATCCCGTCCGAAACACCAGCTTGGTATATTATTCTCCTTGCTTTTGATGAAATGGTATATTGCCACTCTGGTGCGATGGTCCCTGGTATTGGAATGTCGTGTCGCAATTGCGCAATATGAAGATGGAAGTAATAAGAAGGTATCATTGTCAAACAGATTTGATTCAGTCACGACTGTCACACAACACATCTCACAGGGAGGACTGAGTTGGAGACTCGGTGCATGTATATCAGAGGCCAGAATTCCTGATGCGGGAAATCGCTGAGAATCTTATATTAATGGAGCCACGAGATATCAGCTTCGGAAGTCACAGTAAGTCCATTCAAGGAATTCCAGTCAATGTTGGAAAAGTCCACCGAGATTCGGCATTCGTCAACTTAGATGACAGCTCCGGGGATTTGGTACAAAGAAAGACACAAAAGCAGCAACGACCAAAAACGTAGTTTATCTGACAGTGTCCGAATTTCGGATCGGGTCTGGTACTACAGAGTTCCACAATATTGCGGGTGCGAGATTCTCGCTGACTTGGCACTGCGCGCGCTGATGTGTTTTGAGCGTCAAGGGTGGGGAGGTCAGATTAACGATTGCGAGCACGCATGGTATTTCAATCGAGGGACAAGCGCATGCCTCGATCTATTATTCAGTGCAATAAATCGCATATCGCATAGGTGTATTCAAAGATAGGGGCTAAAGACAGCGGCATACTGTCGGTGGAGGTACAACTGCATTGGCATGGAAACCCAGCAGAAATGCATAAATTCAGGATGGAGTATACGTATCGACCATTCCAAATTCATCTCACCATTTCATTCATGATCAGATATTCAGTGTTTGCGCATCTCGGAGGCACGGGTTTATCCGCGGCTCCCGAATTCCAAGGCCTGCTCTGGCAAGTATCAAGACTGCTGCATACCGCATCTCCTGACGCATGGGAATCAGTAATTTTCCCACTCTCTCACGTCTTTGACAATCCAGACAACCCTCATTGACAGCATCGTTCTCCCCCATTCTCCGACAGATCGATTTGTATCATGCATACGGTATACAAGATCAACCCGAATCTCCCTAATGGAAGGATCGAAACAATTCCAATACGCCTTGGACGCACGGGTATATCGGCGGATCAGCTTATTTCCAGTATATATCCGCCAGCCGAGTTTTTAACGACGAACTCGGCGCGCCAAAGCACCATATGCATATGCATATGCATGCGACGTGCACGTGTCCGACGCGAAGTTCATTCATCAGAGAACGGAAATTATTCAGCGGCGTAACGTACAGCGATCATTAGGACCAACGACAGCTGCAGCAGCAAAGAGTTTCATTGTCGTCTTCTCATACTGCTGTACAGTACTAGTAGTTTCACTGGAATGTTCCGACCCATGGAACTACCGAGAGAAGGAAGTCCTTGAGAAAAAACAAAAGACATGAAATTCATCGGAGCAAAGTCACAGAAAAGTGGACAGAAAAAGGAAACATTTCTGCTCATATTTCAACGCCGTTTGGAATTACCGGAGCGTACAGCAAAAAATTCAAATTCGCGCTGCTATTTCACAGCAGCATCTACCCCTCTACGACAGGATCGGTTTAACTATAGCTGGAAACCAGGTTCCTGAATTCTACGAAGAAGTAGAAGATGCAAATCCGGACGCAGACCAAGTTACAGAGCTCTTCCCCGACGACGAGTCAGAACTGTCGGAATTGGCAGACATTCTCAGCATATGTATCTTGCGCAGCAAATGCGCAACTTACCCAACTTACACAGTTGATGTAAAACAACATATGCATCAACAACAACAATGCCGGAGGAAATGAACACCCTATCCGTGCAGAATACATCCATGATTTCTCACCATCAGGCTCTCCGGATGACACAAATTACAGTATTTTGAATCGACATCGTTGGTTCAAGTACAGCTTTGAATGACACTGCACGGCATCCAGAACTCGGCTCAGATCTTCTTCAACCACAGCGTGTGAATACATATACATATGCATATGTATTCCGTTGTCAAGTATTATCTGAAGCAGGGCCTACTATATTGGGCCTGGTATTCACCTTATTTGTCTCGGCCGGAAGATTCTGGCTACGATCAATACACAGATACACAGATACTCAATTCTTAGATCTCGGTCGCACTCAGCAATATTCCCTCAGGGCGTGGCGCCGAGAACGTACATTTTCATCTCAAACATTCGAGAAACGATTGTCCCGAAAAATTAGAAAGTTTGGCATTGCGACGCAAATTCACCCAGAATCAAAATTGAGAGGCCGGCTAATGGGAGGGAGCTTTAGTTGATTGCCGCTGAAGGCGGGTGGAATTTGCTGTTCTGAGTATTTGCTATTGTGGAATAGGATTCTAATTCGCAAGTTCAACTACCATGTTTCGACCACATCATTCATTCCGGCCCGGTTCTGCAGAAGCCTCGTATTCGCCTGATCGGATACTTGTTCTTCATCTGAGGTCTCTCATGTACTTGCATGTCTGATACAGTGCAATGCGTATGGATACAGTGACTCTGGAATATATGCGCATGCTGTGGACATTCGTGTCTCGCGTCCTGAGAAAGGGCCCTAGGTTATTTCCTGTACCGGATTCGTGGTACATGATTCTGAACGGCCAGTTCGAGTGATGAGATTAGGTCTGGAATCTTAAAGGTTCAGGTTAGGTAGAAAGGTAGGGTTCATTCTGTGTGTGTATTTGCAGAGGGAATGGATGGACTGGAGGAAGAGGAATTCAGGAGTGGGGAAGTGATGTCAGGGAATTTAGGTGGAGGATTTAGTGGAGGTATAAGCCAGGTTCCGTGACGGAAGCTATGTATTGAGGGATAAGGTAAAGGGCAATTGAGACAAGTTAGAAGTATTTCAAATCGTAAGGCACTGAATACAAACAGGGATATTCGCACGACTCTGGTGATTGCAATGCAGTATATTACAAATGATATCGATCTGACTAGTCCATGCGCAGCTCAACTTCCCCCTCCACCTCATACGATCAATCTTCTATATCCCCCGCGACATCACGACGGAAACATCATCTTAGCAGCCAACATAATCAAAACAAACAACCCTCCCGTGAACGCCATGCCCATCCTAATAGTCCCCCTCTCCATCTCAGTTTTCTTCTCCATCTCCGCGCGCCTTGCATGCATCTCATCCATCCTACGTTTAATCCTAGTCTCCATCTCCAAATTCCGTCTGAAATGTTTCTCATAACTAAAATGCTCGTTATCAACCTCACTATTCATCCAATCGCGTTTCTCAAAGTCCGGATTCAGCGGCCCCCGTTTGCGCGCATGCGCATAACTCCACCCCCCCGGCGGACCTTTTTGTTCAGTCTGCTGCCGCGAGAGACGCGAGCCGGACCAGGAGGGCGGGCGGCGGAATTCGCTGTGTCGAGGGGAGACGGGGTGGGTGGGGGGGTGTTGTTGGTCGTAGTCGTGGCGCTTGGTGGGGTGTGAGAGGACTTTGTAGGCTTCGACGACTTTGCGGAAACGGTCCACGGAGGAGACGTGCGAGGAGTGGTCCGGGTGGTACTGTTTTACGAGGTGGAAGTATTGTTTTTTGATCTCTTGCAGGGAGGCATTGCGTGGGAGGTGGAAGATTTCGTAGGGCGAGGGGTTGGCGTGGGTGGGCCAGGGGATTGTTGTTTTTGGATGTGGCCCCGAGGAGTCAGCCGGCTCGTGGCGTGGTTCGAGTATTCTTGTCGACGTGGTGAATGGTCTACTTAGGAGAGGACTCACAGGGGCTCGGATTGGGACTGCTGGGGAGGAGCATGGCGATGATGGTTGTATTCGTCGTCTCTTTCGTGGGACAAGGAAAGGACTTGTTGGGAGAGGATTTGTTGTCCGTGAGCTGGGTGGCCGTTGTTGATTGTGCAATGAGAAGACTCGAGGGACGCGTATGCATCTGGAAGTCAGTTCCCAGACGCTGTTGGCTCTTGTCGCCGACATGCGCCGAGGAGTGACACGCAAAAGTTCACAAATTGCGTTTGCAACGGCCGATCCATCGTCATGGCAACGTAACCTTGATCCAGTTCATCCGCACTCCATTGATCCGTCCTCAGCACGAGAATTCTCGCAGTAAACAGGAATGGACATGCTCAATTGACTGACCGGGTCAATCAGGTCTCACTAGAGCAGTAAGAATGCTTCCCTGAACCGATTGAACACGGATGGTCTGCTTGAAAGACAAAGTTGTCCGCGGACATGGACGAGGTGAGCTGCCGGATGATTCCGGGTTTAATCTACGGATGAAGTCGCCTGACGCTCCCGTTTAATCTTCCGAGGCTTTCTACGGACACGCACACCGCACACAACCACACACACAACACACACACACGGAACCGTTGTTTTCACAGCCCACTCAATCCATCTCCCCTGCAAAGCCAAGCCAATCCATCTCCCTCCACACACAGCCCAGCCAGAACATGTCGAACCAGTCGCTCGCAGACACTTTGAGCAGCACCGTCAAACGGGTCGAGAAGCCCGGCTCCGCCGTTGCGAGCCCGCCCCATTTCGGCGACCTGGGCAAGGCCGCCAACGACACTTTCTCAAAGGTATGTATCGATTGAGTTTATTCCCCCCCTGGCTGCCATGGTCCTGAGCGACGCGTGTTGATGTGTAGGACTTTCCTATCTCAGGTGTGTGTGATGATGCTGTCGTGATGGATTGACGCTGATGAGCCTAGGAACCAAGCTCGAGGTCAAGACGAAAACCCCCAACGGCGTCCAATTCACTGTTAAGGGCAGCCAGGACCCCAAAGTTGGTAGTCCCCCTACACCCCATCCACACCTGCATCTGACTCTGACTCGTGCGTAGGCGCCATCGCCGGCGAACTCGAGGGCAAGTACACCGAGGGCGGCATCTCCTTGACCCAGGGCTGGACCACCGCCAATGCGCTCAACACCAAGATCGAGCTCGACAATCAGATTGCCCGGGGCGTCAAGTTGGAGCTTGGCACGACGTTCCTGCCCAGCTTGGCGAATAAGAATGCCAAGGTCGGATTGCACTATCGACAACAGGCGTTCCATGCGCGGGCCTTCCTCGACTTGTTCAAGGGACCGACCTTCACTGCTGATGCCGTCGCCGCCCACGAGGGATTCCTCCTCGGAGGAGACATTGGATATGATGTCATGGATGGCAAGTTGACAAAGTATGCTGCTGCAGTCGGATACGCCCAGTCGGAGTACTCCGCTACCATCCAGGCTCATAACAATTTCAAGACCTTCTCGGCCTCTTATCACCATCGCGTGTCTCCTCTGCTCGAGGTACCCTATCCCCTCCCGATTCGGTTTGATTTCTCGCGATTTATCCCTTTCCCATTGACTCCGGGCGTATACTAATGCCAGGCCGCCGGTAAAGCAAGCTTCGATCCAAAAGCAACCTCCGGCAACGTCGCTCTCGAAGTCGCCGCAAAATACCTCCTCGACAAAGACACTTTCGTCAAGGTATGCAATCCCTTCTCATAAACCCCAAACCATAGCGTTCTGGAACCCCTTCCATGTTGTCATCCCCTACAATTCCCTTGCGCTTTCTTCAAATCCCCTCGTCTCCAATAGTTGCATTCTCGATCTCTCTTTCGGACACCTTCTAACACACAGGGCAAAATGAACAACTCCGGCATCGCCGCAGTATCCTACGTCCAGACCCTCCGCCCAGGCATCAAAGTCGGCTTCGGCGCCAGCATCGACACCCAACGCCTCCAAGAATCAGCCCACAAAATCGGCCTATCTCTCGAGGCCAGTGGCTAATTCATGATTGCCCTGGGAATGATCGCGCGGCGGCACTCGCGTTGGGGATTGATTGGTAGACAACTGTTTTTTTTAAAGTAAAATCGACGCTGCTGTTGTTGTTGTCTGGAGGATTGACTCTGTCATCGTCGTGGGGTTCAATTTCGCTGTAGGCTTTTCTTTTCTTTTCTCGCTTGTGTACGTAGACTATTTTAAGAACAGTGATATTAGTTCTTATATCTGTGGTGCTGCTTTAGGTGACAGCGATGTGCGCCGATTCAGATTTAAAGTGCCAGGCACACGCACTCATGCTTCTCTGCGCGCATTGAAGATTCACTGCATGAAGCCATATTGAGGCTAAATTTACCAATACTGTATAACAAATCGTACAGACTTAGGCTCTCTGTCTGCCATACCCTTGCGTTCCACGGCATGCAGGACAACTGCAAATCCCCATCAGGCTCTCATCAATCAATCCCTCAAAACGATCGCTTGTCACGAAAAACAGAAAGCATGAAATTCCAGTGTAAAGATGAAGAATATATGAAAGTAATACTGAAATTTTGGAGTGTGTCCGTCTGATATTCTAAATTCTTCAAAGTCCACATCTAATGTTTAAAGACCGAGCCTTTGAGAAAAATACATGAATCTATCTGCCCTCCAAGTCCTCCGATTCCAAGGCTTTAATTTGATCCGGCAACTTGCACCTCATGATTCACCCCGTAACTCCCAATCAGTAACCCCTGCCAGACAAGGTAAACAGCCGCATCCCTCACCCCCTCATCCCATACCCGCAAATCCCAATAATCGACATTGCATGCTTGGTCAAGTATCCCTCAATCAAAAGTTACACCCGTTTCCTGAATACAAGGGGTATATCCTCCGGCGGAGCCAACGTGATGATCGTCGCACTCATATCAATCACCCCCCAAACCCGTTCGGGACTCCACCCCTCCTTCAACCCGATCTCCCACTCCCGCGAAATCATAATCAAACTCGCCACCAACTCGACTTGCGCGAACTTCTTCCCTAAACTGTCAGCCCGCCCCGAGAGCAGAGGGGGAGAGAGAGGGGGGGGGAGGGGAGAGGGGGGGATACCCAGACACGACCGCTGTCCATCTGAGAACGGGAGGAACGCCCCTTTACACGGCACTCTAATTTTCTCATTCCCGAAACTCACGCTTGTATCGTCGTCGATCTCAGATTTACTTGCACTGCCAGAGTGTCGATGTCGGTGTCGGACGTTTCGGGAATCGAATCGCGAGGGATTGAAGTCGTTGGAATCGGGACCCCAGATTTCTGGATCCCGATGCACGTGGACGATATCGAAGATCACCGCCGTGCCCCTGGGGATAGGGTACTTGCCGAGGAGGAGGGTGTCTTCCGCGGCAACTTTAGGGACTCCCACCACGGAGGGAAATAAGCGTAATGTTTCAAACATGATACACAGGGCGTAGGTTAAAGAGGGGAAGTCCTCGTAGGACGGTTGCCGGGTGCCGAGGATTTGTGTGATTTCGGAGTAGAGGGTGTCTTGCACGGCGGGATGGAGTGCCAGCATTAGCAGGACGTACCACATCGTATGGGCCCTGTACATATATATGTTAGTACATACGTATGTAGACCCGGGGGAGGGGAGATTTGGGAAGAGGGGTACGTTGTTTCGTGTCCCGCGACAAGGATCATAAAAGCATTCCCCAGAATCTGTTCATCCGTCAGTCTCACGGGCGTACTCCCCCCCGCCACAGCAGCCCCATCTCCCTTCTCCATCTCCGCACTTCTCGCCAGCGCAGAAACCAAATTCTCTCCCCGACCCGTGTTCTGCGACGTCTGTGGCTGGTCAAGCAGATCCCGGAGATACTGCCCGAACTCCTCGTAATCGCGTTTCATACGCTTCATCCGTTGCAGGGGGACTTGCCAGAGAAATTTGGGGATCAGGACGATGGGCAGGAGATGTTCGACGAGGCCTAGAGTGGCTTGTTTGAACGTCAGGCGGTGGTCTGGCCAGGGTGCATCGGAGACTTTGTCCCATGTAAAGGGGACGCCGTAGCCTGCGCCCATGATCACATGTAATGCCAGCATTGTCGTTTCGAGGAGTGGTCTAAAATCAGAGGGGGTTTTTGGATGAAAGGGACCTTTCGAGGACAAAGGTGCCACTATTGGTATTGGCTTTGGAGGTCCATGCTGCCATCATTTGAGTAGTCTGGCGGACCGCTTCTTCATGCACCAAGAGGTTGTTTTTCTCCGAGAACGGCCGGGTCGTGACTTTGCGATGTAATCGCCACTCCGCGCCTTCCGTCGAAACCACATTCTTGCCATAAACATTCAAAATCCCTACCCCATCAGCTCTGGCATTCTATATCCCCTTGAAAGGACGGGGGTGGAGTACCATAGAGTTCCACGGCTTTTGGATACCGTGCTGGATTAGTGGATATTTCCAGGATGGCCTCCGGATTCGCGACATAGACCGTATCAAGTCCAAATAACGACACGATCCGCATGACGCGGGAGTCAGAGTACCATGTTGACTTGCGCCGTTGGAGTTGCCAGTCCCCGTGGAAGGATTGGTAGCGCCGCGGGAGGAGGAAGCGAACGAGGGCCCAGGGATGGCATACTGCTGGGTGGACGTGGGTTGACTGGCGTATTCGGATTACTCGGAGGAGCCAGTATATGATTCGGAGGAGAAGGTAGAGGCAGGCAAAGAACAAGAGAGAGCGAAGAGAGTCCATTGTGGATCACGGAGGACAGCAGACGTGTTCGGTAAGTCGTTGCAGTTTGGTTCCGAATGGTCCGAAACGTGCCTGAAACAGGCGAAGCCTGTTCAGGGGCGATCAATCAGGATTACAGTATTTCATAACAAATATTGGAGATAACAACTTTCTGTAGATATCTGAAGTCGCAACTCCAAATGTGAGTATTTTCATACCTCTGCTTTTTATCACTATCCAAAGAAATGCCGAAATCCCGAGAAGGGGATGTCATTGCAGAATTGCACCATACGCGGGATGATGGTGTGAAGGGGCTCGAGCGTTTATAAACGATTTTGAATGACCTAATTTCTCATCTGATCCGCAATTCAGGGGAACTCGCTCGACCTTGGTCCTTGAATAGACACTCGGAGGGGTATCTTATTAGACAATATATATGAGGACAAATTTTTTCAGTAGTGGGAGAATTTCGAGAAGCCTTGATAACTGTGGGATTACCTCACCCCAGGAACAGAATTTAGATAAAATGTGAGCACGGGCTAATGCGCTCTGGGACTGCCGATTGGGACAGTTGACATGCATGTTCCGATCATTGATCTGAATGAATGATTCCGGTATGAAGAAGCCAGAAGTGTGGGAATTATATGCTCTTATCATAATCTTTCGCTGCACGTTACCCTTCCTAAAGAAACACATCCTCCATTTGCATCTAACAGTGAGATCCCCGGGACAAGTTTACACGCCTAGAAGGCCCGTTGGAGCCATGTTAATTAATTTCGGAGCCAGCGCCTGGACTTTCTGTATTAACGACATGGCCCAGGGAGCCGGATCTTATGGTGTGACCACGCTATGGCACCGGATTCGCCAATCAATTAAAGTTAATCAACCTGTGGTGGAATCCTATCTCTGCAGCCCAGATGCATCATGCACAGCACGCGGCTCGTGTCTGCATCTGTATCTATGCACTCAACTGTATGTGGCCGGTTATGTCCGCCAGTATCGACGCGTGCCTTAGCGCACAACGACCCACGCAAGCATGCTACCGGCTGTTTCCCGAGCACAGCAGGCAGCTGCAGCAATATTACCCGACGAAGCAGTGGCTTACCGCCTGACTAAACTGCCGAGCTGGGGCGATCTCAAAGTCGGCGGACTTTCGCCGACTCTTACAAATGCACCACGGATGTCGGCAAATTGCGTTAACGCCGCGCGCAGTCGGTGTAAGCGTCACCCCCACACATTAAATCAAACAGATTCCGCTGCTTGACTACCACGATTGTCGGTTCCTGCACAACGGCAAGCTAAGCAAGGGTGCGACTCGTTGCTGCGAGGATGGACAAAGAAGAGAGCACAAGTGCCCGGTCCGCCTCGACGGAGGAACACAGCAAGGAGTACAGTGATGAGCATCCTGCTGGCGGCGAAGAGCCGCAGACGACAAAATCGTGGATTCACAGACTAAATCCTTTTTCTTCGGGACAAGTGCCGCCTGTGCCTGCCGAAGATGCAGGCCTCGTTCCCGAAATGCAGGCCAATTTCTTCTCGAAGTTGACGTGGGGCTGGATGAGCTCGCTGATGATGGTATGCCCCTTGACTTTTTTGGGGGGGGAGTGTTGACGGTAGGTGGGATATAAACGACCTCTGCAGAAAGAGGATTTATGGCATTACGATGAGAGCAGACGGACAAAAGCGATGGCAGACAAGCTCACTGAAAACATTGAAAAGAGACGCAAAGACGGAAAGACAAAGAACATTCTCTTCATGGCATTGAACGACACCTTTTTTTGGCAATTCTGGACAGCGGGTTTGTTAAAGGTACAATCCCACACCATTGAGAGAATAGCGAGATTAATGGCAAGTTAACGGGCGATTGTACCAGTGCGTGTTCACCGCTCTTGATGAAAGCTTTGATTAATTACGCTGATGAGGCGTATGTTGCGCACATGACGGGACAGCCTGGTCCTCATATTGCACAGGGCGTGGGCTTTGCTATTGGTCTTGCCTCGATGCAAACTGTGCAAAGTATTTGTCAACATCATTTCTTTTATCGAAGTATGATGGTTGGAGCACAGGCGCGGTCTGCTTTAATAAGTGTAATATACCGCAAGTCACTTGTTCTCTCCAACAAGGTCCTCTACCCTCCCCATGTCCTGTGTTGCACGCTTGCACCGCTCCCGTTCGAGGATGTTCTAATTGCAGGCTCGGATGGAATTTACAAACGGAAAGATCACAAATTTGATGTCAACGGATGCTTCGAGAGTAGACTTCGCAGCAGGGTATTGCCATATCGGATGGGTTGCAGCCGTCCAAGTCTCCATCATCCTGGCCATCCTGATCGTCAACATCGGTCCCTCTGCCCTCGCAGGTTTCGGTCTTCTAATCGTTTCCGCCCCCATTCTCGCCAAAATAGTCCGCAAACTCGCCATCAAGCGCTTCAAATCCACCAAATTCACCGACGCACGCGTCCGTCTGACGCAAGAAATCCTCAACTCCATGCGCGTCATAAAATACTACGCGTGGGAAAAATCGTTCCTCGGAAAAGTCATCGACCTGCGCGAGTCGGAGCTCAAGATCGTGCGGTTCCTGCTGCTGATGAGAGCGGGCGTCAACGCCGTCAGTATGAGTATCCCTGTCTATGCGAGTATTCTTGCGTTTGTCACGTATAGTTTGACCGGCAATGCACTCAACCCTGCCAACATTTTCAGCAGTCTGACCCTGTTCAATTTACTCAGAATGCCACTTATGTTCTTGCCCGTTGTGTTTGGCGCGTGTACCGATGCGTGGGTATCTCTTGGCCGGATGCAGAATCTGTTATTGTCGGAGGAGATGGCGGAAAACGTCGCTATTGATTATAACGCGGACTTCGCGATTGAAGTCGAGAAGGGACGATTTGTCTGGGAAATCGAAAGTAAAACCACGAACGTGGAGAAAAAGCAAGATCCAGAGAAAAAGAAATGGTGGCAACGGAAAGAGAACGCTGCTCCCACCACAAGTTCACAGACAACGGAAGTGGACACAGATGAGGACGAGGAACCGGAACCGGAACCGTCTGACGTTTCACAAAAACGGCCCTCAAATCCTCGGGTGAATTCTGACTATTCAAGTTCTGTTTTTCTCGAGGAACATGAGGAAGCAGTCGAAGTCAGTGAAAACCATGCCATGGACACCGCTGCGTTCACTGGCCCCATGTCCTCTGAAGCACTCAACACAATCCCCCTTTCCCGCGTCGAATCGACTCCCGATCCGAACCGTCTGCAGCGTCTCAAGGACATCAACTTCCAAATCCGCCACGGGGAACTAATCGTCGTGGTCGGCGAAATCGGGAGCGGCAAGTCTTCCCTCCTGGCAGCCTTAGTAGGTGAGATGCGTCGTACCGAGGGCCTCGTCAAGCTTGGTGGCACAGTGGGATTCTGTCCTCAAACAGCATGGATTCAAAATGCCACGGTGCGGAATAATATTCTCTTTGGCAGTGAGTATATTCCCGACAAGTACGAGAGAGTCATTCGAGATTGTGCGCTTGAGGCAGATTTCGAAATGCTGCCTAATGGCGATGCGACTGAGATCGGTGAGCGTGGAATTACCGTTTCAGGAGGCCAAAAAGCGCGGATCAATATCGCTCGAGCAGCGTACAATGACGCGGATATAGTCCTCCTTGACGACCCACTTTCGGCGGTCGACGCACACGTCGGACGGACCCTTCTGGAGGATTGTATTTGCGGACTTATGGCGGGGAAAACACGAATCCTCGTAACCCATCAGTTACACGTTCTCCCCCGTGCAGACCGCATATTCTGCATGAATCAAGGAAAAATAGTGGAACAAGGAACGTACGAAGAATTGATCACCAGTGGTGGCGATTTCTCTCGTCTAGTTGCCGAATTCGGGGGTAAAGAAGAAGAGAAAAAGGAAGAAGAAGAAGAAGCCGAAGAAGACGCCATTGAAGAACCTCTAGATCTCAAAGAAAAAGAAAAGAAACCTGAACAGAAAGGAAAGGCATTGATGACCGTGGAAGAACGTGCTACGGGGAGCGTTTCCTGGGGTGTGTATGCCGAGTATGCGCGCGCGGGAGGAGGAATCTGGGTCATCCCCGCGATTATTCTCAGCGTCATCGCGTGTAATGGGGTCAACATTGCGACGTCGTTGTGGTTAAGTTTCTGGACTAGTAATAAGTACGGACTTACGGAGGGGGCGTATGTGGGGATTTATGCCGCGCTTGGGGCGTCTCAGGCGGTTTTCTTTTTCATCTTTGGATATGCCTTGACGATGACGGGCAATCGCGCAGCAGGGAATTTACATATGAAGGTATCTCATGCGTGAGGGTCATCTAATGGCAGGCCATTAATCGAGTTGTGCGGGCTCCGATGTCTTTCTTCGATACAACTCCCCTTGGAAGGATAATCAATCGCTTTTCCAAAGATGTGGATACCATGGACAATCTCCTGTCAGATTCATACCGAATGTTTTTAATGACGTTCACCATGATAGGAGCAACTTTCATCCTCATCATCGCGTTCTTTTACTGGTTTGCATTAGCGCTGGGACCATTGATCCTCGGGTTTCTGGTCGCTGCAACGTTCTACCGCGCAACAGGTTTCCCCTCTCATGTTCGCGATGCTGACATTCTAGCCCGTGAAGTCAAACGTCTCGACTCCATCTTGAGATCCCACGTCTACGCCCAATTCGGCGAGACCTTGACCGGTCTAACTACTGTACGCGCTTATGGGAAACAAGCCGAATTCACACGCTTGAACGAGAACTACCTCGACGTCATGAACCGGGCCTACTACATGACCATCATTGACCAAAGATGGCTCGGTATCCGTCTCGACTTCGTGGGCGATATTCTCATTTTCGTGGTTGCAATCCTGGTCGTTACTTCTCGATTCTCAGTGTCTCCGTCAATCGCAGGATTGGTCTTGGCGTATTGTGTACAGGTCGTGGCTATGATGGGATGGATGGTGAGACAATTTGCCGAGGTGGAGAACAACATGAATGCAACGGAACGGGTCCATCACTATGCTACGGCAACTGAGATTGAAGCGCCGTTGGATATACCGGAGCGGAAGCCGAGGGAGGGTTGGCCAGAGAAAGGGGACGTGGTTATGAAGGATGTGGTGTTGAGATATCGAGAGGGATTGCCTGCGGTACTCAAGAACTTGAACTTGGACATCAAAGGTGGGGAGCGTATTGGCATTGGTATGATACTGTTGGGAATAATTGCTGATAATTAGTTGGACGAACAGGTGCTGGCAAGTCATCAATCATGGTTGCTTTGTTTCGCATGGTGGAATTATCAGGCGGTTCAATCCATATCGATGGCGTCGATATAAGTCAAATCGGTCTTCACGACCTCCGTTCCGCGCTCGCTATAATTCCTCAAGATCCTGTTCTCTTCCAGGGCACAATCCGCTCTAATCTCGATCCATTCAACCAACACGAAGATGCCCATTTGTGGGAATCCCTCCGTCGCGCTCATCTCGTCGAAGGAGATCTCGTTGCTCGATCTTCGAACGATTCACAGTCTCTGTCGCGATTCCATCTCGATCAATCGGTTGATGATGAGGGCTTGAATTTCAGTCTGGGACAACGACAGTTACTTGCGATGGCGAGGGCTTTGGTACGAAAGGCCAGGATTATCGTTATGGATGAGGCAACGAGCAGTGTTGACTTCGAGACGGATGCGAAAATTCAAAATACCATCAGACAGGAATTCAAGGGCGCCACTTTACTTGTACCCCTCCCTCCCTGTGCAACTCAACTGCCCCCCTTATCCCTCTCATAATTCCTGATTGTCAATGAGTCCTAATTTATAGACTATCGCGCATCGTCTGAGATCAATTATAAATTACGATCGCATCGCGGTGATGAGTGATGGTGTTGCCGTGGAGTTCGATACTCCGTTGAATTTGTACGATAACAAGGATGGGGTATTTTATTCATTGTGTGAGAGAAGCGGTATTACGAGAGAGGATATATTGAATGCGGCATAGATCAGCGAATCTTCCATTTCGGTGTTAATATCTGGGATCTGGACATGAGGCGCGCATGGATCTGATTACTCCATTATCATTACATACACGAATTAAGAGTTTAAAATTTAGATATATGTCATTGGGCAAATGAAGATCCTGGGGAGGACTTGCAATTGGTTTAGCGGCTGGTTTGTTCTGGGTTGAACTTTTTTTGTCCTTCCGCCGTTGTCGATCTCATCTCAGAGATTTTTAGGTGGAAGAGGGAGCGGCAGGCGGGAGATAAATAACTCACGTAAAATCAAAGTCCGCGTTCACAAAGCAAAAGACACGTCAAAGGGCGTACTCGGCAAAAAACACCCGTTATTACCTTTCAGTCGGGAGCACAGACCGATTGGTTCGTGTTCAGATTTGATGACAGCCTGTCGTGGCCCCATGCCGTCCAAGCGCCCCAGCCGTGATCGAAATGCATCGTGATCCCAAACGGGCTAGCGAACACGTTCGTTCCGCCATCAACAAACAAAATAGCGTCCTCGAAGGACGTCGCATTCGCCAATGTCCGCGGCAGGTCTGCAACCTCTTCCGTTGCCAAATGCACTGTGCTGATCTGTAACTAGACGCAGAGGAGCCAGCAACTGCTGCAGCAATCGAAGATGAAACAAAAGTCGACACGAGAGCAAGCATCGAGAATCCGCGAACAAGCACCGAGAGCGTATCGTCCGGGACGAGTAATCTTGTGGGCAGCCTCGGACGAGTAAGTATTTCTTCAGAGACGCCTGCAGGGAGTGATTCACACGTGGTATTGCGTCCTCAGAGGGTATGGTTTTGATGTGCTAGAATGGGACGTCGCATGCGCCAGACCTGGATTCATTACCGAATGGCATGGATGTATCGTCGTTAGAAGCCCGGATAGCCGCATTGGAACAAGAGAATGCGACGCTGCGCTCAGAGAAACAGAAATCAGAAGCAGCGTATAACAGTCTTCTACAAAGAGTCAATGAAATCCGCAAGAATCTGACCTCACGATTCCAGCAGAACGAAGAACAACTCGCCTCGAATCAAGAAACCATCGAGCGTCTTGAATCAGAAAATCAGGCTCTCACAGAAACGGTCTCGACCCTGCAAACCGAAATTACTTCCCTGTCCAGTGAAAATACGACCCTCTCCGACCAACTTTCGGCGCTGCGGCGTAACATCACTTCCTTTCAGTCCAAGGAGGCCGATTTCGAGAAAGAGCGCACGAGATGGGAAGGGAGAAGAAGACAGCTGGAGATGGAGATGGATAGTCTGAGGCTCGCAGTGCAGAATTGGGAGAGGACGGCAAGCGAGGAACATGTCATCGCAGAGAATTCACGGGACAGAATTGTCCTACTGGAGGAGGAGATTTCGAGTTATCGGGATCATCAGGATACAGCCAGGCGGGATGCAGAGCGGTTTAGGGAGGAGAGTGAGCAGTTAAAGGGAGCATTGAGGGACGTTCAGGAGGAGCGGAAGCGGGAGCTGCGGGAGGTAGTTGAGGGGATGGAGGGACAAATTGAGAGGCTGAATTCAAAAGTCGAACAAGCCGAGAAGCGTGCTGCTACAGCAGAGGTATTCTCCCAAACCCGGTCGTCCTTTCTTCGACAGTTTCTTTCTGTCAATTCCACATTCAACCACGAGCTGGGCCTTGACTGACGGTAGACTCGACTGCAAGAGAATCAAAAGGAGTTAGACCGATTAAAACCCTTCGAATCAGAAGTCAAAGAAAAATCCGCCCTTCTAGGAAAAACCCGCCACGAAGGTTCTCTCCCCCATTCCATCCTCCCCTTCCCCTCGCCTCCCAGATCCTTTCTCCCTGAGAATAATCCTTCGATTCGTACTGATCTGCAGCTGTGATCCTCAATGAACATCTCACCAAAGCATTACGCCTCCTCAAACGCGCTTCCCCAACATCAACAGTAGACAAACAAGTAATGACTAATGTCCTCCTTCAATTCCTTTCACTCCCCCGCGAAGACACAAAGCGCTTCGAAATCCTCAATTTGATAGCCTCGATTCTCGAATGGACGGAAGAACAACGACAGCGGGCCGGTTTGGCTAGATCGACGGGCTTCGGGGCAACGACAGGGTCGGGAGGGGTAAAGAGATCGAGTAGCAATCCTTTGTTGAGTGATTATCCTATGAGTCCGGGGTTCGATCGGAAGGAGGTGCGTCCCTATCTTTACTCCCAAGCTCCCCCATTCCTTATGTTTTCACTTGGGCCTCAACTCTATTCTGGACGGAGAATTCTGCTTTACTACTTTTTCGGATTGTTATGAGGGTAGTGCTTATGGTAGAGTATGAGCGAGTTGTGGATTAATTTCCTACAAAAGGAAGCAGACGCACGAGAAGCAGGCGCTCTGGAACCAACAAGTCCCCTGAGTTTGTCAGTGGGGGCACAATCCAACCCCGGCACAGCTCCAGGGACACCAACCCCCCAGGGGAAAAGATAGCCGCCAAAAGAACATACACCGAGAACGGGGCCTATGGTGCGAGTGATTGAGGGAAGGGGGGACAATGGGAACATCGTGAGGGAGTAGGTGATTGGCACTATTTGCGGGTTGTGAGTATTGCATTTGTGGCGGGATCATTGCGGCGGGATTTGTATCATAATGGAGACTCCATTATTACAGAAATTTATGGTGTTGGCCGAAACTTTTTCGACAGCTATACTTGTTCCACTGTCCTGATGAAGTCATAACATCTAGGGAAAACTCCGAAAATACACCTCCCGACTTGCCAAATTAGCAAAATACACCTCCCACTTTCGTGATTTCCCAAAGTACACCTCCTCACCCATTCTGCCAGGCACGCCCATGAAAATCATGTTGCTCGCTTGCACAAGCGACATCGGTCAAGAAAGGAACCGTCAGAGAGTGGCATGGGTCTATCAAACGCCAGTCGATGCAAGGAAGGTCACAACAAGAAGACTTGCAGCGCCGCCATTTGATATTCAATAGAAGGACAAAAGAATTGGATTCATCTGTTTAGAATAGAATCGTACTATATGTCACAAATGTAAAAGCAATCAGCAAGATATGTCTTCATCCGGCTAAAATCTGCTTCATCCTGGCAGATTCTGGCTTGTCCCGGCAGATTCTCGTTTCCTAATGTAATATATTTCCCTTTACAGGCTATCTCCACGTGCATCAAGGATCACTATGGGTGAGGAGGTGCATTTTGGGAAATCACGAAAGTGGGAGGTGTATTTTGCTAATTTGGCAAGTCGGGAGGTGTATTTTCGGAGTTTTCCCTAACATCTATTCTTTTCCTACTTTTTCCGCGTCGAATTTACGGAGGAACAGGAGGCATCTCACTCGCTCTCTCCCCCCCCTCCTCCTCCTCCTTTTTCATGGGAGTTTGTGGGCCATCTCTTCCCTCGTTCAGAGAGCTGTTGTTGGCACCATGACTTTGACGGCAATACCGTACCTGTCTTGAAGTCGGTCATGGTGAAATTGGTAGATTGAGATGAAAATGCATATTTTGAACCTTGCCTTACCTGAGAATAGGTAGGACTAGTTGGTTCCTTTTCGCAAACCCTTCCTCCCAAGCAACCTTGTTCATGGAACCCGGCGCTTGAACTCGGTAAACGCGAACGTGGTGGGATCTTGTTTGCCGGCCCTCCGATACCTCCAAACCAGTTCGATGGAGCCCAGGTTTAAGTCTCGGTGTTCCATTTTGCGCTCGGGGAAATTTGACCATCCAGTATTAGTATGGATACTAGTACCAAGATTTGGGAATAATTTGTTGGGGATTGTAGTGAGGGGGTAGACAACGAGTAAGTGAAACTCTACGACTACATCTCCTTTTATATTAAGATAGGTACAAACGCTCGGTGCTGAATTGGGTGGATGCGGATCTGCTCCAGATGGGGCAACAACTGGGCTGCGTTATGCAGTCTCCAGGGCCTGAAAAATCCAAGGGTGCGGAATCGAAAGTTGAAGATGGAGGAATTGTGCGATCCGGTATGTTCTCGGAGGTCAAGGGCCCGGATGGCTTTGTCGTTTTCCCTCACGAACTTCCGAAGGGCTTGAATGAGTTTTTTTGTTTGACATGGGTTTTCCTGGATCCGGAGATTATTCAAATTATTTTGAAAGGATAGAAACCGTTTCGAGTCAGAATCGCCCTGCTCGCAGTGGCGCTTGATATCGATAGCGAGATGTTGTGTGAGCACAGGGGAAATAATTTTCAAGTGCTTTGCTTCAGATGGCTAGGAATTAACTCGTCAGGATAGAAATTTGACGTGTCCGCACCTGCCCCCGGGATGGCTGAGCCACTGTTTCGGACAGCACTATAGTCACGAACTTATATAAGGACCAATTGAAAGTCCGCCACTTTGGGAATTGTATTTGCTGCCTCGACAACAAATTGATGAATTATATATCGTTGTATGCTAAGACTGTACAATTCATACTACTGTGCACAGCAAAGAAGTCCTGATCATGATGGCGGTGATCTTTCGCTCGACAAATACAGATAGAACGGCATTCGCTGTTTTCAGCAGTCTCTAAATCAGATCTAGAACCAGTGAGAACTGTCCTGAAATATGTGTACAACGGTATTGGTGTGCGATGGATCCGACGCAACCCTTCGTATGATTTGAAAGAAATCGACTAGCTGACACGATGGTTCAGCAACATCGCTGTCCGATCTCTCCGAAATAAAGCTCCCCGGAGTTTCTTCCCTTGGAAAATATCCCGGATATATCTCCAAATGTGGCGACCGGGTCATTATTATTACTGAGCATGCAGGAAG
>Ga0302325_10009214_pt1 | contig 21585 bp, 19 predicted proteins | sample Palsa_T0_2_FD_201948 | JGI IMG/M metagenome (GOLD analysis project Ga0302325, IMG submission 201948) | Peat permafrost microbial communities from Stordalen Mire near Abisko, Sweden - Palsa_T0_2 | ecosystem: Environmental > Terrestrial > Soil > Palsa > Peat permafrost | place: Sweden: Abisko...
TTTTCATTTTTTGCACGGTGGAGCGAGCGGGACTCGCTTACGAACTCGCTCCCCTTTTCCTTCCACATTCGAGGAACGAGGTCCTCGAATACCTTAAACGCACCTCGGAAACATGTTCAGAGTACCAAAGACTTCTTGGATCGACATCTGTACCATTAGTAGTTTTTCCTCCATCTTCATGTTCAGCGATGAACTATGACTAATCATTATTCAACAACAACACAACAGTTACTCGAATTTGGGGACATATGGTGTCACTTCTCGAGCAGGCAGAATTTGGGGAAGGCTCTACAGTAAGACTTATGTTCTACAGGCCACGCCTGAATCTAGGAGTTGGCCCATTAATTTCCTAGTATACAACAGAAGTGAAGACAGAGAAAGTGGTGCGAAAACTATTCAAGATCTGCTGAAAGTGACATTTGCACAATCGTCTTCATCGAGGAAGCACGAAAGTCCTACGGGGGTTTGAGGTGGAAAATTGATAACGAATTACAACTTGATAGTTAGATTGATAATAAACAACGCTTGACTGCGAGGAGATGCGGGATGATACCCTTCTAGACGATACGATAAACTAGTTTTGTCTTTGCCTAAGTCGTTCACAGTATTTTCTAGCCGCGCGAACGAGCGCGCCTGAAAAGCAGATCTCATGTTGATGACGTATGCTTCAAGTACGAATTTCTGAGAAGGGAAGCAGGAAGGTGCATTATCAGAATGTCTTCGTTGCCTTGGAACATCAACTTCAAATGCCGGTGATTAGTGGCATTGACACTTGAACGATAGCTTTGTGTGGATGTTGCGAGATTGGATTGCAAAACGAAGTCATCTGATTTGACTAGACCCGCAGCGTGGATTGAATCTTGCGAGTTGCGAGAGTGCGCGACAATGATGTCAAGGAATTTCCTTGGCAAGTTGTTCGAGCGTGTATTGCACAATTAATGACTGTAAATTCCTCGAAAATTAGCATTATACGAAGGCCTTGTTTTTTAGAATTAAGGGCCATGATTCAAACGATACAGCAGGTGGGACTCTACTCTCAATGTGCGAACAAACGTTCGGACATTCATATCAGATGTTCCAGCCCCGCAAGGTACCTTCTGAAGCCGGACTGCGAAACCGTGACAAGGCAAAATTTCTTTTGTCGACTGGAGCGATAAAAGGAGAAGGACGTTTGCATGTATTGAGGAAAACAAAGGAACGTCGTTACAAGGAAGATATCCAGATGCAGAGCCTCACGAAAGGGCGTTTTACGAAGTTCGGCCGCTACTGGTGGTAGCCTTTGCTGCGTCACTGGTGAGTTGATAAGGAGCACCCCGGAATCTGGATGAAACATACAGGGGTTGAAACCGCTTGCCCGATGAGGCATGGTTCGCGTCGGCTATCGGAACCCGCAGCTCACGTGATATCAAAATTCAGTTTGACGCTGGAAACAAAATGGAGCTGGGTTTTGCAAGATATTCACTTCTGCAATCGAGAGTATATGAATTTTATATGTGTTTGGGGGCATTCTGTGCAACTTCAGCTGTCATCCGCGTGACGTAAACGGTAATGAGCAACGGCGCAATGCCGATGAGGCAGAAAGTGACGCGCCCGCCCACTCACACACACCACACACACATGCACCCACTCCTTGCGACAAGCCAGCCCCCAACAGAGAAGAGCTGATGAGGTGAATCGAATTGTCGGGGTAGAAGGTGAAGGGGGGGTGTAGGGTGGCTACTGTATTGCTGTATGAGTTTATGAGATGAGCGAATCTATAACTGTAAAAATAGCAGAGCATGTGTCTTGCTGGTTGAGCGCTCACGGCCAGGCTCACTCTCGCTCGCTCTCGCCCTCGCCCCCCAGCCCCCGGCCCCCAGCACCCAGCCTTTCTCCTGCTGAGCGAGCGGGAGTCCGGTGGGTGCACTGGAAGGGCGACATGGATGCAGGGCCTTGGAAGGAATGCGGTGAGCCTGTTGTTTTGCTTGGTAGGCAAGCAGCGTCCAATGGCTGCAGGGGAATTCTGGTGAGGGGACAGGCGCGCCTGCACGCTTTGCCACGCTAAGGGAGGTGGGAGGGAAGGGTGAGTACGAGAGTAGGGTTGTGGTGGTCGTTGGTGGTCGTGGTGGTCGTGGTGGTCGTGGTGGTCACCGTGGTCACCGTGGTGGTTCCTTGGTGGTCTCTCCTTGGTGGTCGTCCTGGTGGTCCGTCCCGAGACTCCTGATGGTCCGTCCTTTGCTGGTCCTGCCTGCCTGACTGAGTCTCGCGTGTGGAGCCGTAGCCGTGTGTGGCCTTGCTTGCCCTTGGCCGCACGCTCGCGCTCGCCCACATCACCCACCCCAAAGCTCAGCTCCCACCCAAAACTGCGTGCCCTCTCCAACTCGCAGCTCTCTCCCTCACTTTCGCCCTTCACCCCGAGAGCAGTACTGCACACAAAATCCTCACAGCAAAGTAAGTAGTCCTACTCCTATATCATATTGCCTACCTTTCGCTTCGGCTGCTTCGCGAGCACCAGTAGCTTCCACCTATTGGTCCGTTTACCCCAGAACGCGTTCAATTGCGCGCAGTCATTCGCTTTTCACGCTGGATTGGCAATATCTACACCTTGTCGTCGCGTCTTCCGTCGCGATTCATCTTTGTTGATCTGTTGATCGAGACCACCAGCTAACTCGCCTGAATCGCACTCTAGGTCCACCACCGTTCTTCAGTTCTTTCTCAACACAAAAAACCAAGCCAATGTAAGTCTTTTCCCTTGATTTTGCTCTTCCAAGACTTGGAAATCGCGATCGCGATGAAGTTATCCACTTTGCGCCCGGTCGTCGCCCATTCACTCCCACCTCAACTTTCGCAACAACAAGCAGACCGCAGCCTACCACTACGAACCTCGACTCCCATCGACAGTCCCACCAACCACCACAACCACAACCACCACCACCACTGCCCTCTTTGATTCTCGGTTGAGCACCGGTCGCAATCTTCTGCGCATTTCACTGACAACAATTGAATCAATCAGAAACAACAACAACAAAATCAACAACCCTCACCATGCCTAAGGAAAAGACCACCAAGCGCGCTACCAAGGCCCGCACCGAGAAGAAGAAGAAGGGTACGACTCCCAAAATTTGCCAATGCTATTGTCGCGACTATGCTGACTTATCTTCAAGATCCTAACGCGCCCAAGCGTGGTCTGTCCGCCTACATGTTCTTCGCAAATGAGCAGCGTGAGAATGTTCGTGACGAGAACCCCGGCATCAGCTTCGGTATACCTTCCAATCCATGTTCCAATTAAATGATGCTGACGTAGCATGATCGCAGGCCAAGTCGGCAAGGTCCTCGGCGAGCGATGGAAGGCGTTGAACGACAAGCAGCGTGCTCCTTATGAGGCCAAGGCTGCTCAGGACAAGAAGCGCTATGAGGATGAGAAGGCAACCTACAACGTAAGTGCTGAAAAGCCTGTGGGCGTTCGCAAGCGTACTGCAAGAGGTACTAATAGGAACGTCGCACAGGCTGACGCCGAGGAGGAAGAGTCTTCTTAGAAGACATGCTTCGACTTCTCACTTCTTGAGTTCACGTTCTCGACTGTGCACATTCCTGGAAGGTTGCTTCAACTTCTGGGTTTCCATGGAGCGTGCTGTCATGGACGTCTGAAAGGGTTTCTTTTTTCTTCTTTGGGCTGGGGTGTTGCTGCTCGGACTGGGACAACCGGGTGCGATTTTCATTTTGCGATCGAGACGTTTGCTATGACCTTATGGAGGACTCGTTGATCACGGGAGGTGATCTAGTCCAAGATGATCATTGACACGCTTTTCATGATCTGGGCTGCAGACAGTGACGCTGTCCCGCAATTCAACAACGCGTATCAATGATATCTTCTGTATTCTAGCTCTCCTTAAATGTGCTAACAATCGCATGATGACTCTGATTTGCGACATCCTTATGCTATGTGAAATATCAACCAGTTCCTTCATATTTTTGTCCGCCTTAAAAGGGCCGTTGAAGCTTTGTTATCCCGTTTGAATGAGACAGGTCGCGTGTTTGCCTTGTTGCCTCATCTGTCAACACCGTTGAAGACTTGATTTCGCGATCTTCCAAATCCTTATTATCTCCATCATTATCATGGTCATCAACGACAACGAGAGGTATACGTCGGAGAGAGGAGGAATGCTGCAGCAAATCGCTTCTCGCAGAGTACTGCCGACTTAGTTGGTTTCTTCGATTGAACAGCAAATGAAAATGCTTGATTTTATGGCTTGTCAAGGCACTCCAATAAATCACCAGCCAAACTAGACAGACGTCAAGTGCGTCGTCTAAAGCTCAGCACGATTTGATACCAAGGCCTTATCATAAGAATCTCTGCGCTACATGGCAGCCAACTCCTTTCTGATGGAGTGCATCTCGAGGTACTCGGCCGCGCCGAATGCATGATGCACGTCCAAGGTAGCACATCCGTGGCAATATGTTTCTCCAATCTTTACTCTCCCCCCTCTCACGTCGAATATTCGATGGTCTGATTGCATCGTGAAATCGAGAAACGCTGCGTGGTACGTATGCTAGCTCCAGTCGAAGTAGCACTTTCTGGTCGTGAAATTCACACGTAAGATCTTACAGTCTAGTCTACAGATCAGCCAAGTTTTCATCGGAATGCCATTTCAATCATCAGCCGTGTTGCCAGCCTTGCACGATTCGCTCGTTGTTCTTGGAGTGCATACTTTGTATGCGTGGCATCAATCAACAGTCTCCACAGATTTCCGGCTCATTCATCCGCAGAATATCCGGCTCTTACCCCAAAATCGTTCGTCGCTAGGATGCATGACCAGCTAGGTCGCATGAGAAAGCACCCTCGCATTGGAAGTTAAAACTTTGTGTGCAAATATTTACTGGAGAGTGCTTCTAGCCCTGACACGTCAGAGTCCTAGCAATTCTACCACTTGAACTTTTGATGCCTCAAATTGCAGAGCCTCTCACCTGATCGCTGGTAGACAAAGCTATTTTGGTTTGCGCTGTCTCCCAACTTCACCGATATTCAATAATGCATCAACCATCAAAGCTTCTTTCAGAGGCGCGTTGACTTGATGTCTGCTCGTACGCATGGAGGAGTTGTTGGGTTGCTGGCGGGAGGCCTCACGAGCAGACAAGGTCGCCGAGGGGCTCTTGCGGATCCGGACCATCCTAGAGCTCGAGTTCTATGACCAAATCACCGCCGTTCTCAGAGAAGTCGAGTCCACAAGCCGCCTGCTTCGAGACCTGTACGATCTCTTTCCGATCTACCGATCCCGGGTTCCCATTATCATTTACTATCTGAATGTCATTTTACCTTCTCTTTGCAGGACGATGAAGGAGATGATGCTGTACATCGAACATGAAAACCTGCCAGCCAGGACACAATGGACATTGATGTCCGAACGACTCAACGAGCAAGGAGGAATGACATTGGCTGCCCGGTTTGTTATGTTCGTGGAGCTGCTTGTTCAGCTGGTTCGGCTATTGAGCAAGTGCGTAAGTGCTCTACCCGCTGATTGGGTTGGGCTGACAGGCGTCAGCAGATCGCCTTTATACGATCCAACGTCGCTGGAGCTCTTGCGCTTGAGGCATCTACGTTTGAGAACTTTACAACGTATTCCAGGTATGCTCTTCTAGCGGAATACCTGCTGAGGAGGAAGACAGAATGGATGGCATGGATCAGTCACTCATCCCATTGGTTATTCTAGTACCCCCAGTCCCTCTCAAACCTCACGTTGCGCCTGCCCACCCGACCGAGGCAGATCTCGAGGTAAGATCTCCCTACCCTCCTTTTCGCAGTCCGTCAACCTTACAAACAGGCGAAGCGACGCCATTGGGCAGAAAAGATTTTTGACGACCAACCTCACTCAACAACAGGCCTGCGACATAGGCGAGAGTGAGTTATAACTTCCAGGTTCTACTACTACGATGGCCACCTCAGCCTTCTTTGATAAGGGAACTGGGTTAGTCAATCGAACGCACTGACTCTAAGGTTTAGTTCACAATGCTTCGGACGCCCAATGGTTGACACAAGGCTTGGCATAGCGCCGGGGTCTAAAGTCTTATTCAAGTTGTGAGTCGTGTGCCACTCAGACTTTGAAGACTTATTGATGAAATAGGCCGTTCGACAAGAACCGTGTCTCGGTAACCCTGTATCTTGCGCCCGATGGACCTGACTTGACGAAGCTGCTGTGCCGCTGGATGGATCGGTACTACAACCCACTATATTCCTGCTATGGAGTACAAGAATTGTGCGTCAGGCGGAAGGGTTCATCTCTGCAGTTCCGTCGATGGAGCCCTACCAAAGCGCACCCCACACTTTGGCTCGCGCTATTTTTCAAGACATGGGAAAGTGAGGAAGTCCGATCCCGAAGCTGGCTTGATGGGATACTGATGCTATAAATAGAAATGGTCCTCTTCCACACGGCATTTGGAGCCTTGAAAGCTCGTTGCCCCATGACAATAAACCTTACTACTGATGATCTCGTCCTCGCCGGCGAGATAAGGCGTTTCCAAGGGTACCAAATAACTTCAATTTCCTGCCTTCCTCACAACATTTTATAACCTCAGCCTTGCTGACATGAGGGTGCAGGAAAATCGTCGACGATGATTTTGAACATATCCTCACAGTTCTTCAAGACAAGAAATGTGGTGGACTTCGTTTACATGCTGCTGTCCGGAACGGCGAATTGAGAAGATGTCCCATTTGGACAGCATTTGGTAAGTCTAAACCCTTCAGCCCATTTCGAGGACACCTTTCCTCTTAACAAGCTTCTTTTTTGCGTTATTTTATATTTTGTTTCTATTGAAAGCCATTTGTGTGACAAAAGCTAACACTGACACCTGGCTAGTCACTCATCAATCCGCATCCCCTCAATGGATGGAACGCCGTAGCAGACATCGAATCTGGCTTAGGGATATCCAGCCATATGTCTTCTGCGACAAATACAAGAAGAGACATCAGATAAGGAGAAATGGCGAATTTGAGATATACTTTGTTAATGAGGAAGGTTCGTGAGCCCTCCATGACCTCCTTATCTAGACGATGCAGCATATGGGAGGAACTGCAGGGAGATGTCCAAAAGTCGAGAATGCTGACAATGAATAGCGGCAAATGCCTTCGAAGAGGTCTTCAGAGAAGGGTCAGACACTGAGTCCCTCGCTGACCATCATGACGATGACGGACATGGTCACAGTTGACATGACGACGGCCACTAAAATCAGATTTGTTTCCAGTTTTCTTCAATTTGTCCTACACAGTGTGGGCTTCTGCGATTCAATTCTTATTCATTTATTCACATGGGAAGCGAGGCGTTGTAGGTCTTCGTCCTTCCATACTTCAGATTGGGTATCCTCTCAATATCGACAGCAAATACGCCGCTCACAGGAGGCGTCGAAAGATTTTTACTATGCTATGCCCTTGGTTTTTCTTATTCCGTAGTTTCGTGGATGACAGTCATACAAACTATTGCAAATGCCTAAGTCTCAATGTTGATGCACGTGACCCGATATACCCAAACCTTAGAGTGACCATCAAATGAAGGGAATGGAATTGAAAAGACTTTGGCCACTCACTCTTGATGACAAGTATGAGGACGGAAGATAGAGATAATCGAAATGAATATAATTATCAACTGAAGCCTTAGTTGACTCTGAGGAGGGGCAGACGAGGGGCATTCAGCATTTCGCTCGCTAGTGGATCGCTTCTCGCACAAAGGCTTGTCAACTCAAAAAGTTCACGATTTGCGACGCCCAATCTCAAGACCGCGCAACCTCTCAAGACAGTATCACGCTCGCGATCGAGCTGACACCGCTGAAGTGCCATCTTATAAATCGCGAGGACGACGCGCTGCCCACCATGGCGGACACTTTACCAAAGGAGATCCCTTTGAACTCGGTGCAGGTGGAGGCACTGGTGCGAACTGCCCATCCATCTTGGAGGAGTGTAGACTGACAAGGGATCTAGGTGGTCATGAAAATCGTCAAAGCATGCTCTGCAACGTTCCCAACCACAGCTACCGGGTCGATCGTCGGTATGGACGTTAATGGAACACTTCAAATTACCAACTCCTTCCCCTTCCCAACCGCAGATATCGCGGCCTCTGAATCCCACCCCAACGATCACATGGCTGCTTCGAACATTGCTGCTGCGGCCCCTCGATCAAAAGCCAATGTTACATACCAAAATGAGATGATCAAGTGCCTGCGGGAAGTTAATGTGGATGCGAATAACGTTGGGTGGTACACAAGTGCGAATATGGGCAACTTCATCAATACAAGCTTGATCGAGAATCAATACTACTACCAGAAAGAGATCAACGAGAGGACGGTCGCGTTAGTACATGACGTTAGCAGAAGTTCTCAGGGTGCTTTGAGTCTGCGAGCCTTCAGGTTATCCCCCAGCTTCATGGCTGCGTACAAGGAGAGCAAGTTCACCACCGAGAAGTGAGTATCAGAGGAGATTATTCCAGACATTGTGCTAATATTCTGTAGCATGCAAAAGACCAAGCTCACATACAAAGACGTTTTGGTTGAATTACCCATCATTGTCCACAACTCTCACCTCCTAACGTCTTTCCTCCACCAACTTCCCGCCGAACTTCCTAAAAAGGACCTCGAATTCCCCGCGAGCCTCTCAGAACTAACTGCAGAACAACCTCCCATTCCTCTTTACCCCAATCTCGAATCCCTTGACCTCTCCATTGACCCTTACCTTGAGAAGACTTGCGACCAGCTCCTTGATAGCATCGAGACCCATTATACGGAGCTCAACAACTTCCAATATTTCCAAAGGCAACTGGCTCGTGAACAGACTAAAGTCACAGCGTGGAAGACAAAGCGTGCTGCAGAGAATGCTACCCGGGCGGCACAAAAGTTAGCTCCACTGCCAGAGGATGAGTGGGAGAGACTGTTCAAGCTTCCAACGGAACCAAGCAGACTAGAGGGGATGTTGAATGCCAAACAGGTTGAGCAATACTCGAGACAAGTGGATGGATTTACAGCTAGCATTACCAGCAAGATGTTTGCTGTTAAGAGCAACCTCTTGCCAGAGTCGTCATAGTAGAAGTTTGCCACTTGACTCGGAAAAGGTTCTCTTGTTCATCATGAAGACACGTTTAGGAGGGTTTGCATGGAATGGCGTTCAGAGGGGTATGTTCATAGGCCGGCCACACTTCCAAAAAGGAGCGGTGCACCTAGATTTGGACTCTTGATTGCCGTGCGCAATCTTGATTGTTGCTCTAAATACATTGTAGATTCTGATATCACGTCTTTTCCCATTCTCTGCTTCCAATGATTAGTGAAAAAGAACTATGGATTTTCTGATTTGTCCACAATGAGAGGTTGGTCGAACTCGTACTACCAGGAAAATATCGAGATCAGATTATACTCGATAAAGAAATTTAAACTCGCTAGACAATCAGGGGAAAGAATCCCGGATGCACCAGAAGTGGCGGGAGATCAAAGAAGGAGAAGGAAACCGGGAATAGTTAGCATAGGCAGACAGCGGTGAAGCTCTAAATGAACAAATCACATCGCCTCAGCAACGCCTGCCCCCCTCGTTCAAGGGTCTTCCGCAGTTTAGGCGAATGCACTACAGTAGCGCTAGTGGGGAGTTTTTCGACAACCCGCCATCAAATGAAGACAGCTTCTTCATCATTTCTTCAATCTCCTCTCATACCACAATTGAAGATCAAGGTGAGCAACTAGAGTAATATCTTCCACAATTGCATGCCAATGTGTCTAGATACTAATACGTCATAATTGTGCAGTCTTCATCTCACCCCACTATCAACAAGACCCCACACCGCAACACGAATCCGAAACCCACACCGCAATCATGTCTGGCGCTCCAGCATCAAAGTTCAAGGTTCGTATTGCTCCGCCTCGGTGATGGTTATCAGATGCTAATTGATGCTTTTGAATAGGTCGCCGACCTCAGCCTTGCTGCATTCGGCCGCAGAGAGATTACCCTCGCCGAGAATGAGATGCCAGGTTTGATGGCGACCCGCGCAAAATATTCTTACGATCAACCACTCAAGGGAGCTCGCATCGCTGGTTGTCTTCATATGACCATTCAAACTGCTGTTCTCATCGAGACCCTCACCGCTTTGGGAGCTGAAGTTACGTGGAGTTCGTGCAACATATTTTCAACGCAGAATCACGCCGCTGCTGCTATTGCCGCTGCTGGTTAGTCAACTCTTGAAATTCCTATTTTAGCTAAAGCTAATATCGGAGAAGGTGTCCCTGTCTTTGCCTGGAAGGGAGAGACGGAGGAGGAATACGAGTGGTGTTTGGAGCAACAACTCGTTGCATTCAAGGATGGCAAGAGCTTAAACTTGATCCTCGATGACGGTGGAGATCTCACTGCTCTCGTCCACAAGAAATACCCTGAGATGTTGAAGGGCTGCTACGGTGTGTCAGAGGAGACTACCACTGGCGTTCACCACCTGTACAAAATGTTGAAGAGCAAGAGTCTCCTCGTCCCAGCCATCAACGTCAACGACTCCGTCACCAAGTCCAAGTTCGACAACTTGTACGGATGCCGTGAGTCTTTGATCGATGGAATCAAGCGTGCCACCGATGTCATGATTGCTGGCAAGGTTGCCGTCGTTGCTGGTTACGGTGACGTTGGAAAGGGATGTGCTATGGCCCTTCATGGTATGGGTGCTCGCGTCATTGTTACTGAGATCGATCCTATCAATGCTCTCCAGGCTGCTGTCTCAGGATACCAAGTTACAACCATGGAGAAGGCTGCCAGTCTTGGACAAATATTTGTCACCACGACCGGGTGCCGAGACATCCTGGTTGGTGAGCACTTCGAGAAGATGCCCAATGATGCTATTGTCTGCAGTAAGTTTTCAGAATCTTTTTGATTTGAGTCCAATTAACGTTTTATAGACATTGGCCACTTCGACATTGAGATTGATGTTGCTTGGTTGAAGAAGAACGCCGAGAGCGTGCAAAATATCAAGCCTCAAGTTGACCGCTTCCTCATGAAGAACGGGCGTCACATTATCCTTCTCGCTGAAGGCCGTCTCGTCAACTTGGGGTGTGCCACTGGCCACTCTTCATTCGTCATGTCCTGCTCCTTCACCAACCAAGTTCTTGCACAAATCATGTTGTACAAGTGTGAGGATGAGGCATTCGGCAAGAAGTACGTCGAGTTCGGCAAGACTCAGAAGCTCGAGATTGGCGTCTATGTCCTGCCCAAGATCTTGGACGAGACTGTTGCCAAACTCCACTTGGATCATGTAAACGCTGAGTTGTCCAAATTGACCCCAGTACAGGCTGAGTACCTCGGACTTGAGGTTGAGGGACCATACAAGAGCGAGATGTAAGTTCTACCCCGTCACCTTTCACAAACTTTACTAATACATCCCAGGTACCGTTACTAGATATTCGTCATTTCTGGTTTCTAATTTCCTTTGTGAGGGTGAATGGTGGGCGAAACTTTCAACACGAATAATGATAGCATGATATGGGGAAAAAAGCATTTGTCCTTCAACGGCATATACAAGAGATTTTCTCGGGGAAAAAAAGTTTCAACAATTTGGGAACTTGTAGTTTTTCATAGCGAATGGCGTTACTTGGCTCATATTCAACAACGGTCAAGTAGAAGTCGGGTCTTTTGCTTAGACGATACAGTACTATTTTAGTTCTTAGAAATCAAGTCTCTGCTTATGCGGACTAGAATTTTGTTACCCTCTGCGTTGATTTTGTTTAGTGAAGTATTTGGTCTTGGTGATGCTGACTCGTTTGCAGGCAATGAGAGATGCCTTTTTTCCACAAATGAATTCTCATATTGACGTTGGGAACTAGTATGGATGAAAGCTAATGACCGAAATGACCTGGGACGAGCTCTTTCCATCCGGAATATTTACTTCATTACCAAGTATGCTATTGTTGTCAATATGATCACCCCGTGTTTTCTGACATGTTGCCAAGATATCCTACCTGCGTTTATGAACTTGGTTTGAGTCCATTATGGAGTAAAACGGGCGTGGAATTTTATATCATCGGCTTCGAGCTTCAAGCCACCCTGAGGGTGTGACCACTACTTCGTCAGCCCTACTCATTCCGTGAAGGGTCCTTGCTCCGATATTTATACCCAGGTTCGGTTTGTAAAAATCCAAGCGGACAGGGGGAAACTCACTCTGCCGAAGTCCAGTTCTCAAGGTGTACAGGGAAAGTAGAATGTGAATTGAAATGATTGAAGAAGGAGCGGCTGAAACAGCCAGTAGCCTTGTTGAGCTCCTGAATCAATCACTGAAACATATGACTTTTATAAAACGGGACGGAAAGGGGGGAGCGATTCCTCGAAGCGAGTCTGGCAGGGGTTCTACATGTTTCACAGTTAACAGAGCATTCTGACTCCACTATTTCAATACTCATAATCCTTGACGGCCAAACTAGATATAATTGATCCTCAAATTAAATTCCTTCTCTTTCATTCATCTCAATCTCAGGCCTCATGTACGGGGCGCGAACAGCGTCTTACACTCCCAAATCCCCACTTCAAGCCCAATAGCCCACCTAGCTTACACATTTCCCAAAGCCTTAAAATGCTTCGGCTTCTCAACATAGATCTTATAGCTAGGTTGTACGTACCCATCACTCTCCACAATCCCCATAACGCCCACCGTCCTCCCGATCGTCCGCCCCTTCTTATCCTTCAACTTACATCTATCCAACAACCCCTCCGGCCATTTATCTAGCCTCTTTCTCGGGTCTCTTAATCCCATCACCTTGACAACCGCGTGCCCTTCATGATCCCCAAAATGAAGTCTTGTTCCCTCAGAGAGAGAGATCAGGTCCAGGCCTTCGGTTGTGATGTTCTCGCCGAGTGAGCCCGGGGTGAGGGCGAAGGAGGGGTGTTTGGAGGAGGGGCTGGCGAGGTGTGAAAAGAGGGAGGAATCGATGATGTGGACCTGGCGGGGGGAGGAGGTCGGCGCCGAAGCGCAACTAGACATGAAAGTTAGCATTTCGTACTCAGGAATACTGATCTGATATTGAACGAAGAATGTTCCTTTCCGATTGGATCATTCAGAAATAGATGGATAGGAAAAATGGCGGTAGGAGAGTCTAGGGAAGAGGTAATCTTACTGAACGTCACCTTGAACACCAAGATTTGCGAGGAGATAGATATATTGGGTGGGAGATTTGTAGAAGGTATGGGTAGTCGACATCTGAACTGAGAGGACAGACATGTTGAATGATTGCCTCGCTCTTGGAAAAAATGCTTTGTTAGTGAGAAATGGACCAAGTTAAGTTGTTACCATTGACGGCTGGAACCAGAGCATTATCAAAGAGCAAGCTATCGTCGATGAAGCTGGACTGCAGAGTCTCAACAATGCTATCGGCGGTTGGAGAAGCTTCATGATATCCAGCCCACTCGAGCCACGTTGCTGCAGCTTTCGAGACAGTGCCAATCATGATAGCATACCACTTCCAGACCATGCAGAGATGCCCGGATCAGTGCTAATACCTTCCAGTATCGCGACCTACCGCGTGTGCATGTGATCCTACGGACCGCACATCACTTTGCATGATCCGTATGCAAGTCACACCGGTTGAACCAATGAGGACAATGCTTTCTCAACGTATTCATATGTGTACTTAAAACTTAGGGTGATAAGCAAAGTGGTATCATTCGCGATGCTGGACGTAGCACAACAGAACGAACAATGAGCAAAAATTCTGAAACTCCCTCCAACGGGAGCGCAACCTGATCCCATGCACCCAAGCCCGTCCAAGATATTGACTCCGCAATAATGCCCAATGTATACCATACCCATTCGTTCTACTTCTTATTTTTCCCGCTTTCCAAACTGAGATCCAATGACCATAACGAGTCCCAGATCACCGATTTTTTGCTGGGACTCGTACCGATTGGTGTGGGGTTTGACTTCGTAATGTTCTACACGCCGCATCAGCGATCGTTCAGCGCCCGATCAGATCATCAATATTCCGCACCTCTGGGTTCAAAACTTTGTCACCAGTGTTGCTCAAAGTTTTGTCCACACTCACGCTCAAGGTCTTGTCACCACTCCCATTGCGGTCTTGTTTGCTGCTGGAAGGGACTATCTGCACGTCCGACGGCTCTCCTGCTACTTGTGTCGTAGCAGCTGCTTTCAAGGAAGCCGCATCAGTAGTAATTGACCCGGTCTTGATGACTGTACTCGCTGCTGGCACGGACTTCTTAGAATTATTGCTGCTCCTTCGGCTATCCAGACTCTTGCTGAGTGTCTTATTGATACCCTCAACACCTCCACTAGAGGATTTTTTGCTCCGGCGAATGCTACCGGTAGCGTCAATGTTTGCGCTTGCGACCGTACTCTTGCCCAGTCCAGGAGTAGACGGTGCTCCAGGCTTCTCCTCTGCCGCATCAATGAGATACCATCGCAATCCATCAGAAAGATCAAACGGGTTATCGTCCTCAAAAGAGTCACCGCCGTTGCTGGCCTCTCCAAAGGACCGTCCGTCGGATGGGTGAAGATGAGCACTAGACATAGATTTCGAGAGGTCGACAACACGGTCTTCGATTTTGTGAATACGGGCCAACAGCCAGTCGCGAGTCCGCAGCTTGTGGGAATCTTGCTCTCGGAGGAAGTAATGAGGCGCACCCACGTTGAAGGCGGCCCATGCTCCTGTAGCTTGATTGCGAGTTGGCAAAAAGAGCGCTAGATCACCCTCCTTGAAGTTCTTGAAAGCGATCTTCTCATGAGCCTCTTTTTGAGCCATATGAGACTTGTCTCGGTAGGCACGAGCATCTTTGGAGTATTTCTTGGCTGTGTATTCCATATCCTTAATCCGTTTGGTGATGACCTCGCAGAAAGCTTCAACGTCGAAACTTCCAATAGCATTCATATATGCTTCATACTTCTCGGTCTCGGTCTCCGAGTCTTCATTGTGCATCCAGTATAGTAAGTCAAGATCACCGCTGTCAACCATGGCCTTCCTAGCCATTGCTCCCGAAATGCTCCGCCTGATGGTGGAACCTGGGTCGGAGGAATCGTTCGCATTTGAACGCTCTGGCTTCGGTATCCTCTGGATGATCATTGAATTGCCTTCCCTTGTCACTGAATAACTTAAGCGCTCAAGCAGCCTGCACAATCGGTCATTCTGTGCGTAGGCTCGTTGGGTGAGATCCTTGGCACGCGAAGTACGAGCCTCGAATCTTGACGTCAACTTTTCGAACTTGGCTTGGGCAGACTGGTATTTATCCTGAGTTGATCGTAACTCCTCCTCGAGTCCTCCAATTCGGGACTGTCTGGTAGCAAGATCTTCTGACATACTTGTGACTTTTCGTTCCTCCTCTTCAAGACGGGTACGAAGTGCTTCGGACCCTGTCTCACCATCTGAGATTTTAGTCCTGAGAGTGCTCAACTGGCCACGCTCGTCAGCCAACTCGGCTTCCAACGCGGTGAACTTCGCTCGTTCTTCCGCCAATGACTCACGAAGTTGGAAGGACTCCAATTCTTCGGCGGAGAGTTTTTCTTTAGCCCTGTCTAGCTCAGATTTCAGTTCGCCAATAGTGCTCTGTGCCGTATCTCGGTCGGATCTTGCAATAGCAGCATCACTCTTGACCGATTCAAGTTCGGCAACGAGGTCTCCAGATAAGCTGACCAACACATCCGCAAGGGTGCTGAGGTCTTCTGGAACCGCAGACTTAGGTGATAGTTTGGCGTGCACATCTAGCAGTGTCTTGGTTTGCTCCTCTGCCACTGCTTCGGCTTTCTCTGCGCGAGCAACAAGGTCTCTCTTTTCCTCCTTGATTTTCTGCATTTGCCTCTCCAAGATCTCGTTGGCCTCTCGTTGAAGTTTGGCTTCATTTCGGAGAAATTCGACCTGGCCTTGGGCTTTCTGAGCTTCTGCCGTCATTCCCTTCCTCAACTTCTCAAGTTCATCTTGAAGGACTCGCACACGCTCATCTACAGTCGCCTTTTCGTTCTCCCGAGACCCCAGATACCGATCCATTTCGTCCTCGAGTTCCTCGAGTTTTGCCCTCAGTCGTTTGATTTCGCTCTCGAGTGATTTCCGCTCCTCGATGAACTCGCGTTGCTGTGCTTCGAAATTTTCCATTAGGTCCTTTTTGGTCGAGTTAGCTTCCTCAACTTGAGCCTTCATGTCGTTCGCTGTCGTCTTTCGAGCAGCGACCTCCTTTTCCAAGCCCGAGACACGTTCACGTTCGGCGATAAGCTCAGCTTCTAATCCTAGGGCTTTCTGTTGAAAAGCTTTCTCATCGGCGCCCTGATTTGCGGAAAATCTTCGCGACGATACGGATGAGCGACGGGAATGGTCTTCTGTGAGGCGTGGAGAGGCCAACGGATTTGAATTATTCAGGAGATCAGGGCTTGGATTCCCCTGCAGCTGGAACACGTTTCCAGTCGAGGTTCTGCTGATTTGGGTTTGGCGATGCAGTAGATCCTCAAGTCTCCGGACACGACTTTCGGCGGTCTTCAACTTGCTTTCGGTCTTTTGTTTTTCGTCTTGTAGAGCGCGAATCAGTTCATCATCGCCACGTACCAATAAAGCACTTCGACCTAGTGCAGCCTCGTGTATGCTTCCGGCTTTGAATGCCTTTGCCCTCTTGCTCTGTTGCTTCGTCGGATTATTGAGATCCGAGATGATCTTGGAAACATCCGCAACAAGTCCAGATTTTGCATCTTGGGTCTGCAAAACTTCCAACAACTCTTCAAGATCCTGCCTTGTGACTTGCGGCCATTCTTCTTCCTCTCCAAGCAGATTAACCTCTAATCCAATAACCTTTCGCTCCGTCTTTTCTCCCCAGAGCGTGGCCCCGGTGCTCTTTTGCCATCTCCTTCGCCTCTTCGCTTCTTCGTCTTGAAATGTGGCCATCTCATTCGCCAGAGTCGACGAATCTGATTTTACTTTCTCGTTCCACTCCCTTCGACGAATTGCCTCCGCTAGGAACGAAGCGTAGGTTACTGGTAATGCATTTACCATTGTTAATAACTGGAACGCATCGAGTGCATCCCCATCGAGATCCAGTGCTGCGAATCGGGCAGTGGCATCAGCAACCATCGAAGTTAAGAAAGCAATATCGTGCATTGCATCAAGGGCGTCGGTTGCAATCGAATTTCGTATTTCTGTAGCAGTCCTCAAAAGGCTATCCATCTCCAAACTCCGCTTGGATAGATTTGGGAGAAAATTCCTTGTATGGTGGAGCGCCGATTTGGATGCTTGTGAAACGTTTTTGGCGGTATTGGAGTAGCCCAGCACATTTTCATAGTCATTGCTGACCTTCTTGCCAATAGCGTCAATATCTTGCATCAGCTGCACTGATTCTGTTCCGCGTCCAAGAGCAGATCTAGCGGGGCTCTTCTCCACCTTATCGAATAGATCATCGGTCCCTTTCAGAACTGCATCCACCTTGGTACCCAACTCTGCAGAGTTCCGGCTCAGTTGGGTCGAGATGTTACGGACTAGTTTTCCGGCCCGGTTAACTTCTTCGGCCTCAATAAAATCTTCTAATGAAGGCTTTCGCTGACCCTTCCGTAGGTCACGGCCCGTAATGAATTTGATCATCTCGTTGGTAGCCGGGAGCGATCGTAGCCGGTTTATAGACGCTTCCCAATCTGAACCAGCCAATTCCCGCTCCTTCTGAACTTCGGCTGTCCAGGTTTGAATTTCTGCATTCTTCTGATCTAATATCTTGACGTGCTTTTCGAGATTCATCACAGCAGCATCTACGCCCCGTGTTATAATTTCGATTTCGGTGTATCGCTGCTGCGCTTCGCTTGACATGGCGGCGCAATCATCCACGACTTTCATGGCCCAAGACCTCCGTGCCATGAAGAGATCCTTCCATGCTTGAAGATCATTTTGATCGGAGATTGTGTCTGGCGGTCTCGTAACATTGTACTTTGCTGGTAAGGGGATTTCGGACTGGAGTAGTTTCGCGGAGCCAAGAGAAGATGGCTGTATTATTCGACGGTCGTATACGAAGATCTCTTTCTATTTGATATTAATATTAGTTAAGGGTTTAGGTTTCCACCCTCACCTCTGCCGCCAGTCCTTGGAGCTTGACTGGCTTTCCTTGGCCCGTTAATGAAATATGATCTTGCACGGTAACCGTGCTATGTTTTTCTATCCAGGCCTTCAAGGCATCCAGCCTGCTGGTGTGTCAGTGCAAAATCAGAGAGGTCCAATGTCAAAGGAGGCACTGACGAGGTAAACAACCCAGGATCGGTCTGAAGGCGCTGGCCTGTATGTGCCAGATAAATCTGAAGAGCCATCCCCACTGCTTCTTTCTGCAGCTTCGCCAAGCTGCAGAAATGTTCTTTGTCGCAGAGAGGTTGAAATGGCTGCCGTCGCATGGTATCCAGAAGATCACATGGCGAGGCGGGAAGCCTTGTGGGAAATCCCCTAGCGCCACACTTGGTTCATCAGCCACATCGGTCACGCTAAATTGGGCTTCCCGACGCGTCCTAGTTCCAGACATCAAGCGACTGGACTTACAAAAAAGGGATTCGGTGAATCTCGGTTTCAGTGTAGAAAGTTGGAGAAATCCTGCAAGGCAGCCGGGTTAAAGAGATGGAGAGGGTCGAGCTGACTGGTGCGGAGAAGCAGAGTCCGCCTCTGGTGACTGAGGAGGAGAAGCGGATCCTGGACGTCTATGACCGGCTGGAGGAGCTTCAGCTTGAGATTGCACTTCTTAAAGCACAAGGGGTTCTGTCACAAGGTGAGTCATCATTACCTGTAATATGTCAAGTTGTTGCAAACTTACCTATTTCAGATGAACCTATGGATGCTTCCGAGGAAGATATTGTAACGGCCCAGCAAGACCTTTTAAAGGCAAAAGCGGCCTATCAGGTTCGGAACAACGTCATTGAAAGCGTTCTTATTGCGAACCCGATCTTGAAAGCTGTTCATGGGGGCAAAAATGCTTCTATTGCCGAGCAGTAAGTGAATCACCAGATACCAGAGACAACGTTAAACAGTTTACAGAGATCTTATGCCTCTCATTCAACAACGTGATGAGCTCTCTATCACTTTGACCCAATTATCAACCGGAGTTCTTTCGGCACGGAATGAGATCAAGAAGGTAGAAAGTGAGCATATGGTGACCGCCCGCAAGAACGCAGAACTGGCGACCACTATGATTGCCTTGGCCAAGGAAGCCGACATGCAAAGGAAGGAGGATATCGACGACCCCAAAGCAAAGCAGCAACTGGATCAGTTGGGAGCATCAATGAAGACCAGCCGTCAGAGATGGAGAATTATAAAAGGTACCGCAAGTGCTACAATAGCAGAAAGTGGTGTTGACTGGGCTCGAGATCCAAAGCTACTAGAAATTGTACTTGATAATGATGGCAACGAGAGATAGACAACTTCTATGGAATAAATGTACTTGTCTGAGTTATGTGCCTGCAACAAAACTCGTAGGCATGTGACCCCTTTCCAGGACCCGACGTACTTGAACATCGATAGTTGGGAGTTGAATTTATATAGTTTTACAACATCATCACGTGACAACTTTCTGTGATGACCTTACCTACCTACCTACTCTTACAATGCCCAGCCTAGAACCTGATCATGCCTCCTATGGATGTAATGCAGCAGAGGCTTCGTGATATCATGCACCGTTCCCACTTTCCCTTTTTTTCCCCCAACCTCCCATGTGTCATTGTGACTTTTCCCTCCCTTTCCGCCAGTCATTAAGGGCTTCTTCCCAGTCTCTCCAATCTTCACCACATCTCTCGATCACTAAACCCCAGCTCCTCGCCCGTATAATGTTCTCCACACCTCTCTCCTGCCGTATAATTGCAGCTAATCGTTCCGTTCTGGGTTCCCTTGGAAAGAACCTCGAAGAATAAGGATCTAATCTCTCATCCACAACTCTTTCTCTGTCCCTCTCACCTTCCACCTGCCTTAATATCGACTCAGGATCTTCTGGATCGGGGCTCGTCGCCACTGACGCGCAGTAATTTAAAACATCGGATCGAACCTGCCATGACGGGAAAAGAACTTGCGTTTTGAAATTTCGACAGGAAGATTGGGGTATTGTTCTCGATTTTGGTCCTCGAGGAAATCTTATTGAGGTGGACGAGGGATCGAAGCCGGATGCTGAGGGGGTTATGAGTGCATTGAGATTCTGAGTGATGCTGTCGTCTATTGCACCTCGAGATATTCGCAAGAAATCTGCATATGACCATAAGCCAAGTACATGTGAGACCTTGTAGCGTCTATACCTCTTAAAGCAACTGTATTAAAGCAGAATTGTGGAGTCAGGGATGGTGGAGGCGAAGCTTGTGTCATTATGTCTTTCGGAGCTGTTTTTGGTGCCTCTGCTCTCGAGGACCTCTTCCAAAGAAAGTTCGCCAGTATGAAGCCGGTTATAAGACTTATGGGCAGGGGGTGTTGGAGCTGGAACTGGAACTCAATGCGGTTGACTGTGAATGTCCAGGTAGCAGTAAGGAATCGAAGTGGAGGTGACTCTTGGAGCTGTGGCAGGGGTTGCCTCTGGGGCCTATCTTAGCGCGCCGATAAAGCTCTCGATGGCGACGTTCTTTTGAGAAACTCCATCTTCTCAAAATTCTTCAGCTTCTCTTTCTTCATCATGTTTGTAAATGTCTGCCCATAGCGATGTGCTCTTAGTACGTACATATGCCGTCTCATAATCCCCACCTAATATCAGCATTGTTGTCTAATGAGCTGGACCGAGCTTTCCAAGCTACCCCTGGCCCTTTTCTTGGCTACACAGAGTCTGTGTCTGGTGAATGCAGCCGAGAAACTCGAGGCAGTGGAAACTTTCAAGAATAGAAACCTCACCTCTCACTCACTTCTGACATAGCATATTCTGATGAACATCGCAGGCCAGAGCCTTCGCAGCTTTCACCGTTGATCTTTTGGTCTATCCTTTGGATACACTAAAGACTCGATTCCAGAGTCCAGACTACAAAAAAATATATTATGATGTATCTAGAAATACAATTAATAGGACATACCGCGTTCGAGGTCTTTACCAGGGCGTAGGAAGTGTGATCCTGGTCACCATACCGTCGTGCGAGCAATCGGCTTCAATATCTCTTCTCGATTCTGACCCTCATCTAGCCAGGGCGTTCTTCACAACTTATAAAGTTGTCAAGTCTTTACTCTCTAAGGCTAACCCGACTTTCAATGAATCAGCCCTGGTTCCACAACCCTTTCTTCACAGTGCCGCCTCCGCAACCGCCGAACTCGGGTCGTGCTTCATTCTTACTCCCGCCGAAGTCTTGAAGCAGAATGCTCAAATGATTCGTCGGCCTGCTGGAGCCTCCACCTCAAAAGCCTCAACTGTGTTTCAACCGTCAGTCGCTCTCCAGGCACTGAAACAATTTCAGACCCTCGCAGCTATGGAGAGGAGATACAGCTCTGGCAGCGCGGAACCTCCCTTTCACTGCAATGCAATTCCCAATGTTTGAACACCGCAAGGAAAGCATAAAACAGTACCGGAAAAGGACTGGGAAGTTCACGGGAGGATTAGGGGAAACCGCTCTGACTACAGCAGCCAGTGCTGGGAGTGCTGGGTCTATTGCGGCAGTTATCACCGCTCCAGTTGATGTGGTCAAGACTCAAATCATGCTTTCAGCAGCCGGTGAG
>Ga0302325_10009215_pt1 | contig 21582 bp, 13 predicted proteins | sample Palsa_T0_2_FD_201948 | JGI IMG/M metagenome (GOLD analysis project Ga0302325, IMG submission 201948) | Peat permafrost microbial communities from Stordalen Mire near Abisko, Sweden - Palsa_T0_2 | ecosystem: Environmental > Terrestrial > Soil > Palsa > Peat permafrost | place: Sweden: Abisko...
GCGAGACGGGAAATACCACGGGTTTTCTCGGACGTTGATGTCACAAGACAGGAAATTGCCGCCGATGAGTTTCGCCGCCACTTCGATGGAAGCCCACCCCTCGACAAAGCAAACAAATACCCGGGAGACCATTGAATTTGACATCCGGCCCGCGCGCGGGTGGGTGCCAATTGACTTCAAAGAATTGCTCCACTATCGAGAGTTGCTTTACTTCCTCACCTGGCGAGATGTGAAGGTGAGGTACAAACAGACCGTGCTGGGTTTTGCGTGGGCAATCCTGCAGCCGGTGATGAATGTGATCATTCAGACGGTGATATTTGGAAAAGTTGCGGATTTTGCTTCAAAGCTGCCCCCGGAATTGAAAGCCCGACAAATTCCCTATGCTCTTTTCACCTATGCCGGAATATTGCCCTGGATGCTGTTTGCGGTCGGCGTTGGCGCGGGCGGAACGTCGCTTCTCAATCAACAAAACCTGCTGACAAAGGTTTATTTCCCTCGGCTTTTTGTCCCGGCATCGGTCATTGGCGTAGCCATGGTCGATACTCTGATTTCCCTGGGAGTGTTTCTTGTTATGATGGCCTGGTACCACGTCGCCCCGGTGTGGTCGATCATTTCTCTTCCCTTTCTTCTCCTGCTGACATCACTGGCCGCGATGGGGATGGCGTTTACGCTGTCATCCATGACGGTGACGTATCGCGATGTCAGATTTCTGATCCCGTTCATGGTATCAAGCTGGCAACTCCTCAGCCCGGTGGGATACCCCATCGATCCCAGGCGACAATGGATTCGCTGGCTGGTCCGGCTGAATCCCATGTATGGAATCATCAATGCGTTTCGCTCGGCACTCCTGGGCCAGCATTGGGATTTCCCCGCGCTGGTTGTGGCAATCGCGGAGGTGACGGTCATCCTCGTTTTCGGCCTTTTTTATTTCAAAAAGACCGAACGTCGTTTTGCGGACATCGCATAGGCCAGGCGCGACATGGCGGCTGCAATCACCATCAACGGAATCAGCAAACGCTATAGGATCGGCTTGCGCTCGGAATCCTATCACACGCTGCGGGACACGATCATGGCCGCGGTCAAAAGCCCATTCCGCCGTCTGGCGGGATTACAAGGCGATGGGCCCGCGGTGGGGGCGTTCTGGGCGCTGCGGGATATTTCGTTCGATGTTCAGAAAGGCGAAGTGATTGGAATCATCGGACGCAATGGCGCCGGCAAATCAACGCTTTTGAAAATCCTCAGCCGCATCACCGAGCCCACGGAAGGTTTCGCCAAGCTCAAGGGCCGCGTCGCATCGCTGTTGGAAGTCGGAACGGGCTTCCATCCGGAACTGTCGGGACGTGAAAACATATATCTCAACGGCGCAATCCTCGGCATGCACAAGGCGGAAATAGACCGGAAATTTGATGAGATCGTGGCGTTCGCGGAAACGGAAAAGTTTCTGGACACATCAGTGAAATATTATTCGAGCGGAATGTACGTCCGGCTGGCGTTCGCGGTTGCGGCGCATCTGGAACCGGAAATTCTGATCGTGGATGAAGTTCTGGCGGTGGGAGATCAGGAATTTCAGAAAAAATGCATGGGTCGCATCCAGCAGGTCTCGCAGGGGGACGGTCGAACCGTGCTGTTTGTGAGCCACAATATCGGCGCCATTCGCAAGCTTTGCGATCGCGCGGTCTATCTTCGGGACGGGAAGATGATTTCGGTCGGACCCGCCGAGGACGTCGTCACCGAATATTTGAACAGCGCGATCGGCTCTGACGAGAAAAACCTTTTGAGCCGACCGCGATTCCCTGGAATAGCCGCGTCCATTTCCGCTTTTTCCTGCTATCCGGCCAAGGACAGCGATCATATCGTTTCCGGCGGCTCGGCGACTTTTGAAATTGAAGCGACGACCGCGGAATCCATCACGAACGCCTCCGTTTCGGTCATGTTCAATTCCGATCAGGGATATCGTGTGCTGGCATTCAGTTCACGTTGCGAGCGGGGCATGATCCCGCTGCCCAGCGGGAAACACGTGTTCAAGTGCCATGTGGATTCGCTGCCCCTGCTCGAAGGACGATACATGATCGATATCGAAATTTTCAGCGGGGATCGAGTGGCTGATTATGTCGAACACGCTACGGTGCTGGACGTCGCCTACGGCAATTTCTTCGGTCGGCCCGAGACGCTGTTTCCCTACGAGGGCCGCGTTCTGCACCGGTCGGATTGGGAATTGGATTGAACCGGGGTTCTTCATCGCTGGGCTTGGTTTGCCGCAGGCGCTGGACATGAAAATAAATTTCATTTTGGCCCATGCCGACATGTCGGGCGGAACACGGGTGATCGTGACGCAGGCACGGGAACTGATTGCGCGGGGTCACGAGGTCCGGGCGTTTTCGACGCCGCCGCGTCCTCCGCCATTGCGCGGCAGATTTGGCTCGATTCTGCGTGGCGACGGTTGGCCGAAAACCCCGGAGGCAGGGGGATCCTTTTTCGACGGCAGCGGCGTCCCGCACAAGTTATTTCCTAAATTCCGCCCCATCAGGGATCGTGACCTACCCGACGCGGATGTGGTCGTGGCAACCTGGTGGGAGACGGCGACGTGGGTTTGGCGGCTTGCGCCGTCGAAGGGGGCGAAGACCTTTTTTCTGCAGCACTACGAATCCTGGGGTGGGAACCCTAATGCCGTTGATAAAACCTGGCGCCTCCCCATCCATAAAATTGTCATATCCCGCTGGCTCGAGCAGATTGCCCGTGATAAATTCGGCGACCCCGACGTTTCCTACGTCCCCAACAGCGTCGACATGAACTTATTCAACGCCTCTCCCCGCTTGCGTCAGCCAACGCCAACCCTTGGATTCGTTTACAGTACGATCTGGTTCAAAGGCCCCGAAGTCGCGCGGAAGGCAATTGAGCGCGTCCAACAGCAGATTCCCCAATTAAGGGTCGTGGCCTTCGGAACGGCTCCCCCCTGCGATGATCACCCCCTGCCTCCCGGAACGATTTACACCCTTCTTCCCGAACAAACGGCGATCAAGGACATCTACGCCCAATGCGACGTCTGGCTATGCGCCAGCCGCAGCGAAGGATTTTACCTCCCAATGCTCGAAGCCATGGCCTGCCGATGCCCGGTGGTCTCCACCAGAGTCGGAGGCCCCATCGACAGCATCCGCGACGGCGAAAACGGATTCCTCGTCGACGTTGAAGACGACGAGGCTTTGGCCGGCCGCGCGATCGACGTATTGAGATTATCAGACGAACAGTGGCGGAAAATGTCCGATTCCGCATATGCTACAGCCTGCCGATATACTTGGCAGGACGCCGCCGCATTGATGGAGCGCGCCTTGGAACGTGCGATTGACCGATCGCGCATGACGCCATTCATTATTTAGCGGTGCGCAGCACCGCGGGTTTATCACGATGTTCGGAATTGCCGGCAATATGTTCGCCGCCATCGCGCTCTTCGGGTACATCCCCTTCGCGTTCCTGCTCTTCGTCTTTCTGCCGCCTCGCAAGGCGGTCATTTACGACTTTCTGCTGGCGTGGCTCTTTTTACCGATGTCGCACTTGTCAGTGCATGGGTTCACCGATTTGAACAAAACGTCGGCCGCCTGCGTGGGAACCCTGGCCGGAGCGATCGTTTTCGACAGCGCCACCCTTTTTTCCTTCCGGCCGAAAGTCTGGGACCTTCCCATGCTGGTATGGTGCATCTGTCCGTTTATCTCATCCATGGGCAACCACATGGGCCTGTACGATGGAATTTCCGCCGTGGCTTACCAGGTCACCGCCTGGGGACTGCCTTACTTCATCGGCAGGATTTATTTCAACGACCTCCAGGGGCTGCGCGAACTGGCGATCGGAATCGTTGCTGGTGGATTGGTCTATGCTCCGCTTTGCTGGTTTGAAATCCGAATGAGCCCACAACTCCACGTTTGGGTATATGGATACCACCAGCGCGAATTCAGTCAGGCCGAGCGATACGGCGGATACCGGCCGATGGTCTTCATGCAGCATGGGCTCGCGGTGGCTATGTGGATGGCAACGACCGCCTTGACTGCGTTCTGGCTCTGGTGGTCCAAGGCCGTGGATAAAATCCTTGGAATCAGCATGGGATGGGTGTCGCTGTTGCTGGTGGGCACCACATCGTGCCTGCGCTCAGTGGGCGCTGAATTCCTGATGTTACTGGGTTTGCTGACGTTGATTCTGATCGGATCAACCAAATCCAAGATCTGGATCATTTTGTTAACGTTGATCCCACCGGCTTGGATCATCATCCGAACGACGAATATATGGGATGGACAGAATCTAGTTCATTTTATGGAACAATACGACCAGCGTTCGGCCGACTCGCTCGGCATCCGCTTCCACAGCGAACGCGTCCTTTCGATACGAGCACTTGAGCAGCCCGTTTACGGATGGACTCCGTGGTTTTTCTTGAATCAGCAGGAAACCGTCGAGCAAAATGGAGTGCCCGATCAGATGTGGATCATCGCCCTCGGACATTTCGGCCTGATCGGTTTGGTTTCGATGACCGTGGCGCTGTTGATGCCGATATGGATCGTGGCCTGGCGAATCCCGGTGCGCTACTGGAGGCACCCGGGCGCAGCGCCGGCGGCCGCCATGGCGGTGCTCGTGACGCTGCACATGTGCGACAACCTATTTAACGCCATGGTGAACCCCATCTTTATCATCTGCGCCGGGGGTCTGACCGCCCTGAATTTTGCGTTCCGTTCGCCCGAGGAATACGCCGCCCAGCCGACTCCCAAAACACCACGGCTGGCCGCGCTTCCCGTGAGACCGGGCGCAGCCACGGTATAATCGTCGACCGTGCAACCCGTTTCGACCCCGCTTCCCAGGTGCCGTTTCCGGTCACGGCGTTGTATGATTGACAATGAGAATTGATATATGCCGCGACCCGAATGGACGATTGAAGCGATGGAAACCCACAATCGCGCCTCGGGGTGCGACGACGGTGGATAGCGTTCTATGAAGCTCCTCATTAGCATCATCAATTATCGGACCCCCCAGTTCACGATCGACTGCCTCGCGTCGCTTGCCCCCCAGATTGGCGATGTGCCGGAGACGCAGGTTGTCATTGTCGACAATGCCTCGGGCGATGATTCCGTCAGCCTGATCCGCCAGGCCGTCAGAAAAAACGGATGGGAAAGCTGGGCCGATCTCAAGGTCGCCTCCGCGAATCTCGGTTTCGCCCGCGGCAACAACCTCGCGATGGACTCGTTGCTGGATCATCCCGAGGCGCAATACGTCCTTCTGTTGAACAATGACACGATCCTGCAACCGAACGTGCTGCGGCATTGCCACGAAAAGATGGAATCCGACCCATCGATCGGCGTCTTGAGTTGCATGTTGCTGAACGCCGATCAATCCGTCCAAAACGTCGCTCGCCGATTACCGACGCCCCTTCGCATGACCGCAAACAGTTTCGGTTTGCCGTGGCTCTGGCCCAAGGCATTTGCCTGGGCAGATCTCGACGATCTCACCTGGGATCGCCGTACCGTCGAGCGCGAAGTCGAATGGGTCGGTGGCGCGTTCATGTTCGTCCGGAGACGGGCAATCGACAAGATCGGCGGACTGGACAAGGCCTTCTTTTTTTATGGCGAAGATGTCGAGTTCTGCCATCGCGCACGTCAAAATGGTTGGAAAGTATGGTACGACCCGCGCGTGGCGGCCGTCCATCTTGGCGGCTCGTCCAGCGATCCCAGCAGACTCGATCCGAATCAGCGCAATTCACTCGTCTGGCAGGCGCGATATCTCTTGCAGCGTCGCTGCTACGGCCTGTCCGCCGAAATCCACCTCCGCGCTGTCGATATCACCAGTTCCGGCCTCCGATTTTCCAAGCTCCTGTTATTCGGCGGGAAAAATTCCCCGGAATTCGCCGCGGAGCGGCACATGCTGGCGATGCTGCTGCGCTGGCCGACCACCGCCGGCAAGAGGTGATCATCGATGCCCCAGCGACTTCGCATCGCCTTAGCGCTGCCGGGGCTGCACCGGGTGACCAGAGGGGCCGAAACAGCATTCCAGCATATCGCCCGCGAATTGGCCCGGCTCGGACACCGCGTCACCGTCTTCGGGTCCGGCTTTGAGCGCCCGGATGAACCTTACGAATTCCGCCATGTCTCCTGCGTCCCCCGTGAAACATTCGAGAACTGGCCCTCCTTGCCTTTGCTCCGATCCCATTACGCATGGGAAGAACTGACCTTCGCCGCCGGATTGCTCCGGCTTTACCGCGCCGCCGATTTCGATGTGTCCCTCGCGTGCTCCTATCCCTACACCAGTTGGGTCTTGCGGCGCGGGCCGGCCAGGCATGTCTTCGTCACGCAAAATGGTGATTGGATGGTCCGCAGCCGCGACGCGGAATACCGCTTCTTCGACTGCGACGGCCTCGTCTGCACCAACCCCCAATATTTCTCACGTCACGCCGGCCGTTATCCAGCGGCACTGATTCCCAACGGAGTCGACCCCGACGTTTTCAAACCCGGGCCGGCCGATCGCGCCGCCTATCGCTTGCCGGACGACGCACGCGTGGCGCTGATGGTCAGCGCCCTGATCCCCTCGAAACATGTGACCGAAGGAATCCGCGCCGCCGCGAAAATCCCCGAACTGTTTCTCGTCATCGCCGGCGACGGTGAATGTCGGGATGAGGTGCATGATGAAGCGCGCCGCCTGATGCCGGGCAGGTTTCTCGGTCTGTCGCTCCCCCCCGCAAAAATGCCGGGCCTGTATCGCTGCGCCGATGCCCTCCTGCACATGAGCCGCGATGAGCCGTCCGCGATCGCGTACGCCGAAGCGCTCGCCACCGGACTGCCCATCGTCGCGCACAACTGGGAAGTCACCCGCTGGACCCTTCCCGACCACGACTTGCTGGTCGATTCAACCGATCAGCGTACCGTGACCGCAGCGCTGATGCGCGCGATCGAAGACAAATCGCCCCGGAAGGTGCAAGCCCGGCGTCAGTGGATAGACCAGCGATTTTCCTGGTCCAGGATCGGCCGCGAATATTCAAGTTTTCTCCTCCAATTGTGTGGAGCGCCCGCCCCGGCGAATTCCGCCGGCGAAAAACTCCACGATGTCGGCGTCGTGGCGATCGGCCGAAACGAAGGTCGGCGGCTCATTCGCTGCCTGGAATCCGTGACCGGCAGAGCCGCCACGGTCGTGTATGTGGACTCCGCCAGCGATGACCGGAGTGTCGAAAGCGCCCGCGGAATCGGCGCGGAAGTGCTGCAACTGGAAGAGAGCCTTCCATTCACCGCCGCGCTGGCCCGCAATCTCGGAGCGCAGCGACTCAAGGAAATCGCCCCGAATTTGAAATATGTGCAATTCGTTGACGGCGACTGCGAGGTCCGCCCGGAATGGATGAGCCGCGCGCGCACGGAGTTGGAATCCAATGAAACCCTGGGCGCCGTCTGTGGAAGGCGCCGCGAGCGATTTCCACATCGTACGATTTACAATCGATTGATCGACATCGAATGGAACACCCCGCCCGGCCCCGCCGCCAGCGTGGGTGGCGATGCGATGTTCAGGCTAACGGCATTCGACGCGGTCGGGGGATATGACCCCAGCGTGATGGCCGGCGAAGAACCCCAGCTTTGCCTGCGACTTCGACATTCACATTGGAATATCCTTCGCATCGATGCCGAAATGACCCTGCACGATGCCGCGATCACTCGCTTTTCCCAATGGTGGCGGCGCCATGTCAGGGCCGGATATGGAACCCTCGATGTCAACCGCAGATTCAAAGTCGGCGGCGAACGCATCTTTGGCAAGATGGTCCGCAGCGCCACCATGTGGGCGATCGGCTGGCCAACCGCCGTCATCGCGGCCGGGCTCATTGCCTGGGCCCTGCGCGGCAAATTCGCCGCACTCATTTCCGCGGCAATCGTATTCGCCGTATTGCCGCTGCAAATCATCCGGCTGTCATCGCTGGCGTTTTTGCGCGGAACGCCTCCCCGCATCGCCGTGGCGTTCGGGGCGACGACCATGCTCTCCAAATGGGCATGGTTCCACGGCCAGGTCAAATATTATTTCGATCGTGCGCGCGGCCGCGGATTGGAACTGATCGAATACAAACGAAATTCCTCCGAGCCGGCGCGCGTTATCCCGGTTACGATCAGCCTGAGTCAAAAGACATCGTGAACCCAAACGAAAAATACTGTCTGATCACTCCTTGCCGAAACGAGGCCGAATTCGCCCGGCGAACGCTTCAGAGCGTGACTTCGCAGACCGTCCCTCCGTCGCTTTGGGTGATCGTGGATGACGGGTCCACCGACGACACTCCCGCAATTCTTGCCGAGTACGCCGGGAAATTTTCTTACATTCGAATACTTCGCCGCCAGGACCGTGGCTTTCGCAAGCTCGGCGCCGGCGTGATCGAAGCGTTTTACGAGGGATACGACTCGATCGATCCGGCTGAATTCGAATACATCTGCAAATTGGATTTGGATCTGGATTTGCCGCCGAAGTATTTCGAGGCCTTGATCGGCCTCATGGAACAAATGCCGCAACTCGGCACCGCCAGCGGAAAGCCCTATTACATCGATCAAAAAACCGGCCGCAAAGTGATGGAACCCTGCGGGGATGAAAACTCCGTGGGAATGGTAAAGTTTTACAGGCGAGAATGCTTTGTTCAAATCGGTGGGTTTGTTAAGGAGTTGATGTGGGACGGGATTGACTGCCATCGTTGCCGGATGTTGGGTTGGATCGCGGTTTCGCGGAACGATGCGGACCTGAATTTTCAGCATTTGCGCCCCATGGGCACCAGCGACAAAAACTGGTGGACCGGCCGAGTCCGACATGGAGTCGGCCAATACTTCATGGGGACCGGCATTTCTTATATCATCGCCAGCGCCGTCTTCCGCCTGTTTCAACCGCCGCCTGTGATCGGTTCGATCGCAATCCTGTGGGGATATTCCAAGAGCCTTCTTCAACGAAGGCCCAGGTATGAGGATGAAGCGTTCCGGAAGTTCCTTGCCCAATACCAATGGTCGAGTCTGGTGCATGGCAAAGCGGCCACAACCAAGGCGCTCAACGCCCGGCAGGCCGCGGTCCGGCGGTCTCGACTTTGTTCCCAATCCGATATTTCATCCGATCGCTAGCCCCAAAAGCACAAAGATTGCGCGGCTTTTCAACCACTGATGGGGTGGGGGGGTTCTGTCGATAAAAGAAATGCTGAGCATAAGTTAAGGTGCATGGCAGATAAAAAAGGCCCCTGTGCGCCGAAATGTCATTCTACAACGACATTCCGGTCTTATAATTGCAGTTGCAGTTGCAACGGAAGTCCGCGATATTGCAACATCAGTGGGTCTGAAGCGGACTTCGGCTTAATGCCCAATCACACACAAGTTTTGCCCCGTTGGGGTGCGCGGTGTCATGCATGTGAAAGAAGGCGAATCTCGGTGGGGGAATGTTGCCGCGGAAACGCCGCGGACTGTCCCGTCGTTTGAACGACCGCCTGCCCGCGCGATTCATCACCAATCGCTGCCGGAAATCAGCCTCGGTGGAATTCAAATCCACGCAATCGACGAGCAAACCTGCATTCGCCACATTCTGAATAAACTTGCGGCAGGCTCTGGCGGTTTTGTCGTGACACCCAATGTCGATCATCTGCGCCGTTGCCGCCGCGATCTCAGTTTTTCCGTACTCTTATCCGAGGCCAGCCTCGTCGTCGCCGATGGAATGCCGCTCGTTTGGGCAAGCCGTTTGAAGCGGACTCCATTGCCGCAGCGCGTGGCGGGTTCCGACTTGATTTCCAGTTTGAGCGCCGCCGCCAGCATCGAAGGCAGATCGATTTTTCTTCTCGGCGGCGAAAAGGGCACCGCGGACGCCGCCGCCGCCGTGCTGCTGGCGCGTTCGCCAAACCTGAAAATCGCCGGAACGCTCTGCCCCCCGGTTGGATTCGAGCAAAACGACGTCGAGATGGCCAAGATCATCGAAACGCTCCATGCCGCCAAACCGGACATTGTGTATGTGGCGTTGGGATCGCCCAAACAGGAGCGGTTGATCGATCGCATTCGCCGGGTGACGCCCGGATCCTGGTGGGTCGGAGTCGGAGTCAGCTTCAGCTTTTTATGCGGAGATGTGAAGCGAGCGCCTCTCTGGATGCAAAACCGCGGATTAGAATGGCTTCACCGCCTCTCGCAGGAGCCCGCCCGCCTTTTCCGGCGCTACCTGATCGGCGGAATCCCATTCGCAACCTCTCTCCTGATTCAGTCCACATTCAAGGGCGCTGCCAGCCTGCTATTGGGCCGCCCTGTTGAATTCGACGGCATTTCTGACCGCGATCAAAAGGAAATGACGACCGCATCCGAAAAAGCCTGCAATATCCCGGCATTAGAAGCGCAGACCTCCGACATCAGCGCGAGCATTCCCGAGCCGGACGATTTTCCCGAATTGCGCGAATTGGACGCGCAAGAGGGTGGGCGATTACGCGGCTTGATTCTGCTCGGCGGCATGGTTCGACAAAGGCCGCTTGGGGGATCGCTCGGCAGAAGCCCGTTGGACCTGCCGGTCGGCAACGGAAAAACCATCCTGACGCGCTGGCTTGCCGACGCCGCCGCCGTCGCCAGGACATTTGGATTGGACAATCTGCCCGTCCGGTTGCTGGTCGATCTGAACGCCCTCGAGCCGCAAAGTGCGATCGGAGCGTCCGAATCGGAATATTATCGGATGGAGCGCGACACCTCCGAATACCGGGGCACCGGTGGTCTGCTGGCGAACCTGGCCGTGGACTATGATGATGATGACATGATCCTGGTCGGCAATGCGGCGCAGGTCCTGCTCGATCCGCTGCCGGCATTGGCCATGGCATTGATGAAGACCCGCGGCGTGGTCAGTCTGATCGGACATCGCGATGGGGAACCAAGCGGTTTGATGCTGATTACCTGCCGCACGTTGCGGCTTATTCCGCGCCTCGGATTCGTCGATATGAAAGAGCAGGCGTTGCCGATCATCGCGTCCAAGTATGACGTTCGGGTCGTGCAGTGTCGAAGGCCGACGGGACTTGCGATCCGCACGTTATCGGACTACATCGCGGCGTTGCGAGCGCTGCATCAACCAACGCGCGCGGCGGCGACTGACCCGTGGGCTGAAGACTGGAAGTCAACTTTCGCGATCGTGGAACCGGGCGCAACAGTCTCTCCCAGCGCTCGCATCCACGACTCCGTGGTCCTGGCCGGCGCGACCGTGGAGCCTAACGCCGTCGTCGTGCGATCCGTCGTCGCCGGAACCGTCCGGAGGGACCGCGAAGCGGTCGATCAATTTGTCGAACCGGCCCGCAACTCCGCCCGGCTCGATTTTGCCAGAGCGTCCGTATGAAGCTACCTGAATTGCGCGATGATCGCCTGACCCTCGCCCACGTTGGCCTGGCCATCGCGATGGGCGCTGCCGGCGTGTTCGCGACCCTGGCGGCCTGGCGCGACATCTATAACATCGCACGCAACGACGAGGAATACAGCCATATATTCGTCGTTCCCCTCGTCGCCTGTTTCCTGGTCTGGGTCCGCAGGATGCGCCTGAGATACTGCAAACCGTCCGGCCGTATCATCGGCCCGTTCCTCATTGCCGTGGGGTGGTTCCTCAATTCCCTCGGCTTTTACCGAGGAATCCAGAGCTTCTGGCACGGAGGAGCCGTCCTGGTCGTCATCGGATGCATGCTCTCTGTGCTCGGCAAAGGGGTTCTGTTCCGATTTTTCCCGGCATTTTTGCTGCTCGTTTTCCTCGTTCCCGCGCCGGGCCGGATTCGCCTGGCAATCGCCTCACCGTTGCAGAACTGGACGGCCTCCATTACCCAGCGATTGCTTGAAGCCGGCGGCGTCGTCAACACCGAAGTGAATGGCAACGCGCTGACCATCAACGACCACGCCGTCCTCGTCGCCGAGGCGTGCAACGGCCTGCGCATGGTCTTTTCACTGATCATGGTGGGGTTTGCATTTTGTTTCGCGATGCCGCTCAAGAACTCTGTCCGGGCATTGATCCTGCTCGCCAGTCCGCTGGCGGCGATCTTTTGCAATGTCGTTCGCGTCATTCCGACGATCTGGATGTATGGTTACATGCCGCAATACGCCCAGACATTTCACGAGTTCGCCGGCTGGGCGATGCTTCCCCTGGCATTCGGAATGTTGTACGCGCTGATCAAGACCCTTCAATGGGCCATGATCCCCGTGAACGAATATACTCTGGCATCCCAGTAACGGAATGAGAGAACCGAATTGAAGAAGAGACGCAGACATTTAGGTTCGGGCATCTGGCTCTGGCCGACGATTTCGGTCCTGATGTTGGCCGGCATGATGGCGGAGGCGCGCACCCATATTCAGCCTTCCGAAGCCGACCCCCATTTGCTCCGGTGCCGCAAAGCCTTCAGTTCCGTCCCGCTTCTGGTCCGTATCCCGGGCGGCGCCTGGGTCGGTATGAATACGCCGATCCCCAAACCGGCGATTCAGCTTTTGCAGCCCAACGCCGTTCTCAGCCGGCAATACCGAAATGACCAGACCAGGGAATCGGTTTCGCTCCTGATCGTGAACTGCGGCGATGCGCGCGATCTGATGGGGCATTATCCCCCCATCTGCTATCCTTCGCAGGGAGAAGAAGAGATCAAGGACGAAACCGTCGCTCGGGTATGGCATTTGCCGCACATGGATATTGGCGGAATGGAATACCATTTCGCCGCCAAGAGTCCCACGGACCACGAACAGGCCGTCTACAACTTTTTCGTCATGCCCCTGGTGCCGAGCCTGACCGTGTCGCACAAGGAATTGGACGGAGTGATCTGCCCGGATATTAATAGCGTCTACACGTCGGGTGAAGACTATCAGCGGCGCTATTACGGCGCTGCGGAGTTTCAACTCGTGACGGGCCCGCGCATGACCCCGCAGGAACGCGATCAGGCATTTGTCGATCTCCTCACTCCCTGTGAGAATCTGCTGCTCACGCTGGAGAACCGCCCTCCGGGAGGCAAATAGCCATGACAAACGAAATGCAATTGGCACAGGCGGCCGGCTTGTCCGGCGGGGGAAACGACTTCGGTAACGGACTCAGTGGGCATCACCGGTCCAAGCCCAACGGAATCAAAAAGATCCACAAGCTGTTACGCGGCCGTTATCCGCTGATTATCACCCTCGGCTTGCTGTTCGGTCTCGCCGGGGGGCTTACAGGTTATCTCAGCGAACAACCTTTGTTCGCCAGTTCGTTTCAGATTGAGATCAGCCCCACCATCTACAGCATGAACAGCCCCGTAGGCGAGGATATCCCGGGTTACGACCGGCTTCTGCAAACGCAGATCGCGATGATCCGCGGCCCCGAACTGATCCAGCGGGCTATGGAAGAGGATGAATGGAAATCCGCCGGCGGACCCCCTCCCCAGAATGAAGCGTCAATGATCCACTTCGCTCAGGAGGTAGTTGCGGAAAATTACCCCCTCGGTACTTCGATGTTGAGGGTCACCTTCAACGATCCGGACAGGAACGTCGCCCTCGCCGGCGCCCAGTCGATTCTCAAGGCATACAGGGAATTCTTCGATCAAACCGATCCCATGATGTATTCGCTGAAGTTCCAGGAACTTGACAAGGACAAGGCCAAATACCAGAGCGAGATCAACACCTATCAGCAACAGCTCCGCGACATCCAAACCGAATTGAACACCGATGACCTGGCCGCATCCCAGAGTCAGAACATGGAAGAACTGGGCCAAATCGATAACGCCTTGAGCGAAGCGAAAATGCAGCTGGATATCGATCAGCGCTCCTGGGGCGCGACCCAGCAGGGGGCGCTCGACTCCAATGGCAATCCCACCAGCCGTAACTCACCCCTGACCGAAGACCAGATCGAAGCGTTTGACGGCGGGGTCCTTAAGGGAATGAAAGCCGATCGCGAGCAGATCGTCACCGAGATGGACACCATGCGGCAGGACGGCTACGGCGACGAGAATCCACATATGGCCTACATGCGCGGTGAAATCGCGGTGATGGACAAGAAAATCGAGACCTACATTCAGACCAACCAAGGTTACCGAATCGACGCCCAAAACGACGGGCACGGGCTGAAATCCGTACAGAGTGAAATCGTCACGCTGAAAGTACGGATTGATTATTTGCAGGGTAAGTATGACCAGCAGCAGGCCAAATGCGCCTCTCTCGGCAAGTACTCGCAGATCATTCAAGACCTCAAGAGCAACATGACGCTGGCACAGGAAAACCTGCAACGGACCAATACCGATTACGACCGCCTGGTCTCGGTGCAGGACCTGAACCAGAAAGATCAGATGAAAGTCGTCAGCTCTCCCATCGCGCCCAATGAGGCATCCACCGATAGACGCCGGGCGATGGCCATTTTCGGATTTTTGGGCGGTGGCATGCTTCCGACGTTTGTCGTGCTGCTCCTGAGCCTGCTGGACGGACGCTTCCGTTACAGCGACGAGGCCAACAGCGATATGGGCGGCGTAGCGCTCCTGGGAATTCTCCCCAATTTGCCCGACCTGCTGACCGATCCCTCCCAGGCCGCGACCGCAGCGCACTGCGTCCATCAAATTCGAACCATCCTTCAGATCACGGGGCACAGCACGGAGCGAAGGGTTCTGGCGATCACCAGCGCTTCCCCCGGTGACGGCAAGACCAGCCTCACCCTCGCCCTCGGCCTCAGCTTTGCCGCCAGCGGATCCCGCACGCTGCTTGTGGACGGCGATCTCATCGGCGGTGGTCTCACCGCCCGACTCAACGTCAACGCCGAACACGGCATCCTTGAAGCCATGGCTTCACGCGACATCGCCCCCTTCATCCGCACCACCGATGTTGCCGACCTCTCATTCCTCCCCGTCGGCCGAGCCATGGGTGGCTACACCGGAACGATCTCCCCCGCCGCCGTCCGGCGGCTCGTCGATGAAGCCCGAAAACAATTCGACGTCATTCTCATCGATACCGGGCCGATCCTCGGGAGCATCGAAGCGTCTCCCGTCGCGGTCGCATCCGATGGAGTGGTTATTTGCGTATCGCGCGGCCAGCAGCGGCAACTCGTCGACCGGGCGCTGGCGCATCTCCATGCCATCGGCGGCAAGCTTGCCGGCGTTGTCTTCAATCGCGCGCAGGCGCAGGATTTTGAGCGTTCCACCAATCACCTTGGACTCAGTTCCGCCCCCGCCAGCGCCGATGGACGGCGCAGCGAGGCGATCGGGCCGGTGGCCCGCGCGGTCGCGTCGTCCGTGCGGACCTCCGGATCCGGAAATGACCACTGATCGACCGCTATGACGGCGCTCTACACAGCAAGCCCATTCCTGACCTCTTCCCGCCAGCGGCCGGAATCGGGCAACGCGCGCACAATTTGGGGCCTCGACCCCGTCGCACTCCATCACAGGTTTTGGGCCGCCCATGGCGTGCAGGTCGTGCGCCAAGGCGAACCCTCTGAAATCATCGATCATGCCGAACTCTTTCTCCTGACTGATCCCCGGTCTCTCGTTCTTTTTAAGATGCTGAGCGTCATCGACGTGCTGAACTGGGTGAAGCCCCAGGTGTTGTTTCTGCGATTGCACGACCGCCGCGAAAAGGGATATCGTGAAAAAGTCATCACCGATGACGACGATCGCTTCATCAGATTTCGACGCCTCTACGATGGTTCGGAAGATCTTCGGCTCGCCCGCGCGGTCCTCACACCCGACCAGGAAATTGCCAAGCTCTGGCAATCGGCGCACGACCCCCTGGCCGGCTGGCGGCGCTTGCGAGATTACACACCGCAAAGCGATCGCAGCACCCTCTCCATTCGGGGAAGCGCTTTCGACCGTAGCACCGACCGCGAAATCGCCCGATTCCTCCGCGATTTGACAGCGGTTTGGCAGCATCCCGATTCCACCATCGGCAGGGCACAGCCCTTTGACCGGCAGGTTTGGAAAGACCCGCAAAGCACCATCGACCCCGCCGCGAGATTCGTCGGCCCGGTTTGGGTCGGCGCAGGCCGCCAGGTGGACGCAGGCACAACCATCGTTGGCCCCGCGATCATCTGGGACGATCCCGAATGCCGGCCCCCAACGGAGGAAATCGAGTGGCTCAACATCGAACCCCGCGATTTTCCCCGCGACTTTCCCCGCGAACCCGCTGTACGAACCACCACCGCGCTGGACAGCGTTTCCAAGCGGGCCTTCGACATGATCTTCAGTCTCATCGTGCTTCTGCTCACCATGTGGTTGTACCCCATCATCATTCTGGCGATCTGGATCGATGATGGCCGGCCGTTTTTCTTCACGCACCGCCGCCAGACCGCCGGGGGAGGCGATTTCTCCTGCATTAAGTTCCGCTCCATGCAAAAGGATGCCGAGTCGCAAAAAGAGCGGCTCAAAGAAAAAAATGAGGCGGATGGCCCGCAGTTCTACATTGCCCAGGACCCGCGCCTCACGCGAATCGGAAGAATCCTGCGAAAATACGACCTCGACGAACTGCCACAGTTCATCAACGTCCTGCTCGGACAGATGTCCGTCGTCGGCCCCCGTCCCAGCCCGCGCGGCGAAAACGAGTATTGCCCGCCGTGGCGCGATGCGCGATTGAGCGTTCGCCCAGGAATCACCGGCTTATGGCAAATCCATCGCACCCGCCGCACCGGGTCCGACTTCCAGGAGTGGATCAAGTACGACATCGAATATGTCGAAAAGCGCTCATGGCGACTTGATCTCTGGATCATCTGGAAAACGATCACACTGGTCTTTCGCAAGGTATCCCGATCATGACAATCCGTCCCAAAACCAAACGGCGACTCCTGATTTTGCTGACCGGCACGGTCATATTTTTCGTGGCCGTCGCATGGCTGTACAGCTATCGCATCGCGATCGCCCAGCGGAAGATTCTCGCCGACAAACAGATTGGGCTGAACGCCTATCACGACGGCGATTATCAGACCGCCATTGACAAGCTCACGGAATACATCGATCACCAGCAGAAACGCGACCCGCGCGAAATGGACCCGCAGGCCCTGCTCGCCTTCGCCAGTGCCCGGGCCAAAGTTCCCACCAAAAATCAGGATTACATCGTCACCGCGGTGACCATGCTCCGCCGCTACTGCATCATGGTTCCCGAAGACACCCAGGCCCGTGAACAACTCGTGGAAATGGAAGCGCCTTTTTCTTCCTACACCCCCGACGCCTTAAGCCGCGCCGGCGACATCCTGCAGAACAATCCCGACGATCTCGTCGCGCTAAAGGCAACCGCGGAAATCAATTTCCGCACGCAGAAGTACGAAGCCGCCGCCCCCGCCGTCCGGCGATATCTCGAGCTGTCGCCCACGGATCTCGACCTGCAGAAAATCTATTTCCAGGTGATGCAGTCAACGTCCCGGCCGCCCGAGGAAATGCAGAAGCACGCCGACGACCTTCTCGCCAAATACCCGGCCGATCCCCGCTTCAAGATCGTCAAAGCCCTGGCCTACTATTACGGCCGCAACGACCTGAAAACCCCCGAGCAAAGCCGCGAGGACTTCAAGCAATATCGTTCCCTGATTCTCAGCGCGGCCAAGGCCGATCCGCCCTCCATTCAATTCGCCAAAACGACGATCTCGCTGTTGGATGGACTAGCGGAGTTCAGCCTCGCCGGCGAGATACTTGACCGCGCTTCCGCCAAATTCAACGATCCCGAACTGACGCAGCAATCGATCGTCCGCCTCTGGGAGAACCGCAAATTTTCCGAGGTCGTCTCCCGTCTCAAGAATTTGGACGCCTCCTCCGACACAACCAGCTCCAATCTGATCGCCTATAAGGCGCTGGCCCTCTACCAACTCGGCCAAAACAAAGATGCCGACGCCCTGATCGCTCAATTGGATACGCGTGGCAGCGACGACCATTCGGCTTACGCATGGTCAACCGCACTGAAGGCTCAATACGGCGTGCCGTCCGAGGATCTGCAAACCCGCCTGGGGCAATATCAGGATGCGCTGACCGCCTACCCCGACAACGGTTACATCGCGCTTCTTCTGGGAGATTCCTACGCCCAGATGGACGAAAACGATATGGCGATCGGCGCCTTCCGGCAAACGTGCAAGCTCATGCCCAGTTGGGCCGAAGCCCACGTTCGCCTCGCGCAGCTTCTGCTTGTCCAGGGCCTCGGCGCAACCGATGAAGCCGCCCGGGCGGCGGAAAACGCCCGCCTCGCCGGCACCAATACATCCGGCAACGTCGATCTCGACGCCGCCCTCGTCAATATCAGGGTCAGTTACGCCCGGCTGCTGGCGCTGCCTGGAACCGGCGACATCTCGGTGCTGCTTGATGAAGTAAAACAGCTTCAGACCCAGATTCCCGGTGAACCCTCAACCCTGCCGATCTACGTCGCCCTCCTCGCCCAGACGGGCCAGCGCGACACCGCCATCGACGTCATCCATCAGGCATGCAAGAACCCCGGCGCCGAGGGGGAAAATCTGCTGCTTGAACTGGTCCAGGCCAGCCGCGCCGCCAAACTTGGCATGGAGTCCACGATTTATGCGGCCATCGACGCAAAGTACGGCGTCACCCCACGCGTCGCATTCGCACGGGCCATCGAATCCCTCAATGCCGGTCAATCCCGAGAGGGACTCGCGTATCTGATCGACAGTCAGAAGAAAGACAAAAAATCCGCCAACGCGGTTTATTGGGACCGCGCGATTTGCCAGTATCTCGAAGCCGCCCGCGATCCCCGCGCCCCCGCCGCGTGGCAAAGTCTTGGAGACAAATATCCCGACGACGTCATGGTTCAGTCCACGATCCTTACCAACGCAAATTCCGCATGGGCCAACCGCGATTTCGTCCACCAGACCATCAACCGGCTGAAAGCGATGACCAGCGATTCGGCGATCGGATGGAAAACCGCCTACGCACGCTGGCTCCTCACCGGAAACCGCGACGACAAGAACGCCACGGAAGCCGTCTCGCTCCTCACCGGCGTCACCGCGGACAGCCCGGACGAATATTTGCCCCATGTGCTTCTGGCGACGGCTTACGACCGGCTCGGCGATATCTCCTCGGGGCTGGATGAATGGCGCAAGGCTTCCGAGCTGGAGCCGCAATTGCCGCAAGCGCAGTTCGCCTACATGCAGGCATTGCATAACGCCGGCAAGACGGAGGATGTTCAGGTCGCTTTCGACAAACTCGCCGGTATGAGCAACATCCCCCCGGATATGGCCCTCACGGCCGCGACGATCCTCGCCGCCGACGGAGACATGCAGCGGGCTGAAAACATGCTCGTTGCCTACCCCAACCCCACCAATCGCCTTCTTCACGATGGGACGCTGGCCAAGGTATACCGCGTCGAGAATCGGCCTGACGACGCGGCGGCGATTTATTTCGCCCTCGCTAACGCCAAAACCCTGGATGTGAGTACCATCCGCGAGGCCGCCGATTTCTTCGGTTCACAGCACCGCATGCACGAGGCCCAGAAATTCCTCGACCGCCTGGTCGAACTTCAGCTCCCCACCGGCCAGCGGCAGATCATCGAAGCCGAGTTCCAGGAAGAACATGGCGATCCCCAGGCGGCGGCAAAGCTTTATGATGACGCGGTCAAATCCTCAGGTGATGATCCCGAAGCTCCGATCCGGAGGATCGGATTCCTGATTCGCCAGCATGACTGGACAAGAGGCCGCGCCGCCGTCGCCGCTGCCATGTCGCGCTGGTCGGACAACACGTCCCTCACCAACCTGGCCCAGGCTCTGACTGAATTGTCTACCTATCCCCGCCTCGAGGAAATGGGAACGCTCATCGAAGCGATCACCAGCGATCCGCAAAGCGCTCCCGCAATCGAATCCCTCGCGGTCGCAACCGACCCCGCATCAACTCTGGGCCAGGTCCGCGCGCTTCTCGACAAATACCCGGATTTCGAGCCTGTCTACGAACTGGCGAGCCGGCGACTCATGGCTTCGGGGAACCCCGTTGAAGCAGTATCAACGGCCCGCAAGGCAATGGGGCGCTTTCCGCGCTCGGTTGACGCCGCCCGGACAACCGCTGAAGCGAGCGCCGCCGCCGGAAATTGGAACGACGCCATGATCGCCGGCCGTGAATGGCGACAGCGCGTCACCGACGATCCGCGCCCGGCCGATATGTTCATCGCCATGGCCGATCTCGCTGTCGATCAACCCCTCGACGCCGTTGACCATCTCTCACCCTACGTCGATGGCGCCAGAGTCCACCCCGATGAAAACATGGTCTTTCTTTCAAATTACGCCGAGGCCCTGATCCGCGGCGACCGCGAATCCGACGCCGCCGCGTTGCTCCAACCGCTCGTAAAGGATTCCGCGCGATGGCGCCAAGTGTGGCTGGAACTGGCGCCCGTCTGTTTCACGGATGGCTCTGCTTCGGAAAATTGGATCAGTCAGGTCAAACCATTGCTGACGCCCGATTCCATCGACGAACAGAGCGACCTTGCCGAAGTATATCTCGCTTGCGCCGAACGACAGGATTATCCGCGCGACTTCACCGCCGCGATGGATGCGCTTAAGCCGTTTCTACAAACATCGAAGATGGGGGCGCACCAATGGCTCACCTATGGCGGCGCTGCCACTGGAGCCGGTGATCTGGCAACCGCCCAGGATGCCTACCGCCAGGTGCTGAAGCTTGACCCGGCCAACTCGATCGCCCGGAATAATCTGGCCGATCTTCTCCGGCAAACCGGAACGGCCGATTCGCTCAAGGAAGCGGAAGTCCTCGTTTCCAAAGCGATCGCCGCACATAAAAATGACCCCGCGGCGTTCAACTATTACGATACGCTTGCCAGGGTCCTCCTCAAGGAAGGCCGCCCCGCCGACGCAATCGCCGCGTTTGAAAAGGGAAATGCTCTGAACCCCAAAAGCCTGGACATCCTCATTGGCCTGGCGGCCGCCTGCGCAAATAACAGCCAGATCGACGCGGCCGTCCGCTATCTCTCCGAAGTGGATAACCTGATCCTCCCCGGCACCCATCTGAGCAATGAATTGCAGTCCGAACTCGCCAACGCTCGGCAATTGGTTCGGAAAAATGATTCGCGCAGCTCAATATCCGGAACGGATTTTTCTCCCAATGGGAAATGAACGCCAAGCCCGGGGAGCATCCCAGCGCGCCGTGATGTCGCGGTTACCTCATTAATTCATGCCTAGATGACGCACCGCTGAGTCCGCTGCGCCGACGGTTTCCGGCTCATCCGGCAATTGTCCTGTCTGGTTTAAATCAGAATTCGCCGCTAAAGCGCGCTTTCGACGCCGCTCGGCAGACCGGCGACCGCCGAGCCTGCCAATTTCCGTCATGTGGCTTCTGTTGGCGCTCACCTGTTGCCCCCCCTTGCGCCCTGCAAAACGGGCCTCCTCGGTCGTAAATTCATGTGCTGTCCCTTTGCGATGGGCCGCCAAACCCCCTTTACGGGCGATTTCACGCTGCTTTTCTTCATCCATTGATGCAAATCCGCTAAGTCGTATCTTGTCTTCCATGATAAAATCCTTTCTGCTTGTCATGCAAATAACAAAATGGGAGAGCAAGCGACATACCACCATTTTCTAATTAGAGCATATCTCATTTTAATGTAGCGGCATATCCGCAGTGTTGGAAAAAGCCGCGGCAATCTTCGGCCGTCACGCCGTCCAAGGCCGACCCGACCGCACTTTGTAATTCCGCGAACGTGCGGGCCG
>Ga0302325_10009216_pt1 | contig 21579 bp, 14 predicted proteins | sample Palsa_T0_2_FD_201948 | JGI IMG/M metagenome (GOLD analysis project Ga0302325, IMG submission 201948) | Peat permafrost microbial communities from Stordalen Mire near Abisko, Sweden - Palsa_T0_2 | ecosystem: Environmental > Terrestrial > Soil > Palsa > Peat permafrost | place: Sweden: Abisko...
GCCGGCACACAACTTTGGTATGGGGAGCCGATTGAGGTTTCGGCGAATTGGGACCATGCCGCCAAGGCTGGCGGCGCTACAAAGGAGGCGAAGGCAACGACTGGGCTAAAACTCTAGTTCGAGACGTGCTTTTCCGTTTCTGCCGGGGCTTGATCCGGCGGCGGTGCGGCCTGCCCACTCCCGGCACCCGCCGCGGCGCTCGATGCCGTTGCCGAGCCTGAGTCCCGCAGCGTCCGGGCCATCCCTTCGAATAGCATCTGAATCGAATTGCGCACCGCCAATTCGCTCGACTTCGTCAGCGAGTCCATCACCGTTCGCCCATGTTCGTTGAGCTGCCGAACCGATCGCAACATCCACGAATCGGACGCCGTTTCCAACCGTTCGGCGTGCCTGCCGATCGATTCGCCGCTCAGCCGGTCAAAGCTCAGTCGCAATTCTTCCTGCAGCGACTCGCGGTGCTTGCGAAACATATCCAGCGTGTCGGACACCTGCGACTGCAGCGACCCCCGCAATTCCTCGGTTGTCTGATTCACGCCCGCGGCCAGGTGTTCCCGAAAGCGGTCCAGCGTCTCGTTGGCGTGCGCATCGACGTTCGCGTGAAATTGTTGCTTCGATTCCTCTAATCGCGCTCCGACCTGTTCACCGGCGCTGCGCGCGGACTCGTGAAATTTCTCCAACGCCTCGTCCGAGACGCTGCTCAGCACTTGCCCCAACGACGACGCCACGCTATGCGCCGCGTCTTCGATCTCGGTCCGCGACTGTTCCACCGCGGCCGCCGTGGCTTCCTCAATCTGCGCACGCAGCGCCACCGCATGCTCTGCGCGCCGCTGTTCCAACACCGTCGCGGCTTTCTGCGCCGCTTCTTCGGCCCGCTTCTGGAGCAACTCCTCCGCTCCGCTCACGTTTTCTTCCACCATGGACCGCATGCGTCCCTGGGCCTGCTGCACGTACCAGTCGGAGGACTTACCCATGGCCTCCGCGGTCGAATGCGTGGCGCGCACTCCGCTGGTGTCCAGCTCTTCCACCCAGCGCCCCAGTGCATCCGCACGGATCGCTTCAAACTTCTCTCGCAAATCGGCCAGCGTCGCTTCCCGGTTCGACTCCGCCTCGCGCTGAACGGACTCCGCCGATTGCCGCAACCGCTCCCGATGCAGCCGCAGGCTTTCTTGCGCTTGCACTTCGCGCGCCGATAGTTCCCGCAGCAGTTCCGGCAAACGCTCGATATGCGGCGCCAGGCGCCCCTGCACCTCGGCCAGCATTTGGGTAACAAACGAATGACCGGCGGATTCCAAAGCCGGATTGATTTTCTGCACCAGTCCCGCCGCCAAGCTCTCCGCCCGGCGATTCAGCTCGGCGGTCTGATTGGTAACGATTTTCTCCAGCCGCCGCTCCAACCGCTCGATGGTGGCCTTCCCGTACGATTCCCAATGCTCCGCGCTCTCCTTGTGCCGCGCCACGGCCTGTTCCAGGTCCGCCAGCGATGCGCGCGCGCCCGAGACCAGCGTCTCCAGCAATGATTCGACGTGGGTTAGCGCTTCCCGCGCTTCAGTCAACCTGACTAGCGCCGGCTCGTTGACTTCCGCCGCGCTCGCTTCGATTTGCCGGTTCCCGGCGCTCAACGCGTTCTGCGTTTCTTCCCCGAGCCTGGTCGCCAGGCGCTGGATTGCCGAATCCAGAGAGGAATCCAGCAACTCCATCCATTGCCCACGCGCCGTATCCGATTCGCGCTTCAGGCTTCGCCTCCACTCGATCATCGCCGCTTCATCGTCCGCCGCTCGCGATTCCTCGCCGGAACGTGGCGTAATGTGTTCTTCCACGCGGGCGTTCAACGTTTCCACCTGCAGGCGCAGTTGCGCCAGGTGCGAGGTGGTGGTTTCCGCGGCGCTCAACTCCGAGCGCAACGCCTCAGCGCGGCGTTCCAACTCCTCCATCAGCTCCCGCCCGCGCGCCAGATCCCCGCGGAATTCCGTTTCGAAGCCGCTGCGCGCGTCGTTCCGCGCCGCCAGGCGCTCTTCCATCTCCGCGGTCAACTGCTCGCGCACCGTGGTCCGCTCGCGTTCGAACTCATCTTTCCACCGTTGATAGAATTCTTCGGCGCCGGCCGAGTGCTGTTCCGCTAGTTTTTCAGAGCTGCGCTGAATTTCCGCCTGCGCTTTGGCCGCCGCATCCTCCACCGCGCGCGTCGCGTGCTGCTCCACTTGAGCGCGAAGCTCCCGTACCAGCGGACTTTCCATCTTTTCGAGTGGGGTTACCGGTGCTTCCGATTCCGCCGCTGTTTTCCGGCTCGCCGCCAAGAGCTTCTCCATGAAGCCGGCGAGCGCCGGCGGAATCTCGATCGCTGCCAAGTCTCCCCCGGCTGGTTCTTCGGATTGTTCCGAGCCCTCTGGCGCGGTACTCCATTCACTCTCGCTCGTTTCGCCGGATTCGCCCGCTTCGTCCCCCCTCGCATCCACAGCGTGACTCGGCGTTTCGCCGCTCGGTTCGTGTCCGAACGCCGATGCCGGCGATCCGCTGTCCGCTGCCGGTTCGACGTTGGCCTCGTCGCGCGCCCCAGAAGCGTCGTGATGGTCCGCGATGGCTTGCACGTTCCGATCTTCGCTCATTTCCATTGGGCTCATTCCATCCTCCGGCGCCGGCATACCCCAAATGTTCGAGGGAAATTCGAATTCCGCGGCAATCTGAAAATATTCTCGCGGCGTGGGCGGCCGCTGTATGCCCACTACGCGCGCGCGAACCCGCCCCACCTTCTCGATTGCCGAAGGCTCCAGCGTGATCCAGGAATTTTTCGGTACGTGATGCTTGGAGGAATATTTACACCCGTGGAGGTTTAAAACCAGCGCTGAGGTGCGCTCTTCAAAGGGCTGTCCGAGTAAATCCACCCCCCGCACAACCACCGGCACGTTGTGCGTCACTCGTTCACTACGTCTTTTTTCTACGTTCGAAGGATGAAAATACGCGTTCGACACCGATCAGGATCCTCCGTTGCGCACGAGAATAGCACTCTCGCGTTCACCGGTCGAGCGAACATAACACAACTCGCGAAAGTTTTTTATCGTTTGCGATTTTTTTTAGAATTTTTCCACAACTAGGCAGGCTAGAACCCTGTGGAAATGTTCCGTGCAGGCTGCGGTGGGTCACCCACAACCTTCGCGTCGCGAAATTCCCGGGCCGATTCCGCGATGTGCTCAGCTCTTTTTCTTAGCGGAGCGCTTTCCGATCGTCGTTTGGTCGCCGCCCTCCAGCGCGGTCAAACCGTCGAGGGCGGACTTGGCCTGCGGCGCATACGGGCCATTGGGCGCCGCATCGATGCACTTCTGATAGGCTTCCAGCGTTCCCGGCGGAATGATGTAGATCAGCTTGTCGCCCTCTTGTTTGCTGTCGATCGTTCCGGCGTACGCCCCGCCCAGCAGGAACCAGGTCTGGGCATCCTTTGGATCGGCTTCTGACGCCTTCTTCAGCGGTTCGATCGCTTCCTTCATCTTGCTGGCGTTCGACAGCACGATCCCCATGTTCTTCCAGCACGGCGCAGCCGTGGTCGGATCGAGCGCCACGCCTTTGGTGCACGCATCGTTCGCTTCGGTAAATTTTCCCGCCTTCGCGAGTTGCGTGGCCATCGCCGAGTAATACTGTCCTAACGGTTTAAGATCGATGGCTTTCTGCGATGCATCGGCGGCCTCCGGAAATTTCCCCAGGCACTCCTCCGCTTGGCCCAGATTCGCCAGGATGGTCGCGTGGTTACCCACGTCCTTCGCCGTCGCGGCGGCCGCTGCGGCGGTTAGTTCGGTTTCAGCGGTCTGGCAGTCCGCGGTCATCTTCTCCTGCAGCGCCGGCTTTTGGTCCGCTGGCGCGGCGGCCATCTGCTGCCGCACCGTCCGGGAATCGTTGAAGGCGTCCATACCCGCCTTGAAATGGTTCTTCAGGCTCTCGAATTTGCTTTCGTCCTCGGCGCGCTTCTTCTCCGCTTCCGCGTTGGCGGGATTGTTCGCGCTCTTCGCGGCGATTTCCTTGAAGTTGATTTTCACAACAGCCGCCGCGTCCGAACCCACGTGGGTCTGCATCGCGTAGTCCACTTTAGGGTTGTCGCTCTTTACGCTGATCGTGTGCGTTCCCGTTGCCAGTCCAATCTGCGTGAACTTGCCCTTGCTGTCGGTCTTCACGTGATACGTCTGGCCGCTGCCGTCGTTCTTGATCTCCACCGTCAATCCCACCCACGGCTGTCCCTGAAGATCGAGTATCTCTCCGTCGATCCGGCCGACCGACTGCGCTGCCGCGATGACGCAAAACATCAGCGCGATACTCAGCGCTCCCGTTACCGCTATCATTTTCTTGCTCATGGCGCCTCCTACTCCTGTCTGGAAATTCCGGTCGCCTATTATGGCGCAGTTGGTACCGGTTACGCGATAGCCTTCACCGTCACCGGGGGGTGGCCGATTTTTCCCGTCGCCGGATGTATATCACTCCTCCGGCCACCGCGGCTAGCTCCGTACCGATCACGATCAGCGCCACCCGCAGGCCCCACCCAAACGTCAGCCAGAAGAACGAAACCACGAATGCCGGGATGCCGATAATCAGGAATGATTTATTCACGGTTGTGTGCGCTCCGCCGACAGAGCCGCCGCACTCCTACGGACGATACGTAGCGGCGCTGGTGTCCGTCTCCCACACCGTCACGCAGGCCAGTCCGGCCCCTTGCGCGGTGTGCCGCATTTGTTTCGAAACCTCATCATATATATGGTGCGCGATGTTTTCGGCCGAAGGGTTTACGGTGTCAAATGGCGGCAAATCATTGAGATGCTGGTGATCCAGCGGGTGGATGACGTCCTGGATGATCTTCTTCAGATGGATGAAGTCGTACAGCAATCCGGTGCCGTCGAGCGCCGGCCCTTCAATCATCACCCGCACCTTGAAATTGTGGCCGTGGACGTTCTCGCACTTCCCGTAATAGTCCCGCAGCGCGTGGCCCGCCGCGAACGTTTCGTCGACGCTTACCTCATACATCGTCGTGGACTCCACTCGCCGTCCCGCCGCCGGACTCACCCGCTTGCATGAACCGCGCCACTTCGGCAAGGTCCTGGGTCACCGCATACGGCGGCAGCGATTCCAGGAAAATTTTACCATATTGCATTCGCTGAATTCGGTTATCGAGAATGCTCAGAATCCCCCGGTCGGTCTTCGACCGGATCAGCCGCCCGAATCCCTGCTTCAGCGCCAGCACCGCTTCCGGCACCTGGTATTCCGCAAAAGGATTGCGGCCGTCTTCCTGCATGGCTCGGATGCGCGCCGCGACGATGGGATCGCTGGGCACCGCGAAGGGCAATTTATCAATGATCACGCAGCTCAGTTGATCGCCGCGCACGTCCACCCCCTGCCAGAAACTGGAAGTCGCGAACAGCACCGCGTTGGGCGTGGTTCGGAATCGGTCCAGGAGCACGTTGCGGGGAGCCGTCCCTTGCAGCATCAGCGGAAAATTCACCTTTTGCCCCACCCGTTCGTAGATATCGCGCATCTGCGCGTAGCTGGTAAACAGGCAGAACGCTCGCCCCTGCGATATTTCCAGCAGCTTCGTGATTTCTTCCGCCGCTCGTGCCGCGAATGCCGGCTGGCGCACGTCCGGCAGCGCGGGAGGAATGTACAGCACGGCTTGCTCCAGAAAATCGAACTCCGGGGGCAGTACGCGCTCGGTGGCGGCGGAAATCCCTAGCCGCTGCTTCAGAAATTCAAAGCGGCCGGCCACCGCCAGCGTCGCGGAAGTCAGCAGCACGGTGTCGAATTGCTCGAACAGCTTTTCGCGCAGGATGGCGCTGACGTCGATGGGTGTCGCGGCCACGAACACGCCTTTCCCCCGCCGCTCGTACCAGTAAACGAAATTCCGTTCCTCGCTCTCCAGCAGAAAAGCCAGCTCCCGCCGCAGTTCCGCGGAGCGCCGCGCAATATTCAGCAGCTCTTCCGGCTTGGCGGTCAGCGCGCCAATCTCCGCTTCCAGGCGCTTCAATGCCGTGCCCAATTCGTCGGAACTTTCACGGTTCTGATCGAGAAACGCCGCGCGCTCCGCCGGCTCGAAAGGAAATTTTCCCTCCCGGGAAGGGAAGCGCTCGAAAAAATTGTGTCCGCGTTCGCGCACCCGCGCAGTCGCTTTGCGGATTTCCGCCGAGGAAGTTTGCGTCAGCCTCAGAATGTTTTCGGCATCGCGTCCCAGTTCATCGAATCGGTAGCTGGAAATTTGCCGGCCGAAGTATTCGCTGGCGACATCCTCGATCTCATGCGCTTCGTCGAACACTACCGCCGAATATTCCGGTAGGATCGATCCAAAATCGTCCTGCCGCATCGCCAAGTCGGCGAAAAACAAATGATGGTTTACGATAATCAGGTCCGCCTCAGCGGCCCGCTGGTGCATGGTGGTTAGAAAGCAGCGCGAAAATTCGGAGCATTTCGGCCCGGTGCAAATCTCGCGGCGCGCGTCGAGTTGCCCCCACAGGCCGGAATCATCCGGCAGGAAGGTCAGTTCGGCCCGGTCCCCGGTTTCGGTTAGCTTTGACCAGTCTTTAATTTGCGAGAACCAGTCGATCTCATCGATGCTTTTCAGCGCGGGCTGGGCGTCCATTTGCGTCACCCGGACGCGGCACAGAAAGTTATTGCGGCCTTTCATTAGCGCCACCTTCAGATCAGGGGCGAAATGCCGGCGGATGAACGGGATATCTTTCTGGAAGAGCTGCTCTTGCAGCGATTTGGTGGCGGTGGAGATCACCACGCGCCGCCCGCTGCGAATGGCCGGGATCAGATAGGCAAGAGTCTTCCCGGTTCCGGTGCCGGCTTCGATCAGCGCGTGGCTGTGGCGCTCGAAGGCCAGCTCCGCCAGCTCGGCCATCTCCAGTTGCGAAGCCCGTGGTTCGTAGTCCGGCAGGCGGGTGGCCAGAAGTCCGCCTGCGCCGAAGACGTCGGCCATGGTCAGAGAGGATTTTTTTTCGCTAGTTTTGGCCACCGTGGTCTGGTCCTAAGGCAGGTCCAGTTATCATAGCAGAAGTGCGAAGGCCTACTCGGCGCGCACCGTCGCCGAGAAAGTGTGCCACTGATTTGAGTTTGACGCTGTCTAATAGGGATGAGTACGATGTGGACGTAGCTGCGATTTTATTGGGGGAGACGATGGCTAAGAAATCGACGTTGCAGGACGCTGCGGTGAAAATCGGCGGAGCGCTAGGCTCAGCCGATCGCGCGGCTCACAAAGCGGTGAACGCGGTTCACGTCACCCGGGAAGAGCTTGCCGAGCTCCAGAATCAGGTTGCTGGCCTGGCCAAGCAACTGCAGAAAGCCAGCGCACGCATCCGCAAAGCTTTGAAGTAGCTTCTGAGTATTCGGCCCGTGCGACCGCGATTCTGCTGCGGCGCGAGCTTCCATGCTTCCTTAATTCCTTCTTCAGTTCTTCACAGTCAGTGTCAGAGTCGTGGGGACGGTGATATTCCCTGAGGTCGCCGTCACCGTGATGGTGTAGGTCGTGTTGTCGGACTGTGGCGGAGTGCTCGCTCCGAGCTCGCTGCCGACGCACGCATTCATGCCGAGCATCGCCACCAATACCAGCGCCAGCGCAGCATATGCTGGTTTGGCCAACCGGAATGCAAATGTTCCCCCAGCAGCTCAACGAGCGCCAGCATTTCCGCGGGTCAAACCGCGCAGTTCAGTTTGAGTTTGACGAATGCCGACGCGAACTTCACAGGGGGCCCAAACTAGTTACGTCGATGGCCGTCGGCGCCGCTAGCGCGAATGGCGACGTACCGCTCGCCACGATCGAAAGGGTCTGCGGTGAATTAGCCGCATTGTCCGTAATGGTGACATTGGCGGTGCGCCGGGCTACGGCCTGCGGTTGGGACGAGACGGAGATCGGTGCAGCTCCCGCTCACTGCCAACGGGATCCAAGCGGACTGCGCTGGCCAGGAATCAGGCGCCCAGGTCCGTGGTGGGGAGCGCATTTCTGACGATTGGTGTAACGTTTTGGCCGAGGATTTCAATGGCGCGGAGCATCTGGGAATGCGGGAGTGTGGAGACCCCCATCTGGAATGTCAGACGAGAGATTCCGCCGAGTACTTTATTCACGTACAGGATCTTTTTCGCCACGGTTTTCGCGTCGCCGATCAGCAGGGCGCCTTTGGGTCCGCGCACTGCGTCGAATTGCGCGCGCGTCGTGGGCGGCCATCCTCGTTCTTTGCCGATCTCCGTAAAGGTGTGCGCGTAGCCAGGATAGAAGATGTCCGCCGCTTCGTCCGTGGTGTCCGCGAGAAAACCGATCGAGTGGAGCCCAACGGTCAGGCGGTCGGGGGAATGGCCGGCGCGACGGCCTGCTTCGCGATACAGGTCGATGAGTGGGCGGAAACGTTCGGGCTCGCCGCCGATGATCGCAACCATCAGAGGAAGTCCCAGCATGCCGGCGCGCACAAAGGAAGTGGGAGTGCCGCCCACGCCGACCCAGATGGGCAGCGGATTTTGCAGCGGCCGCGGATAAATGGCCTGGCCAGTGAGCGCGGCTCGATGCTTGCCGGACCAGGTGACGTGAGCGTTGTCGCGAATGGCGAGCAGCAGCTCGAGTTTTTCGGCGAAGAGCGAATCGTAGTCTTCCAGATTCAGCCCGAAGAGCGGAAACGACTCGATGAATGACCCTCGGCCGGCAACGATTTCTGCGCGGCCCTGCGAAATCAAATCCAGCGTGGCGAATTCCTGGAACACCCGGACCGGGTCAGCGGCGCTGAGAACAGTGACCGCGCTGGTCAGGCGAATATTTTTGGTTTGTGCGGCCGCCGCGGCGAGGATCACCACCGGGGCCGAGTCCAAAAATTCCGCACGGTGATGTTCGCCGATGCCGAAGACGTCGAGGCCGACCCGGTCGGCAAGCCCGATCTCTTCGAGCAGATGCTGCATGCGCTCAACCGGTGTGAGAGTGAGGCCCGTGGCGGGGTCGGAGATGGCTGCTGCGAAGCTGTCGACGCCGATCTGCATCTATCGATACTGCTGGGAAAATAGTCCAAAATCAACTGCCTGAAAATCACGCGCCGGAAGAATTTGGCCCGGCAGATGGCCCAGAGATTTATGGCCTGGCCACATTACGCTTCATTGCGGCTATCCCTGCGGCTTGCACAACGAAACAGCCACTCACTATTCGTAGCGCAACGCGATCATGGGATCTACGCCGGCCGCTTTGCGGGCGGGCAGCCATCCGGCCAGCATCGCCACTCCCGCGAGCAGCACCGTGGAAATCGCAAATACCAGCGGGTCACTCGCTTTCACTCCGAACAGTTGCGATTCAATCATTCGTCCCAGACCGAAAGCGGCTAGCAGGCCGATCGCGAGTCCGGTGGCCGCCATGCGCACCACTTCTTTCAATACCAGCCAGGTAACATTCATCGGGGTAGCGCCGAGCGCCATCCGAATCCCCAGCTCGTGAGTGCGCCGCGTCACCATGTAGGTCAGCACGCCATACAGCCCGATAGCTGCGAGCAGCGCGGCCAACAACCCGAGGCACAGCGAAAAAATCGTCAGCAGCCTGTCGGTGTAAACGGATTCGTCCGCTTGTTCCGCAAGAGTCCGCAGGTCAAACACCGGCAGGTTGGGGTCGAATCCCTGCACCGTTCTGCGCAGAGTCGCCGCCAGCGCCGAAGGATCCTGGCTGGTATGAACGTAGAACGTCCCGCTTCCCAGATCAGGATCCTGTGCATAGGGGAGATACATGAACGGGTGGATCTCCTCACGGATACTCGCGTGCTTGGTGTCTTTCACTACGCCGACGATCTCGATATTCGGACGAACGCCATTGCCGCCCCCGATGGCCAGCCGCTGGCCAATGGGATTCCGTCCGGCGAAATAACGCCGAGCCAGCTTCTCGTTAACGATCGCCACTTTCGGGCTATCGGAGCGGTCGCTTTCGCTGAATTCACGCCCTGAGACCAGCGGGGTCCCCACGGTCGCAAAATAATTGGGGCCAATATCGTTTCGGCGGGCATCGGTCTCCTCATCCGGCGATGCGGTGTAACCCTCTACGGTGATGTTAGTGCCCCAATTATCGTCCGCGAGCAACGGCATTATCGCCAAGCTCACGGACTGCACTCCGGGTAAGCCTGCGATGGTTTCCCTCATTCGATCGAATAGCGCCGACGTTTGCGGCGGCGAATAGCGGCTCAGCTCCGGCGCGATCGAAAACTGTATGACGTGATCGGTGCGCAGGCCCAGATCCTCGCTCTTCAGCTTCAGCAAGCTCTGCCCGAAAAGTCCCGCCGCTGTCAGCAATACCCCGGTTAGCGCCACTTGCGAGACCATCAGCCACTTGCGTAGACGCAGGTTCGACCGCCCGTCCGAGGCATGGTTGCCTTGCTCCTTCAGCGCGGTTTGCAGGTCGGCTCGGCCGGAGCGCGCCGCCGGCACGAATCCGAACAGCGCTCCCGTCAAGACGGTGAGTCCGGTGGCGAACGCCAGAACGCGATAATCGAGTTGTGCGGTCAATCCCAGAACGCTCATATTCCGCGCGAGCGATTCGACCAACGCGCCCAGCGTCCACCACGCCAGCAGGAGCCCGGACGCGCCTCCGAACACCGCAAGCAACAGGCTTTCCGTAAACAATTGCCGAATGAGTCGCCAGCGCCCGGCACCCATCGCCAGCCGCACCGCCATCTCCCGTTGCCGTGATTCCAGGCGCGCCACCGTCAGGCTAGCCAGGTTCGCGCACGTGATCAGCAAAATCAGCCCCACCATCGCCACCAGCGAGACCAACGGTTTTCGCGCTTGGTCCTGAAGTATCAGCCGGCCATTGGCGCCCGGTTCCAACAGCATTTGTTCCGCCACATACTTCTCCTGCGTTTTCGCGGATATCTTTAACACCGGCACTTCGGATTCCAGAATCGCGCGATAGCCTGGATTCAACGCCGCTGCCGCCTTGGCCGGCGTGAAGCCCGGTTTCAGTCGGCCCAGCATCGTCACCCAGTGGTCCCTGCGATCTTCGAGTCCATCCCAGTTCGGCGTCATCGATGCTTTCATCGTGATCGGAATGAAAACATCCGGTACTTGCCCCACTTGCACGCCGGCAAAGCCGGCGCGCGATACGCCGACCACGGTTAGCGCGGTACCGTTGACAACCAGTTGCTTATTCAGGATTCCCGGATCGCTGCCAAACCGGCGCGCCCAGTAGCCATTGCTCAGCACCGCGACGGGATTCGCTCCGGGCGCCGTCTCATCTTCGGAAGTGAACACGCGTCCCAGCGCCGGCCTTACTCCGAGCACCTCAAAATAATTTCCGGAGACCAGTTCGCCGGTGGAGCGTTCCGCAGTGTGCCCCTGCGCCGAAACGCTCAACGTAGAATCGGGAAACCGCGCCAACAAGCCAGAGAAAGCCGGGCTGTGTTCGCGCAAATCTTTGTACAGGGGATAAGAAAATACCTCGTCCTCGCTGCCATCGGTTGAGACACGCCCGGGACGCGGGCCCGGCGAGCGCAGCAGGACCAATTCCTGGGGCCGCACTACCGGCAGACTCCGGAGGAGAACCTGGTCGGTGAGCGAGAAGATGGCCGTGTTCGCGCCAATTCCCAGGGCCAAAGTGAGTACCGCAACGACGGTGAACACCGGATTTTTCAACAGCATCCGGATCGCAAAACGAACGTCCTGCATCAGCGTGGTCATCGCATGGTCCTGGTTATAACTAGGCAAGATCGCCCAGGAATATATGTTTCACGTGAAACACTCCAATTGCCATTTCCCCGGATGTTGTAAGCGATGATTGTAAGCGGCTTACCGGGTTTTTAAACGAACTTCCGAAAACGGAACGTCCGCACTTGGGACTCGCCGTCCCTCAAGCGGACACTTTGACAAGGTGTCCCAACCTCCCGACAGCCTCAATTTGACCTGATTCGTGCCCTCCCCCGGATTCGCGGCGACTTCGACGAGGAAAATGTTTCACGCGAAACATTCGGCCACTTCGACAAGGAAAATGTTTCACGTGAAACAATTTGGCTACTTACACGACGACCCTCAGCAGCCCGTCGGACACCTATTCGGCTCGCCACCCCGGCTCGCCTCGCGCGGCACTGCAAACCCAACTGGCAATTGAATTTAGTAGAGTTTGCCGGCGTTCGGGTGTAGGTTATGCGCCGGTTACAACCCGATAATTAAAGTGCATTTCAGTTAATTAACTTAAGGACAACTACGTGACCTCAAAACACATCTGGCGCGTAATTCTCGTGGCCGCTCTTGTTGTCGCTCTGGCGACGACTGCTGGCGCACAGCTTGGCAAGATTTCCGGACCGATCGGCCCATCCGCAGGTCCGATCATAGCGGGAGTTGTGGCAGTGATTGCGACCGTGGTAGTCATCGTGATCGTTCTGGTAGTTCACAAAGGGTCGGACCAGGGGACGATTGCGGGATGCGTGAAACCAGGCGCGGACCGAATGAGCGTAATCGACGACAACGACAAGCGGCTGTACGTGCTCTCCGGTAACACCGCAGGCATCCATCCGGGCGAGCGATTGACTGTGCAGGGCCATAAGACCAAGAACGGCAAGACACTGATATGGGAAACGAAAAAGGTGACTGCGGACCTCGGCGTCTGCCAGCCCTAGGCGGCCCAAGCCACCACGCTTCTTTTCCTGATGGCGCGGGACAGCGTCCAGTAACGGCGCCGTCCCGCGGCCGTCAGAAGGGGTGGTGGGCTAGAAGTTAATCTTCAAACCGAATTGAATCTCCCGCCCGGGATCCTGGGACTGGGCGAGTCCGAAAGTGCCGGCGCCGGTACTGCCGCCGGTCACCGGATTGGTGTCGATGACGCCATTGCACTGCGGTCCGCAGTTAGCTGTCGGCGCGCCGAAGATGGGCGTGTTGGTCAGGTTGAGGAACTGGGCCATGAACTGCAGGTTGACCCGTTCGGTGATCGGAAACATCTTGATGATATTTAGGTCCGCAGTGGTAAGACCCGGACCACGGAACGCGCCCACGCCGCAATTTCCGAAAGTGAGCGGCGCAGGCAGAGAAACTGCAGCGGGATTCAGGAATTGGATTCCGATGTTTCCTCCGAGGTCCTCTGACGCGCCGCTACCGTGTTGCGGAACGCCCGCCACGCAATTGGGCCGGTAAGCAGCGCCGACCCCTCCCCCGGTCATGGATTGATCGGGAGCGGCAGGACTGATGGCGAAGCCGGAGTGGATGTTGAAATCCGCAGCGATGGACCAGCCGCCGATAATTTGATTGACGACGCCGTTGGCGTTGCTGGCGAAGTGGCGAGTGCGCCCAAAAGGCAAATCGTAAACGACGAAACCATTGAGCGCGCTGGCGACGTCACTGATGCAACGGCCGTAATCCGCTTTTTGATTGTAGATATTCTGGAAGAAAAAATATCCGCCGTTGGTCTGGCTCTGGCCGATCCCCTCTTCATCGCCGTATTGCCCGAAGTAACCCAGAGAGTTCGACAAGCATTTGGACCAAGTGTAACTGGCTTGCAAGTCGAGCCCATGAAACGCGTGTTGAGTGGCGGTTAGCTCCATGGCGTTGTAGGTTTGGATGGCGCCGGAATCGTTGTACCTGACGTTTGCGCCGGCCGCGATCAAAGGCGCTGCAAACGGGCTCGGTGTAAGAACTCCGTCATTGAGCTGTTCTTGATTAAGCAGGTAGATGTCACTCATGTGATCGATCTTGTTGCCGACGTAAGCGGCGGAGACAGTGGTGCCGCGCCCGAACTGATGCTGGATAGTGGCGTTCCACTGCTGGTCAACCGCCGGCCGTAGGTGTGGATTAGTGGCGTGAAGGGTAACTCCGCCCGCGAGGCAGTCCGGCGAGAAAGCCTGTAGCCCCGCAGCGGTACAAGCAGCGGCCGGAAACGAGGAATAGCCTTCGTCCAAAGTGGTAAGGGGCAACGTCAACCCCGTGTTGTCCTCATCGCGGGTGATCACATAAGGAGGATTCACGACCGCCAGGTTGTTGACGCCGTTGCCCTCCATATAAGTCGAAATGCCGTAAGCCGCGCGTAGAACCGTGTTGTGCAACCATTCCGGTTGCCACGCCAGGCCAATGCGGGGCTGGAAGTTGGAAATTCCATTGTAGGTATCGTAATTCGTGCCGATTTCCGGCGTGCCGCTGAGAGCATCAAAATTCACATTGTGGCTAGCGTTCGAATCGCCGCGCGGCGTGGTCAGCTCATATCGAAGCCCAATGTTCAAGGTCAGATGGCTGGTTACGCGCCAATTGTCCTGGACAAATGCGCCAAACAGGCTGTTTCTCAGGTGGAAATTCAACGGCGTTCCTTCCATAACATCAGCCGGAAGGCCCAGGAGGAAATCAGCGACGCCATTGCCGCCGGTGGTTCCCCCGTTGCCGGTGAACTGACCGGTGAAACTAAACCCGCCGGCCACGCCCTCGTTGCCAGGGTAAACGTCATTCATGATGTAATGGAAAAATTCGAACCCGGCGTGAACGACATGCTTTCCGTGGGTCCAGGTAAGAGAGTCTTCTCCTTCGATGGTGGTGTCGTGAAAGATTTCCACGCTATCGGTGCTTCCGATCAGGGTGTATGCACCTCCGAACTTGATCTGAGGAAGAATGGTGGCCTGAACCCCAGGAATCCCGAACGATTGTGGAAGGTTGACGCTGGTAGGGTTCGAATACACTTGATCGTTGGCGGGGAAGATTTGCATGCCGAACCGGGCATCGTTCACCAGCGAGGGAGAAATGGTCCGGACGTAATCCACGACGTAATTCTTCAGCGGGTACTCCCGGGTGAGATTGGGCAACAACTCGATGGAGTTGGTCGTATCGTTGATTACGTACTGCTGCGAGTAACGGCCCATGATGTGATCTTTGTCGGACAACTGCCAGTCCACTTTCGCATCGCCCTGGTAGGAGTTGACGAAGTTGCGTTGCAGATAGCTGGTGATGCCGGCGCCTGGGAAAAGCGAAGAGCTGAGGATCTTCTGCGCCGCGGAGCTCGAAACCGGAACCTGGTTGTTGGGATAGGGTTGGCGGGTGGTTGGGCTGGTACCAGTAAAAGGATTGTAGAGCTGCTCGGAAAGAGTGTTGCAGACGCCGGAAGCGCTAAACCCTGAGGTACACAGCGCGGAAAAATCGCCAGTACGGAATGCCGTGGGAATCGGCGCAAAAGGAGTGGTGGTCGCTGGCGTGTTGTAACGTGCGTCTTGGAAATCAGTAAAAAAGAACAGTTTGTCCTTGATGACCGGTCCGCCCAAAGTGGCGCCGAAATTGTTGTATTGCAGGGGGCTGCGCGGCGCACCTAGCGCATTGTTCTGCCAGCTGTTGGCGTCGAGGTCGGTGTTGCGCAGGAATTCGAAGATATCCCCGTGATACGCGTTGGTGCCGGACTTCAAGGTCTCGATGATCACGCCGCCGATGTAGTTGCCGAAGTCGGCTGGGGCATTGCCGGCGATGAGATTGAAGTCCTGAATGGCGTCCGGGCTAGGAACGTAGGCCACTTCATTGTTGTCCGCCTGGTTGGTATCCATTCCGTCGAGCGAAAAATTGTTGTCCTGCTCCCGAGCGCCGTTGACGTACGGCCGGCCGGTGCCAAAGGTGGTCTGGGCGGACTGAAATGAAAAAATGTTGGGGCTAACCACCCCAGGGGTCAGCAGCGTGAACTGGTTGATGTCACGATTAGCCAAAGGCAAATCCACGCTGGCCTTGCTGTCGATCACCGTGCCCACGTCGGTCGAGTCCGTCTGCAATAGTGGAGGAGCGGAGGTAACTTCGATGGTTTCCGACAAGGTACCGACCTTCAACTGAAAATCAATGCGCGCCACTTGGTTGGGATTAAGAACGAAAGCAGGATGAAGCTCCGGCGCAAAACCAGCGACTTGCACTTTGACCTCGAGGTTGCCTGCCGTCACTTGAGGAAACTCGTAGACGCCCGCGGCATTGGTTTGCGTGGTCCAGGTGGTATGGCGATCGACGTCACGCGCCGTGACGTTGGCGCCGGTCACGGCGGCGCCACCAGCGTCGCTTACCGTGCCGGTGATTGAGCCCGCCGCTTGCTGGGCGTTCGCTACGGGCGCGAGCGAGAGCAGCATCGCGATCAAACCGAGCGAAAGGGAAAACATCTTGGTAGAACGATCCAATTTTGGCGTCACGGAATTCTCCTAATTTGCGTGAAAATAATTTACAGCCGCCCCCATTGCACCTGCTATGGTATGGAGCTATATAGCACACGATTATTGTTGTCAAGAGAAAAATGTACGTGTATAAGGTAAAATCGTATTTGTTGACGACGGGAGGCCGGAGTGAATGAATGGAGCTCTATAGCGGATAATGGCAGCGCTATAGCAGTCATAGAGCTCTATAGCACGTAAGTCGGTAATAAATGAACTCTTAGGACTGGGCCGATCCCCGGACCTGTGATAAATCATATCCACTTGCGCGGAGCGGTGATGAGACCTAAGAACGGAAATGGCAGCGAGCCTGCGTACCGGAGAATCCAAGGCGCGATCCGGCAACGCATTGAACGCGGAAGTCTAAAACCCGGCGATGTAGTCGATTCGGAGCGCGAGCTCGCCAAGGTTCACGAGGTGAGCTTGATGACCGCGCGCCACGCACTCGCCGATCTGGCGCGGGAAGGAATCGTCGAACGCCGCCCCGGCGCGGGCACGTTCGTGGCGCCGCCCAAAATTAATTTCAACAAGCTGATGAGCTACACCGAGCAGATGGCCGGGCGCGGACTCTCGGCACGCTCGAAAATCATCGCTTCATCGGTGATTAGCACCGAGCATGAAATCGCCGCGCGCCTGGGGCTGTCGGCTTCGTCGCGGCTCGTTAAGATCGAACGAGTGCGGCAAGCGGCGGACGAACCATTCGCGGTGGAAACTTGCTACCTTTCGTACGCGGAATTTTCGGGGTTGGTGGACACGCCGCTGGAACGGGCGTCGCTGTTTATGACTTTGCAACACGACTACGGTGTGGAGATCGCATATGCCGACGAAGAGATCGACGCTACCGCCGCCGATGTGAGAACCGCCGAACTCTTGGCTTTACCTCGCGGGGCGCCGCTGCTGCGCATGCGCCAGCTCATCTATTCGACCAAAGGCAAGGCTGCGGTGTACGTCCTCGGACTCTACCGTTCGGGGCGGCACACTTTAATGATTCGCAGATTTCGCTGATTTCTGCCGATTCCAGACCGGGGAGCGGCGCATGCATAACGCGGCCGCGCCTACCAGGGCTGACTCTGACCCGTAGCGTGCCGCCACCATGGCAACCTGCCGGCGCCGCGGATTGATGGCCCAGGTTTCCCATCCGTAGCGGATCAAGCGTTGGCAGGAAAGTATCCGCTGGCCAAGCCCGCCGCCAAAAACAATCACTTCCGGCTCCAGCAGATCGACAATATTTCCGAGCCAGATCGCCAAATATTCGATGGCTTCGCGGACGATCGAATTGGCCAACTCGTCCCCATCGAGCGCCGCCTGGAAAACGATCTCGCTGGTTATCGTATCGCGCTGGCCACCCGCCAGCGCGAGGATCTTCGAGCGCCGAGCCACGCGATTCGCCAATCGTCCACGCGCCCGTTTCGCGATGGCCGTGCCCGAAGCGTACAACTCGATGCAGCCGCGTTTTCCGCAACCGCACTGCGGTCCGCGAAAGTCGATGGACATATGCCCACCTTCTCCGGCCGCACCGGTGGGACCAGCGATAATTTCCTTATGTACCACAAAACCGCTGCCGATTCCGGTCCCGAGCGTGACGTAGAAGACGCTGTCGTACTTTGCACCGGCGCCCCACGCCGCTTCGGCCAGGGCGGCGGTGTTGGCATCGTTGCCGAGCCGCGCCGGCAAGCCGTACCGCTTCTTGAGTTCACGCGCCAGAGGAAAATCGCGCCAGCATGGGATGTTGGTCGCGTTCAATAAAACGCCGCACGTCGAATCCACCCAGCCCGCCACACTCACGCCAATCGCACTGGCCCGTTTTGCGCGCCGATCGCGAAAGACACCATCTACTGCGTCGAATACGGCCTGCATGCCTTCTGCGGCGCTTCGCCGCGCCACCATGGGGGTTCGCAATTTCAGTAACAGCTTGCCGCTCGGGTCCACTAGGCCCGCCGCGACCTTGGTTCCCCCGATATCCACAACAACGACTAAGTTTTCTTTCTTAGTGGGCATAAAGATGAGTCGGCTTATTTATCGCCAATTATCGACCCGCTGTTGGTTCCGTGAGGCTCAGGCTGTGTCTGTTTCCGTATCTTTCACGCGATCCAATTCGCGCCACATCAACCAAGCGCACGCTAACGCCAGCAGCACCAGGAATGTGCCGAGCTCGGAATGGCGCAACAGCAATTTGCCCACGCCGAATAGAGCGCTGTAGGTCATCACGCACCCGAGTATCCAACACCATAAGTTGCGCGGCAAATCGCGGGTGGGGCGGATTTCCGGAGCTAACATCGCAATCGCCCGCCATCCGGTGACCTGCGGACGAACTTTACGATAGAACGCCAGCAAGATCGCTTCGGGTTCCGGCGACGTGACCAACGTTACCGCGATCCACACCAGGGTGGTGACCAGGGTGGTGGTCAACGTGGTTTTCGCGAAAATCACGGTGCTCGATCCGGAAAAAAACTCCGGCCTTCCCGCCAGCGATAACCACACTCGATTCCAGTGCAGCGCCAGAGTCATCCCCATCGCCGTGGCCATGCACGAAATTTCGCTCCACGCGTTGATCCGCCACCAATACCACCTGAGCAGGTAGACGCTCCCGGTTCCCGCGCCGAGCTCCAGCACCACTTGCCATCCGGAACGAATCGACGCGAGTTGCGCGGAAATGTAAGCGGTGACGATTACCAGAATTACCGTGACGATTTGCGAAGTATGGACGTAATGCCGCTCGCTGGCCCGCTTGTTCACGAAGCGCCGGTAGAAATCTTCGACTAAGTACGATGTGCCCCAGTTCAACTGGGTGGCGATGGTGGACATGAACGCCGCCAGAAAGCCCGCCAAAATAATCCCGCGCAGGGCGTGCGGCACGTACTGATTCACGATCATCATGTAGCTGGATTCCGGTTTGGCCAGACCGGGGTACAGAACGATCGCGGCCAGCGCTGTAAAAATCCACGGCCAGGGGCGCAGCGCGTAGTGCGCGACGTTGAACCAAAGCACCGCGAGAAGTCCCTCGCGCTCATTGCGCGCGCTGAAGATGCGCTGGGCGATGTATCCGCCGCCGCCCGGCTCCGCGCCGGGATACCAGAACGCCCACCACTGAACGCCGAGATACACCGCGAAGGTGAGCACCGGAAGAGTCCACAAAGCCTCGCTCGAAAAGCCCTTCGAAAAATCGGGCAGGAATGCCAGTGGGTCCGAGCCGCCATTGGAGGCGCGCATCGCGCTAATCTTTTCCATCATCGGCACGATGCCGCCTGCCGCGGCCACGGCATAATAAGCTACCGCAATCACGATCCCCATTTTCAGCACGAACTGAAACAAGTCAGTCCACAGCACGCCCCAAAGCCCGCCCAGCGACACATACAGCCCGGTGAAAGGAATTAGGAAAAAAATGCAGACGATCAGCGCCCGGCCGTCCGTTCCAGAAAATACCGGCCCGAAAATGCGGCTCAAGACGCTTGAAAATCCGGTCACCACCGGCCAAGTCTTAAGCGTTGCGTCCATGGTAGTGCCGACGATGATCACCATAGATTTGGTTACCCATCCCAGAATCAGGCAGTTCATCATCAGCCCGAGGTAGACGGCGCGAAAGCCGCGGAGGAATGCGGCGGCTTTCCCGGAGTAGCGCATCTCCGCGAACTGTACGTCGGTCATCAATCCGGAGCGGCGCCACAAGCGCGCGTACAGGAATACGGTCATCATTCCGGACAGCAGAAACGCCCACCACAGCCAATTCCCGGCAATTCCTTGGCTGTAAACCAACCCCGCTACCAGCAACGGCGTGTCGGCGGCAAACGTGGTCGCCACCATCGACGTCCCCGCCAGCCACCACGAGACTTCGCGCCCGGATACGAAGTAATCCTCGGTGCTTTGGCCGGACTTGCGCCGAAAATAAAGCCCCAAGCACAAGGTAATCAGCAGGTAGCCGAGAATGGCAGACCAATCGAGAATCGTAAAATTCATGGCTGTAGGGCCCTCCCGCTCCCCGGTGCATCCGAGCCAGCACGCCATTCGGCAGAAAAATTGCGCTGGCGCCAAAGTATAACGGCGGCCTTTATGGCACAGCTCTATAGCAGAGGCAGTGCCAAATCGCAAATTTCGATTTCACACGATTGGGGTACGTTGAGAGTTGCGCAGCGGATGAAGAGAGATTGGCAGTCGATCGGCTAGCGACTTCTGGAAGCGAGAGATCGATCTCTCCTTGCTACCTCAAATTTCCTCATAGACTTCTTCTCACGCCTCTGCTATCTCTCGGCGTTGAATCGAGGGCCACATGCCACAGAACACGCAAGTCGTTGGAATCGGAAGCTGCGGAATCGATTATTTCGCGATCGTCCCGCACCTGCTGGGACCCGACGAAAAAATCAATGCCGACCGTCTGGAAATTCACGCCGGTGGCGTCACCGGAAACAACCTTACTCAGGTCGCGCGACTCGGGGCCAGCGCCGGCTGGCTCGGGCTCGTCGGTGACGACGAAAGCGGCCGCCTGATCGCCAAGGCGTTTGCGGAGGACGGACTCGACCTCTCCGGGATCGAAATCGTCAAAGGCGAGCAATCGTCCTTCACCTGGATTCCTGTGGATGCCCAGGGCGAGCGGTGCATTTACATGTTTCCGAACGTCAACGGCAAGCTGTCCGCAACCCAAGTCCGCAGCCGCTTCGCATCACAAATCGAGAAAGCCACGCATTTTCATACCGAGGCCTCGCAGTTACCACTGCCTCCCATCCAGGAAGGAATGCAGGTGGCTCGCGACGCGGGTGTCCGCGTTATTTTTGATCTGGACGTTGCCCCCAGCTATTTTGCGCACGCCAAGCTCGGTGCGGAGAAAGACCTGATCTCCGCGTTGCAGCTGGTCGATGTTCTCAAGCCGTGCAAAGCGGCGGCCCGGGAAATTACCGGCGAGACCGATTACGAGAAAATTGCCATCAAGCTGCTCGGATTGGGACCCAAAGTCGTTGCGGTCACCATGGGTTCGGAAGGCTCGCTCATCGCCAGCGCGGGGAAGATGGCTCACGTTCCGGCATTCAAAGTAAACGTTGTGGACAGCACCGGCGCGGGAGACGCTTTCATGGGCGGCCTTTCCTACGGACTTCTCCAGGGTTGGGATCATCAGCGCGTGGGCCTATTCGCCAATGCTTGCGCCGCCATTTGCTGCACCAAGGTTGGCGCGCGCGCCATGGGCAAACGAGACGAAGTGGTCGAGCTGATTAAGTCGCAGCGTCCCGCGGAAGGAGCTGCATTCTAACGATAGCTGTGTAGTATCACGGCAAATTCATTCCCGGATCACGGATGGGGTTTAGTTGCGGTTGGCAGGACCGACCGTAGATTCTCTGATTTTGAGTTCGGCAGCTAATCGAATGTTGCGCGGCTTGGATGGTGTTTTTTTCGATTTGATGCGCTGGATCAAAAGTTCGGCGCCTTTATACCCCATCAAATAGGCTGGCTGGGCGACAGCAGTAAGGCGAGGAGCGAGCTGAAG
>Ga0302325_10009217_pt1 | contig 21578 bp, 24 predicted proteins | sample Palsa_T0_2_FD_201948 | JGI IMG/M metagenome (GOLD analysis project Ga0302325, IMG submission 201948) | Peat permafrost microbial communities from Stordalen Mire near Abisko, Sweden - Palsa_T0_2 | ecosystem: Environmental > Terrestrial > Soil > Palsa > Peat permafrost | place: Sweden: Abisko...
GATTCCGTTCGATATATGACGAGTTCATGCCGCAGCATTCGGGCCCAGGAATGAACCCAACCTCCAGGCGCCCGTCGCCCATCCTCCGAATCCGCGGCCATGGCATCCGGTCTCGTTGTCACGAATCTCGCGAAATCGTTCGGTCAAAAGGCCGCGCTCAACGAGGTTTCCTTCGCCGCTGCACCGGGCGAAATCGTCGGACTCATCGGACCCAACGGTGCGGGGAAATCGACCGCGTTTGCGTGCCTGAGCGGATTCTTGCGCCCCGATACCGGCACAATTGCGTTTAACGGCGAGGAGCTTGGGGGCGACCGCGGCCGCATCATCTCGCTCATTCCGGAAACTCCGGAAGTCTATCCGCTGCTGACGGTATGGGAACACGTCGTCTTCGTCGCACGACTGTGCCGCTTGCCCGATGATTGGGCGACCCGAGGCGAAGCACTCCTGGCGCGTTTTGGGATGCTGTCCGAACGCGACACGCTCGGCAGCACCTTATCAAAGGGCATGCGTCAAAAAACATTGATCGCCGCGACCGTGCTCGCAGGCACGCCGGTCTTGCTGCTCGACGAGCCGCTCATCGGACTCGATCCGCTCGGTCAGCGCGAGTTGCGGGAGATTTTGCGCCAACTGCGCAGCGACGGAACGGCTATCATGATCAGCACGCATCAGCTTGAAGCGGCCGAAGCACTTTGCGATCGCGTGATTATTCTCAAAGACGGCCGGGCCGTCGCGACGGGAACCATCGAAGAGATCCGCTCGGCGGGCACCGGATCGCTCGAAGACGTCTTCCTTGAGATCACCGGCTGATGATCTGGCTACGAGCGCTCTTTTATGCGGACGGCCGGGCATTCATCAACGGCCTGCGGCAAATCCGCCGCTCGCCCGGCCGCGCGGTCGGCTGGATTCTGTATACGCTCGTCATCGCACTTTTTATCGTGTCGCGCGTCTTGGCAAATCATTTCCGGCCCGCGGTAAACAACACGGCGCAGGCGGACTACATCGTATGCGGCTTTCTTGTGATCTTCTTCTTATATCTCGCATTCGGTATCGGTGCCATCGGCTTATTTCGCTCGCGCGCTGAAGCGCATTTTATCGTCGGGTCGCCCGTACCGCCGCATATTGCGATTCCGTACTTGCAGATACGCGACGCCGTGACGCAGAGTTGGATGTCGCTTTTTCGGGGCATTTATTTTCTGCTGATTTTCGCGCCGTGGAACATTCCCGTCGCCCAAGCAGCGAACAATATTGCCCTCGTACTGGCGAGTTTCATCGCGCTGATTAGTATCGGTGTGCCACGCCGCTTGGCGTCAAGGCCGTACGCGATCCTTACGATGGCCGTTTGCCTGCCGCTAGCGCTCGTCTGCGCGCTGCCGGCAATACGCACGGCAGTCTTCCAAGTTCATCTGTCGCCGGTGGCAATGTCGCTGGCCTATCGATACATTCCCGCCTGGCATCCGGGTAGCGTACTCGAACATCCAAGCTGGGCGTGGGTTCTCCTCGCGCTCGGCGTCGCCGCGGCTGCCATCGGAGTGCTGGTGTTGCGGACGCGTAATGCGTACCCGGAAGTCTATGCACTGTCGATGCGACGACTTGAAGTGATGGAACGCTTCCGCGCGCGCCGGCGCGGTGCGGCCGTCGCGCCAAAGCGCGTGTACACCAGTGCGCGGTCGCCCAAGGCGTACCATGCGCCGGCCGGGCTGGCTATTTTCGTCTGGAAAGCCTCGATCGAAATTCGGCGGCAAATGTCACCGTCGGCCCTTATCGTGATCCCGATTATCTGCGCCGTCGCCGGGTTTGCGTTGTCGCACTTTTCGCAATCCAACGTCGGATTCTACAGTCTGCTCATCAATTTTTCCGTGGTGGGAACGTTCGTCTTTAGCGTCCGCGGAGCGATGGGTCTGAGTGCGGAGTTGCGCCGGCCGCTCTTCTGGCTCGCGCGCGCGACATTGCTTCAACGCCTCGCCGCTGTTTGTGGCGGCCGATTATTGCTGCCGCTGGTAAACGCCGCCGCCTTCGTGCTCGGGATCGCACTCGCCGGTGGAGATGCGAACCGGCTGCTGATCGTTGGTATCGGCGCGCCCGCCTACATCATCTTACAGGTGGGCATCGGCACTGCCGTTTTCGCGATTTCGCCGCGTATGCTCGACCAGCGCGGACCGCTGAGCGGTCTGCGGATTCTGTTGGCTCTGCTCTTTTTGCTACCGCCCGGGGTCACATACGGCTTGGGCGCGTGGCAGATGCACAGCCTTCTCGCCGGCATCCTCGCGGCGGCTCTGGTGGCGCTAGCCGAAACCGCCGTGCTCTTGGTCTTTGCCGCTAGTCTCCTGGCGGGCCGGGCCGATCGCTTATCCGCCGCCTAAGGCGGGTGACGGCAAGCACGTTTTTCATGATATTTTTGGCGATGCTAAATATCGGCGCATACCCTGCCGACACCCAAAGCATCAAGGTTATCCACAGGTTATCCCCTTAAGGACAGCTATGACGCTCGATGGTGCGGTGCTCAGCGAGCAAGGCATGACCTTCGCACTAGCAACGGTCCCCTTCGCGCTGCTCAAGGACCCGCAAGAAGCGGTGGTTTTGCTCGCCGGCCTCAGAGAGCATGTGTTCCCGGGACTGCCCGTCGTCTTGATGACCCGTGAATGGTCCGGGATGCCGCGCTACTACGGCGACCCCGAATGCTCGCGCGCCATGCAAGGCGTGCATGTCAGTCGCATCGCTTGGAGCCGCTACACGCTCGCTTAGCGGCCAAGAGAGGTTTCGAGCACCGATTTCGTACCTTGACTTGTGCTCGCCGCCGTCGCTCAATTCCAGCAAACTGCGAACGCCGCCGCCCAAGCGTGGCAGCAGCAGCCCCCCTATATCGCCTACCGGGTAAGCGTCGCCGTCGACATACCGGCGATGCAGAAGTATCGCGTTATCACGCGCGCTGTCGAAACTCGCACGCGCGATGATTTTGCGGTGCTGCAAGATTTGCCCAAAGGGCAACGTCAGTACGGGCAGAGCTTCCCGCTCTTGCCGACGTTTGATGCGCTCTCGTATTTCCGGGTGAGCTTCCGCATGGCCGACCCCGTGCGCATGCACGATCCACTTAGCGGGGTGAAGATGGAGCAGCCGATTACGTTCAACGCTTCAGCACCCGCCAACTCGCGCGCGGACGCCGTGTCAATCGCATTGCGTAATTACTATCCGCACTATGCCGACGATTCGACCGATGCTCGCTTGCATCTGCTAATGGACCCGCTGCCGGCGTTGACGCACGACAACGATTCGACGTTCTACTTACACGATGTCTACATCGATCCGCAGACCTCGCTGCCCATCCGCGTAACGTACGTTGGTCCGACGACGGAGCTTGATATTGACTATATAACCGTCGAAAATCATCCGGTGGTCAGCCACGCTTTCTACAAGCAAACCCTCGTCGGTCCGCTTCACATCGGCCGCACGACCTACACGATCGATGCACATTACGATCAGTTCACGTTCCCGCAAAAGCCGTCGGATCCGAAACTCGCAAGCGCACCGTAAAAAGGCCTCACTCGCGCGGTCTAAGAATGAGGGGGACGGCCCTGGAAAGGTGGCAGAGTGGTCGATTGCACCTGACTCGAAATCAGGAGAACCTTCACGGGTTCCGGGAGTTCGAATCTCCCCCTTTCCTAAGGTAACGGAATCCGGTTCACTCGCCGGGTTCTTTTTTTAGGCCCGTTTGCGGCGAAAATACTCTTGCAACTGTTGCGCCGTTTCGTCGCCGAGCACGCCGGCCGTAACGCTCACGCGATGATTGACGGCCGCCGAACCGATCACGTCGAGCACGCTGCCCGCAGCGCCGCCTTTGGGATCGGCGCAACCGTACACCAGCCGCTCGATGCGCGCAGCCGCCATCGCTCCGGCGCACATCGCGCATGGTTCTTTCGTGACATACAGCGTACCGCCGATACGCCACGCGCCGAGCGCGTGCGCGGCCGCGCGGATCGCCAACATTTCGGCGTGCGCGGTCGGATCGGGGCGGCGTTCTTTCTCGTTCTGCGTCTCGATGACGAGATCGCCGGTAACCAGAACAGCGCCGACGGGCACGTCGCCGCTTGCCGCGGCATCTGCGGCGCGCGTCATTGCAACGCGCAGATACCATTCATCTTGCTCCCGGCCCGGCTCGAACGGGCAACCCCTGCCTTCGGAGGGCAGTACTCTATCCAATTGAGCTACGGGAGCGCGACAGAGCCGGTTGGACGGGCGCCCTACGGGCCCTTCTCTTCGCCGGGCACCGGTGCCGATGTCGGCATGTGCTTGAAGAGATCGAGCTTGTGCTCGACGAGGCCACGATAGAATTTGCGGACGCAGTCGGGGTGGCCAAAAAAGTAGGTCCGCGCGTAAGCCAGATCATCCCCCGAGCTATCCGGCACGTAGTGAGAAATCTCGATTTCTTCCATTTGGCCGCGGTCGACCGGATGGGGGCAGAAATCGCAGGGGATCGTCGACATGAGGCTATTCCTTGAGAGAAAATTGCCGGAAAACGTGCTTCCGGCTCTCCAGCATTACCCCGGGACGGGTCCCAAAGATGCAGAGGCGGCGCCTCTCGACGCCGCTCTTGCGAAATTGGCCCCCCGAAAGATGTTGCCCTTCGGGCAGGCCTGCGCTTTGGTCGGGTCCATTGACGCAAAAAAAGCAATCCTAACCGGGATTGCCTTTTGAAAAATCTGACTCGGGTAGGATTTGAACCTACGACCTAGGGCTTATGAGTCCCCCGCTCTACCACTGAGCTACCGAGCCGCGCGAGGGGCGTGGCGACCGGATCGAATTGTTCTCCGGGCACCTCGACCCCTCTCCTCGTTTCCTCCGCCAGGAGTCTGAACGCGCCGGGCGCATCCTCGCCTGCATGAGGGTGAATCTTTTCAGCTTGGTCTTTCTCGCTTTGGCGTGCGCGTTACCGTTGGCCGTCAGCGGTGAAGACGGCGCGGCGATCCTGGCTCACCATCGAGCGTTCGTCGGCTGGCAAGCCGACGATGCCGGCGTGCAATCCCTCAAACTCACCTATGTCATCGCGCCGCGTCGGACGCCTGCACCAAGTTCAAGCGCAACTCCTCTAGCCGACGCCGCCCCTGCACGTGAGCCAAGTGTTACCGAATACCGGCACGGCCTGGTGTATCGTGACATCGAGCGAACCGGCCGCGGCTTATCCGTTGGGGAAGGCTTCAACGGCAAACAATTCTGGCGCTCGGATGAAAGCGGCAATACGGTCGTCGTTCTCGAGAAAGAACTACGTCTCGCCTTCACCGAAAATGTCGTCGATGCAGAGGCGGCAGTGCTCGTACCGTCCGTAGCCCGCGGGACAGCGCAAGTCGATTCAAAAATCGCGGATGTCGTTCGTATCACGCCGCCCGACGGTGTTCCGGCTGATCTCTACGTTGAACGCGCTACCGGTGCATACTTACGCGTCGTCTACGATCCCGACGACCGCTTCGATTCGTACAGTATCGATATCATTGCGTATCGCGACCTCGCTCCCGGAAAGAAAATCGTTTCGGAAACGCGCGGTACAACCCGCGGTGCCGTGCTGCGCCTGGCCACCGCCGAACTTAATCCGACGATCGATCCGGCCGATCTTCGCATTCCCAGACCAGCTTCGTCGTGGACGTTTGGGTCAACTGAACCCTATCCGATCACGGTCGCAATTGAAGCTCGCGCGGGACGCTCGGTGCGGGTACGCGCCAGCATCAACGGCCACGAAGGCACGTTCCTACTCGATTCCGGCTCATCGGATATTCTGGTTTTCACACCATACGCCGACACGATCGGTCTCGAAGAGTTGGGCCGCAGTGCATACACCGGTGTTAACGGCGGGGTTGTCGGCGCGAAACTCGCACGCGTCAAAGATCTTGCGATCGGAGCAAACGTCCTTCACAACGTCGTCGTGAATGTTTCAAGTCGAGGTTTTTCGGGCGTCGACGGGATCCTCGGCTACCCGTTGCTTGCGAACGCCATCGTCGACGTTGACCTCAACTCCAAGGCAATGACGATCCTCGACCCGACCAAGTTCGACGCAACCGTCGGCAAAGGCGCTTTCGGATTTCCGGTTGACCTTACGACGTTTCAGCCCGGTGTTATCATGTCGTTTCCAAAAGGCGTCGTCGCGCATCCCGTTCTTGACAGCGGCAATGAATTCAACGTCTTACTTGCCGAGGATATGCTGCGAAGCGGCAAAGTGACAGGCGTTGCCGACACGATCACCATCGGCGGCGTCGGCGAGTTTGAAAACTATCTCTTTCTCGGCGGGGTCGATGGCAGCGGAACGCAAAAGGCGCCCTGCATTCGAACGAACATGTCGGTGGGACCATATCGCTACCAACAAGCGCTTACGTGTTTTGCGCCGGGCAACGTATTCGGAAGTGACGGCGGGCTCATCGGCTTCGATTTTATGCGTCACTTCAATTGGACGTTCGACTATCCCGAAGCAAAGTTAGTGCTCACGCCGAACGGTTTGTAGTAAACAAAACAGCGACGGGAAGTCCGTCGCTGTTTTTAAAAAATGCGGTCGGAGGGACTCGAACCCCCAACCTACAAGTTCGTAGCCTGTTGCTCTATCCAATTGAGCTACGACCGCATGTGTCGCGACGGATTTCCCGGCGACCTCGGTAGGTACACCGCACGCAACGCGAACCCTGCCGAATGCAAAAGAGCCCCCGTAAGAGGGCCCTTTTTTCGACATTCGGAGAGGGTGGGATTCGAACCCACGGTACGGTATAATCCGTACAATGATTTAGCAAACCACCGCATTCGGCCACTCTGCCACCTCTCCGTGCGGGCGGCTCACCTTCGGGTTTTGTGTCGCGTCGTCCCTGCTCTTAGCGCGCCACCAGGGGCCGGATGCTCGCATGCGTCGCTAAATCCGCGATGCGAGCAGCGATCGTTTCGGCCGCAAACGGTGTCCGCAAATCCGCAACTGCAGCGTGTACGCGCCGCACGCATTGCGGGTCATCTAAGAGTTGCGCGACAACGCGTGCGATGTCGCCGCTGCGGTCGGCACGCAGCGCAGCGCCTCGCTGGGCAAGATAGCCGGCGTTGCGCTCTTCTTGACCCGGAAGCGGCCGAATAAGCACCATCGGTATGTCGGCGCTCAGCGCTTCGGACGTTGAGAGACCGCCGGGCTTCGTCAACAAAATGTCGCTTGCGAGCATGTAGTCCGCAACGTTATCGACAAAACCGAGCACGCGTGTATCGTACTGGTAACTGCGTGCAGCCTCTTCGACTTTACGTTGCAGCCGCGCGTTGCGTCCCACGATCACAACGAGCGTCACCTCTCGATCCAGATGTGCAAGTGCGCGTGCGGTCGCAGCCACTGGACCCAGACCCAAACCACCGCCCATCACGAGCAGCACGGGCCGGTCAAGCGGTAAATCGAGCGCAGCACGAATCTCGCCGCGCGAACGCGAGCGATCGGCGAACTTCAGATCGACGGGGATGCCGTCGACTCGCACCCGGCCGGGGTCGATGCCCTTGGCAATTAGCGTCGCGCGCATTTCCGCCGTCGCGACGGCATACGCATCGATGTTGCGGTAAATCCAAAATGGGTGGACGACGAAATCCGTCACGACGCCGAGCACGGGAATCGTCGGATCGTAAAGCCGCTTGTAAGCCGCCATCGCGTTGCACGGGAAAGCATGCGTGCAGACAACGACGCTCGGCTTCATTCGCTTGATCAAGCGCTGCAGATTACGCGCCGTAAACTCCGCCGCCCAGACGCGGAACCCGCCGGCTTCTTTCGCCCGTTCGGCCCGATCGTAGATGAAACCGTATACTTGCGGAATCGTGCGGACCATGCCGATGTATCCGTCGCTGACGACCTTCGAGAAAAAGGACGCCGCGTAGCGGTACGAGTCGACAACCTCTCCGCGGATTCCGCGCTCTTCGAGCCGCGCGCGCACGGCATCGGCCGCGGCGGTGTGGCCGACGCCCACGCGGGCGGAGAGAAAAAGAACCGGTCCTACCTTTCCGCCTCCGGTGCCGACTCTTCTGCGAGCACGAAGAAGTCGTCGAGTATTTCCTGAGCGAGGGCATCGTCGTCGAGCAGCGTCCCGGTCGCGTCGGTCACGACGAACTCGTCGGCCGTTTCGCTGTAACAGACGGCAAAAGCGTTATTCTCGTCATCTTCAACAATACCGACGACTTCAAACTCGAGCTTCTTTCCGTCGGTCGTTTCGATCACGAGCACGTCGCGCAACTCGAGCGGGGCCTCGCCCGCGCCGGTCTGGCCGTTGTGCTGGCCGTTCGATGAGTCGATGATCGTCACTCCTTACTTGATGTAACGCGCGACGTTCGCGTTATGCTCGGCGAGGGTCTTTGCGAACGCGTGGTGCCCATCACCTTTATACACATAGTACAGATAGTCGGATGGTCGCGGCGCGAAGGCCGCATCGAGTGACGGTTTGCCGGGATTGGCGATCGGCGTCGGCGGCAGGCCGAGATGCCGATAGGTGTTGTAAGGTGAATCGCTTTCGAGGTCTCGCTTCGTAATGACGGGATGATGTTCGGCAAACGTATACTCGATCGTCGCATCCACTTCGAGCGGCATACCCAACCGCAAGCGGTTGTAATACACGCCGGCCATCAGCGCGCGCTCATCGTCGGCCTTGGCTTCTCGTTCGACCAGCGAGGCAAGCGTAACGACCTCAGGCACCGTATGCCCCAGGACCCTGGCACGCGCTTCGGCGTCGGGCGGCAGCTCCTTGCGAAACTGCGTCGTGAAAATTCTGGCCGCCGCCGCCGGCGTGACCTCGGTCGGAATCAAATACGTACTCGGAAACAGATAGCCCTCAAGCGAAGGGGTGCGGCGGCCGTCGAACGTGAGGCCCGTATGCACGAAAAGATGGTCGAACGCCGCAGCATCTCCGAGCTTGCGGTCCGCCAGTGCTTGGGCTATCTCGCGCGCGGTAAAACCCTCGGGAATCGTCACCCACACCGCAACCTGCGCCTGACCGGCGACGAGCCGGCGCAAGGTTTCGTCGCTTGAAAGGTGCGGCGCAAAGCGGTATTCGCCCGCTTTGACGTCCGCTTCGTTGTGCCGCAAGCGCGCCAGGATGCGGAAGGCAAACGGATGGGAGATGATGCCTTCATGCTCGAGGCGCCCGACGATTTCGCTAAAGGTCGCGCCGCGCTCGATGACCACGGTCGTCTCGTGCAGCGGCAGCGCCCGGTCCACGTATACCGCATTGTGAAACCACAGCGAAGCCGCCGTAACGATGACGGCGGTCATCACGAGAATCGCAACGGCCGTATCGATCAGCGCGCGGCGCATGCGATTCATCCGTTGCGCCTGCGCGCAAGCCACGTATCGAGAATCAACGCAGCTGCCAACTTATCGACGACGGCTTTGCGCTTCTTGCGCGACACGTCGGCACCGATGAGTGACTTCTGTACCGCAGCCGTCGTCAGCCGTTCGTCGACGCGTTCGATGACGCCGTTGTATGCGCGTGCCAGATGCGCGATGAAGGCATCCATGTTTTTGGAGGCGACGCCGCGCTCACCCGCCAGCGTAAGCGGATCGCCGACGACAATGGTGCCGGCGCCGCGTTCGCCGGCGATCGCCACGATGCGCGCAATGTCGGTACGAATATTGGTGCGCTCGATCGTATCGTACGGAAGAGAAAACGTGCCGAACGGATCGCTGACGGCGACGCCAATCCGACGCTCGCCGACATCGAGCGCCACGGCGTTGTGGACGTCGGTCATTATGCCGGAAACGTGTCGAGTAGCGTGCGCGATTTCGGCCGCTTGCCCAGGTGGTACGTCACCAAGTCGTCGATCGCACGCGCGACGCGCGGCGTAGCAACCGTTGCCGCACGCACGGGACCGCCGCGCGGCGCACCCACGGCGCGAAAGCTCGCGACATCCGCTGCATCGAGTCGGTTCGCCGAACCGCGCGCGCCGCAGCATCGTTCGCATGACAGGCCGCCCGCTTCGGCGTCGAGCCAGGCGTCGTGCTCGCCAAAAGCAGCCGCGCAGCGCACGCATGCATCGTCGGGCGGCGCCAAACCGAGCGCTGCAAGCAGGCGGAGCTGAAACCGCGGAACGAGCGACACGGCATCGGCGCTCGCCGACAGAGCCGCGGCCGCGCCGGCAAGCAGCGCATACACTTCGGGCATTTCCAGATCCGGCTCGCAAAACGCATCGACGATTTCAGCCAGCAGTGAGGCGGCTGCGAACGTGTTCGGTTCGACAAGGCCCTGCCAGTAGCTGTGGACGGTTTGCGCCGAGGTGATCACATCGAGGTTTCTTCCCCGATGCAGCGTCAAAGTCGCTTCACTCAGGAATTGCAACGTCCCGCCGATCGCACTTTTCGGCCGGCGGACCCCTTTGCCGACCGCGTCGAGCTTGCCGCGCGATGCGGTGAAGAGCGTAAAGATCCGATCGGCCTCGCCAAGATTGCGCGCCCGCAACACGATCGCGTCGGTCGTGTAGGTGCGTTCGGTCAGCGCATACCCCGATCGGGCGTCGCAGCGTGGTCGTGCAGCGTCTGGGCGGTAAACGCTTCAGGCAAGAGCTGCATGAGCGTCGTGGTCTTCACCTGACTCGCATCGCGGTAGATGACGCGCAACTGCGGCGCAAACTCGTAGAGTGCCTGGCGGCATGCCCCGCACGGCAATGTCGTTACCCCATCGGGCCCGGCGACGGCGATTGCGTCAAACGCCCGCACGCCTTGACCGATGGCCGTAAAAAGCGCCACGCGTTCGGCGCACATCGACAAGCCGTACGATGCGTTCTCGATGTTCGCGCCGGTAAACATCCGGCCGTCGCGCGACAAGAGGGCGGCGCCGACGGAAAAATTTGAATACGGAGCGTAGGCTCCGCGGCGCGTCGCAACTGCGGCGGCGAGAATGCTAGAGGGGTCGCGGGTCATCGTGCATCTCCGAGGCGGCTTCGATGGAACGGTGAGCTTTGCCGTTGGTCAGCACCCGAACTGCGAGTATTCTGCGGCCGCGTGTCCGATCGACGCGTAGCTTCACTCCTTCGCCGGCATCGATCTCTTCGCCCTCACGCGGAAGCCGGCCAAACAAGCCGACGGTAAAGCCGCCAATCGTCTCAAATTCTTCGTGCGGCAACTCGATGCCGAGTTCGGCGTTGACGTCCTCGATGTTCGTGCCCGCTTCGACAACGGATTCGTCGTCGGCAACGCGCCGGATCGCTTCTTCTTCGCCTTCGTCGTGCTCATCGCGAATTTCGCCGACGATCTCTTCGAGCAGATCCTCCATCGTGACCAGACCCGCCGTGCCGCCGTATTCATCGAGTACGATCGCCAGCGAGAATTTGTGGCGCTGCATATCCCGCAAGAGTTCGGAGATACGTTTGTTTTCGGGCACATGCGTCACCGGCCGCATCAGCGATCGCAGGCTTACGCTGGCAATCGTACCGTTCGCAAGCGCAATAAGCAATTCGCGATCGTGCACGACGCCGATGACGTTGTCGATCGTTTCGTCGTAGATCGGCAGCTTCGAATAGCCATCGGCGATCACCAGGTCGAGCGCGCGCCGGGGCGAGGAGGCGACGGCAACCGACGTCATATCGGGACGCGGCGTCATTACTTCGCGCACGATCGTGTCGCCGAACTCGATGATCGAATGGATGAGTTCGCGTTCGCCTTCTTCGAGGACGTTCTGCTCGACACCGACATTGACGAGCGTTTTTATGTCGTCTTCGGTGACGTAGGGGCCGACGTGCGGTTTGCCGCCAAAAATGCGGACGACAAAATTTGTTACACCCAAAAATGCCCAGGTCATCGGTGTCAGCACCCAGATCACACCGCGCAGTGGGCGGGCGATCCGCAGTGCCCACTTATCGCTGTCCGAAACCGCGACCGTCTTCGGCATGATCTCGCCGAAGAGCAGGATCGAGACCGTCATGAGGATCGTCGACCACACGGCCGCATGCGGAATGCCGGCGACGATGAACAGGTACGTCGCGACGGAGTCAGCGGCCAGCAAAACGACCGTGTTCCCGATCAATATCGAGGTCAGCGTCCGGTTGCGGTCGTCGAGCAGTTGCCCCAGGCGAACGGCGCCCTTGAAGTGTTTCTCCGCCAAAGCGCGGACCTTGATGCGGCTCACCGAGACGATCGACGCTTCGGAGGCAGCGAAAAATGCCGCGGCTCCCGTCAACACGACCAGTGCGACGATTTGAGGCCAGTACGAGCTCATCGTGTGGCCGGCGCCGCCTCGCGGACCATGGGCGGGGGCGTCCTCGGCCGGAAAGCGGCCGGTAGCGGGTCGGTACTCAAGCGCCGCAATTATAGCACATGCGGGCGCGTCATGAAGAACCAAATGCCGTAGCTCACCCCGACGCCCAACAGACCGCCCCAGAAGACCTCGCGTGCCGAATGGATTCCCGATTCGACCCGGCTCTGCGTCACGAGGAGCGCCAGGAAGAACGCGAGCGCCGCCAAGAGCGCGCTGTGCGCAAGCAGCGCGATAAACGTGGCGGCCGCAAACGAGAGCGCCGCATGGCCGGAAACGGCGCCGCCCTGCAAGGCCGACCCGCGTCCGGCACGCGCCTTGGCGACGATCGTCGCGATACCAACGATCACCAGGCCCATAAAAACGGCATTCGCCGGGAGGGCCAGCGCTGCACGGTACACGCGGTCGCCGCCGGCTAGAATGCCCTCGTAAAACGTGAGATAGCCGACAATCAATGCGGCGAACGCGACGACGAGCACTGCTCCCGCTGCCGTGTCCTTGGCGATCTTGGCGAGCGGATGGTGTGCGAGCGTCATAAGATCCACGATCGCTTCGACGGCCGTATTCACCAGCTCGAATGCCAAAACGACCGCCACCATGATGACGATCGCGATAACGTACGGCCGCCCCAAGCGCAGATACAACGTCGCGGCAAGCACGAGCGCGGCGGCGATGAAGTGCAGGCGCATGTGGTTCTGCGTGCGCGTCGCGTAGATGATGCCCTCGAAGGCGTAGTGGAATGCGCGAAATACTCCGTGCTCGCGCACGTGTTTGATCGATGTCGACGCGCGGGGAAGACGCGGATTCTTAATGCAATCGCTCCATCAGCACGGCCTCAACCGAGGTCGGCTAGCGTGAGCGCGTGCTCGCCTCGCCACGCATCGGTGTAGGAACGACGAGCAGCGGTATCATCTTTTCCTTGCGCTTTGAGCGCTTCGGCCAGACCGAAAAACAAGTGCGGATCGTTCGGATAGCGCACAAGTTCGCGCTCAAATACCGCTTGCGCCTCGGGATAGCGTTGCGCCTCGAGCAGCGTTGCCCCCAAGCCTTCGCCGACCGGCGTCGACCACGAATTCTTGGGATCGCCCAGATCGTTTCCTTGTTTGCTTAGTGCAATCCGATAGTCGCGAACAGCCGCATCGTCTTCGTGCTTTGCTCGCTCGATGACCGCGCGGGGCAGCGCGATCGCCGCATCGTCGGTGCCCGCTTTGGCAAGAACGGCAAGGTCGCGATCCGCGGCGGCAAGATCGCCGCTACGAACTTCGGCCACGACTCCCATCGCGCTCGTTGCCGGTAACAACGCAGCCGCCCGGCTGCCATCATGCAGTCGCAGTGCGAGCAATCCCCGCTCGAACGCCGACTCCTTGGCGGCAAACGTGCGCGCCTCGGCATCCCGGCCGACTGTCGTCAGCCCGTAGAGCACGAATCCCACGTCATGATCGTGATAGAGCTGCATATACCGCTGCCCATCGCCGTTGCCTAGCTGAGAATACGCCTCGTCATAGTGCACCGCTGCCTCGTTGACGGCGACGAGCGCATCATAGTTGCCGACCCGGGCGTACGTATGGCCCGCCATATGCGGTAAGTGCGATTGACCCGGATCGTAGGTAAGACCGGCGAGATAGTTTGCATCGGGGAGCGCGCGCTCGGGGTGACCGGCGCCTTCCCAAAAATGGATCAGCAGATGATGCGCACCCAGATCGTCCGGGTCCAGCGCAACGGCGGCACTCAAGTCGTCGAGCATCGTCTTCGCCGACGGCACGAGTTGCCGGGATCCGTCCGTCAACAAGTCGACGGCGTTCCAACCGGCGTAGGCAGCAAGCGTGTGAGCCATGCCGTCACTTGCGTGCGTATCGGCATACTGTTGCATTGCCGAAAAATACGCAACATACCGCTGCTTGAGCGGCTTTGAAAGATCGTAGCGCACAGCAACGGCTTCGAGCAAGGCACGATCGTCGCCGGACGCATCCGATGCGCTCGCGCGGCCGCGTGCAACGGCAGTGGCACCGCGCGCTTCGCCGGCACTCGTCGACGGCAAGTTGATATCGATCGTATCCGCAACCGCCTCGCACGCATAGGCTACCGCCGCATGCGGATCGGCCGTCTCGGCGGCTTTGAACGCGAGTCGCGCTTCGCCGACGTTAAACGCGTAGAGCATGCCGAGTCCACGATCGAACTCGGCCTGTGCTACGGCACTCTGCGTTGCAACGGTGCGATGTGCATGCGCGCGCGCGGATTGCGCGCCGGCCGGCAGGCAGGCCGCCGCGACGAGCGCCGCGGTCACGGAGAGCTTTTTCAGTACGGCCACGGCATACCAATCGTTTCGGCTAAACGGCGTTCTTCATGTTCCATGTGTCGGCGTTCTTCGGCTTCGAGATGGTCGTGACCCAGCAAATGCAGCATCCCGTGAATGAGCAGACGCTGGACCTCGCGTCCCAAAGGCGCGTCGTAGTCGGCCGCCTGACGGCGGGCGGCGTCGACCGAGATGACGATATCACCTAACAGGCGCTCCCCACCGGCATATGCGTTGCCTGGCTCAACGAGCGGGAAACTCAAGACATCGGTGGCGGCGTCTTTACCCCGGTGGGCGCGGTTAAGCACGCGGATGGCTGGATCGCGCACGAACGAGACCGACACGCTCGATTCGCGTTCACCCGTCGCTGCCAGCAACGCACCGATGGTGCGTTCGATCTCGACGAAATCGAGGCCGGTCTTACGGGTTGCGTTCGTGAGATAGACGGGCATACGCGCCGACGATCTTTCCGACAAGCGGATGACGCACGACATCGCTCTCATCGAGCTGCACGATGCCGATGTCATCGATATCGCCGAACAGCCGCTCGGCATCGAATAACCCGCTTGTCGAACCGCGCGGCAAATCGACTTGCGTTACGTCGCCCGTGACAATCATCTTGGCGTTGGTACCAAGCCGCGTCAAGAACATCTTGAGCTGGGCGTGCGTCGCGTTTTGGGCTTCATCCAGGATAACGTATGCATCCGACAGCGTCCGGCCGCGCATATACGCCAGCGGCGCAACCTCGATCGTGCCGCGCTCGATGTACTTCTGGACCGTGCCGTCTTCCATTAACTCGCCGAGCGCATCGTAGAGCGGTCGCAAGTACGGGTCAACTTTCTCCTTGAAATCGCCCGGCAGAAAACCGAGCTTCTCGCCGGCTTCGATCGCCGGGCGCGAGAGGACGATACGCGACACTTCACGATTCTTGAGCGCGCGCGCTGCCATCACGATAGCAAGGAATGTTTTTCCGGTACCCGCCGGACCAATGCCGAACGACAGCGTGTTCTGTTCCATCGCGGCAACGAACGCGCGCTGGCCGGCCGTCTTCGGCCGAATTTCTTTACCGCGATTGCTCACAAAGAGCGTGGGTGGAATACCGCGCGAGTCGCCGGTGCCGCGCGCTGCGAGCGCTACGTCGTCGGGCGTGACTTGCGCGCCGCCTTGGGCGGCCGCAAGCATCTGTGCTAGGACGCGCGTCGCGCGTGTTACCGCGTCGCGTTCGCCGCTAACATGCAGCCGTTCGCCGTCGAGGCGTACGACGACCGGAACGAGCGCCTCGAGGGCGCTTAAATTTTGATCGTATTGTCCGCAAAAGCGGAGCGGGTCGGCGAGGCCTTCGAGCAGGAAGGTCGACTCGGTGGTCAGCGCAGCCAGTACCGGCTCCTATCGGGCAAAGGGATGCTCTTTCGCTAGAACGCGCAAATCGCCGTCGAGGTTGTCAGCGCTGCCGAAAAGCAACCGGCGGTCCAAGAATCTCCGACGCCACGAACGCCGCAACGAGCGATCGGGGCTCCGAGAAAAGTCCTTCGATCAGGCGCGTTTCCGCTTGCGGCAGCGTTTCGGACACGTCGGGAACGGCGATCACCGGCTCTGGCCGCGCCGGATGCACGGGCTGGCGCACCATTACCGGCGGCATGATCGGCGAGGCCGCCTCGGCACGCAGTTGCGCTGCGCCCGGTGCAAACTGAGCGAGCATGGCCTTCTGCCGGAGAGCACGCTTGTCGGCCGCCTTCTTGATTGCCGCAATCGCCGGCAGGACGACGACGGCAAGCGATGCGATCGCCCCGAACGGATCCACGCTTAACGAGGCGGCTGCGGCGGTTGCGGATCGGTCGGCGCGATACCCTGGCCGATCGCGCCGCGCATTTCCGTATCCGCTTTGATGTTGTTGAGTTTGTAGTAATCCATCACGCCCAGATTGCCGCTACGAAACGCTTCGGCGATCGCCTGCGGAATGCTCGCTTCTGCCTCGACGACTTTCGCGCGCATGCGCTGCGTTTCGGCCTTCTGCTCTTGTTCGGCCGCTTGCGCGGCGTACTGGCGTTCGGCCGCCTTCGCTTGCGCAATACGCCGGTCGGCTTCCGCCTGCGAGGTCTGGAGTTCAGCGCCGATATTCTTGCCGACGTCGACGTCGGCAATATCGATCGAGACAATTTCAAACGCCGTACCCGCGTCGAGCCCTTTAGAAAGCACGGCTTTGGAAATGCGGTCGGGGTACTCAAGCACTTCCTTATGGTCGACCGCAGCACCGACCGCCGACACGACGCCTTCGCCGACGCGCGCCACGATCGTGGGTTCGCCCGCGCCGCCAACGTAGCGGTCGAGATTGCTGCGCACCGTAATGCGTGCCTTCACATTGAGCTGAATACCGTTTTGCGCGACGCCTTGAAAAATCGGCGTTTCGATGACGCGCGGATTGACCGACGTCTGTAATGCTTCGAGCACGTTGCGCCCCGCAAGATCGATGGCCGTCGCCTGCTGCCACTCGAGCGGAATCTGCGCACGCTGCGCTGCGATCATCGCCAGCGTCACATTTTCGACATTACCGCCGGCCAGAATATGCGAGACGAGCTGATCGACGGTCAGCGCCAGACCTGCCTTGCGCGCGCGGACGAGGTTCGCGACGATGACGCCGGCCGGCACGCCGATGATCCGCATCCGAATGAGCGACCCGATGGAAAGCGGTACACCGGCAGCAATCGTCCGCACCCACAGCCCCAGCGGAAAGTAGTACAGAAAGAGCGACACACCGATAATGATCGCGACGACGATTGCGGCAAAAAATAGGCCATACATAGCGTTACGAGCCTCCAGTCTCGTACGGGGTCTCGATCGGCTTCACGAAAATTCGTGCGCCCTCGACACGCGTGACGCGCACGGCAGTACCGGCGGTCACAAAATCACCTTCGGTGAGAACATCGATCCGCTGCCCGTCAATCGTAGCCATTCCGGCCGGACGTAAATACGACGACGCGACTCCCGTCTGACCGACGAGATCGCGGTGGTTGAGACTGGCCACATAGTCGGGACCCTGCACGCCCACAAAAACAAGACGCCGCATGAATGCGTTCTCAGGGTATACCCGTGTAGCCAGGACGAAGAATATCGCCGTCAACACGATCGCAATGGCCAGCGCCTGTACGGCGACGAACACGAACGCAAAGCCGAACGCGAGCACAATCGAGGCAGCGAGCGCAATGAGACCCAGCGTGCCCGCTATACCGTGCCCCGGTAAAACGTGCAACTCGAAAAGAATACCGAGTACGCCTGCCATTGCCAGCGCCAAGACAAAGGCGTTCGAGAAACCGGCGTACACATGCGTGCCAAAAAAGAGTGCAAGCGCGGCGACCCCGATCGTTCCCGCGATACCATGGAGTGTTTGCATTTCGACCAAAAGTCCGAGCATGCCGATCGCAAGCAGGATACCGCTGATCTCCGGGTTGGTCGCGAATCGCGCGAGTTGTTCGCCAAAGGAATAATCGGCCGTCACGAACGACGCGCCACCGAGTCCGAAGCGTGCAAAGGCCGCGTGCATCGTCGGCGTAACGGCGTCAACGAAGCGCGCACGGGCGGCATCATCGGCGGTCAAGGTGAGGATTGCGCCGGCTGCCTTATACGGCGGCACGTCGAGCGTCGCGTCGACCATCGCGCCCGCGATCTTCGGATTACGATGGTTACGCGCAGCCGTCGCCTCGAATTCACCGCGCAGCGCCGAAACGGTTTTTACGGTTTTGGGAATCGGTTCGGCTGCGCCGATGCTCGAGCCGGGAGCCATCGCGATTTTGGAGGCGGACAGCGTGATGAGCGCACCGGCCGACCACGCTCGCTGCGACACGTACGCATACACCGGAACGTCGGAATCGAGTAGCGCGTCGCGAATCTCGGTGGCCGCGGAAACGAGCCCGCCGAACGTATTCACATCGAGCACGATCGCTCGCGCGTGCCGGTCGTGCGCGGTACGGACGGCTCGCTCGACGAGATGCGCCATGCCTTCGTCGACCGTGCCGGTGATGGGGACAACGACAACCTGATCGCCGGATGCCGCAAACGCCGGCCCAAGACCGGTAACGGTCCCAAGTCCAAGCAGCGCAAGACAGAGTAGGCGGCGGATCACCCTTCTCACTACTGCAAGACTGCGCCGAAGGTTACGAGCCGGCGGCGGATGCCGTCAGCTCCTCGGTTACGATCTGGCGCACGAGGTTTCCATCGGCTTGGCCTTTGAGTTGCGGCATGACCGCTTTCATGATTGCACCCTGATTGACGCTGTCGGCGGGTAAGCCGGCGATCGTCTTGCGCACGATTTCCCGCACGTCATCCCCGGATTTTTGCGCCGGCAAATACTTGGCAAGGATATCACGCTCTTGGGCTTCCTTGCTGACAAGGTCGTCGCGCTTGGCCTTCTGGTACTCCGTAATGGAATCGTTGCGCTGTTTGACTTGCTTGGCGACGACTGCAACTTGTTCTTCAGCCGTCAGGTCGTGCCCGGCTTCAACCCGGCGATAGGTAAATGCCGAAAGGACCGACCGCAGGGCATCAAGCCGAACCTGGTCCCGCGCTTTCATGGCGTCTTTCAAATCGCTGGAAATCTGGTCTTTTAGCATGTAGGAAGGCGCTTCGCCCCCGGTATGGCTTGTTCTTGGCGCGCCCGGCGTCGTAGGCAAACGAAAGCGCCTCACCAGGGTGGTGAGGCGCTTGTTCTCTGGGGCTCCGGCGGATTAGGCGCGGCGTTTGCGGGCGGCGGCGGATTTCTTTTTGCGGCGGACGCTTGGTTTTTCGTAGTGCTCGTGCTTGCGCGCTTCGGCAAGGACTCCGGCTTTTTGCGTCGCTTTTTTGAAGCGCCGTAAAGCGCTTTCAATCGTCTCGCCTGGTGCAACTCGTACTTCCACGAACAACCCTCCCTTCGTCCGGCGCATCCACGCCGTCTGTGCCCACGAGGAAACCTCAAGGCCCGACCTGGGAGTCTATCATAGCCTTCCGCTATGGTCAAACGCCTTTGCCGCTTAACCCGGCGGCCAACTCATATGGCGCCCGGCGAGCACATGCAGATGCAGATGATGCACCGTTTGACCGGCATCGCCGCCCTCGTTTGTAACGACACGATAGCCGCTCGGACCGAAGCGCGAGCCGATTTCGGCCGCCGCAGCGAGCAGTCGTAAGGTACCGGCAGCATCGGCGCGCGCTACGTACTCGCTCAAATGCGCGGCGTGGACGGTCGGGATCACCAGGATGTGCGTCGGCGCCATCGGGTTGAGATCGCGAAAGGCGACGACGTATTCGTCGCGCAGCACTTCGTCGGCGGGTATTTCGCGACGCACGATCTTGCAGAACAAGCAGTCCGGCTCCGCCGGCGTCATTTTGCGGCTACCGGTTTGATCAACTCGAAGTGGTAGCGCGTGTCCGGACTGGGCACGTAACCCGTGAGCGAAGAGCTTATTGCGATCGGTACAACCGTGTGAACGAGCGCGACGGCGGGAACTTGATCGTGTACCATTTTGTTGGCCGCCATGTAGATCGCCTTGCGTTTGGCATCATCGGTCGTGCCCTGCCCGTCAAGCATCAACTTGTGAAACGCCGGATCGCGCCAAAACGAATAATTCTGCGCGGTACCTTTGTGGGCGGAATCCTGATCGAGCAAGTTATAAAAGAAATTGTCGGGATCGCCGTTGTCACCCGTCCAGCCGATCAAGCACATCTCGTGCTCGCCCAATCGAACCTTGCTCAAGAACACGCCGAATTCGAGCGGTTGCAACGTCACGGTGATGCCGGCTTCTTTGAACTGCGCCTGTAGCGTTTCCGCGACGCGCTGCGGTTCGGGCATGTACGGACGGGGCGCGGTAGGATAGTACAAATTCGTGCTAAAGCCGTTCGGAAACCCGGCCTGCGCGAGCAGCGCTTTTGCTTTTGCGGGATCGTGCGGATACGCTTTGACGCTTGGATTTTCACCGAGCATCCCCGGTGGCGTCCAATTGTCGGCCACGACGGTACCGGGCGCGTAGAGCCCTTTCACGATCGCGCCGGCGTCAATCGCGTACGCCACGGCTTGCCGCACGAGCAGGTTGTCGAACGGCTTCTTCTCGACGTTCATCGCAACATAGGAATTGTTGTTCGACGGCTGATTTGCGATCGTGACGCCTTTTTGTTTCGCCAGCGCCTTCGCATCATCGGGACGCGGATCGGTCAGCATTTGAATGTCGCCCTTCTCCATCGATAGGACGGACGTCGCTTGATCGGGGATGTCGCGGATGATCACGGTCGCAAACGCCGGCTTCGCTAACTCACCGGAATACAACGGGTTCGCGGTGAGCGTGATGTGATCGTCTTTGACCCACTCCGTCACCGAATACGGCCCGCTGCCGACCGGTTTGATCTCAAAGCCTTTGGGATCCGTTCGAATAGCCGTCGGCGAACCGATCGCGAACGCCGGCATCGCGATGTTCCGCAGAAACGGTCCCAGCGGATGGGCCAGTACAATGACGACCGTGGTCGGTGACGTTACGCGGACATCGCTGATCACGCCGGGTGGTGCGCCGAACTGGTCGGAATAGTACGGATAGCTGAACGCGCCGTGATATGGATCGTTCTTGAGGCGCCAGCGATCGAAGTTAAATTTCACCGCTTGCGCATCGGCCGGCGTTCCGTCGGCAAACTTCGCGCCCGAACGCAGCGTGAACGTCCAGGTCAGACCGTCGGGGCTCGACGTCCATTTCGTCGCGAGCGCCGGCATGAGGTCGAACGTACCCGGCTTGAACGTGACGAGATTTTCCATGACTTCGGATGTCGTGTTGAGCGACAAACCGTCGGTCGCATGCGACGGGTCGAGAAAGACCGCGTCTTTGACGCGCGCCATCACCAACTGCTGCGACGCGGTGCCCGCGTTACCGCCGCCTGCGCAGCCGGCGAGCGCAGCCAAAGTAATGCAAGCGGCAATGCCGCAGAAGCGATGTGTCAAGACCGGAAACCTCCTAGCGCGTCCGAACGGTAAAGGACCAGGTTCGGTCCTGTTTGTTGCCGGCGTTGTCAAAAACGGTGACCCGCACGTTGACGACGCCGTCCGCGAAGGC
>Ga0302325_10009218_pt1 | contig 21577 bp, 18 predicted proteins | sample Palsa_T0_2_FD_201948 | JGI IMG/M metagenome (GOLD analysis project Ga0302325, IMG submission 201948) | Peat permafrost microbial communities from Stordalen Mire near Abisko, Sweden - Palsa_T0_2 | ecosystem: Environmental > Terrestrial > Soil > Palsa > Peat permafrost | place: Sweden: Abisko...
CTTCCGTCATTGTTCGAGGACTGTTAGCGTAACCGTCTCGAACCGCCGTGTACGGACCCGTACGCACGGTGGTGTGGCAGGGGTCGGCGGGTGACCGCCGCCCCTATTGCCGATCACCGGTGCGCGAGGCGAGTACGCTGCCGCTTCGGATCCAGCCGGGCCCCGCCCGATCATTCTACTGGGACCACGACCACGCTGCTGGGCTGGTACGGCACCGGCACCTTCGTAAGTTGGCCAGTCGCTGTGTTGATAAGATCCACGACATTACCGGCCGGACCCACCAGAAAGAGGGTGGTTCCGTCTGGTGACAGGGCTAAGACATACGGCTGGGAGAGCGGTGGTGGCGACGGCAGCGGCGCCAACAATGTTTACGCGCCGGTGCCCGCATCCATGGTGTAGACTCCATCGTCTTCGACGGCATAGAGAACGGAGCCGTCGGCCGAGATCGCCAGCGCGAGAAAAGTTGTGTCGAAGGGAAAAGATTGCATCATTTGCAACGTGTGGGTGTTGTAAACGGCGATGACGTTCGTGGCGGCGATGTAGACGGTGGAGGAATCCGGGCTGAACACGAACGGACCACCCCCCTGTGGCAGACCTAACGAGGCGATGACCGTATCGGTTTCGGCACTGTAGATGGCGATGCCGCTACCGGGTACTTTGGTCGAGGGGCTGGCATGCGGGTCCCATCAGCGCCCTCGGTGGAACTGAGAAAGTAGGGCGCCCAATAAGTTCTTCCGTCCGGAGAAGCTGCGCCCAGCAAAAAATCAAAAAAGTAATTCGGCCCAGGATTGAAAGGCTGCGGCAGACCGCCGTTCGCGCCGGTAGTCAGGTTGTAGTAGGCTGGACTGCCGATTGTTGTACCGAACAGTTGATCTCCGATGCGCGCCGCCGGGGCGAACCCGTTTATGTCCGAAAGATTCGCGACGATCTGGTTCAGTTTCGGGCTAACTATGCTGGGGTTGGCAGAAAAAAAAAGCCACTGTTTCCCACGCAGATCATGCCGTATTGGGGATCGTAGAATTCTCCGACCACCGTGGCTATGCCCAGCGGAAACGAAGCCGTCACAGACGCAGTGCGGGATCGTAGGTACCGGTCATCCAAGTCATACCGCCGCCGTGGGTGATGGCATCGCCGTTCTTGGGCCATCAGCATGGCTCACCCTCCGCACGTGGGGCGAAGAGCAGGCCATTCGTTACATTGATGACCTTGAGGCATGTTGCCGGATGCTGGCTCGGCAATCCCATGCTAGGCATGTGATCATATTCTGTAAGCGGCGTGCGTGATCTTCCGTAGAAGCGGCGAACCATGGAGTTTTTTCCGGGCAATGGAAATCGCCTCGCGCGACGTGAAAGCATAGACGGTCACGGCCAGCGTTTCATCGCCGTTTTCGACATCTATGAAGCAAATATCGATGTCCTTCTTCATGTCGTTGTTGCTCTTGGCGAGCCTGGGGGTGACTTCATCGAAGAGACTACCCGACTGCGGCGGAACGTCTATGTGGGTGGGTTCTTGCATTTGGACATTACCTGTTCTCCCGAGTGAATGCACCATGCCGCACCAGCGAAGGCAGTCACGTCCCCTTGCCCGCAGGGTTCAAGAAGCAATTTCCTCTTCGCGGAAGCGAAAGGAAATCTGTCTTGTCGAAGCGATTTACTGCCCGCAGCGGGTGTGGCTGTAATCCTTACGGCTTTCGGCGTTTTGGGGGACGTTTCTGCGTGCCGTAGCGGGCGGGACGGACCGAAAGCGCCACTATCGCCGGGAAGCCGTATAATGAAGTCGATGGAAAAGATACATGGCCGCCGATCTGAACCCACCCAACCGCGCAATATGAAACGAAAGGAAGGGTTTGTTGTCAATCTGGAACCGACAGCAGCAAAGGACATTGGAGGGACGTTTACGAAGAAGGAGGCTGCCGGGAAAGACGTGGGGACGGGGTTATGGGGCCCATCAACGATAGAGCGGAAAGCGGGTATGACAGTGGATCCCATCATTGAAAGAATCGTTGAAGTCATGGGCAACCGGGAGCAAGCGATGCGCTGGCTAGGAACGCCGGTGCGTGCACTGGACTTTGCTACGCCGATTTCGATGCTGGCGAATTCTTCCGGAAAAAAACGCGTGTTGGATGTCCTCGGCCAGATGGAGCATGGTGTCTGGTAATTGACTGCCGCCCGCATTTGCAGCTCAAAATATCCGGAAAACGATGGCGCTGGCGCCAAATTCAACGGTGGCCGCTGGAACCAGAAAGGTACACCCGTGGTCTATTGCGGCCAGACCGCATCTCTATGCGCTCTGGAGGTACTCGCAAACAGCTCGGGTTTGCCATTTAATTATGGTAATCATCGAGGCCTTGATTCCGGATAGGATGAAAATCAAGAAGCTGGAGATAAGCGATCTGCCGACCGGCTGGAACGGCCCGGTTCCGAATGATGCAACCCGAGATATTGGGACGAATTGGGCCGCGTCAATGGAGACTGCCGTTTTGTCGGTTCCGTCCGCCGTCATTGATCGTGAGCGAAATTACCTGATCAATCCCCGTCATCCCGATTTCGGGCTGATCACGTTCAGCGCGCCGGAGCCCTTCCACTTCGACCCGAGGTTGAAGTAAATCACCCGACCTTCGCTATGTGTGCTTGGTCCCTATGGCGAAGAAGTCAGGGGATGGTGGGGCGAATGTCGCTACACGAGCCTATCAGCACCACCGGGTTGAATCGGGAGGGCGGATTAGGCGGCTGGATCACCGGCTTCGATACCGGCGGACGTTCCGGCGCGGACTCGATTACTTCAGCCGATTTCTGGGCGGCCCGCAAACTGTAATCCGCCCGCCCATGATGTGCGCCGGAGTGTACCAGTGGCTCCATTCCTCAAGGCTGGTGCTGTCGAGGTGGACGACGACGGCGGGGATGTGGAGCAGGGAGAATTACAGATAGGCCATGTGGACGCATTTGAGATTGATGTCCGGGGCGGTGACGTGAAGCTGCTGCTCGCCGGGGCCTGCGTCGGGTGGAGCGCGGCCGGCACATCGTGTTTTACCGGGGGGACGTCGGAGGCATTCTGCTCCTTAAGTGCGGGTTGCAGACGCGCTCCCGCGCGTCCAAGAGCCGGCTGAAAGCCGGCTGCGGCCAAGATTGGCCGCCCTCCAAGGCTTACTCCGTGAGGGACCAGGCGTACAGTACGCCCTGCACTCCCTCGACTACGTATTGCCGGCCATCCAACTCATAGGTCATCGGCGAGCTAAACATTGGGCCGCCGGCGTTCACGTGCCAGAGCGTCTTGCCCGTGGCCGGATCGAGCACCAGCAGATTGCCTTGCGCATCGCCGGTGAACAAGAGGTTGCCGGCGGTGGTCAGAATTCCCGCGACGCTCTCGTTGGGACCCAATTCGTGATTCCAACGGATCTCGCCGGTGCGGTAATCGATGGCGCGCAGCGTGGACTCTTCATAGATATCGTGATCGCGGCCCGCCCATCCCTCCGGCTTGCCCGTGGCGGTGTAATAGAAGATGCTGTAGACGCGCCGCGCCACCACATAAAACAAGCCGAGCGTCGGGTCGAAGCTGGGCGACATCCAATTGGTGGCGCCATCGGAGCCGGGATAGACCAGCCGTCCATCGGCGTGCGGCTCTTTCTCCTTGAGCGCGATCGGACGGCCGCGCGGGTCGATTCCGGAGGTCCAGTTCGTCTCGATGAAAGGCGCGGTTAGCAGATGCTCGCCATTGGTGCGGTCGAGCACGAAGAAGAATCCATTGCGGCTGGCCTGCGCCAGCAGCTTGCGCGGCTTGCCGCCGAAATCCGCATCGAACAGCACGGGCGTCTCCACCGCGTCCCAATCGTGCGTGTCGTGCGGCGAGGGTTGGAAGGACCACGCCAGCTTGCCCGTGTCGGGATTCAGCGCCACGATGGAGCAGGTATACAGATTGTCGCCGGGGCGCGCGTCGCCGGCCAGCACCGGGTTCGGATTGCCGGTGCCCCAGTACAGCAGATGGAGCGCGGGATCGTAGGTGCCGGTCATCCAAGTCATGCCGCCGCCGTGGGTGATGGCATCGCCGTTCTGGGGCCAGGTTTCGGAGCCAGGCTCGCCCGGCTTCGGCTCGGTGTACCAGCGCCACTGCTGCTGGCCGGTCTCCGGGTCGACCGACTCCAGAAATCCGGGGATGTCGGTGGCATCTCCCGAGACGCCGGCGATTATGTGGTTGCCCACCACCAGTGGGGCCATGGTGGCGAAGTATCCGAGTTGCACGTCGGCGAGCACGATATCCCACCGCGAGTGTCCGTTCTTCGCGTCCAGGCAGATCAAGTGCGCGTCGGGCGTTTCGAAGTACAGCCAGTTGCCCCACATGGCCACGCCGCGATGGCCGATGTGATCGCCGTCGGACTTCTTGTAATGATAGTGCCACACCTGGCGGCCGGTGCGCGCGTCGATGGCCCACACCTGTTCCGGCACGGTGAAGTACAGGATGCCGTTCACTTCCAGAGGCGTCGACTTGATGGCTTGCGAATTGGCCTGGAACGCCCATGCCAGCGTCAGCGACTTGACGTTCGAAGAATCGATCTGCTTCAGCGGGCTGTAGCGGCGGCCGGTGTAGTCGCCGTTGTAGGTCGGCCAGGTATCGGTGGGGGGGTGCAGCAGCGCGGCGGGGTCCAACCCTTGTGATTGCGCAATGCTGGCACAGAGCACCGCTATGCTGGCGCCCCTGCGGGGTGTCGAGACGAGTCTCGACACGGCACGCAGGAGTGCGTGCGCCACGTGGTTGGATTTCACTTTAGGGTCTCCAGATAGGCAAATAGATTATGGATATCCGCGTCCGTGTATTTCGTCAGCATGTCGCGGTGGACCTGCAACGGATCTTGCACGCTCACCTTCACCTTGTCACGGGGCCAGGAGTGGTACCATCCGCCGGCGTCGCGCAGCGAGACGGAGAATTCATCCAGGTGGTCGAGCTTACCGGCGATCTGCTCGCCAGAAGAGGTGGTTACGGTGACGGTGGCGTTCGACCGGGCACGCGGGGCGAGGATACGTTCCTCCAAAAAGAGCGGCGCATATTTGGTCGCGATGCCAGCCAGATCGCCGGCGGGCGAGTGGCAGGACGCGCACTTGCCCGCGCCATTGAAGTAAGCGCGGCCGGCGTCGGCATTGCCGGTGAGCAGGCGCTCCAGCGGATAATCGCCGCCGACATGGGAGCTCTTGGCGGCCTCCCCTACGCGCATGTGCAGGAAAGCGACGATGTCCTGGATGGTGGCGTCGGGGAGCGGCAGGGCGGGCATGCCTTGATCGGGACGGCCGTTGCGAATGACGGGGGCGATCAGGTCGCCGCCCACGTCCTTGTTGACCAGCGGGGAGCGCACCAAGTCCGGCCCTCGCGAGCCGGTGGCATCGTCACCATGGCAGAAGCCGCAAGATTGGGTGAATTCTTTTTGGCCGCGGGGGGTGGGCTGCTGCGCGTAGGATGCAAGGGCGGCGCAAAATAAGGCGAGGAGGCGCGTCATGGGATCACCTTTATGTTGCCACAATAGAGGCTGTTCTGCGAATATGGGCTAATGTGGATTTGGGGAAAAGCAGGTGTCGGCAGGAGTGCCGACACGGCACGCAGGAGTGCGTGCGCCACGCGTGCGTGCGCCACGTTGTTGTTTCTATCGCTTGCTTCCGGGGCGCAGCTTGACGATGGCACACGCAGCCTCTCCCGCGACATCTTTAAACAGTTGGTTGAAATCAACACCACCGATTCCGTCGGCAGCAACACTGTTGCCGCCGAGGCCATGCGCCAGCGCCTGCTGGACGCCGGGTTCGCTCCGGCCGACGCCCAGGTTCTGGGACCCAACGAGCGCAAGGGGAACCTGGTGGCGCGCCTGCACGGCAGCGGCGCGCACAAGCCGATCCTGATTATCGGCCACATTGACGTGGTGGAAGCCCGCCGCGAGGACTGGACCACCAATCCATTCGAGTTCGTGGAGAAAGGCGGCTACTTCTACGGGCGCGGCACGCAGGATATGAAGGTGGACGATGCCGCCGTGGTGACGGCGTTCATCCGCTTCAAGCGGGAAGGCTACCGGCCCGATCGCGACATCATCCTGGCCCTCACCGCCGATGAGGAGGGCGGCAAATCGAATGGCGTCGATTGGCTGCTGCGCAACCATCGCGATCTGGTGGATGCGGAGTTCGCGCTCAATCCCGATGCCGGCGGCGTTACCTCCGTTAACGGCAAAGCGGTGGATGTGGACATCGAGGCCAGCGAGAAGCTCTACGCCGATTTCCAGTTGACCGCGACCAATCCGGGCGGGCATAGTTCCCTGCCGGTGCCCGACAATGCCATCTACCACATCGCGGACGCACTGTCCCGATTGGAGCACTCTCCGTTTCCATTCGAGCTGAATGAGGTGACGCGCACTTATTTCGAACGCCGCGCCAATCTGGAAACGGGGCAAACCGCCGAAGACATGCGGGCCATCTTCCACACGCCCCCGGAAGAAGCCGCCATTGCGCGCCTTTCGCGGGATGCGCGCTATAACTCCACGATGCGCACGACGTGCGTGGCCACCCGGCTTAACGCCGGTCACGCCAATAATGCTTTGCCGCAACTGGCGCAGGCCAACGTGAACTGCCGCATCCTGCCGGGACATTCGGCGGAGGAGATTCGGCAGAAGCTGATCGCCATCTTTGCCGACCCCCAAATCACCGTCCGTTTCGTGGACAACTCGTACAACGTTTTGGAGCGCGCGCCCGACAAGATGGCGTTTCCGCCCATCCTGCCAGGTCCTGAGATATTACGGCCGCTGGAACGCGTGGCCGCGCAAATGTGGCCGGGGGTGCCGGTGATTCCGGATATGGAGACGGGGGCTTCCGACAGCATTTACACCATCGCGGCCGGCATTCCAACCTATGGCGTGAATGGCGTCGCCATCGACCAGGACGATGTGCGCGCACATGGCAAGGATGAGCGGGTGCGCATCGGATCGTTCTTTGACGGGGTGGATTTCTACTACAGGTATTTGAAAGAGCTGACGAGTCATGCGGCAGTGCCGTAGCCGCATAGCGCGGGAGAAGGACGGCGGCTCAACCCGGCAACTTCATCAGCCAAACCGAAGAACCGCCCTCGCTGCGCGAAAAGACCACCCCAGGACCGCGAACCGCCCAGTCATCGTCGGGCTTAAGCGTCACCGCGGAGCCCGGCACGAACTTGACTTCGTAAGGCTCGCTGAAGCCGCCCGTCTTCGGATCGAAGCGGACCGCCATCAGTTTCGATCCCTCGAAGCGGTAGAAGATGTTCCCCGTGGGGGAAACGCGCCAAGGGGGGACGCTCGCGGTCCCTTCGGGCAGCGGAATTTTTATCCACTCCGCTTGCGGGACCGGTTCTTGCCCCCTCCAGGGAACCAGATACCTCCGCCTGGACCACGGCAATTCCGGCGGAGATAGCACCAGCCAGAGCCATCCGGAATCGCGGCCAAATGCCCTGCCGACGAAAACAGAATCGGTCGGGTGTTCCAGCCAGGGCCTGTCTTTGCCGGAGGCGACTTCCAGAAGCCGAACCGTTAACTTTCTCTTGGGGTCGTCCTTGACCCTGGCCCCGGCGTCATAGAAAAGGAATCGCCCATCGGGAGAAAATCCCTCAGGTTGGCCGCACGCCTTGCACAACACGCGCGCCTCTGCCAGGCTGGCGCCAGCGTCGCCCACGCGGATCGAGTACAAATCGCCCTCCGGGACGGAATACGCAACTTGCCGGCCGTCGGGCGAGATGGCCGACAAACGAAGGCCCTCGGCCACAAATGTCTGCTTCCAGGTAGCCAGATCCAGAGCGTAGACACTTTGAGCCGTGTCTGTCCACACTCTAAAATAAACGCTTCCGGGGTCTCCCGCGAGGTACCACCACAAGCTTTTCGCGCGTCCATCCTGGGTCAGCCGCCGGGTGACGCCCGTGGGTTGGCCGGTGACCGTCGAGAGAGGAATCAGAAAGAAGTCGTGGAGATAGCTTCCGACTGAGAGCGCCACAATGCCCGTGCCACTGATGCTGCGCGGGATTTCGTTTAGCGTTCCAAACGTGAGTTGGTGCGGAGCCCCCTGCACGCGCCACGAGCCCGGCGACAGACGCATTTCCCAGACGTTAGACCGCCCGGCCGTTCCAGCAAGAAACAGAACGCGATCACCCGTCATCAGAATCGGAATGCCCTGTGCCAATCCCGCTGCGCCCAACGTTTCGCCTGCTCCCGTGGCCACCGGGTTGCCTCCATCCACCGGAAGCGCAAACCACTCAAATCCTGCGGCGTCCGCGGCCTCGAACTTTTTTCGTACCATGCACAGGAGGTAGCGGCCGTCGGACGTCCATGCGGTAACCTCCAGCGCGTCTGGCATGCGCGCCCAGGCCGGCAATTCCCGCGGCCGGCCGCCGTCGGAGGAAATCGTCATCAGGCGGCCGCGGACTTGGTTGTAGTCGAAGTAAGCGATCTGGCGCCCGTCCGGGGAAAGCTTCGGGCCCCAGTTCTTGCCCTGGATCAGCACCTTCGGCTCCCCGCCCAGCGTAGAGATCGCTTCGATGGTGTCTTGCGTCTCGTCCGTCCGGATACTGGCGTAAAGGATTCGCTTGCCGTCAGGGAAGAATGCCGGAGACTCTACGCTCTCGTGGGCATGCGTCAACTGGATCGGGTCGCCGCTTCCCACCTGTTGCAGCCACAGCTCGTCCTTGCCGGAGCGGTCCGACACATAGGCGACGAATCCGCCATCGGGCGAAATGGCCGGCTCGTCGTAGGAGTGCCCGTCCTGGGGCGACAAACGAACCAGATCCGGGCCTCTTGATTGGGTTCCGCGAAGGTTGGGGTAAACCCAGATGAAGGCGGCCGCCGCGATCAGCACGCAAGCGAGCGCCACCGCCGGCCACACCCAGCGGCGGGCTCCCGCGTCAACCACTGCGGCGGGCCGAAGCGCCAGCTTCCCCGATTCCGATTCGTCCCGCAATTCCTCCAGCGCCAGCTTTACGTCCGCCATGTTCTGGCTGCGCCGATTGACGTCCTTGCGCAGGCAGCGCGCGATCAGCCGCTCTACTTCTGGCGGCGTAGTGGCGGAGATTTCGCTGGCCGGCGGCGGGTCCTTCTCCACCACGGCGGCCAGCGTGGAGATTTTCGACTCGCCGCGAAAGGCGCGCTGCCCGGTGATCATCTCGTAAAGCACCGCGCCGAAGGAGAAGATGTCGCTGCGCGCATCCACCGGCTTGCCTTCAGCCTGCTCCGGCGACATGTAGGGAACGGTGCCGAATATGACGCCTTCTTCGCTGACCGGTTGTTCCATGGCGAGCGTATGGGTCGCGTCATCCGCACCGGCACCGGCTCTGGCGGCGGGCGCGGCGAGCTTCGCTAGGCCGAAGTCCAAGACCTTGGCGCGGCCGTGCGCATCCACCATGATGTTGGCGGGCTTGAGGTCCCGGTGTACGATGCCGGCGGCGTGCGCGGCGGTGAGCGCGTCGGCCACCTGCGCGGCGATGCGCAACGCATCGGTGAGCCGCATGCCTTTGCGCGGAATCAGCTCGTGCAAGGGCTTGCCATCCAGCAGCTCCATGACGATGTAGGTCTGGCCGTCCTGTTCGCCGATTTCGTGGATGGTGACGATATTGGGATGGTTCAGAGCGGAAGCGGCTTTGGCCTCCTGCACGAAGCGCGCGCGACGGTCGGCATCGGTGCTGCGGGCTTCGGCCAGCAGTTTGATGGCGACGAAACGGTCCAAGCGCTTGTCGCGGGCCTTGTAGACCCGGCCCATGCCGCCTTCGCCGATTTTTTCGAGCAGGGAGAAATGCCCCAGTTCGCCGCCGTCCATATTCGCTCTATTCTAATCTTTCGGCGAGTCGGGGGCGCGTTCGTCACGCGGCGTACTCCAGGGGGGCTGGGACGATGGCCTTCGCGTCATGCGCCAATACCCTAGTCGCTTTTGCCGGCCGGATCTCGGCGTCGATCGTTTGGACCCGCAAGGGTCGGCGGTAGCGCCAGTGGCGGGGATGCGGGCGGAAGACCACGCTGATTTCGAGTACTGGGTCAGTTTGCAGCTTGTGGGGCACCGTCGAAAACCGTGCTTGGAGGGCGGGCAATCCGGCCCGCTCTGGCCGCCTAAAAGGCGGCTGCGGCCAAGATTGGAAGCCCTCCAAGCGTTTTCATCGCATTTGGCGGCCCGGAGGGCCGTGAGGACAGGATGGTATCCTGCGCACCGATTGGAAATCGGCGCAAACTGGGCCGATTGACGATCGGCCCGCAGGTTGCCAACGGTTGCCAACCTGCCCCACATGGCAAATTGACCCACTACCCGATTTCCGGCCGTCTTGCAACTTTTCGGGGGCTCCGGGCGTCATATCCTTTCGGCCATATGGCCAGCGGAATGAGAAGTAGCGTGAAAAGCAAATACGAGAGTTATAGAAAGATACTAGAGAAGAAGGCGGAAGAGGTGCGCAGCAGCATGTCCGCCCAGAAAGCCGCTCAGGTGCTGGCCCGCGAAGAGCACCCGCACGACGAGGGCGATCTAAGCCAGCAAAGCCACGAGGAGTGGATTTTCCTGAACCGCAACACGCTGGATATCAAGCTCCTGCGCGAAGTTCAGGACGCCCTGCGGCGAATCGAAGCGGGCAGCTACGGCGTCTGTTACGAGTGCGAAGAACCCATCTCCGCCAAACGGTTGGACGCGGTGCCTTGGGCCAAGTTCTGCGTGTCCTGCCAGGAGCGGATCGCCGCCGGCGCCGAAATGGGGAATGAGGCAGCCTTCCAGGAAGCCGACCGATGAAATTGGCCGACCTTCGGAAGGTCACGGTCAAGAAGCATCTGCGCATTCGTTTTTCCCTCTCGAACGGGATGGAATGCGTCGTCAACGAGCACGGCATCGCGCAGGTACCCGCCCTGCGCGCGGTTCCCTCGTTCAACCTGGAAGAGGAACTGGTGGGCGTGCAGGCCTTCGTAGTGGAACCCGCGGACGTCGGCGTTAAAGATAAGACCAAACCCACGCCCCGCAGGTATACGCGCGATGAGATGACCGCGTTGGCTACCGCCGGAGCCGGAGTCCAGGCCGCGCACGACGAGCACGAGGACTGATCCCTCAAGGTGGGGCGGACGCCCCTCGCCGCGCCGCCGCAACCCGTGCGATAATCCCAGGAGCATGCCAAACATTTTGCTAGCGACATGTTTTTTGTTCGGACTCGCGATCGGCATGGTGCTGGCCTGGATATGGCTGCGGCCGGCAGCCCGCCAGGCCTACGAGCGCGCCAAGGCCGAGTGGGAGCCGGAGCGCGCTGTCCTGAACGAGCGCCTGCAGAACAGGGAACAGCAATACAAAGAACTGCAGGCTGCGCTGGACGATGCCCGGCAGAAGCTCGCCGACACCTTCAAGTCGCTCTCGGCCGAGGCGCTGCAGAGCAACAATCAGGCATTCCTGGACTTGGCCAAGGCCACCTTGGAACGCACTCAAGAGACCGCCCGCGGCGATCTGGAGCTGCGCCAACAGGCCATTGCCGACCTGGTGCGGCCGGTGCGAGAATCGCTCGACAAGGTCGACAGCAAGATACAGGATCTGGAGACCGCGCGCGCCGGCGCCTACGCGGGACTTTCCGAGCAGGTGCGTGCGCTGCTCGAAACCCAAGTGCAACTCCGTTCCGAGACCAGCCGCCTGGCGACCGCCTTGCGCACGCCGAGCGTGCGCGGCCGATGGGGCGAAATCCAGCTCAAACGCGTGGTCGAGATCGCCGGCATGTTGGAGCATTGCGATTTCTACTCCCAGCCCGTCACCACCTCCGAAGATGGCCGGCTGCGGCCCGACCTGCTGGTCCGCCTGCCGGGCGGCAAGAACATCGTGGTGGACGCCAAGACGCCGCTGGAAGCCTATCTGGCCGCCAGCGAGTCCGCCAACGACGAAGCCCGCCGCGCGCTGCTGCAGGATCACGCGCGCCAGGTGCGTACCCACATCGCCACGCTCGCACGCAAGCAGTACTGGGAGCAATTCGACCCCGCGCCGGAGTTCGTGGTGCTCTTCCTGCCGGGCGAAAGCTTCTTCAGCGCCGCTCTCGAAGCCGATCCGTCGCTGATCGAGGCGGGCGCCGGACAGCGCATCATTCTGGCGACCCCCACCACCTTGATCTCCCTGCTGCGTGCGGTGTCTTACGGCTGGAGTCAGGAGAACATCGCCCAAAATGCCGCGGAGATCAGCCGCTTGGGCAAGGAACTCTACAAGCGGTTAGCCTACATGAGCGGCCACTGGGATCGGCTGGGCAAGAGCTTGGAACGGGCAGTGGAGGCGTACAACGACGCCACCGGGTCGTTGGAGGCGCGCGTGTTGGTGACCGCCCGCAAGTTCGAAGAGCTCGAGACCAGCCCGTTTGGCTTTGTGTTGGAAAGCCCTCAACCGATCGATACGCGGCCGCGCAGCATTCCAACGCCCGAATCACCGGTGAGAGCGGAAATCGCCTAACCCATTGGAGGGCGGGCAATCCTGCCCGCAGCCGCCTCTTAGGCGGCCAGAACCAGCAGCCGAAGAGCCTTGCGCCCGTGGTCGAACTCGGGCGCAAGGCATTTATCGTCGCAACGATGAGGTCAGTGTGGGCGAAGTGGAGCGAAATTTGAACAGCAGTTGGACTCCGGCTGCGATACTGCCCAATCTCTCCGCAGAAGGCGGTTGAAGGTGAGGTTATCGCCCTTGCCCCTCATGATGATCCGCGCGTATTGGCCTTCTGCTTCGCTCACCCGAAATTCAAGGAGCTGATTTCGCGTTTCACCGATGCATTCCACGTAGTCCTTAACCCGGTTGTCCAGATCGTCCGCGATGATGCACTGCCAAAACTTGCCCACGTTGAGCCGTGGCGAGCTTTCGCGATCTCGTCGCCTTAAGCGTCATCCCCTACGCACGGTCTCTCGGCATCGTCTACGTAACCGCCGCCAAAGAATCTCCTATTCGAATTCGTTTTGGCTCTACCCGTGGATGCTTAGCCGGGACAATAAAAATATTGTTGCATCGACACCCGCAGTCCAAGACATTCATATGGTGGAACAGTTTCACGGTCAGTCTTCGCCTGAGCTGTCAATAATGAAGCTTACAGATTTGGATGAACCCCTGTTCCAGGCTTTGCTTCGGTGCTGGAAGCGGCACTATCTCGGCAACCGCCAGCGGTGGCAGGATCGCGCCCTTTTCCGCTCACTCAACATGGCGGCCCAAGCAGCCCAACTTCCCGCCGGCATAGATGCTACTCTGTACGATCTCGGTCGATTGATAGCATTATGGGTCTCCGCATTTGAAATCCTGGCTCACCCACGGGTCGGCAAGTCTGGCCCTCACCTAGTCTATGGGCTTCTTGATCAGGTTGCCTACGTAGAACGCAAAGTTGGGGAGCGCAGATATGTGCCTTACAAATCCAAGAAACCGCGTCACGCCTTCCCTTGCTGGCTTTATGGAAAGTTGTACCGGGCTCGCTGCGACTTTCTACATGGCAACGCCGTAAGAAAGGACCGGCTCGATTTTACTGGCGCAGAAACCAGTCTCTTTTCGGTTGCCCCCGCTTTGTATCGCTTGGCGCTGACTGGTTTCTTGAAACTGTCGCCTGGCCAGAAGTCACCCACCATTTCCCATGCCGATCCGCAGAGCATTATAGAGCGGGCGATTCTCCGGGCGCGGAAGCGGAAATAGCCGCTCAGTTCGACGGGCTGAACACTCGATCCCGGCATGTTAGCCGCAGCGCCGCGGCGGTTCTGACTTCTGTCTTCTGACTCCTGCTTCTCTCACCACACCCGGCAAGGATCCTTCCGCACCATGGGCTGCCCCACCTTGCAAGCGAAAGCCGCGGTGAACTCCGGCATATTCGCCGCCACGCCGTTGATGCGATACTCCGGCGGCGAGTGCGGATCGGTAATCGCGTGTACCCGCTTGCTCTCGGCGCGCTCGTCGCCGCAGGCCCACTGCGCGAAGCCGATGAAGAACCGCTGTTCCGGCGTGAAGCCGTCGATGGGCGTCAGCTTCCGGTCCCGCGTGGCGTCCTTCCAGGCCATATAACCGAGCAGTTCCCCGCCCAGATCCGCGACGTCTTCGCCCAGCGTCAACCGGCTGTTGATCTTGATGTCGTCCACCACCGTATATTGCGCATACTGATCGGCCACGCAATCCGCGCGTTTCTGGAATTCCTTGGCATCCGCCTCGGTCCACCAATCGTGCAAATTGCCGTGCGCGTCGAACTGGCGTCCCTCGTCGTCGAAGCCATGCGTCAGCTCGTGGCCGATGGTGCCGCCGGTGTCCCCGTAATTCGGCGCGTCGTCCATCTTGGGATCGAAGACCGGCGGCTGCAGCACGCCCGCCGGAAAGTTGATGTCGTTCATCTGTGGATCGTAATAGGCGTTCACCGTCGGCGGCGTCATGCCCCACTCGCCGTGATCCACCGGCTTGCCGATCTTGGCCAACTGCCGGCGCCCTTCAAAAACCGCGGCGCGATACACGTTGCCCGCGAAATCGCCGCGCTCGATGCGGATGGAGCTATAGTCGCGCCACTTGTCCGGATAGCCGATCTTGTTCGTCACCGAGTGCAGCTTCAAAAGCGCCTGCTGCCTAGTGGCTTCGCTCATCCAGGGCAATTGCTTGATATCGTCCTCCATGGCCTTTTCGATTTCTTTGGTCATGGTCAGGGTGCGCGCCTTCATATCCGGGCCGAATGTGCGCTCCACAAAAACCTTCCCCAGCGCCTCGCCCAGGTCGCCATCCACGTACTCGACGCAGCGCTTCCAGCGCGGCCGCTGTTCCGGGGTGCCGCGCAGATACTTGCCGAAGAAGTCGAAATTGGCTTGCACGAAGGCCGCCGAAAGATACGCCGCGCGGGCATGCACCACGTGCCAGCGCATGTACGCCTTCCAATCGGCCAGGGGCGTGGAAACCAGTTGCGCTTGCACTTCCTTGAAGAACGCCGGTTCGTTCACGTTGTATTCGTTCAGTTCGCCGAGACCGCTGGCGTTCAGATAGCGGGTCCAGTTCAAGGCCGGCGTCAGCGCTTGCAACTGCGCGCGATTCATCTTGTGGAAGAGTTTGTATGGGTCGCGCTGCTCGACGCGCGTCAAAGAGGCCTTCGCCAGCGCGGTTTCGATGCGCATGATGGCCTGCGCTTCCTGACCGGATTGTGCCGTCGGGTCGCCCGCCAGTTCCAGCATCTTCTGCACATGCGCGACATATTCCTTGCGAATCTCCTCCGATTTATCGTCGGTCTTGGTGTAGTAATCGCGGTCTGGCAGGCCCAGCCCGCCCGCGAAGGCGAAGGCAATCTCGCGCGAGGAATCCGCGAAATCCTGGCTCGCGCCGAAGCTGAACAGCATGCCGAAGTTCTGTGTGAGGTGCTCGCGGGCCATCAACTCCGGGAAGTCCGCGACCGATTTCAGCGCGCCAATGGCCGCCAGTTCCTCGCGCAGTGGAGCGGCGCCGGCCTTCTCCACCGCCGGTTCGTCGATGCACGCCGCGAAGAAGTCGCCGATCTCGCGCTCCACCGGCGAGCGCGCCGGGTTCGGCTTCGAGGTGTCCTCCAGAATGCCCCACAGGAACCGTTCGTTGTCCTGCGTCAGCTTCGAGTAGACGCTCCAGCTCGACTGATCGGAGGGGATGGGATTCTTCTTCAGCCAGCCGCCGCACGAATAGCGATAGAAGTCCTCGCACGGTTTCACGGACTGGTCCATATCGGTCAGGTCGAAGCTCGGGCTATAAGGGAGCGATTGCAGCGGCGTCTCAGGAGTCTGCGGGAAGGCAGCGATGGCCGCGAAGAAAAGGAGGATGCAGGATAAGCGCATACGTTTCACCGAAGGAATCAGGGTAGCATCCTGAGGTGGCGCACGCACTACCGCTGAATCGGAAACTCGATTGCCGCGCGTCGTTGGTGAACAACTCGGCAACGCGGTAAACGTCGTCCTCCGAAAGCGGAATCGCACGAGCACCGGCGGTCCCTTCGGGAACCTCTCTGGCGCCAGAAACCAGCGCCAGGCGACCGCAGGAGTGCGGTCGCGGCAGGCACGAGTGCCTGCGCCACGTCGTATCAAGTTCCTGGACAGTGCCGGCACGGCACGCAAGGGCGTGTGCGCCACGTCGTCGCCACTGCAAGATGGGGCCGTTGGCATCTATAATGGAATCCATGGGCTTGCACTCCAACGGTGGCGCATGTGCGGCGGTGTGGTTCGTTTGCGTTTCTTGCCTTGCCCAGAACGGGCCGCCTCCCATACCGCCTATCCAATCCGTCACGGCCATGGGAACAGTCGCGCAAAGTCCGCTGATCCAGGGGAGGGACGGCACGTATAGCGCTTTGCTCAACGGCAAATCCGTTTGGCTGTTCGACGACACGAGCATGACCGAGAACAATGCCACGGGTAACAACTTCATCGACAATACAATGTCGTGGGCTACGAATTTGGATGCTTCCCAAGGCATCGCGCTCAACGGCAACTATCTCGATTCCACTGGCGTTCCGACGGAGTTCATGCCCTATCTGCCCTGGGAAGCGGCGTACAACGCCGCGCACAGCTCGAAGAGTTGCACGGAGAGCCCGTGCGGCGCGGAATTTGCGATGTGGCCGGGCCCGCTGGTTCCCGATCCGGCGCGAAATCGCGCGCTGATCGTATACAACGAGATCTGGCGCATCACGGGCCAATCCTCCTGGACGGAGATCGGCGTGGGGATTGCTATCTGGCAGAATGGCAAAATCACGCGGCCTGTGGTGAACCCGGGATCGCCATACGCCACGCTGATGTGGACCGGCAGCCAGACCGGCTACGTAGGGGGCTGGGTAACCGTGGGAGACACGCTATACGCCTATGGCTGTGCGGCCGGCTTCCTGGTGCAAAACTGCTCGATCGGCCAAGTGGCGCTGGAGAATGCCCCGGTCCCCGCGGATTGGACCTACTACACCGCATCCGGCACGTGGAGCTCGAATCAGGCCGATGCGGTGACCATCTTCCAGGGCGGCGCAGCGGGTAACTCGGTTTTCTACGACGACTATCTTGGAATGTATGTGGCCATCTATAGCGCCGTCTACAGCGACGACTTTTTTTATCGGGTGTCTTATACTCCTTGGGGGCCGTGGTCGGACCAAACGCAGTTTTTCACCGGCGTCGCGGGATACCAGGGCAACGCCGATTATGCGGCGCTGGCGCATCCGGAGTTCGCGCAGGGCAATGGGCAAACGCAGTACGTCACCTACGTCGAGGACACCGGTTTCCTGGCGCAGGTGCTGCAACTGGTGCAAGTTACCTTTGGGCCGCCGGCGCCGTGAACATGCGGCACAGGAATTTGCGAGGCTGGTTTCATACGCGGAAACGGTTTCGCGCCGTCGCCAGATCCATAGCGCCGGCCGCTTGGAGGCCTTCACTGAACGGGAAACTCGATGGCCGCGTAGCGCACGATGTGGTTCGGCTTGTCGGGCAGCAACACCCGCGCCAGCGCGTGGATCACATGCCCGGCCGGGCAATCCGGCTTGATCAGCGGCAGCGAGTATTTTGCGGACGCGCCCACCTGATCGTACGCGCTCCAATCGTCGAAGGCGCGCAACGTATTGTCCACGCAGGCGTCGTTGGTGAACAACTCGGCAACGCGGTAAACGTCGTCCTCAGGAAGCAGAATCGCGATCCTTTCGCCGGGATTGGCCTTGCCATCGCCATTGCCATCGCCCAGGGTCACTTGCACCTTTTCGGTGGCGTGCTGGAAAATGCGAACCTGCTGGCCATCGACGATGCGGAAATCCGGAAAGGGTTTCGCGGGCGGAAACAGCGGCATCTCGACCGGCAGGCGCGTGTCGCTCTGCACGCCCACGATCTTCACGACGGCCCGCTTCGGATCCTTCACCGTCACGGTCAGCGCAATATCCGTGGATTGGCCCGGTGCGATGGCCGGCAGTTCCGAAGACATGGGCGCCAGATCCACGCCCGGGTTGGGGCTGAGCCACCGCAACGTGGCCGGCCGCGAGGGCGCCGCACCCTTGTTCCAGATGCGTAAGCGCGTGTGCAACGGCTCGCCCGCGGTGGCCCACGCCGCGCCATCCAACTGGTATCCGGAGAGCGCCAGCACAGGTCCGGATGAGATGCCTACTTCATATTCATCGCCATCCAGGTCGAGATTCAGGCGGCCATCGGCGCCGGCCACGATCGTCTGCCGCCGCACGTTGCCATCGCGCAAACGGATGATGGTTACGGTTTGCGGCTTGCGCGGCGGATACAGCTTGTCGGTTTCGATGGACAGCTTCACGCCCGGAATCGTGGCTCCGCCGGGTAGCCATTCGCGCACTGAAGAGTGGAAGCCCGCGGCCGAGACATTGGATAGCGCCGTGAAGCCTGGCTGCTTGCGGTCCGATGCCACTTCCCAGCCCCAAACGGTGAAGTTCGGATACACATCCGCATGGCTCCAAACCGTGGGACGCGGCAGGGGATGCGCGAAGGCGTTCATGTGGAACTCCAGCGTCTTGGCCATGCCGGGCGCGCCGTGATCGAAGTCGAAGTCCTCGGTCTCGTGCCAATCCCGCGCGTATTTCCAGATGGCGTTCATCTGGCGGTGGTAGAACTGGATGAAATCCCGCGCGCCGGTCACCAGGCGGGTGCGCACGCCCTCGTAGTTGCCGTACATTTCGTCGTGGCGGTATTCCACGGGGAAGTCGCGCGGGCCTACGAAGAACTCCGGAGATCCCATGAAATTCGAGGCGCTGGAAACCAGGTGCGGATACTTGCCGGCGATCCAGAATGACATGAATCCGCCCATCGACAGGCCCGCGGTGGCGCGATGGTCGCGGTCCGCGATGGTGCGGAAGTTGGCGTCGATGAAATCGACCAGCTCCGGGAAATACAGCGGGAACTGGCGGTTGGTCTCGACCGGATTGATGTTGTACGGCCGCTTGTAATTGTCGCCCGCGAAACGCGGGTTGAAGCCGTCCCACTTGACCACGATGACGTCGTGCGTGGCGACGAAGTTGGCGATGTTGTCGCCGCCGTAATCCGTGCCGGAATCGTAGTTGCGGTTGGGCGGGTCGTCGACGGGCTTGTTGTATCGTTCGCTATAGCCGTGAAACCAGTAGATGACCGGGTAACGCTTCCCGGAAGTGGCGTAATTGGCCGGCAGGAAGATGCGAAAGTTGCGCGTTTCCCCGAAGACCTGGCTGAATTGGACGCGATCTTCAATAGTCGCGTCGGCGCCCATCAGGGGAAGCGCGCCGAGCAGGAAAAGAATGAAGCGGGCGATCACTCCATCATGTTAACCGAGGCGCGACAAGTCGTGGCTGCATCTTCCTTAGAGGAGTGTCATCCTCTATTCAGGAGGGAATTGCAAACATGGACCTACCCCCTTTTCTCCTCGATCAATGGATTGAGCGGAAGAACTACGCCAATTCGCCGATCGAGTACGACCTGGCCTCCAGCACCGGCCCTGTCTGGACGCTTCGCGAACTGCTGGCGCTTTCACCCAGGGACGAGCTGCCGGCGCTGCTCGATACACGCGTCTCGTACACCAGAGCCGCCGGCACTCCCGCGCTACGCACAGCTATCGCGGCACTGGAGGGAGTCGGAGCCGACGACGTGCAGGTGGTGACGGGGGCCGCTGAAGCGCTGCTGATTCTGTTTTTCCTGGCAGCCGAATCGGGGGCGAATGTGGTGCTTCCCAGGCCGAGCTTCCCGGCCAACGCGGCTTTGGCGGAGACTCTCGGGATTGCGGTTCGCTACTATACTCTTCGCGCCGCGAATCAGTTCCGGGTGGACCCGGATGAAATTCGGCGGCTCGTGGACCGCAACACTCGCCTACTGCTGGTCAACTCTCCGCACAACCCCACAGGCGCGGTCTTGAGCGATCGAGAGATGCAGGACCTGCACGATTTCTGCGTGGAACGCGGCATACAGTTTGTCTCGGACCAAGTGTATCATCCGATCTATTATGGGACGAAGATGCAGTCGGCGGCGCGCCTTCCCCACGCTACGGTGATCGGCGATTTCTCGAAGGCCCTTTGCCTGAGCGGGCTGCGCATCGGCTGGATCGTCGATTGCGATCCGCTGCGGCGAGAGCGCTATCACAACGCGCGCAATTACTTCACCATCACCGGAAATGTGTTTGGCGAGTGGCTTGCCGTTCTCGCACTGGAGCACAGCCAGGCTATTTACGCGCTTGCCAGCCAAGTAGTAGAGCGAAATCTTGCGATCCTCGACCGGCTTTTCGCGCAGTATGAGGGCTTCTTGCACTGGCTGAGACCGCGCGGAGGGATGACCGCATTTCCCTGGCTGGGAGATGGGCTGGCAGACGGCACGGACACTCGCGGGTTCTGCCAGAGACTTGCCAAACGAGGTGTTTTGATGGTACCCGGCGACTGTTTCGGCGAGCCGTCGCATTTCCGCCTGGGATTTGCAGCTAGCGGCGACCGCTTCCCCTTGGCCATAGAACGCTTCGCCGAGTTCCTGGAAGTGGAATCGGGGAAGCACAGTGGTACGATGCGGGAAATAACCGTATGAACTACTTCCTGGCCAAAACCGATCCGGAGACGTATTCCATCGACGACCTAGCCCGCGACCGCAAAACAGTTTGGGACGGCGTGCGCAACCCGCAAGCGCTGCGCGCGATTCGGGAGATGCATCCGGGCGACCGCGTTTTGATTTATCACAGCCAGGGCGACGCCTGCATCGTCGGGTTGGCTAAGGTGGCCTCCGCGCCCCGGCCGGATCCTAAGGACGCCAAACTGACCGTGGTGGACTTCGAGTTTCTGCACACGCTGGAGCCGCCCACCACCTTGCGCGAGATCAAGGAAGGCGGCCTTTTTCCCGATTGGGCTTTGGTCCGCCAGAGCCGTCTGTCCACCATGAGCGTTCCGGCGGCGTTTGTGGAGTGGATGCGGAAGCGCTACGGGAAGACGAAGATCTGACGTCGGAGTGAGTGCCGGACGAGGGCGTCCGGCGCGGCCCAGGGGGACCGCCCCACAAGAGCACTATCGTGTCGGCTCGAACAGGTATTCTCGCAGCAGCGGGTACAGATCGCACGCGAACCCCATGGCGGCGGCCTGGTGGGCACGCAATCACGCGCGCCAGCGCCGTGCCCGTGCGCCTGTCCCGCAAGGCATCGGCCACCAGCCATAGTTTAGCCGCCCACTCGCTCGCGATCGCGCGCCGCGGCGCCTGATACCAGTAAAGGCCCACGGCGCAAGGAACTTCCTCATAGCTTCTTCCTTTCGGCTGGAAATTTCCGCTTTTGGACCTGATTCTTCAGAAATTGTATACCAATATATATATCGCCATGCAACCAAATCAATGGGAATCAAATGGAAATGTCAACCCAAACTAGAAATGTTTCGTACGCCTGTGGCGCACGTTCTCAATGTGCCGTGTCCGCACTCGTTCGGAAACAAATCGGAGCGGCCGTGTCCCCTTTTCGGCCTGATTCGCGCTTCCATAGATGAGGCGCGATAAAGATCGCGCAAAAGACACAGATGAGAGGTTAATACTATGGCAAACAAGCCGAAATCCCCCAAGGCCGGGCCGACGGGCAACACCCGCGCCGCAGGAAGCTCTGCGCGCTTTTTCGCCGACATCCGAGCAGCCAAACAAGAATGGTCCAAACGCTTGATCGGGCGTCAGTCCATGCCCGCCTCGCGCGCGCTGACCGCC
>Ga0302325_10009219_pt1 | contig 21577 bp, 12 predicted proteins | sample Palsa_T0_2_FD_201948 | JGI IMG/M metagenome (GOLD analysis project Ga0302325, IMG submission 201948) | Peat permafrost microbial communities from Stordalen Mire near Abisko, Sweden - Palsa_T0_2 | ecosystem: Environmental > Terrestrial > Soil > Palsa > Peat permafrost | place: Sweden: Abisko...
AAAAAAGCACTCATCCAGGCGGTAGATAGGGGCATTAGCGACCGACCTTTAGACCCATTTTGCCGCCCCTATCTATCCGCATGGATGCACCAACGCCGTTACTACTGCCCGGCTTTATTCCCCTGCTGATCGGCGGCGGTTGCCTGTTCTACGGTTTGTTTTCGAGACTGCGGATCTCGTCGGCATAGATGGTACAGGTCTGCGGATCTTTCAGGCTGGGGTATTCTTCCTGAACGGCGGTGACTTCTTTTTCGCTCAGCGGGCGGCTCTTTCCATTGTCGTCATTATGGATTGCCCAGCAGTCTGCATACTTTCGGATGTAATACATAGCTGTATTTTAAGGGTGATAAAAGGCTTTTGTATTTGTGGCCGGCAGGTCTCGGGAGGGACGGACGAGGTCCTGCCGCCGCCACCACCGCCATGTGGCCGGCAGTGTGGCACGGGGGAAGGCCGACAGGCCGCCGGGCCACTACCCGCCGGATCGACCGCTGCGTTATGCCGCAGCGCCAGCGGAGGCAAAAATCATTAGATAAAGCTGCCGGCCACCGGCAGGTGGCGGACAAACAAGAGGCAGCGGGTGGATGCGGAGCAGCCACGGGCAGCTGCCCGAACGGAGGCCCGGTGAGCTGCACCAGGGGCGTGACAGCGTGCGGAGCACCTGGCGCGACACTTGCCGAACCGGGCCGCAGTGAGACCTATCTCCCTGCTTAGAAGCGTGGGCCTTGTGCGCAGGGGTCAGCTCATCGGGTGATGCTGCTGCAATTCACTTTTCAGATCGTCCAGGGTGGTCAGCTGGTAACGCTGCGTAGAGCTGACGTATTTATGCCCGGCCATGTACTGCACTTGCCGCAGGTGATGGCTCCGTAACCAATGGGTGATAACACTACTACGGAACTGCGCGGCATTGATCACCTTCGGATTGAGCTGGCGAAGCTGCCCCAGCATGTATTGCATCCGGTTATTGATGTTGGTAGGGCTGATGCCCTGCTTTTTTCCACAGGTCAGCAAAGGGCCGGTTTTGCCTTTGCTTTCCTGCATATACTCGGCCAGCAAGGTCACCTGCGGAGCGACTAACGGCAACCATCGCTCACCCGTACGCTTCATGGCCCGGATAAAAATCTTGCCCTCCTTCAGGTGGATATGAACGGCCTCCAGGCGCGTGATCTCTTCGACGGCAAGACCCTGGTAGACCAGCAGGCCCAGGATGATTTTACTCGCCCGGTTAATGCCCAGCTGTAGGCTGTATGTCCGGTACAGTTCCTCCATTTCCTCCCAGGATAACAGACTTGCCGGCAGTTGGCGAACGATCCCTTTAATGAACAGACCCGCAGCCGGGTTATCGTCCCGCTGGCTTTCGATGGTCAGATAATTGCAGTAATGGCGAACAATGCCAAGCATGTATTGGATAGCTTTCTTACTCTTGCCCAGGCCCTGCAAGTGACGGATAAAGTCCAACAGTTCACTATACGTAAACGCGCCGGGAGCCAGCTCTTCGCTGTTCAGCCAGCCCGTAAAGGTTTCAATATAGACCGCATAGCTATCAACGGTAGCGGCAGCGAACCGCTTTTGTTCCAGGTAGTGCCTAAAAGTCATAGACCATTATTTAATTGATTAACAAGATGAGTGTAGATCTGTGTGCTGTCCAGGGAACTATGCCCCAAAAACTCCGCGATCCGTTCCAGCTTCATGCCGCTTTGCAGCAGGTGCGTCGCAATGCTGTGCCGCAGCGTATGAGTACCGACACGCTTGGCCAGACCCGCTACGCTCACCAATCGTTTGATCCGGACGTACAGGCTTTGCTTGTCTAATGGCTTTCCTGAACCCGCGCCGATAAAGAACCGGTCGGTAGGCCCTTGCACGAGCTGCGGCCGGCCTTCCTCGATGTAGAGCTGGATGGCCTTATAGGAACGGCCGGCCACCGGTACATAGCGTTCCTTGTATCCCTTTCCTTTGCGAACGTAGAGTAGCTTTCTATCCGCAATCACATCGGACAGCTTTAAGGCCGCTCCTTCGCTTAAGCGCAGCCCGCAACCATAATACACCGCCAGCATGGCCCTGTCTCTGATCCCCAACACATCATCGCTTATCGCCTCATACAACCGCCGTATTTCTGGACGGGTCAACCAATCGGGTTGATTCCTGCTGTCTTCCAGGAAGGCCAGCGTAAAGCCGATAGCCGTCCGGCCGGTTTGCAGGATATACTGATTGAACAGCTTCAGGGCCTGGATGTATTTATTGATGTGACCAGGGCTATAGTATTTCTTTGTCCGTGGGCCGATCCGGGTTTGCAGTTGCTCTATAAACCCGCTCGCATCCGGGGCCTGTAGTTGCACCAGGCTCGCCCTGCCGCCCTGCTCCTGGTAGTGCAGGAACTCCTGCACATGCCGCGGCAGGGTCATTACGGTGCTGCCGGCATACCCCAACGCCAGTAACCAGGCGGCAAAGCCTTGTTGCAATAATTTATACTCCGCGCTGTGAAGCAGGTAAATATTATCCATGATAAAAAATGTTGCTATTATTATCTTTTCACCGAACTACTGAACCACTGACGGATAATGCAGACGGGGAGCGGGTTGGAGTGGTTCACTACCCTTACTGAACCACTGGTGAACTACTGAACTACTGCCCTTTATTCCGGATGGCGGCCAGGATGGCTTGCAGATGCTGATCGATGCTCGTTTTCAGCTGCTCGTATTCCTGCATATGGGTAATGCTGTATTCGTAGTTGCCCCGGTAACGGTTGCCGCTGCCTTTGATATAGCCGTAGCGTTCCAGCTCTACCAAGTATCGCTTCAGGTTGTTGGGGTTGATCCGCAGCTGCTCCCGGATCTCCCTGGCCGTAAAACTCGCTTTCTGTTGCTCCTGTAAGATCGTTTTCAGCAGCTCTAAAAATCCCCGGGTGGCTTTGGTCAGCTCGTCGCTCTTGGCGAACAGCGCGTCTTTTAACAGTGCGAAGGCGGCTTCTATATCTTCCGGTGTGGTTTCGATATAAGGCTGGTTATGCCCGTCCCGCTTCACCTCGCGCTGGTATTGGTGCAGCATGGTGATCCCTTCGATAAAGCTCAGCAGCAGGGTCATTGTCCGGCGCGGTTTGAACACCTGTTCCGGCAACCGGATATGACCGGCATAGGGATTGATCACGGTAATGGGCTTCAGGATGCGCTGCATATTCTGCAATAGATGCTTTACTGCTTGCTCCTGCTGCCGGTCAACAGCTCCGGCTGACGTCCGGGCCTGGTAGTCCATGATCCGACTGTCCTGCTCTTTGCTCCCGTCGATGTAGAGCAATAGACAACGGTTGGCGTTGTCCTCGTAAATCTTTTCCCGCGTGGTGCAACCGCTGACGCTGACCGGGCCTTCGACAGTCAGGGTGATGGTCTTCAGGTTGCCTTTGCTGTCCTTCAGCGTCACCGTCTTGCTGATCCGGCGCTTGCTTTGCAGTTCCCGCAGCGGATACATGGAAGATTCCGCGCCGTCCAGGTCTTCGATCAGCAGCAGCTTGTGCTTTAACTCGTCCTGCTTAAAGTAATAGAAGGCGTTTTCGGTGATCTGCGTTATTTCGATCTTGTCCTCGTCCGGCATCAGACCCCCAACCTTCTCCTGCAAGTATGTCTTGCCGCTGCCGCTGCTGCCCAGGAACATGAGGTGTAAAGGATTATTCAGCTTGCGGCTGGTGAACACGATAAAAGCGATCAGCCGGTTAACAGGCTCTCCAATGATGCCGCTCTCCGCGATTCGTTGATTGATCTTTTTAAGTAAATGAGGGGTCTTTAATTCGTTCAGGGCGGCGGCTGTTTCCGCTGGTGTCATTTCCGGCCGGGTCTGTGGCCGTGCTTGCAGGTGCTCGATGCGGGCCGCGCGGTAGTTTTCCAGGGCCTCCGTCAACTGCGCGATAGTGGTAGCGGTTGTTTGTGTGCTGGTATCGAAGCTCTCCGCGATCTTGTTCACTAGCTGTTCGCTGTGGGGCTGGTTGTACAAGTCCAGGTTATGGCGCACCGGCAAGGCCCGCTTGGTCCTATGCTCTACCTTCAACGTAACCCGCATCCTGTCCAGGCCCGTGATCTTGATGCCGCCCAGCACCGTGATCCGCAGCTCGCAGTTGTCATAGACCAGCAGCTCCGGGTTGGTCGTGATCAGCTTGGTGTCTACCGATGGTAATGTAGCCGGGGCAGACATTTCCGCAGCGGCCGGCTTCTCTGCTGCGGGTGAAAAAGAAAATTCCTTTCGGCGCTCTACCAGGTCGGCCAGTACACCCGCATTATCGTGGGTCTGTAAAAGACTATTCACGTCCTCGCCGGTTGGCACGGCTACCGCCGTGATCTTTACAGCCGGCAGGAGAGCACGCAAGGTAATGTAATGTTTGCCGGTGGCTGCTTTGCCGGCCTCGTCGCCGTTGAGCATAAAAATAATTTCTTCCAGATGCTTTAACGACAGGATCGCCTGTTGGTGTTCATCTGTTAACCCGTTGGTGCCATACAGGGCAAGAACTTCGTAGCTTTCCTTGATGGATGGCTGCTGTAGTAACGACCCGGCATCGATGATGCTCTCCACCAGGATCAGCCGCGTGGTCGCTGCCTTCGGATAACCCGGATACAGACCCTCCCGGCCCGTCAGATAAAAATGCCGTTGGTCGCTGTCATTCGTGATGCTGCGACCGTACAGGCTCACGATCTTATGCTCACTGTTACGCAGCGGGAAGATCACGCAGTCCCTCGCCCATGCGCTGTATCCCCTGACGGGCAAGGATTTCAGCAGTCCATACTTTTCCATGCTGGCGACCAGGTGATGATTCTTACTCTCCCCATGCAGCCCACCGCTGTTGTAACCGATCTCGTGCGCGGGGTAGTCGATGCACCGGCCCTGCAAGTAATCAACGGCCTTTCTGGTCAGGGGTAATGATTTTTTGAAGTAACCGAACACCTTACCCATCAGCGCGGCTTTTTCCAATTCGTCCGCTTCGATGAACAGCTTGGCCGGTTCGGATTTCGCGAGTGGCAGGGGATTAGAACTAATCAGGGAGGCGGCTTTCACCAGGGCTTCATGCTTGCCACATTTGTCCATCAGCTCGATAAACTGGATCTGATCACCCGTGCCGGCCGTACAATTGCTGCTAAAACAGCAAAATGTATTTGTCTTGGGGTAGACCTGCAGGCTCGGCGTCTTATCCGGGTGGAAGGGACATAGCAACCGGTCGTTCTTGTCGGGCTTCAGACCGTAATGCCCTAAAACTGTCTCTATTGATAGCAGCGCTTTGATCTCTTTTATCTCCATGTGGATAAAATTTTGAAGTTGTCATTTTAGAGACAAAAGTATTCGTAAATGGCACTCCGGCAAAATTCAAAAGTCTGCAATTATCCACATTATGGCACCAAAACCTGAATAAATAGTGCTATATAAGGTACTTTTGTAGAGAAAAATACTCAAAAATGAAAGAGACACTGGCGGAGAGAATACAACTTTTAAGGAAGCAGGCCGGTATGACACAGATAGACCTGGCCGGCAAGATCGGTGTATCTAAATCGCAGTTCATACGCTATGAGAGTAAGGATGTACAACCTCCTGCCGATATTCTCAACAAACTGGCCAATGTACTCGACACTTCTGTTGATTATTTGATCAGTGGTGATAAGAGTGAGAAGGCTAAAGCGTCCCTGAAGAACTCGGAGTTATTGCAGCGCTTTAAAGAGATTGATGTATTGCCCGAAGAAGAACGGGGTGTGCTGCTTAAAGTGATTTCTGCTTATATCAGGGATTACAGAGCTAAGCAGGCTTATGCTTCCTAAAAATTATTCCTGCTTTATACGACATTACAATAACGTCAGCTCGGTTTTCCTAAAGCAGTCATTTGCATTATTGCATAGATTTTTTAAATTTAATTTTCTTATACAGCAAAGTATGATTATTTTTTACGGTGATAGTATCGGCAAGTTTTGTTCGAAAAAAATCTTCTGAGCTGACACTAAATTTTAATATTATTTTTTTGTCTTTCGCCTCATCAACTTTTATTTTTTGAGAATACAATGTATCTATCTTGGGAGACGATGATAGCAAACCCTCGTAAGAAAGATAAGATTTGACCTGAATAGTCGCTACTTTATACTCGGGGGAAAGGATTGTATCTTTTGCTATCTCGTAAATGGTATTGTCATTTATTACGATAACAGATTTAATATAGGTAGCAGCCTTGCCAGTACTGTAAAATATTTCAACTTGCGTGCCATTGCTATTCAAATTATTAGCAAAAGCGGTCTCAACATTTAAAACGTTTCTGTCTTTGTCGTTAAATCCAGTTAGGTATACTTTGTTTTTGTCCGATTTCCATTCCCCTGTTGAGTACTGCAAAAGCCCCATTTCGCCTCTTACAAAATATTCAAACCTATTTGGGCTTTCTGTAAATCTGAGCTCGATACTGTTGCTATAAACATAGCTGCCATTCAACTGTTTGCTGGTTTTGCAGTTCGCAAGTAATAGTATTGATATCGCTGGTATTATAGTTAATTTTTTCATAGATTAAAATGCCACTCCAAGGAAGCTAAAAATTGTGTTTACCATGTTCTGAACATTAGGGTAAATTGGAACACTGCCACCTTGGGCATTTACTCCGTTTAGCCCTCCAACATAAAATGCATTAATGCTGTTCATAGAACCTGGCGTACCGCCCATTGTTGAAGAAGGCATACTGCCAGGACTAAATGCATATTGCGCCTGGTATGCTGCAACTTCAGAGTTCGCGTTTACCATTTGTGCAGCAAAAACACTTGGGCCAAGAAACGTTATAGGGTTAGCAGCATTATCTAAATTAAAGGCAAACGAGTGTTCTATGCCGCCCTGATAAGCGTGTGTTAGTTCGTGAACAGCATTTTCATCGCTCAAAACATTCATAACAATCACGCCTTGATTATTTCCATTTACACTCATGGTCTTCTCCACTGTGCCACCCTCTGTTGAGTTTGCTGGCAATTGATTAAATGTATATGCCTGTGTTTGATCGTTTGTTATCGCATTAAGGTGGGACAGAGTAGTATTATTCGTGTTTACACTTGCGTTCACGTCGTTCAATTTGCCTTGTAAAGAATTAACCCTATTAGTATTTCCTTTCGCTTTTGCAATTTGACTATTTAGTTTTGCCGCTTGTTTATTTAAACTTGCATTCCGTGAATTAACCTCCTTCGTAATACGCGCAGCCATTTTTTGATCTGCTTTAGTTAATAGCGTATCACCAAATGGGTCATTGTGGAGTATTGGGTTATCTTCCATTGAAGCGTAGGGGCTAAAATCAGGATTCGGCTTTGGATCTATTTGCCAGAACCTTCCGAGCTGCGGGTCAAGGCTTCTATAAAATGTTTCGTACAGCTCTAACCCACTACCATCGCTAAACTCTTTATTCTGTAATTCGCTTCCTTTGTTCCAACGGTATTTGTTTTCAGCGTAATTGGACTTGAGAGCTTTGTCTGATATCCCCGCCATGGTGAGCCCAAACGGATAATAATGATCCTCTTCGAGCAGCGGCCCGCGAACATGCGTCACCTGCAAATTATCAAAGAACACCGCAATGTTGGGCGTCTCATTGCTCGTATAAATATACAAATATCCGCTGGAAGTCATGGGTAAATTAGGTTCCACCATTTGATCCAGCAGCGTGTCGCCGCCGACCTGCTGGAAGCCGCTGCTGGCCGCGACATAATTGAACTGGTTATCCAGCAGGATCCAGTTCAGGAAGGCATGTGGTTTGGTATTGACAATAAGGCTACCGGTATCCGACAGGAATTGGAGCACATTGGAACTCAGGGTGGGCGTATTGCTCTGCAAAGCTGCCAGTGAAGGACCTTCATTGCCAGGCAAGCCGCTGACACCGCTGATCAAGGCGGTCAATAAATCGGAAATCAAAGGAGCGGTGACCGGCTGGCCCGGTGTAGTGCCATTGAGTCTATACCAGCTCGTAGCCCGGATCGATACCTGGTCACCGGCCATGACCTTCAGCATCATCCCCGGACCGATGACAGGTGTGGTGCCTCCAGCGCCACTCAGCTCTGCCACATAGTTGTTAGGGTTGGTGGTGGTATCGGCGGGATAACCCATAGGCTTGGCGACACGGCTGCTGTCCAGACCTAAGTAATAGAGGTTTTCGGTCGCGCTGTCACCGACTTCCATGGTCGCCATGGGGTACATATCGGTCTGCTGCTCGTCGGTCAGCACCATTCGGGTATTGCCGAGATGGTCCTTTAGGAAATAGTCGTATTTGTAGGAGGTAAAGGAGGTGCCGCCGGCCGTATCGGCTTCGACCCGTACCCGGCCTTCCTCATGGCCGAAGAACTGCAACGTATCGGCAGGGGTGATGCCCGTTGTCCGCGCTGCCGTACCTTGATACTGGAAAGGACCAATATAGGTGGTGACTGTTACCAGGTTGCCTATGCTGTCGCTGGTTGTCTTTTTGAGTTTGGTACCCGATGCATCATAAATATAGGTAATGGTACCCTTGGTGCCGGTAGCCGACCGGACGCTGACCTGGTAAGGCAGGTTGAGGTAGTTGTAGACGATGCCGTTAGCCGTCTGGCTGCCAATATCCTTGTTCAGATCAGTCAGCAGGTTACCGTTGCCGTCATAGGTGTAATCGACGGCCGCGGTCGTCTTACCACTGGCATAAGGGCTGAGGGCAGATGTCCGAAAATCACCCAACGTGGTCTGCGGGTTATTCCGGCCATCGATCACATTCTGCAGCTTATTGCTGTTGGAATAAAAAGTGTACCGTAAGCTGTCTATAGGTTGGCTGCCACCCAATTGCCAGGCATTTTGCTGCATGCCGAGAATGTTGCCATTGGCATCGTATGCTGAGGCCGCAGTCGCGCCATCGCCCATGATCGAACTAAAATCTACTCCCTGGGTCTTATCCCAGCCGCTGCCACTGTATTGGTTAAAATCCGCAAAGAGCAGCCGGTTGGCATCGTCATAGCCGAACCCATAGGACCGCTGCTGGCCGTCACCTTTACTACGCCATTTATTGCCGGCAATATTGCCATTCAGCTGGTTGGTCCCGTAACCCCAGTCGTAGCTGAGATCCATGCCGAACCAGGCATTGTCGGCGCCGCTGGTATTGTTGTTGGCATAGTCCCTGTTGATGCCTTTGAGCCACCCGCGGATGTTGTAGGTCAGGGCCTGCGTCTCCAGGAAGCTGCTGTCCGGCAATTGCCCCAATTGCTTTTGCATCAGCTGGCCCATGGCGTCATAGGTGTTTTGCACGATCAGCCGCCGCGTGCTGTCGACATCGTTGACCGTCGTATATACCTGCAATACCCGGTTGGCCGGATCCAGGTTCATATTGGTCTTGATGCGGGTGTTGTTGTTGAAATTGGCATCGGGGTTGGCATGAGCGAGATAGCTCGTCAGCACCTTGCCGGTAAAGTTGTACAGGTTGGTGGTGGTGTCGCGGCCCCCTTTGTAGTTGTCGCTCTGCGTCTGTGACACGCGCATCCTGTCATCATAAAAAGTAGCGGTCTCCAGCCAGTTACCCTGTGTCAGTTCACCGGGATTTTCGATGACATGGACCTTGGTACCGGTGACGGCGCCAATGGTTTGCACAGCCTGCTGAGCAGCGGTGGTAGGAATGAGTTCCACATGCTGGTTGCTGCCCGCGTCGAGCAGGCCGTCATAGGCGGTCGTATACTGCTTATCGGGCGTATTGGTGTAATCATCGTAGAAAGTCATCGTCAAGGGGATCAGGGTACTACCGGACGGGATCGGGTTGTCTACCACCGGTAAGGAGTTGGTGAAGGTAGACCCGCCGCTGGAGCCCCCACCGGTGCCGGCAGATACAATTTCGGCCGTAAAGTTGACTGCATCCGGTGTGATAAAGCCGGTATCCAGGGTGATCAGATTCGTGGCCTGCTGGTCGCCATTCTCAGTCCCTGTCAGATCCAGGCTGGACGGGATGGTAGCTGGTGAAGTACCGGTCACGGTGACGGTGCCGGATGTACCGCTGCCGGTATTGGCGGTGACATATGCCTGTAACAGGTTGGGCGTGCCGCCATAGGTGATCATGCCGGTGGTCGTCGGGCGGTTCATGCCATCATACAGCGTAGTCATCCATTGATTTTGTGTCCGCAGGTTCGCGTCCTGGGTATAGACGAGTCGGTCCCGCTGGTCATAGACCATATACGTCCAGTCGGCGCCGGGAACTTTTTTGGCGTTCATTCGCTGGCGATAATCGTACTCATAGCGGAAGCAGAGTTCGTTAAGGGTGGTGGTATCTGCGGACAGGTTCCAGCCATTGCCATAGGCAATATTGACCGCTTTGGGGGATAGCACGAAACGCAATTGATCCAGGTTGTCATAGATATAGTAAGTGCAGAGCCAGCCGGAAAGACCGGAAAAATCTGCTGGGATGCTTGCGATTTGCACCTTCTTAAGGATGGTCAAATTATCCTTGTCCTTGTATTCTACTACCGCATGTCCTTGTTCATCGGTGCTCACGTTCTTGAACAACTGCCCGGCGGGATAATACCCACCGCTGGTGGGGATATTGGTGGTCAGATCATTGTCGACATAAGTCAGCGTGTCGTTCGTGATATTCCAGATTTGGATGCTGTCGGCGGTGGTGCTGACCAGATATTGCTGGGATACGCCATTGCCGCTGCCGGCCCAACTGTTGCCAGGTGCCAGGGTTTGCAGTACCCGGTTGAGCGGCGAAGCCTCAAAATTGGTCTGACCGTAATAGACCTTCTCACCGGTATAGGCCGGCTGTTGCGCAGGATAAATGTTCTGGTAAAAGTTAGCCTGGTCAGCAAAGGGATTCTGTTTGAAGCTGCCATCGTTGGTATTGCCGGTGGAAGCTACATAGGGCAAATATTTATAGACTTCTCTTCCGTAGGGATCATAGACCACGGGCATGACCATATCCGCCGGATTATTACCTGGCGTGATCTGCTGCTGGACGGTCTGTAAGGGCCGCCCTAATCCATCTACATATTGTGTCGTCTGCTTAACGTCCCCATAGCCAGCACTGGCGTAGGCCACCGTGTCGGTTATCCTGCCCATGGCATCCCGTTCACGGACATAATTCACCAAGGGTGGCTGGCCACCTACATTGTATCCTGCAGGGGTGGGCGCGACTATGCTGACCGTCGGCACCTGGGTGGCCGTGGTCGGCTTGTTGGACGGCTGGGCATACCCTGTGATCGCCAGCGTTTGCGCCAGCAGAAACACCGGTAATATTTTATGGATCGCCTTGTACTGCATCTCGTCAGTTGTAGGATGAGTGAATTATTTTTTCTCTGCGATCAGTCGTTTCAGTTCGTCGATTTCCTTTTGCTGCTGGTCGAGCCGGTCCTGCTCGGCCTTCATTTGGTCCGCCTGCGCCTGCAGCCTTTTGTTCTCATCAATCAGGTACAACGTCAGTTCTTCCACCTTTTTGAGCAGGGCCGCCTGGTGGTCACCTATATCGATACCATCCTTTTGCACCTCCGCCTCCGAGGCAATGCCCGGCAGGTGGCGGTACCGGGCGAGATAATCTTCCAACTCCTTCAGGCCGGGCAGATGGTAACCTTTGGCAAAGACATAGTCCGGCCAGGTGCCCGCCGTCTTGACCTTCACCTTCGTGAAAATGGCGGTGCCGTTGACCGCGAATTTGTATCCCTGGGGATTACTCGTTCCGATCGCGATATTATCCACCGAATCATATTCCGTTCCGTTGGAGTATAGCCAGTGGCCGCCCAGGCTGGAAGCGCTGCGGTAAAAGAGGTTGCCGCTCGTGTCGCTGACCAGCACGCGGGTCTTGGTGCTGTCGGAGGTGAGCCCGGCCAATCTGACGGTACCGGTCGTGTGGAACTGCGCGGTAGGGGTGATCGTACCAATACCGATATTTCCGGTCGGTAAAATGCTTAGCCATTCGATATTTTTGGTCCGGAAACCCAGCCTGACGCTGTCGACATTGCCGACGAAATTGGTATTCCCGTTGTTCCCGACATTGCCTGTCGTCGACCAGTAATCGTTCAGGGAGGTCACGTCGACATAGATAGAGGCAGTATTGATCGTACCCACATTATCTGTTGCCTTGGCCGTCAACTGGTAGCTGCCCGGATTAGGATCGACCCAGGTGAAGTTATACGGTGCCGCATCGACCTCCCCGATCTTGGTGGTGTCTTCATAGAATTCCACCTTGGCAATCGTGGCGCCTGCTTCTGTCGCGGTGGCCTGGATAGCGAGATTGCCGCCTTCAGCGAAGATTGTTCCATTGGCGGGGTTAGTGATCGTCACGGCAGGCGTACCCACATTGGCCGAACCCGAAAAGACTTGCAGGCCGCAAATCGGGGCAATATCGGTGGTCGTACTGGTGTTGACATAGATGTAAATAGCGCCGGTACTATCCGGCATTACCGCCTCAAAAGTGACCCCCTGCGTTTCGTTTTGTTGCGCATTAAGATTCTGGCTGCCATAGGAGGTCGCACCCGCTACGGTATAAATCGTTGGATTGGTTACAAAACCTTTTGTATTGCTGCCGCTCATACGTAGGATATAGGTGCTATCGGAATTTAAGCCACTCACCTTCAGTTGGGGGGATCCAGTGGTATAGTTCGCCTGATTACGGGCCGACCCGTTATACTGGAACCAGTCATTGCTCATGACCGTGGCAGGAAAGTACGTGCCTGGGTAAGCCCCAAGGCCATTATACGCAGAACTATCAGTTGTGTATGGATGCCAATTGGTTGCTGCTATAGAGCTAACGGTGATCCCACCAGCAGTGGCTGTAATGACGGCCGCAGCCGGATTGCCGTGCAGATTGGTCCAGCCGGTGACCGATACCGCTGCTGCGGAGAAATTAAAGCTGGCGATCTGGGCCTGTAGTTGGCTGGTGGCGCAAATGGCTGTCAATAGTAATATCCAATAAACTTTTCTCATCGTATTGTATTTAGGAGCAGTTATTATAGTTATTGTCGCGCTCATTGGGCTGTTGTGTTAATGACAATGTTCCAACCTCTGGTGTTGACCAGGAAGTTGTAGGCTGCAGTGCTGTTGCTGGTACGATTCGAGCCTCCTGTGACGATGCCAATGGTTCCATTGGTCACGACCTGTCCTGCTCCGGCCGCAATCTGATTGATAATGTTATCGATCTCTGTCGAATCAAGCGGGACCAGCTGGCTGCTGCCATTAGCCTGGACCTGCCCGGATGCAATCACCTGGAATAGACGTAAGTTGGTCAAGCCTGAAAGATCTTCGTGATTCCAATCGTCCTCATTGATCGCAATGGATTGTAGTTGGGTAAAATAGGTGTTCCAGTTGCTTTTTAACCGGGCGAGCTTGAAAGTGCTATCTCCATTGCCGGGACGGTGTATGGCCCAGGCGGTCATAATAGAGATTAGCCCGGGATCGCCCGCCAGAAAATCTTGCGCATAGCCGATATTTTCGCAAGGATTCGTGTTGTCGCCATTATTCAACCGAAAGTTCTGGATGGAATGAATCGAACTCCAATTGGCAATATTCGCAACCGAAGACATCGTGGATTGCTGGTAACAGGACCCACCGATATTAGGAGTATTAATAGGCAGATTACCCCGAAGGTTTTTTAATTGTGTCAGACTGGGCGCCGGGGCGTATAAATTATCGAAATCCGAACGTTCTGCCGCATCATTGTGATAAAAGGTGAGAGTTTTTTGACTACTGTTGGGGTAAGAGTGGTCATACACAACTCCGGGATAGGTGGTATATCCAACATCGACTGCTTGTATCGCATGTGTGGTATTGGGAGCGATGACGGCCGGCGTATCCAATAAACCTGTGCCGAGGTGCATGCCCGTTCCATCCCCGAAATCAACATAGGTGCCATTAAAATTTCGTATACCATCGATGTTGGTATAGGCCAGATCGACCTGAAAATACCGGCATCCTGTGACACTGGCAGGCAGCGTCTGCCCGGTATTCAGGACAATATTAAAATGCAGCGAGTCATTCCCTGTCGAGAGCGCCCCAACCCTTGCGTCGGCTGTATCGCTATTCCACAAACTGACATAGGCGGAGGCTCCGGCAGCATTGCCGACGAGGTTGCCGTGTATATCGAACACCCCTACGGGGTAACCACTCGTGTTGGTTCCCAGGAAGGTCTCCATAGCGAGTAATTGACAGCCGCTACAGCCCGCAGGCACCTGGTACTGATATTCGTAGGTCTTGAGGATATTATAATCCTGGTCACGGATACGCTTCAGCCGTGCAAGGCCATCATACTCATAATAGGTCACGCGATTGCCGACGTCTGTTTGGCTGGTCATTCCGACAAGGGGTGAATAGGTATAGGTCGTCATCTGGGCGGTAGAAGGGTATAATCGCAATTCGTCAATTGGGCCGGTACCATTAATATTAATATAAGACTGCCCGGCAACCTTATGTGTATACAAGGTCCAGCTTGAGTTATTTATAGTTATCGTTTTACCTTTTAACGGATACCCGTTAATGGTTCCTGGTATAGTGAATGGAGTGGTATTTTGAGTCCAATAGGAGACGATATAGATAGTACCCGGGGTTAAGGAATTGCTGGTAATATCACTGTTCAGTTGGTAATATTGGCTACCAGATAATCCTCCGATTGATCGGCTGCCAGAACCCATGAACCAGTTTACGGCACCATCTTGTTCAAAGCTTGTATAGGCAATGTCTGAAAAGTATGCATTATTAGCCTCCGCGATTATCCGATTGTTAGTTACGTCCCATAGCAATGAGGTTGTAGACCCTCTTTTTGTAGCTTGTTGAACATTGTCATTAAGCCCGTATGAATCGTACGTTATGTCGGTAAATAATGGTGCTTGCTTATAAGATAACTGAACTGAAGAAGGCACAATTTGTGCAATCCCGGTCGTATTATTATAATAATAATAAATATTCATTCGTTCAGTTTCCGTATCATTCAAAGAAGTGGTCCTGACCAATAGATTATTGTAACGGCTGTTGTCTTTCATCGCCTGCACAAGTGAACCCGAAGAAGATGCACTATCAATCGGATACGTGGACTGAATGACCTGTTTTTGCCCCTTGCTATTAAATGAGGTAGCTGTAGATGTCTGACCAAGTGAATTGTAGCTATTGGTAGTAGTATCGGTCAGCAATTTTCCATTCCCGTAATACCGGGTCACTTTTTGCTGGGTCATATACCAGTCAGTATTAACCGGATAATAAAGGATATTATATTCGGTTGGGATATTATAGTAATTGCCAAAATCCCATCCATTCAAAGATGCGCCGTTATCATCTACGCCAGCCACATTTTCCAACTGGCAAGGGTTAAGCCCAATAAAAGCGCTGAAGATCTTTATCCCATTGTAAGGGATAGAACCAAGATCGGTGTAATTATAAGTTGTTGATGAAACGGAATCCAGGTTGGAAGTTAATATGGTTTCCCGGCTGATTAACCCGTTCACCAAATGCGGATTATCCGGCAATCTCACCTGCACCTCGCTGGGAATATTGTTGTATTCATAGACGTGAATGCCGTTAGTAGTGCCGTCGGGTGCCAACTCTGTCTCTTCTACCCTTGAATATCCAACAATATTTCCACCGGCAGCGTTTGAAAAGGGCACTGCGCTCTCTGACGAAATGAACCACGTTGTACTCGTATCACTCTCCACCAACGGTATACCGTTCTCATTTGCACTTACGGCATTTAAGAAATACATTAAGGTGGAATAATAATACCAAAGCGGCGACATCAATAGTCCTGAAGTGCTGGAATCCGTATTGACGTATCTAATGACCTTTTGATTAATAAGGCCTCCATCTGTATTGTAGTTTCTGATATCAGATACGCGTACCCCACCCCCTAGACTGCGCTGAAGGGGATTATTTGTTGTGTCAAAGTACTCGTAATTACATTGAACATAGGCATTCTTCGTAGATAGATTTTGTGGGCCCAGGGAGTTCGGCAGAGAGGCCGTTACCACATAATAGGTCAATGGGTCAGGATCATACGGCAACTCGATATCCTGGGTCCATTCGATGCCATTATTGGAATTAAAGGTACTCTGATCGGAGGATTGCATTTGCCAGGTCTGCAAGGTTGTCAGGATGCCGGAATCTAATTTTTGCTTTTGCAGTATAATGTAAGCGCCTTGCATCTGGCTGAAGGTCAACCCTTGTTGCGGGTCTCCTGCATTGATTTGACAATCGAAATGGACCAACGTATTGCGCTTAATCTGGAATGCTCTGCTGAGCGTGTCATAGGGCAGACCAAGATTCATGTCCCGGACGAAAGTTTGTTTCAATGTAGCATTGATTTTTGCCTGGTCCGGATAATAATGATTGGAAAAGCTATTAGGAGAATAATCAAATTGCGAAAAACCTCCTGTTGGATAGGTGATTTGTTTTAACATGTCCGCCATCATTGAAATTGAATCTGGCGCCCGGTTATTGAAGAACATGGAATCCATGAGATATCCGGGTACACTCGTGTATAGGGAGTCGCGATTGAAATAGAAGAATGATAGATCAGGAATAAATCCTGTATTATTCTGCCCATTGTAATATCCCCAGAAGTCCCTTGCAAAGGAAGTCTTTAATGGCAGGGTCGTGGTGTTGTCGTACACAAACTTGTAGGGTGGCAAATTTTGGGTAGCGCCGTTGGGCAGGTAACCGATCTCAGTGAGCGAATCAAGTCTTAGCCTTAAGCCCAACACATCCTGGCTACCGGACAAATTCACATAACTTCCGCCTATTGTTGAATAGGGAAAATAAGAATAGTTGAATTGAAACGTTTTGATTTTATTACCTGTTACTGCCGAATAAATATCTACAGATTTTAGACGCTTTGTGCTTGTCGTCCCATTATTGGCAATAGTATCTATATCGGCCTCGCCGATTAGGTCCGATCTATCCTCGAGGTTAAAATTGACAATCGCATCACTGGAAGTAATTTTGACAAGATTGAGAGTATTGTTTTGCGAAATGTCAGAGTGAGGGGTTGCCCCACTAATGATATCTGTAGTAGGATTTAGCCCGTCGCGATAATAGGTGTGATATGTTTCAGAGTATGTGTACCAAGAATAATATCCGGGTGCATATTGGAAACTAATTGTCTTGCCATTATGCAGAATAATGCGACTGAGCTTGAAGGTAAACCCTGTATGATCGGATACAATGTAGGTAGTTGAATTTTCCAGTGCCGAAAAAATGAATTGGTCTCCGTCCATTGTTGTTGCTGTCCATTGCCATGCTGAATAGCTAAAAGTGATAGAGTCTTTTTTGTTCAGCTGAACTACTTGGTGAGTCTCCGGATTGATGTAGAACTTACCTGAAAAGCCGGCAAAATTAAAAATGTAAATATCCGGTTGACCATCGCCGATCAATAGTCTGTAAATAGTCTCGTACGAATCTGCTGGACTGACGACTGGATTGCACCCCCAACTGTTATACCCGATTATAGGCCTTCCAGAATATTCACCCAGAGCTAAACCATAAGATTTTAGCATGGCATAGCCGGTTGGGTCCGCGGTAACCAATTGATCCATCTGGTCTTCTGTTCCATTGACAACCTGGATAATGGAGCCGCCCGGCTCTAAGCTCCACCCCAATCCAACCATACTCGCCTGGTCTTCCACTTTGATGCCTGAGCCGTGATACCGCAGAACGATTGGTATATCAAGACCGGCCTCTTTAATGGTGTAAAGAGGAATCGATACGTCCGCCGTTCCTGTGTAATAGCCAATCGGAATATCGCCAAAACGACCTAAAATAGCTGCATCGGGAGAAGTCGGGAGCATATTCTTGGTATCAAATACCGGGTAAGGGTTCGGCGATGATTGACCTTTCGTATTTGAATAGATCAATAAAAACCAAAGGGTTAGATATCCGAAAAAAAGCTTTTTTATAGGCATATAGCAATGAGTATAAATTCGTCAAAAACAAGCTACAGTGTATATCCCACTCTAAAAATCAACGGCTCTGTCTGCGGCACATTTTGGTAACTTAAAAAGTCCCAGAGCAGCGAGAGCTTAGTCTGTTTCAACAACCGGCTCTTCGTCGATATCGTCTTGCTGATGCCGATCAGGCCGCTCTTCGTCCAGTACTGTATCTGCCTAAGTTGTTGATATTCAGTGAATGGAGCCACATAATTGTATTCGAAGCCACCGGTCGCAGAGAAGCTCCCCTTGAGGGCGATATCCACGAAGGATCTCAGCCCCACGCCTTGGCCGGTGACCGCGATATGATTGAACCCCGTTCCCCAGCCGATCTTCATCGCCGCACCGATACCGACATCATTGCCCTTGCCTAGCTTATAGCCCAGCGAGAGGCCGATGCTGGTCATGGTCGGGAAATAATAGGTGCTCTGCGTCGTCTGAAAATCGATGCCGTACATCAGGCGGCTGAAGAAGGTCTTTGTCTTTTGCTCATTAGGCCGGAAGTTGGGCGCATCGATCTCGCTGCCCCCGCCGCCGCCGAATTGGCTGAGCTTGGCTTTATAACTGGCCAACTGGGATTGGGCGGATTCCAGACCAGAGGGAGCAGCACCGCCTGACGCGGACGAATTATTGTTCGTAGTACCCGAAGCCGCTGCCGTCAGCTGGCTTTTGGCGGTTTCGGAGACCTGGTTACGCGTCTGCAACCCGGCCAAAATCTGCGGGCCAGTGGAAGAACCCGGGAGGCTGAATAATGAAGAAAGCTGTGAATTGGTTTTCATGTAACCCTGAAAGGCGGGAAGACGGCTGAGCATAGCGAAGGCCTTCTGCTCCAGCTGATCGGGGCTGTTGGCCATAGCCTGGTATTGCCGGACCTGCGCCGAGTAGTAATACATATTCTGCTGCATCTGCGCATAGGGCTTGCCCAGCACATTTTGTATACTGGCATGCTGGGTGATATACTGCCCAAGCTGCTGCTTGCGCTGCGCCATGTATCCCCTGATCTGTGCGGCGTCCTGCATCTTCGCCTGCAAAGCCTGCAACTGGCTGATCGACGCCTGTAATTTCGCCTGCACCTCAGGAGGGAGGTTGGCGCCCACCTTGGTAGTCAGGGCCGCAGCGTTTCCGCCGGTAAGCGAAGTCACAGAACTGGCCGGTTGGTTCAGGGCCGACTGATTTTTCTGCAGGAAAGCCAGCGCTGTCTGTAGCGAGTCCATATGAGGCTGGTAAGTCCCTGTCACTTTCTGGTGGTTGCTGCCGGTGTCAGCCTGCAACTTCTGCAATAGCGTGGTGTATTGCTGATTGGAACCGGCGAACAATTTTTTAGCCGCATTCGAATCGATGCTGTACAATTTCTTCTGCAACCGCTGTTCCTGCTGCTGCAACTTCTGCAGGTATTTCTGCGTCTGCTGCGACAACTGCTGATTGAGGCTGGCCGTCTTCGACTGAATATGTCCGAAGAGGCGCATCGGGAAACTGGTCACCTTATTCACAGTGGAATCACCCGATTGCGCAAAGGAAGCCGTCACGGCAAAGCAAAGCAATGCTGCCAGGCAAAAAGCCGGTTTGTTAACCATAGACCTTGGTTTTCAGTAAAAGTGTAGGGCTACCTGGAAATCGACAATGGAATAGATGGAATCAGCAATAGTGGATGGGCAAAACTTTGCCTTCGAAAAACGGGGGCGCACAGCATGCATGCCCGATAATGGTGCCTCATAAACGTTAGTTTAGAATTAGGGAGTAATGGTAATGTAGGGAAGTAGGATTAGCTGAACCGAAGTAAAAACATTCTTACATGAAAACCTAGAGGGCAAATTTTTTAAAACCTCAGAAGGAGGTAAGAAAATACGCTTACCCACGCACTTATTAAAAAGAGTAATAATATTAAACTAACTGATGAACAGCAGGAAACAAGCGGATGACGATATCATAAAGCAAAGGACAGGAACTAGGACTTTTACGACAGAAAAAAATAAAATCGAGTAGAAATACGTGATGTTTATGTGGTTTTCCACATGGTAAGGTTAAGGAACGGGAAGCTGCAGTAATATTTCAGTTGGTGAAAGTAATGTTGATGCAATCAAATATGCATCTATGTTACCGTTATTAAGCACCACTGAGAAAAACATGTTTACGTACCTCGGGGCAATATATCCCCTGCAGGAAGGACTGGTCGAAGAATTGACTGATCTGGCCGGCTACATGGAGGTCCGGCCGAAGAAATTGCTGCTGAAGCCGGGAGAAGTCTGCAAGTATCTCTACTTTGTCCACGAAGGCTTGCTACGCTGTTTTTATGTCCGCAACAATAACAAAACTGGCGAAGACCAGGAAGTTTGTACCCAGTTCATGCGCGAAAACGATACCTGTGTGTCCGTGCGCAGCTATTATACACAGACACCCGGAAAAGAATTCATCCAGGCATTGGAGCCCTGTAAGCTTTCTTACATCCTCTTCGAAGACCTTGAAAAAGTCTACCGGAAATACATGGACTTCAATTTTAACGGCCGGGTATTGACAGCAAAGTACCTGTTGGAGTGGGCGGATCAATTGGAGAATATCCGCATGTTAAAAGGCCCCGAGCGGTTTGCGCAATTACTGGAGCGCGACCCTGAGCTGCTGGCCCGCGTACCTCAGAAGTACCTGGCTTCTTATCTGGGCGTAACGCCGACATCGCTTAGTCGAATGCTAAGCAGGAAAAGGAAAAAGAAATAAAGTTGTCATTTGACAATCGGAAAGGGGAAAAAGTTGTCAATTGTCAATTGTTTCGGTTATAGGTCTGCGCTATCTTTACTGTGTTCATAGGATAAGGTTTACCATAGCGAATCGGAAGTCGCGGCCAGCAACAGGTGCGGTGGTCCAGGTGGATGGGAATGAGACTTGGACACTGTTCCGGCTTTGTCGGAAGGGCCGCGGCTCCGGACGCTGTGGCTACAGCATTTCAACAATACATCTATATATGTATGCAAAATTCACAGCACCGGTACGAGTACTGGTTGCGGACAGCCATCGGGTATCGCGAAGCGGACTCCGGGTCATGTTGCAGGAAATGAGTTCCTACCAACGATTCGAAGTAGAGCAGGCAGAGACCACGGAGGAGGCCATCACCAAGGTGCTGGCCGGAGACTTTCAGGTCGTAGTCATGGATTATCATCTGCCCGGCCGGGGCGGCCCAAAAGCAACGGAACTTATAGTGGCGCGTCGGCCGGAGATCAGTATTTTGGGCTGGTCGTACCATGCCGATAGAACCCATGCAGAGCAGATGATCCAGGCAGGGGCGAAAGGCTACCTGTTAAAAAGTATAGAACAAGACACTTTATTGTCGGCTATCCGGACAGTGATGGGCGGGAAGCGCTTTTACTGCAACGAAATTGCGCAGCGAATGCTGGAACCGGTTACCGTAGACCCGGTAGCAGAGAAATTGAACAAGCTATCCCGACGGGAAATTGAAATATTCAGACTGGTGCTGGAGGGACTTCAGAGTCGGGAGATGGCGGAACAACTGCGGATCTCCATCCGGACGGTGGACAAACATAAGGAGCACCTGGTCAGCAAACTGGGTGTAAGAAATGCGCATGGGTTAGTGCTGGCAGGCCTTCAGTTGGGATTAGTGAGGATTCCGCCCCTGGGGTAAAGCGGACCTGCCCCGTCGCTATGGTTTCATAAAAGATTTTGTGGTCACAGCGCCTTCCGCCGTAGCCATCCTCAGAAAA
>Ga0302325_10009220_pt1 | contig 21576 bp, 22 predicted proteins | sample Palsa_T0_2_FD_201948 | JGI IMG/M metagenome (GOLD analysis project Ga0302325, IMG submission 201948) | Peat permafrost microbial communities from Stordalen Mire near Abisko, Sweden - Palsa_T0_2 | ecosystem: Environmental > Terrestrial > Soil > Palsa > Peat permafrost | place: Sweden: Abisko...
AAAGCGAAATGCAGTCTCGGCGGAAACGAATCCGGGTTAGTGTACGGTGGCGATATCGATCTCGAAGCGTTAGAGGGAGGGTCACAGATCGGACTCGAACTCAGCGACGAATAGGCCGAGGTAAAGCGGCCTCGATGCGTGGGCCGTTCGCTACGGCCCACGAACGTAAGTGTCAGCGGGCGCAGTTAGGCCCGCTGACACTCATACAGAGCAAGCCGGATCTCACCGCCCGTTTCAGATCCCGTGCGCCAGCAGTGGTTGTAGACCCACACGAGCCGCGGATCCCGGCTGGCGAGCGGGATCAGGAACGCCCGCAGCCGGTCGGAGGAGACATAGCGTGCCAGCTGCGGGACGGTGGGCGAGGGGATACCACCTTCGTAACCGCCGATCGGCAGGATCTCGCGTCCCGAGGCGAGGATGAATGGACCGGCCAGGCGAGATGTGTCGGTCGCGAACACGATCGGTGTTGGGTAGCGCGAGGCGATCTCATCGACAAACCGCGCGCTCGCCCGACTCACCCGCTTCGCGCGCACGGTCGGCGGGGTCGCCGACGCCGGCTCGAAGGGAGCCGCGAACGGTCCGAGACCGCGCGTGACCATCAGCGCCGAGGCGACGGCGGGCAGCAGCAGGGCGCACCCGACCGCCGCCACGGTCGCGCGGCCGACCGTCGCCTGTGATCCGATGCCCGAGCCTGCCGCGAGAACCGCAAGCGTGCTCGCCAGGCCGGCACACACGGCCACGGGGATAAGCCACCCCGGCACGCCGGTGCCTCCCTCGAGCAGGTACACGCCATAGGCGACAGACACGACCAGCGTGCCCGCGACCGCGCGTCGCGCCAGCGGTTGCCCCCGCCGCGCCCACGCCACGGCCGCCCCCGTGCCGCACAGGCCGGCGAGTGCCGGCACGAGAGCCGCGACGTAGTAGGAGTGCAGGTAGACGCCATCGCTGAAAATCGCCCACAGCACCAGCAGCCAAACCCCCCACAGCAGCACGGACGCGCGGCGCAGATCGCGACGCCCGGCTCCACGAGCTGCCATCAGGGTCGCGAGTGCCGAGATCAGGGTGGCCGGCAGCAGCCAGCCGACGTCGCGTCCGTACACCCCACCGAGGAGACGATGCCAGCTCGGCGGGACGCGTTCGGCCACGCTTTTGCCCCCGGCTTCGCTGCTTTCGGAGACGCGCGTCAGGAATTCCGCCCGCTTGCCGGTCCCCGCGAGGCCCTTCTCGTGGCCGAGACGCGCAAACCCGTTGTATTCGAAGACCTGGCTGAACACCGAGTTGTCCTGCGTGCCGTCGACATACGGGCGCTCGCCGGCGGGAACCAACGCCACGGCCGTCATCCAGCTCACGGACACGGCCGCCGTCACCAGTCCCGCGATCGCCACGTGCCCGACGCGGACGCGCAGCCGTGGGGGGGCGGACACGAGGTATGCGACGGCCAGCGCCGGCAGGATCAGCCACGCCTGCAGCATCTTGGCCTGAAACGCCAGGCCAACCCACGCGCCGGCGAGCACGAGCGAGCGCAGCCGTCCGCCGATCAGCGCCGACACTGTCGCGTCGGCCGCCAACACGGTGAGCAGGATCAGCAGCGAGTCCGACACGTTGCCCCTGTTCAGCGCGACCGTCACCGGGCTGACCGCGAGGATGGCGGCGGCCGCGATGCCCGCCACCGGGCCGGCGAGCCGTCTCATCACCCGGAACAGGACGAGCACCGTGAGCACGCCCTCTATGACCTGCGGCAGGACGATTGCCCACACGTGGAACCCGAAGAGCCGCAGCGACAGCGCCTGCAGCCACAGAGCGCCCGGCAGCTTGTCGACCGTTACCGTGCCAGCCGGATCAAACGCCCCGAACAGGAAGTCGTGCCAGCTCGTCGACATGCTGCGCGCGGCGGCGCCATAGAACGGCTCCAGCGCCGCGGCGTTCATGCCCCACGCGTAGGCCAACGCGGCGACGGCCGCGATCGCCAGCAGTGCCGGACGCGCCCACGCCGGTTGGTCCGCTGGCGAGCGCCAAACGCGAGCCCACACAGGCGCGAGGTGGTGAGGCGACGCTAATCGATCGGCCGGCTGATCCATCGGCGAATCGTATATGCCGCGAGCGGCCCCACTCTGCGATCGTGAGCCGCGATGATCGAGCGATCGCAGCCTGCCGGACACACCCACTCCGGGGGCGCAGGCGGCCAGGCGCGCCCGCGACGTGTCGGACACAAGGGCGCCGCCGACATCGAGCGCGGCAACACGCTCGCGAGCTTCGATGCCGCGCTGGAGCACGGCGTCGACATGATCGAGCTCGACGTGCTCAGCGAGCACGCCGACGGTAGCGGAGGGCTGTTCGTCGCCCACGACCACACGGACATGCGCTCGCGTCCGCCCGTCGCGCTCGAGCGGGCGCTGGAGCACCTCGCCGGCTCGCGCTTCGCGGGCATCGAGCTCGACGTCGACGTCAAGCTGCCCGGCTATGAGCTGCGCGTGCTGGACGCGCTGCGGGAGTCAGGGCTCGTCGAGCGCACGCTCGTCAGCGGCATGTTTCCGTCCGGCCTGACGCGGATCCGCGCCGCCGAGCCGGCGCTGCGCCTGGGCTGGTCGGTGCCGCGCGTGCGCCGCGACTACACCACCGACATGCTCACCGCGATACCCGCCTTCGCGATGCTCAGCGGCTACCGCGCTGCTCTGCCGCGCCGCGCGCGAAGCGCCCTGCGCGAAGGCCGCTTCGACGCGATCATGGCGCACTGGCGCGTCGTCACGCGCGCGCTCGTGCGGGCGGTGGCCGAAGGCGGCGGCGAGCTGTACGTGTGGACGGTCGACGACGCGCGCATGATCGAGCGGCTCAGCGCGATGGGCGTCGACGGCATCATCACCAACGACCCGCGGCTGTTCGGGGCGCGAGGATGAGTCCTCAGGCGATGATGCACGTCGCCGCGCTGAAGCCCTGCGGGTCGGCGCCCGCGAGGCTCCTGTGGCCGGTGGACGTCGGCTCTGTCGCCGACTGCACGATCGTCCTGTCGTGACGCCACTGGAAGTCCACCACGCCGCGCAGCGTCACCGCCGGCTTGCCCGCCACCGGCTTCAGTTCGAAGCTCGTGCCGCCCTGGCGCGGAGAGGCGCCGCTGCCCACGCCCACCCAGCCGGAGCTGGCGCCACCGGACAGATCGACCCACTGCTTGTCCGTGTTCATGTACTGCAGGCGGAAGCTCATGTACATCTTGTCGTGCGCCCTGCCGTCGCCGGGCATCGAGCCGCGGATGCCGACCGTGTTGCGCTGGTCGGCGGGACCGCACACGTCGATCGTCGCCCACAGTTCGCGCGAGTCGAGCAGCGCGTGCTCGCGCGCCAGCGCCGGCGCTGTGCACATGAGGACGGCGGCGGCGCAGGTCCAAACCGCCGCCGGTGCGGCGAGGCCGACGGACAGCCGCTTGGGGGACACCATGGAGTTGACGATAGCGCCGGGCGGGGTCCCGCCGCCCCGGTTGTGGTATTCCCTGGACGATGGGGGTTAGTAGCTCAGCGGACGTGGTCGAGCTGCTGGAACGGGTGCCCGCGTTCTCGACGCTCGAAGTCGAGGACCTGCGGCGGATCGCGCAGCTGGCCGTGCCGCGCAGCTTCCAGACGGGCGAGGCGGTGTTCCGCGAGGGCGACTCGAGCGACACCTGCTACGTCGTGCGCGAGGGACGCGCCCGCGCGGTGCGCACCCACGGCGACGGGCGCACGATCACGCTCGCGCGCTTCGGACCCGGAGACATCTTCGGCGAGCTCGCGATGTTCGAGGACGAGCGGCGTTCGGCAACCGTCGAGGCGATCGAGCCGACCAGCGTCGTCGGCGTGCTCGGGCCGGACATGCGGCGGCTGATGGGTGAGCACCCGGAAATCGCCACGCGCCTTGTGATCGCACTCGGCCGGCGCCTGCGCGAGATGAACGAGCGCCTCTCGCGCCAGTCCTTTCAGACCGTGCAGAGCCGCGTCGCGGTCGTCCTGTCAGAGCTCGTCGAGCAGGAGATCGCCGCCGGCAAGAGCGACGCTGACGTGCTCGTCACCGCAACGCAGGCCGACCTCGCGCAGCTGGCGGGCTCCTCGCGCGAGTCCGCCAGCCGCTTCCTCGCCGTGCTCGAGCGCGCCGGGGTCATCTCCCAGGGGCGCGGGCGCCTGGTCGTCCACAACCCGCGAGCGCTCGAGCAGTATGTCTTCTGAGTCCCCCAAATCGTCAAAGCGCAGGCCGCCGCGCTCCTCGCGGCGAGCGCCCGGGCGGGCGCGCAAGGCACAGGCGCGGGAGGTCTCCGCCGGCGGCGTGCTCGTGCGTGGCGAGGAGGTCGCGACGATCGTCCCCACCCGCCGCGCCGCAGACGGCTCGCGCGTGCTCGCGCTACCCAAGGGCCACGTCGACCCCGGGGAGACCAAGATCGAGGCGGCCACGCGCGAGCTGCGCGAGGAGACCGGGATGGTGGGTGAGCTGGTGTGCGAGCTCGGCGAGTCGCGTTACTGGTACCGGCGCGACGGCCGCACGATCGGCAAGTCGGTCGCGTTCTTCCTGTTCTCGTTCGTCGAAGGCGACACCGCCGACCACGACGACGAGGTCGAGGAGGTCCGCTGGATCGACCTGGAGGAGGCGCGCACCGCCCTCAGCCACGCCGCCGAGCGCGAGATCATCGAGCTCGCGCTGGCTCATCTGGACAAAGCCCGATAGCCTGCTGGCCGCGATGCAGGTCCTCAACTTCTATTCCACGGTCTTCGCCGACGAGCTCAAGCGCGGGCGCAAGACGGCGACTATCCGCCTCGGCGACAAGTCGGGCAAGTACCGCAAGAACCAGGCGGTACTCGTCACGATCGGCTACCAGTACTCGCCGCGCGAACGCATCTTCGAAGCGGTCATCGACCACGTCGAGGTGATGAAGCTCGCCGACCTGTCTCCGCGCGACATCAAGCACGACAACCCCGAGTTCCGCCGTCATGAGGAACTCATCAACTTCCTCGAACAGATCTACGGCCGCACGGTCTCGACCGACGACACCGTCACCGTCGTGCGCTTCTCGCAGATCCTCGAGAACCCCACGGGCATGACCGAGGCCATCAAGGGGTTCGGCGGAGCGCAGAATTGAGAGGCGGACGATGGCACTTCGCGGAGCGGCGTCCTCGGTCGCTCGCGTGCAGAGCACGCCACGCTCCCTGCGTCCTTGCTCCGCTCGACCCTCGACCGCCTCTCATGATCGGGTATTCCGTACTGAACCGTACGCTTCCGTACGACGTTGCTATGATGTCCTCATGACGACGATCAAAGCCGAGGAGGTCAGGATTCCTCGCCGCGCGCGAGAGGCAGTGGCCAATCACGAGGAGGTGGTCGTCGTAAATCGCGAGCGTCAGGCCTTTGTCATCGTGCATCCCGACGATCGCGGGCAGTCAACCGTATCGCGGCGCGGGCGACCATTGCGGGATGCGCTCGCGCTGCTCGCTCATGCCGCGCCGCCCGATCCGGCATTCGCCGAGGACATGGAGGCGGTGCTCGAAGCCGTCGGGACGGCGCCAGCGGATCCATGGGCACGATCCTAGACACGACGGTCTTCATCGAGCTCGAGCGAGCGATGCGCGGTCTACCACCAGAGCGTGCAATGGGCGAAGTCGGTGCGCGCCTGAGGGATCAGCTGGGCGAGAATGACGAGGTCGGGATCGCCGCAATTACGGCGTCCGAGCTGTTGCATGGGGTGCACAGGGCCACGGAGGAGCATCGCGGACGGCGTGAGGCGTTTGTGGAGGCCGTGCTTTCGGCATTCCCCACTCTTCCCTTCGACCTGCTGGTCGCCCGGGTCCACGCGCGGCTGTGGGCTGGGCTGGCATCGTCGGGGGCTGACGTCGGAGCCCACGACCGGCTCGTCGCCGCCACCGCTATGTACGCGGGATGGCGGGTCGGCACCGGCAATGAGCGTCATTTCAATCGCATCCCCGGATTGGACCTCAAGCTCGTCCAGCTGAGCTGATCGCCCGGCAGTCTGGACGGATGATTGCCAATCGTCCCTTGATTTCCGCCGAATCTTCTATATATTGAGAGCACGGTTGGCACTCTCCCGATGAGAGTGCCAATGGCGGCACGCACGTTTCAGAGGGGCGCGCCGCCGCTCGCATTCTCTAGTAGACGGAGGTTTCAACTATGAAGCTCAAGCCCCTGGGCGATCGGCTGATCGTGCGGGCAATCGAGGAGGAAGAGAAGACTGCCAGTGGCATCGTCCTCCCCGACACCGCCAAGGAGAAGCCGCAGAAGGGCAAGGTCCTCGCCGTTGGCGATGGCAAGATCGACGACGCCGGCAAGCGCATTCCGCTGGACGTTGCGAAGGATGACGAGGTCCTCTACAGCAAGTACGGCGGGACCGAGATTAAAGACCCCGACACCGGCGAGGATCTGCTCGTGCTGCGCGAGTCCGACGTCCTCGCCAAGGTCGCATAAGGAGATCTGAAAAGTTATGGCTCACAAGGAAATCAAGTACGACGCGGAGGCACGCAAGGCGCTCGAGGTGGGCGTCGACGCGGTCGCTAACGCGGTCAAGGTCACGCTCGGCCCCAAGGGCCGCTACGTGGTCCTCGACAAGAAGTTCGGCGCGCCGACGATCACCAACGACGGCGTCACGATCGCCAGGGAGATCGAGGTCGAGGACGTCTTCGAGAACCAGGGCGCACAGCTGGTGCGCGAGGTGGCGACCGCGACCAACGACGTCGCCGGCGACGGCACCACCACGGCGACTGTGCTCGCGCAGGCGATCGTCCGCCAGGGCCTGAAGAACGTGGCGGCGGGCGCGAACCCGCTGGCGCTCAAGCGCGGCATCGAGAAGGCGGTCGATGAGGTCGTCAAGAACATCGCCTCGCAGTCCAAGGAGGTCTCCGGCAAGGACCAGATCGCGCGCGTTGCGACGATCTCGGCAGGCGATGAGGAGATCGGCGACGTGATCGCGGACGCGATCGAGAAGGTCGGCAAGGACGGCGTGGTCAACGTCGAGGAGGGCCAGACGTTCGGCATGGACCTGGAGTTCACCGAGGGCATGCAGTTCGACAAGGGCTACATCTCGCCGTACATGGTCACCGACCAGGATCGCATGGAGGCGACGCTGGAGGACCCCTACATCCTGATCGCCAACCAGAAGATCGGCTCGGTCAGGGATGTGCTGCCGGTGCTGGAGGCAGTGATCCAGTCGGGCAAGCCGATTCTGATCATCGCCGAGGACGTCGAGGGCGAGTCGCTGGCGACGCTGGTCGTCAACAAGCTGCGCGGGACGTTTACCGGCGTGGCCGTCAAGGCTCCCGGCTTCGGCGACCGTCGCAAGCGTATGCTGGAGGACATCGCGATCCTGACGAACGCCGAGGTGATCACCGAGGAGATGGGTCTGAAGCTGGAGAACACCCAGCTCTCCCAGCTTGGGCGCGCACGGCGTGTGGTGGTGGCTAAGGACACGACCACGATCGTCGACGGCGCAGGTGAGGCGTCAGCGATCAAGGGCCGGATCAACCAGATCAAAGCCGAAATCGAGAACACCGACTCGGACTTCGACCGCGAGAAGCTGCAGGAGCGCCTGGCAAAGCTCTCCGGCGGCGTCGCCGTGGTGAAGGTCGGCGCGGCCACCGAGACGGAGATGAAGGAGAAGAAGCACCGCGTCGAGGACGCGCTGCAGGCCACCCGCGCCGCCCTCGAGGAGGGCATCGTGCCGGGCGGTGGCGTGGCGTTGCTGCAGGCCTCCTCAGCCGTCAGCATCAGCACCAACGGTGCATCCGTCGACGGCTCAGACGACGAGCGCACGGGTGCGCGGATCGTCCTGCGGGCGTTGGAGGAGCCACTTCGCCAGCTCGCCGAGAACGCGGGCCTGGAGGGCTCGGTCGTCGTCAACGACGTGCGCAAGGCCAAGAAAGGCCAGGGCCTGAACGCCGCGACCAACGAGATCGTCGATCTCGTTGCCGAGGGCATCATCGACCCGGCGATGGTCACGCGCTCGGCGCTGCAGAACGCCGCGTCGATCGCCAAGAACATCCTCACCACCGAGGCGATCGTCGCCGAGGTGCCCGAGAAGGAAGCCGTCGGCGCCGGCGGCGGCATGCCGGACATGAGTGGGATGATGTAGGCATCCCACTCTGCGCACCAGGGAAGCAGTACCCGAGAGCCCGGCACACGCTGGGCTCTCGGCGTTTAAACAGCTTGTGTTATCGGCTAGCCGCTGTTCACAGTCGCCCATATATCAGATCTTGCCGTAGAGTAGGAAACAAAGGTTGCCAGCGATGGATCGCGCGGATAGCGTTGCGATTGATGTGGGCATTCTGGCGAGTGTCTGGTGTCGCGCAAAATCGTGTGGGGCGATCATCATGTCTCAATCTCTACACGCTTCGCGTGTCACCTGTGCGTCAGGATCCCGCACGCACATACAAAGTTGTCTGACACATGGAAGGTAGGGTTTCATGACCGAAAAGCATGTTCGGCGATTCGCGCGTGTTCGCAAGTACGCAATCGTCATCGCAGCGCTGGCAGTGCCGGTCGCAGTACTGGCATCGGCCTCATCGGCGCTGGCGGCGGAACATCACCCGAAAGGGCCTTTCGCCGTCTTCAAAGACTGTCCCCTGAGTAACTCCGCGACAAACGCCTGCGTCTACGCGCAGACCGAAAGCGGCGAGTTCATCGTCGGCAAAGAAACAGTGCCGATCAAACACACGATCACGCTCCAGGGCGGAATCCACGAGACCGAATCCGGCGCGCTCGAATTCATCGGAGCCGAAAACGGCGAAACGCTGTCGAAAACGCCTCAGCCAGTGCCAGGAGGCCTGGCCGGGCTCGTGAAGTGCTATGAAATCAGCAACTTCCTCGAGCGGTTGGCGTGCGAAGTGATCTTCGAAAACGGTACTACAGGCGTCAACGCCACGACCGAACTGGCCGCACCGGCTAGCTCGATCGGCATCAACATCGAAAACCTGGTCAGTGAATCGGGCACGGCGCTCTCACTTCCGGTGAAGGTGCACCTAGAAAACCCGCTTCTCGGTAGCAGCTGCTACGTCGGGTCGAACGCAAAACCCGTCGAACTCCCGCTGACGACCGGCACGACCAGCCCGCCGGCACCGAACAAACCGATCAAAGGCAGCGCGGGCACGATCGAAGACGAAGAAGGTGTCGTCATCCTGAAAAACAACGAACTGGTCAACAACTCGTTCGCAGCGCCTGGAGCCGAAGGCTGCGGCGGGATATTCTCGTTCATCATCGACCCGCTCGTGGATGCGAAACTTGGCGTTCCCGCAGCGGCTGGCCACAACACAGCGAAGCTCAAGGGCACGCTGAAGACGGCAAGCGCGGAAGCGGTCAAAGAAAGCGAATAAGCGACATGCAAAGCTCAGCCCGGTCGCGCAGCACGGGCGGCTGAAGGCCACGACGTAAACGGCTGAGGCTGAGTGCAGGTGAAGATCGGGGCCCGCAGAGATGCGGGCCCCGATCAGTCTTAGCCCCTGATCTCCAGCGGTCCTTCCGTCGTGTCCACGATGGTGCCCGTCTGTCCCGCTCGCGACCACTCGGTGCTCTCTTCCCCTTCTCCTTCTCCCCTTTCTTCTTCCGCTCGAGTTTCGGTGCTGTAGAGGTACGCTTCGAGCAGATCGTCATGGAAGGTCCCGACGAACTTGTCGGGGATGTTTTCGACCTGGCTGGCGTTGGTGGCGTAGCTCTGCGTGAACGCGGTGCTCATCGCGTTGATCGGCGTGATCGGCGAGATGACGGCGTCGTGCCCGCCGGTTGCTTCCGGCGCGTGGGCGGCTCCTTCCCGCGTGTTCCCCACGCCTACGACGACGCTGAGGCCAATCCCAGGGCACGCGAATTCCACGAATTCACGGCCTGCAGCCGGTTCGAGGAGCAGTCCGACGTGCGGTGGGCCCGGTTCTATGTAGCCGAGCCGGCCCTTCAGCGTATTGACTTCGATTTCGCCTTCGCCCTTGCCCGCGCTGTTGCAGGGGAAGGTGTCAATCAGCATGCATTCCTTGAATAGCGCGGAGACTCGAGCCACTTCGTGTGCTCCCACGACTTCGCCGCTGCTGCGCTCGCTTTGGCATTCCACGGCGATTGGTCCCCCGAAGATCACCGGTTCCGGCTGTTCGCAGTGCGTGGGCCCTTTGGGCAGCCTGTAGCTGTTGCCGTCGACGCCGATGCATGAGATGTATTCGCCGGAGAGGATGCTGGGCGTGGTGCTTTCGCCGGTGAAGCGGGGACCGGGCACTTTTTCGAACCTGCCCCGATGAGGCCTCGATGATTTGATGGTGCAGGTATCGTTGAGGTATTCTCCACCGCTCTCGGCTTCGCAGCCCATGGGCGGTCCCTGTCTCCATTCAAATCGGCCGCCTCTGAGCCTTGAGGATTTGGTCTGACAGTTTGCTTCGGTGTATTCACCATTGCTTTGGGACACGCAGCGGCCCCATTCCGGCCTCCCTGTCTGTGTCGCGGATGCCACCGGCGCACCGAGCGCCGGGACGGCGGCAAGGCAGAGCCCGACCAACATAGTACGTTTCATGTGTATCGCTCCCCTTTTCTTGTGCAGGAAGCGAATCATCCGAGCTGACGTAAGCGTCGTCAAACGCTGTTTCTAACCGCTACTGCACTTCTGCGACCGAGCGCGGCCCGTGGCCGACGTACTTCGCCGTCGGACGGATCAGCTTGGCCTCGCGCTTCTGCTCGAGGATGTGCGCCGACCAGCCGGCGACGCGCGCGCAGGTGAACATCGGCGTGAAGAGATCCGGCGGCACTTCGGCAAGGTCGAGGATCACGGCTGACCAGAACTCGACGTTGGTTGCCAGTACACGGTCGGGTCTGCGCGCGTGCAGCTCGGCGAGGGCGGCCTTCTCGAGTGCCTCGGCGGCCTGGAAGCGGGGGGAGCCCAGTTCGGCGCAGGTCCGGCGCAGCACGCGGGCGCGAGGGTCTTCGGCACGGTAGATGCGGTGGCCGAAGCCCATCAGGCGATCGCCGCGATCGAGAGCGTCCGAGACCCAGCGCTCGGCATCGCCTGTCTGTTCGACTTCGTCGAGCATCTTCAGCACCCGCGAGGGGGCGCCGCCGTGCAACGGGCCGGACAGGGCGCCGACCGCGGCCGACAGCGCCGCCGCGACGTCCGCACCGGTCGAGGCGACGACGCGCGCGGTGAACGTCGAGGCGTTCATGCCGTGCTCGGCCGCCGAGATCAAGTAGGCGTCGATCGCCTTGACGTGATCCGGGTTGGCCTCCCCGCGCCAGCGGATCAGGAAGCGCTCGGGGATCGTGCGCCCCTGGTCGATCTCCTCCTGCGGAACCGGCGGCTGGCCGGCGCCGCGAGCGGACTGCGCGACAAATGACAGCGCCATCACCGAGGCGCGCGCGAGGTTGTCGCGGGCCTCCTCATCGGTGATGTCGATCAGCTGCCCGAAGCCCCACTCCGGCGCGAGCATCGCGAGCGCCGACTGCACGTCGACGCGGTGATCGCCCGAGCGCACGGTCAGGGCGTGCGGTTCCGCCGGCGGCAGCCCGGGTTTCAAGCGATCGTCCACCAGCAGGCCCCACACTTGCTCGTAGGGGACGGCGCCGACCAGGCTCTCGATGTCGACGCCGCGGTAGCGCAGCGCGCCACCCTCTTTGTCGGGCTCGGCGATCTCGGTCGCAAAGGCTACGACGCCTTCGAGGCCCGACTGGACCTCAGGTGCTGCCTGAACCGCGCTCATGGCACTCGCTTTCTGCGCTTGAAGGTTTGAAGGGCCCCGTCCGCCCCGGCTGCCGTGTGGACAGGCGCATATCGTCGCAGGAATCACCACGCGAGCACGCTGCAACAGCGCCCCGGCGCGCTCAAGCGCCGCCGAGCACGGCGGCGAGTCGCTGCGGCTTGACCCCGAGCGCTTCCGCGTCGGCGGCACCCCGCGTCGAGGTCATCGCCGTCTCCATCAGCTCGGCCTCGTCCCACGTGGCCAAGGCGCCCGGGCCTGCGAGCCGCTCGAGCGCGCGCAAGACGCGTGAGACGATCGGCGTGGGCACGTGTAGCAGTGGGCGCCTGCGGTTCATCGAGCGCAGCAGCGTGCGCACGATGTCGCTGTGGCTGAGCGTCTCTGGGCCGGCCAGCTCATAGCGCTCGCGTTGGTCGACGTTCGCCTCCGTCGCGCTGCGGCGCAGAGCGGCGATCACGCAGGCCGCCACATCGTCGGCCCAGATCGGCTGGAAGGCGGCGCGCCCGCGCCCGGAGACCGGCATCGCAGGTAGCAGCGCAAGGCGCTCGAGCAGCGTCAGCCACGGGTCGCCCGGGGCGTACACGATCGACGGAGCGAACACGATCGAGCGAACGCTCGCCTCGCGCACCGTCTGCTCGGCCAGCGCCTTGGCGCGCAGCAGGCGCGCGCGGTGGTGCGTGGAGGCGCCGAGCGCCGAGAAGAACACGAAACGCTCCACCCCCTGGCGCTCGGCCGCCTCGACCATCCGCCAGGTCGCGATGCCGTTCAGCTCCTCGATCGAACCACGCGGCTGGTCGCGGATCGACGCCGCCAGATGCACGACCGTCTGCACGCCCCGCAGCGCATTGCGGAAGGAGGGCGGATCGGTCAGGTCGCCGAGCGCGATCTGCACGCGCACGCGCTGCGCGCCCAGGCGCCGCGGGTCGCGCACGAGGCAGCGGACCTCGCTGCCTTGCGCCAGCAGTCGCGGTAGGAGCGCGGAGCCCACCAGGCCGGTCGCGCCGGTAAGCAGGAGCATGCGTCAAACCTACTCGAGAGCGCGTCTTGCGGCAGCCATATCGACAGAAACACACCCTTGCGAATAGTTGTGATGTACGGCATCGGCGACTACCTTTGCCCGGTGGCCACACACGTCCGCGTTCGCGAGTCTCGCAAGCGCACATCGCGGTCGGCACGTATCCGCTGGCCCGCGCCCGCGTGGGGCGCGATCGGGGTAACCGCCCTGTTCGTGGGCATCACGTGCTGGTGGCTCACGCAGGATCGCAGCATCCCGATCTTCGATGCGGGGCTCCATCTCAGCCTCGCGATCGGCGTTCACCACGAACTCAGCTCAGGGCACCTGCTCGGGGCTCTCACGCTGACGCTCCCGTATCCGCCGTTCGCCTATCTCGTCGGCTCGCTCGGGATCCTGGCGGGAGGCGTCGGGGTCGCGCCGCCGATCCTCGCCGAGAACCTCGTGTTCGTGCCGCTGCTCGCGCTCGGCTGCTATCAGCTCGGGCGGCTGGCCTTTGGCCCGCTCGCCGGCCTGCTCGCGGTCGTCTTCGCGCTCGGATCGCCGCTGATCACCGCACAGTTCCACGTGTTCATGATCGACGCCCCGGAGACAGCCATGGTCGCGGTGTCCGTGTGGTTGATCGTCCTCACCGACGGGTTCTCGCGGCTCAAAGCCTGCGCCCTCGCCGGTGTTGCCGTTGGTCTCGGCATGTTGACGAAGGAGCCGTTCGCGTTCTTCGTCGTCGGCATCGTGTGCGTGACGGCCCTGCGCGGCGGCCGAGGCGCCTTGCGGGGGTTCGCGCTGTTCGCCGCAGTCGCGCTCGCGATCGCGCTGCCGTGGTATGTCCACGAGTACACGCAGATGCGACTGCTCGCGACCGAGGCGACCGACTCCTACACCGCCTTCATACGCCCGGGTAAGACCGTGCCGAACGGCATCGCGCCGCCGCGTCTGTCGCTCGCGAACCTGGAGTGGTATCTGCGGAACTTCCTCGACGCGCAAATCTACCTGCCGCTGTTCGTGTTCGCGGCGGTCGGCTGGGTGTGGACGATGGTCGGGTTCGCACGCAGGCGCCCCGTCAGTCCACTGGCCCTCGAGCTCGCCGTCGGCGCGTTCACGGCGTGGGCCATCTTGACCGAGACATTCGTCCACGACCCCCGCTACAGCATGCCGCTGCTCGTGTATCTTGCGGTGTTCGGGTCGGGCTGGATCGTGCGACTCGCGCGCGCGCCACGGATCGCCGCGGCTGCCGCGCTCGCGCTGGTGGCGCTCGCCAACACGCTCGGAGCCAGCTTCGGCGTGGGCGGTGGGGTGGCGATCACGATCCCACATGGGTTCGCGACGGCGCTGGGGGGTCCCGGCTCCATCACAATCTACGAGAACGCGGGATACCTCGTGTCCGCGCCGCAGCGCGACGGCGACCTAATAGCGGTGCTGCAGGCCCTGCGCCACGACGGTGTGCGGAACGTCACGTGGTTCCCCCTGCAGGCGCTCGAACCCGACTTCTCCACCGGTGGCCTGATGGTGCTGGCCCAGATCGCGGGGCTGGGACGACCGGACACCGTCACCTACGAAGAAATGACCCGCAAGGACGCCACCCTTGACCACACGGAGGTGGGCAGCGGCCCGCCTCCGTGTGTGCGGCTCGATGACGGGACCGGCGTTTGGGTGCGGATCGGCAACCCGTTCGCGCCGGGGGCCAAGGACTACTGTCCCCTGCCAAGGCCCCATTTCTACGGCTGAGCGACGGCTGCGGGGTCGGGAGCACGGCGAGGCGTCGCTAATATTCGACGCTCCATCCGCAACGCCCAACTCGACTGACGAAGGGAACGAATGGCCTACGTAATCGCCGAGCCGTGCATCGGCACCAAGGACAACTCCTGTGTCGAGGTGTGCCCCGTGGACTGCATCCACCCGACGCCCGACGAGCCCGGATACGACGCGGCCGAGATGCTCTACATCGACCCCGAGGAGTGCATCGACTGTGACGCGTGCGTCGAGGCGTGCCCGGTGGACGCGTGCTTCGCGGAGGACCAGTTGCCGGAGGAGTGGCAGAAGTACACGCAGATCAACGCCGACTACTTCGCCAACGCCAAGTAGGCCGGCGCCTATCCGTAGTAGTAGCGCGTGGCCTCGAGCAGCTGGCTGAAGACGTCGTGGGCCAGGAACAGGACCACGATCAGCGCGCCCACCGTCGGCCCCCAGCGCCGGCCGGCGCCGCGCGCCGCCAGCGAGAGGATCGCGCCGAGCAGGGCGAGCAGCGGCAGCAGGTAGCGCGTCTGTGCGAACTCGGCGTCGACCTGCGGGAACGTGTAGTAGGAGGCGCCGCCCACCAACACCATCAGGCCGACGCCGATCGACGCGTAAACGGCGAGCTCGACGACGCGGCTGCGTAGCGCGGCGCGGCAGACGTACAGCGCGCGAGCGCACAGCAGCGCGATCGCGCCCGCGGGGATCAGCGCGACGTTGTAGACCCAGGCGGGGAAGGTCGTGTCCAGCCAGCCGTACAGCCCGACATACCCATTGAACCACAGCGCTCGCGCCGTGAACACGCCCGGAAAGTCGTTGATGGTGGCGGGCAGGCGCGGCAGATACAGCTGCCAGATGTAGTCGATCTCGGCGAGCAGCGACCCGTGCGGGACCAGGCTCGCACCCGAGAGCGACCCGAGCAGTGGATGGTTGGAGAGAGCGTTGACGGCGGCGTAAACGGCCACGGGAGCGAAGCCGATGCCGAGCGCGAGCGCGAGCATGCGGTAGGCCGAGCGTCTCGCCACCCGCGCCGCGCGAATGCTCAGTGCGAGCAGGCCGAGGACCACGCCGGGTACAAGGCCTATGAAGTTCAGCTTTGTCAGCAGGCCGATCGCGATCAGCGACCCGAGCGCAGCCGCGCCGCCGGTGTTCAGGCCACGGCGAAACGCGCGCGCGAGGCAGTAGAAGAGGGCGCTGCACACCGCGAACAGCAGCGAGTCGGGGTTGACCGCGCCCGACATCAGCCCGAGCAGGGGCGCGAGCGCGACTGCCAGCCCGCCGACCGTCCACGCCCACCGCTCGCCCGGGAGCGCCTCGCGCACGAACAGGAATGCGAACAGCGCGGTCAGCCCCGCCAGCAGCGCCGAGGTCAGCCTCATCAGCTGCAGGCGAGCGAGCACCGTGCCTGCGCGCGCGATGCTGTACGGGATCGCCTCCAGCGCGTAGTACAGCGGCGGCTGCGAGGTCGCGACGCCGGCCGCGCGGCTCCCCTTTTCGCCGACACCATGGGCTGCGTGCAGGACGCGTTCGAGCAGGCCCTGTTCGAAGCGCGTGGCGATCGTCTGGTTCTGCGGCTGCTGGCGGACTTTGTAGTAGTGCAGCGCGTCGAGCGCGGCGATCTCTTCGTATGAGTAGCGTCCGCTACCCGAGGATGGCAACCGCCCGGTTTCAGCCAGCTGCTTGACATAGGCGAAGTGGGAGGGCTCGTCGGGAACCTCAAACGGCGGCGACACGATCGACCAGCACACCGCGTTCAGGCAGGCGACGAGTGCGCATACCAGCGCCGCCCTCGGAATCCGCCGCAGCGCCCTACCGAGCAGTCGCAGGGCCTCGCCGAGGCGCAGTTCGACCAGGATCGCGGTGTAGCCAGAGGGCCTGCGCGCGTTCAGCTTCGTGCGGCGGGTCCTGCGCCGTCGCTCGGCTGCGCGCGCGCGCCTGCTGAACGCCCGCTCGCCCACCGTCCGCTTGCGCGTCGTGCCCGCAACCGGGGCCTGCGAACGCTCGCCGTCGGGCGCCTTTGCGGCCTCCTCTGTACGCGTGCGCGTTCCCGAGCGCCTGCTCACGCCAGCTCCTTCAGCACGAGCGTCGAGCTGAGGATCGCGACCGCCGCCAGCAGCTCGAACGCGAGCAGCGCGTTCCACGTACCGGCAGGCGTGCGCCCGAGCCCCATGCGACGCGCGGTCGACGGGATCAGCGAGGCCCACGAGCGCGAACCCGGATGCAGGTATTCGAGCCACATCCTGCCCGCGAGCGTGTGGCGCCCATCACGCGCGGCGATCGCGCGTTCGGTGTCCTCGCCGAAGACCGTGACGCGTTCGTCGCGCGGCGCCAGTGACACACACACCGTCGCCGCGGGCATCGTGTGCGCCAACGGCTTCAGCGGCACGGTGACCACCCTGCCGGTCCATCCCGAGCCTTGCGTCCCGCCGGTGATCACACGTCCGCCGGCGCTCACGCTCACCCTCACGCGAGGACCGGTGTCGGCGGCCAACGACAGCCGGATCGCCGTCGTTCCCCTCGGCACGAGTTCGTTCGCCTGACAGTAGGTGACGCTGTGAGCGGCCGTTGCGATTCTGTCTTCAGCCTGAGGCGTGCCGTTCTTGTGCGCGATGACCATCGGCGCATGTACGAGCGTCGCGGCGATCGCTACGGCCAGCAGCGTGAGCCCCGCCGCGAGCGCGACCTTCACCGGGCGCATCAGTCGCGGCGCAGCCCGAGGATGCTGAGCAGGAACGAGGAGAAGATGATCTGGATGCCGATCACCAGCAGCGTCGCCGCCGCGATCGCGATCTGCTCCTGGGCGAGGCTGCCGAAGCCGTGACCGATCCACTCGAGCACGACCACGGCGATCATCGCCAGGCCGACGATCGCGACGGCGCCGCCGAGCATCAATCCATGCTCGAGGCGCACGTGTTCGCGTGCGCGGTCGAACCAGCGGTCGCGCTCGCCCATGAAGTAGGTCGCGTAGGCGTGGGCGCAGAGGCCGAGGCTGACGATCTGTGCGCCGACGATCGACAGCAGCGAGCCGCCGATCAGCGTGTGCAGATCCCAGCTGCGTTCGAGCACTTCCAGGTGGGCGAGCACCGTCAGCGAGATCAGAAACCCCAGCAGCGACGTCAGCGCGCCGGGGATGATGAACAGGTGGTTGGGCGCGTGCAGCAGCAGGAAGCGCACGTGTCGCCAGCCGTCGCGAAAGCTCGAGAGCTTCGACTCGCCGCCGCGGCGGTGGTACTCGATTGGCAGTTGGCGAACGACGAGGTGCGTCTTCGCTGCCCGCACGATCATCTCCGAGGCGAACTCCATGCCGGTCGTGCGCAGCGCCAGCACGCCGAGACGATCCCGGCGAAACGCCCGCATGCCGCAATGCGCGTCGCTGACGTTCGCGTGAAACAGGAGGTTCAGGAATCGCGACAGCAGCGGGTTGCCGATGTGCTGGTGATGCCAGGGCATCGCGCCGGGGTGGATGTGCTGCATGCGATCGCCGACGACCATGTCCGCGCCCGCCTCAAGCGCCGCGAGGAAGCGGGGGATCTCGCCGAAGTCGTATGTGAGATCGGCGTCGGCCATCACGATGTACGTCCCTCGGGCGGCCGCGAACCCCGCCAGGTAAGCGCTGCCGTAGCCGCGCCTGGGTTCGTGCACGACGCGGGCGCCGGCGGCCTGCGCGAGCTCGGCGCTGCCGTCCGTCGAGCCGTTGTCGGCGACGATCACCTCGCCGGGTATCTCGCAACAGGCCATTGTCTTCAGAGCCGCCCCGACGCACGCGTCGATGTTCTCCGCCTCGTTCAGGCAGGGGATGACGACGGACACGAGCGTCGGTGAAACGCGCTCATCCCATGAGACGAGTGTGGGGCTCCCAGTCGCGGTGGTGGGCATCGCGGATGTGGATAGCGCGATCGCCGTTGGCCGTCAAGATCGCGCTCACACCGCGCTCACACGGCCCTGTGGGCGTGTCGAGACGGTCTGGCGATGTCTCCGACTCGCGCCCGTTTAACACACCCACAAGCGGGGTTTCAGCCGTAGAAGCGTGAAACCACGAGCAGCTGGCTGAAGAGGTCGTGAGCGAAGAACAGCACCACGATCAGGGCGCCGAAGGCTCGCCCCCAACGCTCGCCGCCGGCGCGCGCGGCGAGCGCGAGCACGGCACCCAGCAGCGGCAGCAGCGGCAGCAGGTAGCGCGTCTCGGCGAATTCGGCCGACCTCGTGGGGAAGTCCGCGTATGAGGCGAGGCCGATCAGCGCCATCAGCCCGACCGCCATCAGCGCGTAGGTCGCCAGCTCGGCGAGACGATCGCGCAGAGCCGCTCGAGCCGCGACGAACTCGCGGATGCAGAGGGCCGCGATCAGCCCGGCCGGGACCAGCGCAGCGTCATACACCCAGCCGGGGAAGGTCGTGTCGAACCAGCCATACAGGCCCACATAGCCGTCGAACCACAGCTGACGTGTGGTGAACAGACCCGGGAAGTCATTAACCGTTCCAGGCAGGCGGGGGAGGTAGAGCTGCCACATGTAGCCGAGCTCGCCCAGCGACAGGTGCACGCCCGCAAGCGCGCCCGATGCGCTGCCGAGGGGAGGATCTCCGGAGAGCGCGTAGAGGATCGCGTACAGCGCCGCGGGAACGCCCGCCACGGCGCACGCGAGCCCAGCGAGTCGGTGGAGGCGGTGCCCGGACGTGCGTGTCGCTCGGGCGCTCAGCATGATCAGGCCCGCGAGCGCGCCCGGGAGGAGCCCGATGAAGTTGAGCTTGGTGGCCATGCCAACGGCGATGACGGCCCCAATCGCGAAGGCGAGCCGCGTCGTCAGGCCGCGTCGGAACGCCCTCGCGAGCGTGTAGAAGAGGACGGCCGACACGGCGAACAACATCGAGTCCGGGTTGACCGCCCCGGACATGAATCCGAGCAGCGGGACGAGCGCGACGCCGAGTCCGCCCACGATCCACGCCCATTCGACCCCCGGCAGTGTCTCGCGCACAAACAGATACGCGAACAGCGCTGTGACCGCCGCCATCAGCGCAGAGAGCAGGCGCATCAACGGTAGGCGCCCGAGCACGCTGCCGGCGAGACGGTAGGGGATCGTCTCGAGCGCGTAGTACAGGGGTGGCTCTGAGCTCGCGACTCCGGCCGCGGCGATCCCTCCGGGGTAGTGGCGCTCGCCGACGCTCGCCAGGTTGCTTTCGAGCGTCTCCTGTTCGGCTGTAGAGGCGATCGCGTGGTTTCGCGGCTGGTGGCGCAGCTGCAGATAGCGCAGGCCGATGAGCGCGGCGAGCTCTTCGGGTTCGTCTACCTCGTCGCTTGAGGAGGGAGGGCGGCCGGTCTGCGCGAGCAGCGCGACGTAGGCGTAGTGGTCCTGCTCGTCGGGCGCTTGGAAGGCGGGTGTGATCAGCGACCAGCAGGCGGCGCTCAGGCAGGCGACGAACGCGCACAGCCAGGCAGCTTTCACCGCAGCTCCCGCAGCAGAGCTCGCGAGGCGACGGCGGCTACGGCGATCATCAGCGCGATCGCCACAAGCGCGACCCATGCGCCACCCGCAGCTCGGCCAAAGCCCATGCGATCGACGATCGACGCCGCCAGCGAGAGCCAGGAACGGCCGCCCGGCCTCAGGTATTCGACCATCAGCCTTCCCGGTAGCGCCGCTCCGTTGCCGGTCGCCTCGAGCCCAGGCGGGGCCGGCTGCCCGTATGGCGACACCGGTTCATGGCTGGTCGAGAACGCGAAGCAGACGGTCGCGTGGTCGATCGTGCGGGTCAGCGGCCTGACCGGGACCGTTACCGTCCTTCCGCTCCAGTTCGAGCCCGCACGACCGCCCGTGACCGCGTGTGCGTTCGCGAACACCCGGGCCGCGAGGCGCGGCCCGTGGAACGCGCTGAGCGAAACGACGATCGCTAAGGTTCCGTGCGGCAGGACTTCATCTGCCTGGCACACGCTGGCGCGGTCGCTGAAATGAGATAGTGGGTCTTCCGCGGCGATCCCATTCGTGCGAGCGACGGCGGCGGGTGAGTGCCAGAGCACCGCCGCGAGCGCAGTCGCCGTCAGCGTCAGGCCGGCGGCAAGCGCGACACGCGCCCAACGCATCGTACGCTTCCGCTCATGCTCCAACTAGTCTGCTTGTGAGCATCGCTTGAGGTGGTCGCGTTTGGCCGCGGCCAGCATCTTTTCTTGCGCGCTCACGGTTTCTGAAAACGCCCTGTGGTGGGCTTTGAGCCCCTGTTCGCTGACCTTGATCCAGCCGTTGATCAACACTCGCCGATCATCCATGAACTTGGCCCAGCTCGGTTCCAGCGAGGAGGTTGGCGTCAGCTTGCTCAGCGCGGTGAAGGCGGTCTTCTCGGCGGCAGCGCGCCCGCGCGCGATGCGTTTCAGCTGACCTTCACTCGCAATGCTGGTGCCGACGGCGGCGACGGCGGCATCCCGTTGCGCGCAGATCGCTTCGGCGCTGGCGACCAGCTTCGCCGGGGTGAGACTCACAGTGGTACTCGTGCCGGTGCTGGCGGCACTGGTGCTACCTACGCTGGTGCTGTCCGACGAGCTGCTGCCGCAGCCCGAGAGAACAAGCACGGCCAAGCCGAGAACGAGTGTTACTAGCCGGGTGCGCATGTCGGGGTAAACCTCGCACACGGCGTGAAGAGCTGTCAAGCAGCACCCGGGTCATTGTTTCCGACTCTGGCTAGCTTTAGAGCATAGACAGGCTGAACGCGGAGCCGCGCTCGACGCCGCGCGGTCAATCCGGTTAAACGGCCGGCGCGGGGCCATATACGCAACCCCGCGCCGACAACGTCTACACAACAAACGCTACCTAAGCATCATTCTTCGCTGAGTTCTAGCGCTACCGCCGACCCTCCTTCTAACGCTTCCAGTACGTTGTTGCCGCGGTATACTAATCCGGTTTCAGCCGCGAGCGTCGAGAGCGACTCTATGGCCTTATCCTGATTGTTGGACTAGTAGTGTGAGGCTAGCAGGTGGCGTGTGGGCCGGCAACGCGTGTTTCTTGGTCGGGCCGGCGTGGTGTCTGCTGGGCCGTTAGACCCTTGTTAGTGTTTGTGTTTGCTGTTGTGTTTCTTGTTGCTGTGTTTTTTGCTGGTGTTTTTGTGTTTTCGTGGGCAGCCTGTGATGGTGACGGGGGTGTTTTGGTGGATTTCGGTGCCGTTGGAGGCTTTGAAGAG
>Ga0302325_10009221_pt1 | contig 21575 bp, 18 predicted proteins | sample Palsa_T0_2_FD_201948 | JGI IMG/M metagenome (GOLD analysis project Ga0302325, IMG submission 201948) | Peat permafrost microbial communities from Stordalen Mire near Abisko, Sweden - Palsa_T0_2 | ecosystem: Environmental > Terrestrial > Soil > Palsa > Peat permafrost | place: Sweden: Abisko...
CACGCTTGTAAAGCTGCCGGTCCGCTTGCGCACGCGTGGCTCGCACCGCAGGTCCCTTGCTCGAGTTCAAAGTTCGGAACTGGATGCCGGCCTGATCGGTGGCGCGCGCCATGGCTCCCCCAAGCGCATCAATTTCCTTCACCAAATGACCTTTTCCGATGCCCCCGATCGCGGGGTTGCAGCTCATCTGTCCTAAGGTCTCAAAGTTATGCGTCAGCAACAGCGTGCAGGCCCCCATCCGGGCAGCCGCGAGCGCCGCTTCGGTGCCGGCATGACCGCCGCCGATGACGATGACTTCGTACTGCTTCGCAAAACGCATGACTCTGAATCTGCTCAATTTTTAAGCCGGGCGCGTACTCTAAACTCTCGCGCCGAAAAGCACCAGGGAACCAATGATGCGCGGCTTGAACTAAAGCTTTGGAACCTTAAGGTAGCATCTGCCGGAGCATCCGCATGAAGCCCAATCCATCGACCCACCCTAAGATAGGCGCCGCACCGGGAATCGCGGCCGTAGCTGCCATCGCCGCACTTCTCTTGGGGCTGGTTGGAATATTCGATGTGGCGGCAGGAGCGGCACCGCAGATCGGCGAGGCTGCGCCGGATTTCACGGCGGTCGATAGCAAGGGCAATCCGATCCAATTGCGCGAGTATCGCGGCAAGACCGTGGTGCTCGAATGGACCAATGCCGATTGCCCCTACACGCGCAAGCACTACAGCAACGGCAACATGCAAAGCGTGCAGGCGCTGGCGCAAAAGAATGGCATCGTGTGGCTGACCGTGATCTCCTCGGCTCCCGGCAAGCAAGGCTATGTCAACGGCGCGGCCGCGGATGCGCTGACGGTCTCGCGCCATGCGGTCCCCACCGCGGTGCTGCTGGACCCCACGGGAAGCGTCGCGCGTTTGTACGCCGCGAAAACCACGCCGCATATGTTCGTCATCGACAGGAACGGGATGCTCAGGTACATGGGCGGGATCGACAGCATCGCAACCACCGACGAGGCCGACATTGCGCGCGCCGAACCCTACGCGAAGGAAGCGATGCTGGCCGTGGCCGCGGGCGATCCGGTGCCGCACCCCATCACCAAGCCTTACGGCTGCTCGATCAAATATCCGTAGCCCATCCTAAGTATTCGGTGCCCCCAAACCTTACGGGTGATTGGCTTCAGGCGAGCGCGTATAGTCCGCGCGTGATTATCCGCCGCGCCATTGCCGCTGAACGCAAGACGCTCGAGGCGCTGCAGTGGCGCGCCTCGCTCGGCAATGAAGGCGATCGCGATGCCTTGCTGCGTCATCCGGATGCCATCGACATGCCGCTGGAACAAATCGCCGCGGGCGGCGTATTCGTCCTGGAACAGGACGGCGCCATCGTCGGCTTCTCTGCAATTCTGCAGCGCGATGATGGTGACACCGAACTCGACGCGCTGTTTGTCGAGCCCGCCATTCAGCGTCAGGGAATCGGGCGAAAGCTGATCGAACACTGCGCTGAGATGGCGCGCTCGGCGGGCTCGAGCGCGCTGCACGTAGTGGGGAATTTTCACGCCAAGCAGTTCTATCTTGCGTGCGGTTTCATCATCGTCGGCACGTTCGAAACCCGCTTCGGCTTAGGGCTGCTGATGCGCAAGACGCTGGGAAACCCGTGAGTTGCCGCTACTCCACGGCGACCGGAATGCCTGCGAACTTGCCCGCCCATTTCTTCGGGCCGGTCTCATGCACCGATTCGCCATCGGCGCTCACGGCCACGGTGACCGGCATGTCCTTGACGTCGAATTCATACACCGCCTCCATCCCGAGTTCCGGAAAGGCCACGACGCGGCTGCCGCGAATGGCATTCGACACCAGAAATGCAGCCCCGCCGACGGCAATCAAATAGGCAGAGCGGTGCTTCGCAATGGAGGCGACGGTTTCGGGCCCGCGCTCGGCCTTTCCCACCATCGCGAGCAGTCCTGATTTGCCGAGCATCGTGTCCGTGAATCGATCCATGCGATTGGCGGTGGTGGGACCCGCCGGACCGACGACTTCAGCACCCACGGGATCGACAGGTCCCACGTAATAAATCACGCGCCCGGTAAAATCCAAACCATCAGGCAGCGGTTCACCCTCATCAAGGAGCGCGCAGATGCGTTTATGCGCAGCGTCGCGGCCGGTCAGCAGCTTGCCCGACAACAATAGGCGCTCGCCCGGCTTCCAAGCAGCAATCTCCTTTTTGGTGAGGCCATCGAGGGACACGCGGCGCGCGCTGGCATCGGCGGTCCAATGAACCTTGGGCCAGAGATCCAAATCCGGCGCTTCCAGCAGCGCCGGACCTGAGCCATCCAGCGTGAAATGAATATGCCGAGTGGCGGCGCAATTCGGGATCACCGCCACCGGCAACGATGCGGCGTGGGTCGGGTAATCCAAAACCTTGACGTCCAACACGGTCGTTAGGCCCCCCAAGCCTTGGGCGCCGATTCCGAGCGCGTTGACGCGTTGGTATATATCTACGCGCAATTCTTCCAAAGGCGTCTTCGGCCCGCGCGCGATGAGATCACCGATGTCGATGGGATCCATCAGAGATTTCTTCGCCAGCAGCATGGCCTTCTCGGCGCTGCCGCCGATGCCGACACCCAGCATTCCCGGCGGGCACCAGCCTGCGCCCATCTCGGGCACCATCTCCAATACCCAGTCAGCCACCGAATCCGACGGGTTCAGCATGGCGAACATCGATTTGTTTTCCGAACCGCCGCCCTTCGCAGCGACGGTGATCTCGAGCTTGTCGCCGGGAACGAATTCCGTATGGATCACGGCGGGTGTGTTGTCCTTGGTATTGCCGCGCTTGAATGCCGGATCCGCGACGATGGAGGCGCGCAGCTTGTTTTCAGGGTTCAAGTAGGCGCGGCGCACGCCTTCATTGATCATCGCCGGAAGATCGAGCTTTGCTTCCCACGTCACGCCCATGCCCACCTTGACGAACACCACCACGATGCCGGTGTCCTGGCAGATTGGCCGGTGCCCTTCGGCGCACATGCGCGAGTTGGTCAGAATCTGCGCGATGGCATCGCGGGCGGACGGACTTTGTTCGATCTCGTAAGCGCGGCCCATGGCGCGGATGAAATCCGGCGTATGGTAGTAGGAAATGTATTGCAGGGCGTCTGCAACGCTTGCAATCACATCGGCTTCGCGAATGACGGTCATGTCGCAAATCTATCAAGTTGTGAGCAAGCAGGGGTAGCGAATCCCATACAATCGCTTCAATGGGAGACGGCATGCGGCTGATCGGGGCGTTCGTGTGGATTGGCGTGAGCGCATGCGCGTGGTGCGCGCGGCCCGCTGCCGCCGAGAATGCCGCGATTCTGCCGACGATCGAATGCCGCCTCGAGCATCCGCTGCATTTGAATTCCATAGAAGCGCGCTGCGGAAGCTTGCGCGTGCCGCTCGACCGCGAACACCCCAAAGAGGGATCGATCGACCTGAAGGTGGCCATCGTGCCTGCCTTAAACCGGCGCAGCACGGCGGCACCAGTGTTTCTATTGGCCGGCGGCCCGGGACAAAGCGCCATGCAGGTGTATGTGGCGCTCAGCAGCGCCTTCGCGCGCATCAACCGCAACCATGCGATCGTGCTGCTGGACCAGCGTGGCACGGGAATTTCCAATCAGCAGTCGTGCGTTTATCCGGAAGATTGGCAGGAGCCTGACGATCCGATGCCGGCGCTGCGCAAAGCGACGGTGGACTGCCTTGCAAAGCTCGGGCCCCAGGTGCGTTTCTATACCACCAGCATCGCGGTTCGCGATTTGGACGATGTGCGCGCGGTCTTAGGATTCGACCAGATTGACTTGTACGGCAGCTCCTACGGCACGCGCGTCGCGGAACTGTATATGCGCCGCTATCCCGAGCACGTCCACGCCGTGATTCTGGATGGTGTGACGTACCCGCAGCAGGCGATCGGCGTCGAGACCCCGGAGGATGCCGAGCGCGCCTTGAATTTGATCGTCGCGCGCTGCCTGCAATCGCCCGATTGCGCTGCCACGTATCCGGAACTGCAAGACGAGCTGAAGTCGCTGCTGCGGCAATTCGGACCGCAGAAGGTCATGGTGACCATCGACGATCCAAACAGTGGCCTGCCGCTCGAAATCGAGTTCAACCGCAGAATATTCAATGTGGCGCTGCGCTTGCTTTCCTATAGCAGCATGCAGGCGTCGCTCTTGCCTGCGCTGATTCACGAGGCGGCGCACGGCAAGCTGCGGCCGCTGGCGGCCCAGTCAGTGATGAATATGCGTCAGATCACCGATCAGCTGGCGAACGGCATGCAGTACAGCGTGATCTGCAGCGAGGATGAACCTTTTTTCGCGGGTATCGACCGCGCCGCCATCGCGAAGACCTACCAGGGCACGGACATGGTGGACGCGTTGCATGAGATTTGCAGGCTCTGGCCGAAGGGACCGGTGGATGGCGACTTGCACGCTTCCCTGCACAGCGATATTCCGACCCTGCTGTTGTCCGGCGAGGCGGATCCGGTTACCCCGCCGGTCGACGCCGAGCGCGCCGCCGACGGACTCACCCGGCACCGCCACTTGATCTTGAGGGGCGAAGGGCATGGCCAACTGGCGACCGGCTGCATGCCCATCGTCGCCGCCGATTTTTTGGACCACGCCGCACCCGACAAGCTGGATGCGAGCTGTCTGGATCGGCACAGCCCAGAACCATTTTTCCTCAGCATGACGGGACCTGCGCCATGATCGAGGCAATGGGCCTGAACAAGCGCTTCGGCAGCATCGAAGCGGCTCGGGACGTCTCATTTGTGGCGCGCGACGGCGAGATCACGGGTCTGCTGGGTGCCAATGGCGCGGGCAAGTCCACCTGTCTGCGCATGCTCTACGGCGTGCTGACGCCCGACAGCGGCAAAGCCTGCATCGACGGCATCGACATCCGCGGCGAGACGTCGAAGGCGCGCGCGCACTTGGGCGTGCTGCCGCACGCGACCGGGCTGTACAACAACCTGACGGCGCGGGAGAACATTCGCTACTTCGGCACACTGCATGGGATGGAGGCAAAGCGTTTGGCGGCGCGCACCGCCGAGCTGTCTCTGGCGCTCGGCATGGATGCCTTCATTGAACGGCGCGCCAAGGGATTTTCACAAGGCCAGCGCATCAAGGTGGCCCTGGCCCGCGCCCTGGTGCACGACCCCGGCAATGTGGTGCTCGACGAACCCACCAACGGACTCGACGTGATGGCGATCCGCAATTTGCGCGAAATGCTGCTGACCTTGAAGGCGCAGGGCCGCTGCGTCTTGTTTTCCTCGCATGTCATGCAGGAGGTCGCGGCGCTGTGCGATCGGGTGGTTATCATCGGCCACGGCCGGGTGCTCGCGGACGCCACGGTGCAGGAGATTCGCGAACGCAGCGGCACGGCCACCCTGGAAGAAGCCTTCCTGCAGGTGCTCGGCGATACGGAAGGCGTCAGCTGATGCGCACCCTGCTGGCCGTCTTTGCCAAGGAATTCTTGGAAAATCTGCGCGACCGGCGCACGTTGTTGTCGGCGCTGTTGTTCGGCCCCCTGTTTGGGCCGCTGCTGTTCGGCCTCATGGTATCGCGCATGTTGGAGCAAAGCGTGGTCGAGTCGGACGTGCCCTTGAAGATCACCATTTCCGGCGGCCATTACGCACCGGGCCTGATCCGGTATCTTGAAGGACGCGGCGTCAGGCTCACGCAGCAGGAACTGTCGGAGGGTGAGGCGCGCGCAGCGGTTAGAAACCGCCGCTCCCAAGTGGTGCTGCTGGTACCCGCGGATTATCCGCGCCTTTTTGTGGACGCAAGACCTGCCCCCATCCTGCTGTTCGCGGACAGCTCGGATTCGCAGACACGTAAAATTGCCGATCGAGCCAAGGCCATGCTGGGCTCTTATGGCAGCACCATCGCTCAATTGCGCCTGGAAATGCGCGGCGTCAGCCCGTTGCTGAGCATTCCCATTGCAGTCAACGAGGTCGACATCGCGACCCCCGCCGGACGCGCGGTGGTCGTGTTGGGATTCATGACGTACTTCGTGCTGTTCGCCTTGTTGATGGGCGGGCTGTACCTGGCAATCGATTCCACTGCCGGGGAGCGCGAGCGCGGGTCGCTCGAAGCGCTGCTCAGCTTGCCGGTGGCGCGATCCGCATTGGTGGGCGGGAAAATTCTCGCGACCTGCGCCTATATGTGCATTTCATTGGCGCTCAGCCTCACGGCTTTTGTTTGCGTATTTCGCTTCGTGCCCCTCGAGCGCATCGGCATGAGCGCCAATTTAGGCTTCGGCACGGCGGTGATCTTCTTTGGAATCTGCCTGCCGTTCGTACCCCTGGGCGCCACGCTGATGACCTTGGTCGCCTCGTTCACGCGTACTTACCGCGAGGCGCAAACCTACCTTACCGCCGTGCTGCTGGTGCCGACGCTGCCGATCGCCTTTGCCAGTATTTATTCGCTGAAAACCAAGAGTTCGCTGATGATCATCCCTTCCCTGAGCCAGCATTTATTGATGACCAGCGTGCTCAAGGACGAACCGATTTTAATGGGCGACGTGCTGGTCTCCGCGGCCGCTTCGCTGGGCTTGGCGCTGCTGATGTTCGTGCTCACCGCGCGCCACTGGCGGCGCGAAACCATGTTGGGCTAATCCTTATTGTATGAACGTTTAACAGCGGCGCGATTAGGGGGATTCCTGTATAGGCGTACTACTAGAGCATATGTATACTATTTACAACGCTTAGGTTCGCGTTGCTCGGGGGAGTAGGGATGAGCGCATCTGCATCCGCACGGGGCACCGTGGCGTTTCTCGCCATACTGACGGTGTCCGCAGGCACAATGCTCTGGCTTTTCTGGCGTTTTCCGCTCATGACCGCCATCGTCACGCTGGGCGTGTTCGCCGCGCTGGTCGTATTGGCGAGGCTTGCCCGGTCCATTGAGGTCGATCTGCAGGATCTGGACCGCCGGTCGCTGGAGCGCTGACTTCGGAAATCACCTCGGCGCTATTTGCCGATACAAAAACTGCTAAAGATCTGCCCGAGCAAATCATCGCTGCTGAATTCGCCGGTGATTTCCCCCAGCGCCAATTGCGCGCGGCGCAATTCCTCGGCGAACAGCTCGAACGCCCGCGTCCCTGTCAGCACTTCCGCGGCCTGCACCACGCAAGCCTTCGCGCGATCCAGCGCGTCAAGATGGCGGCGCCGCGCGGAAAACGCACCCGAGTCACCGCTGATAAACCCTGCACGATTTTTTAAGTGAGCTCGCAGCAGGTCGAGACCCGCGCCGGTCCTTGCGCTCAAGAACACTTGCGGCGGATCGCGCGATTCATCGATATTGGCCTGCGCGCCGCTCAAGTCTATTTTGTTGAAAATCAACGTAACCGGCACCCCCTTCGGCAGCTCAAGGAGCTCCGCCGCCAGGTCTGAAGCGCTGCTCTTAGGCAAGGGGGCCGCGGCGTCCAAAATGTACAGCACGCGGTCCGCCCGCGAGAGTTCAGCGAGCGCGCGGCGGACACCCTCGGCTTCGACCACATCCGCTGCCTTGCGCAGGCCCGCGGTATCGATCAGATTCAAGGGCAGACCATCCAAATGGACCTGCTGGCGCAGGACATCGCGCGTGGTGCCCGGATGTTCCGAGACGATGGCGATCTCATCGCCCACGAGTTTATTCAACAAGCTGGACTTTCCGGCGTTGGGCTTGCCGGCGATGACCACGTTCAAGCCTTCGCGAAGCAACGCGCCTTGGCGCGCCGCCGCGGTGATGGCATCGAAGCTCATGAAGATCTTGGCGATGCGATCACCCAGTACGCTGCCGGGAACGAAATCCAGTTCCTCGTCCGGAAAATCGATGGCCGCTTCCACCAGGGTCCGCAGCTCGGTGATTTGCGCCTGCAATTCATGGACGCGCGCGGAGAACTCTCCCTGCATGGAACGCACGGCGGCGCGCGCCGCCGCCGCGCTGCCGGCGTCGATGAGATCCGCGATGGCTTCGGCCTGCGCAATATCGATCTTGCCGTTCAAGAAGGCGCGTTCGCTGAATTCGCCCGGCCGGGCCATGCGGCACCCCAGCTCGATCAGCCGCTTCAGCAGCGAATCGAGCACCAAGACGCCGCCGTGGCCTTGCAGCTCCAAGACGTGTTCGCCGGTGTAGGAGGCGGGAGCGGGGAAGTACAGTGCCAGTCCCTGGTCGAGCCATTCGCCGTCGCCGGCAAGGAAGTGCGCAACCTGTGCAAGGCGCGGCGGCGGCAGATTGCCGATGATCGACTCCGCGATTTGCGGAACGCTGGGACCTGAAACTCGGATCACCCCGACCGCGCCGCGCCCGGTAGCGCTGGCGAGGGCGACGATGGTGTCGATTGAGGTCACGGGCTAGGAGCCTGTCTGAGGCTAAGAGCGCTGCTTGGCAGCCTCGGCTTCGACCACTTTATTCACGCGCCACTGTTGCGCAATCGACAGCACCGTGTTGGTGAGCCAGTAGAGCGTCAGCCCCGAGGGGAAAAACGCCATCATGCCCGTCATGATCAGCGGCATGAACTGCATGATCTTGGCCTGCATCGGATCGGGCGGCGCGGGATTTAATTTGAACTGCGCGAACATGGCGCCGCCCATTAGCAACGGCAGCACGAAGTACGGATCGCGCGAGGACAGATCATTGATCCACAGCAGAAACGGCGCCTGGCGCATTTCCACGCTCTCCAGCAGCACGCGGTAGAAGGAGATGAATACGGGAATCTGCACGATCATCGGCAGGCAGCCCGCCAGCGGATTGATCTTTTCCTTCTTGTACAAATCCATCATGGCGCGGCCCAATTTCTCGCGGTCGTCCTTGAAGGTCTCCTGAATCTGCTTCATGCGCGGACCCACGGCGCGCATCTTGGCCATGGAACGCCCGCTGGCCTGCTGCAAGGGGTAGAACAGCAACTTGATCAGCAGCGTGACGATGATGATCGACCAACCCCAATTGCCGGTGAGCTTGTGGACCCAGTTGAGCCCGGTGAACAAAGGCTGTGCCAACACCGTTAAGATTCCAAAGTCGACGGTGCGCTCCAAATTCCTGCCGATCGCCGCGAGCTGCGATTGCAATTTGGGACCGACAAACAGCTCCTCGTGAAACTGCGCCGTGGCGCCGGCGGCCACATCGACCAGGGGTCCGGTTGCTTGTATCAAATATTCGTTGTTGCGCACCTGCAGCTGGTATTGATAGGGCTGGTTCGCGGGCGGAACGACGGCGCTGACGAATTGATGCTGCAAGGATGCCAGCCAGCCGTTGCTGATGACCGCCGAGTACTTCGCGTCGCTTTCGCTCTCGACGTTGAGATCCTTGGACTTGGTACCGTCGTAAACCGCAGGGCCTTTGAAGGAATAAGTCTCGACGTCGAAATAGGAACGCGAAGCATGTTCCCAATGCCGCAGGATCTGCGCGTATGAGGCTAATTTTCGCGGCTTGGCGCCGTCATTCTTCACCTCGTAGTCAAGCCCGATGGCGTACTGGCCGCGCTTGAATACGAATGTCTTGGTGACACTTAAGCCCTGACCGTCGGTCCAACTCAACGGCACGCGCAACTCGGTGGCGCCCGGCGCGAGCACGAAGCTCTTTTGATCGGATTTCCAAACGGCCAAGTGCGTGGGCGCGGCTTCCCCGGCGACGCCGATGAGCCCGCTCTGCAACAGGTATAAGGTCGGCGGGGGCTCGTAACTTAAGAGTCTGACCGGAATATTCGGCGTGTCCTTGCGCAGCGGATAGTCCTTCAAATCAGCCTGATCAAGCTCGCCGCCTTTGAGATTGATGCCGATCTCGAGCACATCGGTGCTGACGTGCAGAGGTGCTGTGGCCGCTTCTGCGGTGGGCGCGGCCGGCGCTCCTTCCGCGATGGGCGTAGCGGTGGGCGGCGCGACGGTAGATGCCGGCGGCGCGGACGCCGGCGCGGCGGACGGCGCCTGCGGCAGCGCGTCGGCCAAGGTGCTCGCGGGCGCTGAGGCCGTTGGCGCGGTACCCGTGCTGGTTTGCGCAGCGGGTGCCACAACCGGCTGCTCGTAGTCATGCAACCAGGTCTGATAGTTCAGAAACAGGATGGCGGCGAGCACGCCCCAAAGCATCAGACGGATATTAGGCATGGGTCGCCCTCTTATCCGGGACGGGGTCGTAGCCGCCTTCTCTGAAGGGGTGACAGCGCAGCACGCGCCGCAAGCCCAGCCAGGATCCGCGCAGGACACCGTAGCGTTCGATGGCGGTATGCGCGTAGCAAGAACACGATGGATAGAAGCGGCATCGGGGCCCAAGCATGGGGCTTACGCCTAACTGATAACCGCGGATGATCCACATCAAAAGTTTGCGGGGCGTTATCATTTTTGGATCGACTTCCAATGCTCATCGAGGCTTAAGCGCAATTCGCGCGAGCTAGCCGCTCGCGCGGCGTCCCGGGCTGACACGGTAACATCGACCGGCGGCAATGAGTGTTGCTTCAAGCGAAAGGATTCTCGTGCGAGGCGTTTGATGCGATTGCGTGCTACGGCGGTACCGAAGGTGCGCGTTGCGATGCTCAAACCCAACCGAGCATGGGTTTCATGATTGGCCAGAATGGATAAACTAAAAAACGCATCCGAGAATTTTTTGCCGCGCCGTTTCACGTCACGAAATTCGGCCGGCTGGTGCAAACGCTTGCGCGGCTCGAACGTCAGTTTACGGATCTGAAAGCGCCCTGAAGGGATCGCGTTACGGGCAGAGCTTCTTGCGGCCCTTGGCACGGCGGCGGGCCAGCAATCGACGGCCGCTCTTGGTGGCCATGCGCGCGCGGAAGCCGTGGGTACGGGCACGATGCAAATTACTGGGGTTGAAGGTACGTTTCATAGCAGCGCGACTCGAGCAAAAACCACGGGCCAAATCAAGGGAATGGGCGATTTACGAAGGACGGCAAGGGTACTGAGCGAGCATGGATGTGTCAATAGACGCCCCTTCAACTTGGAGCTAGACTCCCTGCCCTTTCGTCCACTTCGCCCCGTGTCACAAACCTAGGAGAGCGCTCTTGCCGGAGTCGCTATGGAACCGCTGTCTGCGAGTACTCGAGGGCGAGCTCCCGGAACAGCAGTTCAACACCTGGGTGCGACCCCTGCAAGCCGTGGAGCGGGACGGCGAGCTCAAGCTGCTGGCGCCCAATCGTTATGTCATTGAGTGGCTGGGTCAAAACCTCCTTCCCCGCATCAAGGAACTCATTCTTGCCTTTGCTGAAGGACTCGCCCCAGAGGTGGCGCTTGATGTGGGGACGCGAGCCGGCGTCATCGTTCAGGTTCCGGCGGCGGCTTTGCGGGATGACGGCGCGAGCGCGGCGGCCACAGCGCGCAAGCTGGCCCCGGTGGTGCTCGGCAGCCGCATCAATGCGGAATTCACCTTCGGCAGCTTCGTCGAGGGCAAGAGCAACCAACTCGCCAAGGCCGCAGCGATTCAAGTCGCGGGAAATCCTGGGCGGGCGTACAACCCGTTGTTCATCTACGGCGGTGTGGGCTTGGGCAAGACGCACTTGATGCACGCGGTGGCCAACAAGCTGAAAGAGCGCAACGGCGAAGCGCGCCTGGCCTACGTGCACAGCGAGCGATTCGTCGGCGACATGGTGCGAGCGTTGCAGCACAACACCATCAACGATTTCAAGGCGGCGTATCGATCGTTGGATTGTCTGATGATCGACGATATTCAGTTTTTTGCGGGAAAAGACCGCTCCCAGGAAGAATTCTTCCACACCTTCAACGCTCTGCTCGAAAGTCAGCAGCAGGTGATCTTGACCTGCGATCGCTACCCGAAAGAAGTCGACGGCCTCGAGGAGCGGTTGAAGTCGCGCTTCGGCTGGGGCCTTACCGTTGCCATCGAGCCGCCAGAATTGGAAACATGCGTCGCGATTTTGATGAGCAAGGCGGCCATGACGCACGTCGATCTTCCGGAAGAAGTGGCTTTTTTCATTGCCAAAAGGATTCGTTCGAATGTGCGCGAACTGGAAGGCGCATTGCGTAGAGTGGTCGCGACCTCCAACTTTACCGGCAGACCGATTACGCTGGAGTTCACCAAGGAAGCGTTGCGCGACCTCCTGGCGCTGCAAGAAAAACTGGTCACGATTGAAAATATCCAAAAGACCGTGGCCGAATACTACAAAATCCGGATCGCGGATTTGCTGTCGAAACGCCGTAGCCGTTCTATCGCACGTCCGCGGCAAGTCGCTATGGCATTGGCGAAGGAATTGACGAACCACAGCTTGCCGGAGATCGGTGATGCTTTTGGGGGGCGCGATCACACGACCGTGCTGCATGCCTGCAGGCGTGTGAAAGAGTTGCGCGAGACGGATCGGCGCATTGGCGAGGACTATTTAAACTTGTTAAGAACCCTAGCTGGATAGGGTAGGAAAAGCTGTGGACGAAGCTGTGGATAAAGATATCCACAGGAGAGTGACAGTTTGCGGGCGGGGTGTGGACAAGTAGCGAGGGGTTTTCGTCGGTTTGTAGCGTATTGATTTATATAGCGTTTATTGGATTATCCACAGTAATTTGGTCCTTCATTAATCATAGTAATAATCTCTTTTAAGAATCTAAATCTAAGATAGAAGACGGGTGAGCCCATGAAATTGACGGCAGAGCGCGAGAAATTATTGACCCCCCTGCAGGCGGTCATCGGGGTGGTTGAACGGCGCCAAACCATGCCGGTACTGGCCAATGTGTTACTTGGCGTCCGCCAAGGGCAGTTATCTATCGCGGCCACGGATCTTGAAGTGGAACTCGTAGCGCGGACCGACGTAGCGGTGCAGGACAGCGGCGACATCACTGTTCCAGGGCGGAAATTTCTGGATATTCTGCGGGCGTTGCCGGAGAAGGTGTCGGTTTCCCTGAGCGTTGAAGGCGAGAAAGTCGTTATCAAGGCGGGCCGCAGTCGGTTCAGCCTGTCGACACTGCCGGCCGCGGATTTTCCGGTGATTGACGACATCAACTCACAACAAACGGTGCAGCTGCCGCGCAAGGAACTATTGCGGCTGTTGGAGAAGACGCATTTCTCGATGGCGCAGCAAGATGTTCGCTATTACCTGAATGGCATGCTGTTGGAAATCGATGCGCAAGTTTTGCGCGCCGTCGCAACCGACGGGCATCGCCTTGCGCTGTGCGAAACCGCGTTAGGCGCCAAGGCCAAGAACTCGCAGCAGGTGATTGTGCCTCGCAAAGGGGTGCTGGAGTTGCAACGCGTGCTCACCGATGAGGGAGTTGCCGAGGTTGCCATAGGAAGCAATCACGTTCGCGCCCAGATTGGCGATATTCGCTTCACTTCGAAGCTTATTGACGGAAGATTCCCGGAATATTCTCGCGTCATTCCCGCCGCGCCCGCCTCGGCGATTCGCGCCGATCGGGACGTACTGCGGCAGGCGCTGCAACGCACCGCGATTTTATCCAACGAGAAATATCGCGGAATTCGCGTCACGGTAAAGAAAAACATGTTGACGGTGCAGGCGCACAATCCAGAGCAAGAAGAAGCCGAGGAAGAAATCGAGGTGGGTTACGAAGGTAACGATCTCGAGGTGGGCTTTAACGTCAATTACTTGCTGGACGCCCTCGGCGCAATCGATGGGCAGGAAGTCGAGTTGGGGCTGACGGACAGCAACAGCAGTTGCCTGATTCGATCGCCCGGGAACGCCAGCGCGCGCTATGTCGTGATGCCGATGAGGCTATAAGCCGTGGGCTTGAGCCGACTGCAAGTAACGGATTTCCGCTGCTTGCAGTCGGCGGAATTGCACCCCGACGCGCATTTCACACTGATCAGCGGGCCCAACGCTTCGGGCAAGACCAGCCTGCTCGAGGCCATCTATGTTCTAGGCCGGGGCCGCTCCTTTCGGACTCGACGCCTGGAGCATCTCATTCGGCACGGGACCGAACGATTCGTGGTCTTCGGCGAGGTCGATACCTCAACCCGTCGGGTACCCATGGGAGTAGAAGGATCGCGAAAAGGGGTCCGGGCGCAAATCGACGGTGATAAGCCCTCCTCCTTAGCCGAGCTGGCTTTGCTTCTGCCGGTGCAGATCATCGATCCCGAGGTGCATCACCTCATCGAGGAAGGTCCGAGCCGCCGTCGCCGTTTCTTGGATTGGGGGGTGTTCCACGTGGAGCAATCCTTGGGGCACTGGCAGCGTTATCAGCAGGTACTTAAGCAGCGCAACGCGGCCCTTAAGGCGCGCCAACCCAGGGCGGTGGTTTCGGTGTGGGACAGCGACCTTGCGCGCTCCGGGGAACATCTGAGTGCGGCGCGTTCCCGCTATGTCTCCCTATTGAGCCCGTCCGCCGAGATCATCGGCCGAAACCTGCTGGGCATGGAGCTTTCACTGAGCTATCGGAATGGCTGGCTTAAAGGCCAGAGCATGGCCGAGGCGCTTCAACAAAGCTGGAGCCATGATCTCGAACAGGGTGCAACACAAGTCGGACCGCATCGCGCGGAACTCGGCATTCGCCTGGGAGGAATGCCGGTCAAAGATCGAATTTCCCGCGGCCAACAGAAACTACTCGCGGCGGCCTTATTGATCGCGCAGATTAAGCTGTTTCCTGAAGGCTCGCCGGTTCAGCCCACCCTGCTGCTCGACGATCCGGCGGCGGAATTGGATGACGAGCGTCTGGCAAGTCTTATCCGCGAGGTGTCGTCGCAAGCAGTTCAACTGATTGTCACCACCCTGCATGGCGAATTCCGGGCTTTTGGCGAACCGGGCAAACGCTTCAAAATCGCGGACGGACAGCTGTCAACGCCATAGTTCCACGTGGAACCATAGGCATGACAAGCGCTGGCCGAGGCCTTATCTATACCTTCGGACGCTCAAACTCGGTGGCTGGCTACTGTTCCGATCCGCTTGTTGTTCTGTTAACCGTTCCTACCCGCCGTAAATCCATTTCCATTCAAGTCAGGGCTGCGTGCTCTGCATTTTTATCCTTGTAATAACGCCGCGCAGCGCCGCTGGGTCTATGCACCAAACAACGATTTCCGCCCGCGAAAATAGGCTCAAATCGGGCCGCGAAGGCGTACGTCAACCGAAACGTCGATTAGCGGCTCACAGAGCTTCATAACATTATGATTTATAAAGAAATTAATAGCCAAAATGATTAGTTTTTAGCGCCAGAAACTGTTAACATGCTGGGTCGCAATTTAGGATTGAGCATGGCCCAAGACGACGTTTACGATTCGAGCAAAATCAAAGTCTTAAAAGGCCTGGACGCGGTCCGAAAACGCCCCGGCATGTACATCGGCGACACGGACGATGGCAGCGGCCTTCATCACATGGTTTTCGAGGTTGTGGATAACGCGATTGACGAGGCATTAGCCGGTCATTGCGATCGCGTTGTCGTGACCATTCACGCGGACGAATCCGTGACGGTGACCGATAACGGTCGTGGAATACCTGTGGATATCCACGCCGAGGAAGGGCGCTCCGCAGCCGAGGTCATCATGACTGTCCTGCACTCAGGAGGTAAGTTTGATGACAGCTCCTACAAGGTCTCAGGTGGTTTGCACGGCGTTGGCATCTCGGTCGTCAATGCCCTCTCCGATTACCTCGAACTAAATGTTCGACGCGACGGTAAATTGCACCGCCAGGAATATCGCCTTGGCGAGCCGCAGGCGCCGATGGCGGCGATCGGCGATACCAGCGAACACGGCACCACGCTGCGCTTCAAACCGAGCGCGCAGATCTTCACGCACATCTCTTTCAACTACGACACGCTCGCCAAGCGGCTGCGAGAATTATCCTTTCTCAATTCCGGAGTGCGCATCGAGCTTGTGGACGAGCGTGATGAGAAGTCCGAAGTGTTCCAGCACGAAGGCGGACTCAAGGCTTTCGTCACGCATTTGAATCGCAGCAAAACGCCGGTGCACGACACGGTGTTGTGGTTCCAGACGCGCGATGGCAACACGCAAGTCGAAGTAGCGATGCAATGGAATGACTCGTATCAAGAGAGCATGTTTTGCTACACGAACAACATCCCGCAGAAGGACGGCGGTACGCACCTTGCAGGTTATCGCGCAGCGTTGACTCGCACGCTGAATAACTACATCGAAAAAGAATTGGCGTCGAAGAAGGAAAAGATTCAGACCACCGGCGACGATTCCCGCGAGGGACTAACCGCAATTCTTTCCGTGAAATTGCCCGATCCGAAATTTTCCTCGCAGACGAAAGACAAGTTGGTCTCATCCGAAGTCAAGGGTGTGGTGGAATCCGCCGTTGCCGCGCGCCTCGAAGAGTTCTTGCTCGAACATCCGCAAGAAGCGAAGGCCATCGTCAACAAGATTCTCGAAGCGGCCTACGCGCGCGAAGCCGCGCGCAAGGCGCGCGAGATGACTCGCCGCAAGGGCGCGCTGGACATCGCCGGACTGCCGGGCAAGCTGTCCGACTGCCAGGAAAAAGATCCCGCGCTCTCCGAGATTTTTTTGGTCGAGGGCGATTCCGCCGGCGGGTCCGCGAAGCAAGGGCGCGATCGGCGCACGCAGGCGATCCTGCCGCTCAAGGGAAAAATCCTCAACGTCGAGAAGGCGCGTTTCGACAAAATGCTCGCGTCCGCGGAAGTGGGCACGCTGATCACTGCACTCGGCTGCGGTATCGGCCGCGATGATTTCAACGTCGATAAATTGCGCTATCACCGTATTTTCTTGATGAGTGATGCGGACGTTGACGGCAGCCACATACGCACGCTACTGCTCACATTTTTCTATCGGCAAATGCCCATCCTCATCGAGCGCGGCCATATCTACATCGCGCAGCCCCCTTTGTATAAGGTGAAGAAAGGCAAGCAGGAAACCTACGTCAAGGACGATGTAGAGTTGAACGCGTTGCTGCTTAACACCGCGATCGATGGCGCCGCACTGCATGTCAATGCAGAGGCTCCGCCCCTATCGGGGTTAGGTCTCGAGTCGCTGGCGACGAAGTATGTCGAAGTACAAAGCATTATGACCCGATGGGCGCGTCGCTATGATCAGCGCTTCCTCGAACAACTGCTGTATGTTCCGAAACTAACGACTGAGGCGTTTGATCGAATAGACGCGCTGCGCGATTGGTGCCGAAATCTCGAGCAGCGGCTGAACGCGCTGGATGACGTATCGCGCCGCTATCGCCTTGTGGTCGACGCGCTGCCAGCCGGAGGTCACCGTATCAATCTGCAGCGCTTCGAGCATGGCCTTACTTCTGAAAAACACGTGCCGCGGGAATTTTTCGACTCAGCGGAATATCTGCGCATCGCCGAGCTCGCGCAGACCCTCACGGATTTGATCGGTCCGGGCGCCTTCATTCGGCGCGGCGACGACAAACACGAAGTTGCCAGTTTCAAGGCAGCGATGACTTGGCTGTTCGAACAAGCAAAAAAAGGCCAGACCATTCAGCGCTACAAGGGCTTGGGCGAAATGAATGCCGATCAACTCTGGGAAACGACCATCAATCCGGAAACGCGCCGCGTTCTGCAGGTGCGGATCGAAGATGCCGTGGCGGCGGACGACATTTTCACGACACTGATGGGCGATGCCGTCGAGCCGCGGCGCGAATTCATCGAGAAGAACGCGCTCAACGTGTCGAACCTGGATATCTAGAAGCGCTCGATTCGATAGCGCTTTTGCGGCCGCTGGGCCGCCGTCGGCCTGCAAGTCAGGCAGTAACGCCGCGCGCTTCGTGCCGACCAAAAAATGCTATGCCGCGCGCGTACTTTTTCGCGACATACATTGCTGCGTCGGCATTTGCTATCAAGTGTTCGCCGCACACGCCGTCCCAGGGATAGATGGCGATGCCAATGCTCGGCCTGATGGCAAATTCCGCGCTGGCAATGGCCAGCGGTTGAGCAACGGCGCGCAACACCGAGTTGGCAATCTGTTCAATATTTTTTTTGCCCCTCGGATTCATTAACAGATATAAGAATTCGTCGCCGCCGTTGCGGCATACCGTATCTTCGTCCCTGACGTATCTCAGGAGACGCTGTGCGATGGACCTCAATGCGGCATCGCCCACTGGATGCCCGTGCGCGTCGTTGACATTCTTAAATTGATCCAGGTCGAGAAACATCACCGCCAGCGTCCAGTCGTGACGGTCGGCGAGCGCAATTGCGTGGGACATTCGATCGTCGAATAATTCTCTATTTGGAAGTCCGGTCAGCGAGTCATGCATGGCGCGCCATTGAGCTTCGTGCATATCGAACTGCGCCGCAGATAATGCTGTTTCGGTGTGCGTCAATGCTATTTGGCTATTCTGTTGCGAATATTCCGTTACGGCCGCCGCTATCGCATCGTCGAGGCAACGGTTGAAGATGTGAAATTCATTGGCCGAGATCGACACCCCCGCCTCAGCCGCCAGTTGGGTAGCGGCTTGGCAAACATCACCGTAATCGCGGATAACCTGTTCAATCGTGAATCCCTCTTGAAGCAGGTCGCGCCCGTGCAGGATCGCCATTGGTACGACGTCGGGATTCAATCCATCATCTGGCTCGCTCGAGGCGATGACCTGAGCAGCAAAACCGCCTGGTTGCTCGATCCTCAAGGTCTTGATGATCTGATCCAAAAATATAGGTATTCCGTGTGCACGCTCAGGAAGTGGAAGCTTAGGTTGGGACCTGCTCTCCACCATAGCCCGACAGCGATCAAGCAAGAGAGCCCGGTTCGCATTTAAAAAGCCGTGCAGCACTAGGTATACGCCGGTACTGACTTGCCGGCACCCGGACGGGACGCCGCAGCCGCAGCGGGCAGCATGGAAGTTGCGGCACGCAGGGAACTCAATGGCAATCGTGCCGTAAATTGCGTGCCTCTTTCGCGGGTCGAGGTCACCGAGATCCGTCCGTGATGCGCCCGGACGATCTGAGAACAGATATGCAGGCCGAGACCTAAGCCATTGCGGCTGGCTGACACGGAATGACGCCAAAACGGCTCGAAAATCTTGCTCAGGCTTTCCGCTGGAATAGGCTCGCCGGAGTTCCATACCTCGAGTATCAGGTCATGGTCGTCGTTTCTCGCATTGATCTTGATCGGAAGATGGGGCTGACCGTGCGTCAGGGCATTGCCCAGGAGATTCGAGGCTACTTGTTGCAGTCTTCCCAAATCGCAGCGCACCGAACGGGTTACCTGAAAATCGGGAAGTATCTTGCAGTCCGTTTGGGCATCTTGGAATTCCTGAACGACAGTCATCAATCCAGTATTGATGTTTTCGACTTCCGTCAACTCGACGCTTATCCCACCGCCCAAGCGGCCGCGCGCGAAATCAAGCACGTCATCGATCAGCGAAGCCATGCGGCGCGCGTTGGTTTTTATGCGTCCCGCCAGCTGCGCATGTGCCGGGTAAACGAGTTGGCGCGAAAGGAGCTCGGAACTTGCAAAAATCGCCTGCAAAGGATTGCGCAAATCGTGGCCAAGAATGGCAATAAACTGCTCGCGCAGTTGACCTGCCGATCGTTCATCAAGGAAAGCGGTTTTATCCACATCTCGCAGCTCAAGCTGGTCGATTTGCGAGGCGACAATCGAGGAAAGACATTTGAATTTCGACTCGATACGGTCGTCGACGTGATCCAGGGAAGTCGGATCAAGCGAGCACAACACCCCAAAAAATCGTCCGTTCTCGAGAATAATAGGTGCCGCCACACCACACGCGATGGCGGATGCCGTCAGAGTCCCGCAAGACTGAGGGCCCGAAATGCCAATGGAAATCGGTACGTCCAGCAGACCGAGTCTGACGCGCACCGGCTGCCCAAGAGGGAGCTGGTAGTCCGCACCAACGCCGGCGGCGCCAGTCTCGTGCGTGGCACAGACTATCCATACATCATCGGTAACGCGCGCCAAGAGTGCCACATTTGATCCAGCGATCTCGCTGGCAAGGAGGAGCAGGGTCGCGATCGAATCGCTATTGGCGACGGTCGCCACCGCCGCATCGATCGCTTCTCGATCCATATCTACCCTTTGCCCCGTATGGGCCGACGCGCATCAGAACACGCGAACGCTGGCAACATACGAAGCCAAATATTCGTTGTCTGTGCGTTGCCGAACATACTGTCGGAGTCGACTGACACGACCGTTATGTGCGGTACCGTACTGAACTAGCCTAAGCGAATGGATGACAATCGGCGGTTGGGCGTTGGCTCGCACTATCGTCCAACCAGGCGCTGCATCTGTTCGCTATACCTTGCTCCGGTCACTCCGACCTTGGAGACGGTATCTCCGATCTCGCGCAGGTCATCCGGCGTGAGTTCGAGGGTTACCGCGCCGATATTCTCGTCCAGTCGAGGTAGCTTGGTCGTGCCCGGAATGGGAACGATCCAGGGTCTCTGAGCCAAGATCCACGCCAACGCGAGCTGCGCCGGGGTCGCGTGCTTGCGCGCGGCGATTGCACTGAGCGCATCGACCAAGGCCTTGTTTGCCTTGCGTGCTTCAGGTGCAAAACGCGGTACGTTGTTGCGGAAGTCCTTGCTATCGAACGTAGTGCTCTCGTCGATTTTCCCGGTGAGAAAACCTCTGCCGAGCGGGCTGAATGGGACGAAGCCGATGCCCAGTTCTTCAAGCGTCGGAAATACCGCGGTTTCTGGCTCTCTCCACCACAAGGAGTACTCGCTCTGCAGCGCCGTCACAGGCTGAACCAGGTGTGCGCGGCGGATCGTCTGAGCTCCCGCCTCCGAGAGACCAAAGTGTTTGACCTTTCCCTCCTCGATCAATTTCTTTACCGCGCCCGCGACATCTTCGATCGGTACCGCTGGGTCAACGCGGTGCTGGTAAAAGAGGTCGATTGAGTCAATCTTCAGTCGCTTCAGCGAGGCTTCCGCGACATCGCGGATGTGCTCTGGCCGACTGTCGAGGCCGGTCTGCTTGCCCGCCTCGATCTTGAAGCCGAACTTGGTGGCGATCGCCACCTGGCCGCGGTACGGCGCCAATGCCTCGCCGACCAGTTCCTCGTTGGTGTAGGGGCCGTAGATTTCCGCGGTGTCGAAGAAAGTGATCCCGCGCTCAACCGCCGACCGGATCAAGCCGACCATCTCGTTTTTATCGCCTGGCTGCCCATAACCATGGCTCATGCCCATGCAGCCAAGTCCTAACGCCGAAACTTCCAGATCGCTGTTTCCAAGTTTGCGCTTTCGCATGGCTTACCCCTCTTGTTGGCTGCGTCGCCTCCTCCGCATATTCAACCCTCAGACCTCGAAACGGAAGACTTGCGTCGCTGATACGGGAGGATCTTGACGCTCCCCCGCAGGAGCGCGTAAGGAGTTCCCATGCTCGCATCATCTAAGTTGCAGACCATCGTTTGGACTTCGCGCATTTCCGAGGCAGAGAAATTTTACAGCGGTGTGTTGGGCTTGCCCCTCAAAGGTAAGTCGCACGGCGCGCTGATCTACGATGTAGGCGGCAGCGACCTGCGCGTATCGCCCGTGCCCACTACGCAACCATCCGCGCATACGGTGTTGGGCTTTGGCGTGTCGGACATCGGGACAACCATCGAGTCGCTACGTAAAAGCGGCGTGAGCCTCGAGCGATTCGCCGGCTTCCCGCACGACCCCGCGGGCATTCTAGCGATGCCCGACGGCGCGAAAGTCGCTTGGTTTCGCGATCCTGATGGCAATCTTCTGTCGGTCGTGCAGTACGCGCTGAGCGAAAGCTCAT
>Ga0302325_10009224_pt1 | contig 21568 bp, 16 predicted proteins | sample Palsa_T0_2_FD_201948 | JGI IMG/M metagenome (GOLD analysis project Ga0302325, IMG submission 201948) | Peat permafrost microbial communities from Stordalen Mire near Abisko, Sweden - Palsa_T0_2 | ecosystem: Environmental > Terrestrial > Soil > Palsa > Peat permafrost | place: Sweden: Abisko...
TGCCGGCGATGACCGAGAACAGGACGCCGTCCCGGACCACGTCCACCGCGGCGGCGGTGGCCGCGCGCGCCTCGGCGATCTTGGTGTGCGGGTACTCCATCGACCCCGAGCAGTCGATGATGATGATTTCCGCGCTCCCGTCGGCCGGGCCGGGACCGCTGAGTCCGGCCGCATCGGCGGCCGACGTGACGGTAACGATGGCGCTGACCTCACGCCCGCCCTCGGGCAGGTACTGGTTCTGGTCGACGACGACGGTGAAGCCGGACTCGGTCATGGCGGAGTCTCTCCTGGGTTATAACGTCGCTACACGCCGGACAGGAACGGTTTTCGGATGAGACGGTTCGGCCGGGAACGGTGCCAGCGGGATCGGAACCAGCACCGCGGTGATGTTGTCCATGCCCCCCGCGTCGAGCGCGAACTTCACCAGTTCGGCGGCGGCGCCGAGCGGGTCGGTGAGTGCGGCCGGGAGCGCGAGCGCGGCCAGGCCCGCTGCGTCGGGCCGGTAGTTCCACAGCCCGTCCGAGCACACCAGCAGGACACCGGGTCCGGGCGGTTCGAACCGGACGACGTGCGGCTGGGGCTCGACCAGGTCGGCGCCGAGCCAGCGAGTGATCACGTGTGCCTGCGGGGAGGCCAGGGCCTGTGCCTCGTCCATCGTGCCCCGGGCGACCAGTTCCTCGGCCAGTGAGTCATCCGTGCTGAGGCGTATCACGTCCGGGCCCGTGCTGAGCCAGTAGGCGCGGCTGTCCCCGAGCCAGCACACCGTGACCGCGTCGCGACCGATGACCGCCGATATGTAGGTCGCCGACGGCGCGTCCCCCGGCGAGCCCATCTTGGCCAGGACGAGGTGAGCCGAGTACACCGCGGCCCGCGAGGCCTCGGCTGGGTCATCGCCTCGCCGGGCCGAGGTGAGCAGCGACCGTGCCGCGGCCTGCGCGGCGCCTAGCGACGCCTCGTCCGGCCGCGGGGAGGTGGACACCCCGTCGCAGACGACGGCTATCGCTATCGGGCCGCCCGGAACGTCGGCCGTGGCCAGGGCCATCGCGTCCTCGTTGCGGGAATGCCGCAGGCCGCGATCGGTCACCCCGGCCAGCAGCCCGAGGTCGAGTTCGGAATGGTCACGGCCGGACGGCAGTTTGCGGCCGCACGACTCGCAGTAACCTTCTGCCGTGATCGCGCTGGGCGGAGCCTCGGGGTCCACCGAGCACACCGGGCACTCCGCCTCGTACCCGGGTAGCGCGGCGCTCACCATGGGCGGGGCCAGCTCGGTCCCGCATGACTCGCAGAAGCTGTCCCCCGCCTCGACCGGCGCGCCACACGACGGGCAGGTGACTTCGGGAACCGGCGGGGCGCCCGTGGCGCCCGGGTCGCCCGTCACGTGAGGGTCCTGGGCCGGATCGCGTTGGCCATATCGATGAGCTCCACCCGGCGGGCCTGGTCCGGCGTCAGCCGGGCCAGCGCCCGGTAGCTCCGTTCCAGCCCGAAGCGCATGGCGCGCGGGCTGGGCTCGCAGCCGAGAATGGGAGCGCCGCCCGTGGGCTGGCCGGATGTGCACCAGTCGAGCGCGGCCCGGAGGATCTCCACGGTGAGCTGCTGCCTGCGTACCTCGTCCACGGCCAGCCGGCCGAGCTGACCGCCGGCCTGCCGCAGGTCGTCCCCGTTCACGTGGGCATGGCCGTCTCCGGACACCAGGATCCGCACCGCTTCAATCTGCGCCGCCGCGTAGTGGCTCGACGAGGCGGGCACCGCCGCGAGCGCCGCGATCGCGCCAGACCGGTCGCCCGTGGCCAGGCTCGTCCTGGCCAGCCCGAACGCGGCGCTGATATAGGACCGGTCCACGGTCCACACGAGGCGGTAGTAGCGCTTGGCCGTGGTCGGGTCGCCCGCGATTTCGGCGGCGAAGGCGAGCGCGAGCTTGGGCGCGAGTTCGCCCGGCAGTTCGTCGAATACGGCACTGAACGCACCGGGGGCGGTCTGCGCGCCGCCGGGTTCCCCGGCGGCCAGGTCACGCAGCCCGTTGTACCAGGCGACCCGCCAGTCGGACGGATCGTCCGCGGCCAGATCGGCCAGCACGGCCGCCGCGGCCTGGTAGTCGCCGACGTCGATCCTGGCCCGGGCCAACGCCAGCCGGGTCTCGGCCGACTCGGTAACCTCGCGCGGGATGGTCGGGTCACCCGCGACGGCCAAGGTGAGGGCCACGATCCGCTGGGCCGGGTTGAGCCCGGCGAACGTGGCCAGGTAACCGGCCGCGGGGTCGGACCGCTCGACCTGCGGTAGCGGCAATCCGGCGACGATCTCGGCGGCGGGGGGTGCGTCCAGCCGGCTGGCCGGGGGTGTCGGGGCCGCTGGGGGCGGCGCAGCGGGAGCGGTCAACGGGGCCGCTGGGGCCGTTGGGGCCGCTGCGGCGAGGTCAGCGGTCGTCCCGATGGCTTGGACCTCGGGGCTGAACAGGCTGGAGAAAGCGGGCCGCGGCACGCCGTCGGCGACCGCGAGCACCTCGCGGAGCACGCCGGTGAGCTGCTCGGCCATCTCTCCCGCGGAGCCGAACCGGCGGTCGGGATCCCGGTGGGTGGCGCGCCGCAGCAGCCGGGCGAAGGATTCCTGCTCGCCGAGCAGCGGCACCCCGTCGGGCAGGGTGTCCTTGTACGTGCCCTGGAAGCCCCGGAACTCGAAGGTCAGCACGGCCAGCGCCCGGCCCACGGTGTACAGGTCGGAGCTGGGCGAAGGGCCGTCGGCCTCGATCTCCGGGGCCTGGTAGCCGACCGTCCCGTAGATCGCCTCGTCACCGTCGACCCGGCGGACGCCGCCCATGTCGATGAGCTTGAGTTGCTCTTCGGTCTGGATAACGTTGTCCGGCTTGAAGTCGCAGTACACCAGCCCGCGGTCGTGCAGGTATCCGAGGGCGGGCAGCACCTCGATGGCGTAGGCCAGCGCGTGGGCCACCGGCACGGAGCCGCCGGCCTGGCGCGCGTCGACCAGGATCTGCTTGAGCGACTTGCCGCCGACGTACTCCATCACGATGTAGCCCGCTATCTCCGCGGTGCGCCGGTCGGCATGCTGGACGAAGTTGTAGATCCGGACGATGTTGGGATGCTCGACCTCGGCCAGGAACTGCCGCTCGGCGACCGCGGCCGCCATGGCGTCGGCGTCGCCGGTGTTCAGCAGGCCCTTCAGGACCACCCACCGGTCGCTGACGTTGTGGTCCTTGGCCAGGTAGATCCAGCCGAGCCCGCCGTGGGCCAGGCAGCCGAGCACCTCGTACTGGCCGGCGACCAGTTCTCCCGGTTCCAGCTTGGGGGTGAACGAGAACCGGGTGCCGCAGTTCCGGCAGAATCCTTCGGGCAGGCCGGGACGCCCGTCCCGCCCTCGGCCGACGGGCTGATCGCAGTTGCTGCAGTAGCGCTTGGCCTCCAGTACCTCCGGATCGGCGAGCACGGCGCTGGCCGGATCCCGGTACGGGACCGGCGGGATGTCGACCAGGCCTGCGCCGAGACGGCCCCGGGCCGACCGACTGCTGCCGCGACCCCGGGCCCGGGAGCGCGCGCTCCCGGACGTTCCTGAGCTCCCGGACGGGGCCGCGCTGGCCCACCCCGAGGCGGCCGAGCCGGCCGAGCCGGAAGGACCTGAAGGGCCCGAGGATGCGGCGGGGGCGGCCAGCCCGCAGGTGTTGCAGTAGCCGTCCTCGATCATCCCGTCGCAGCCGGGCTGCGTGCATCGGGCCATGGCCGTGGTCATCGCGGCTGTCCTCCTAGCGCCAGGACGGCCTGCTGGTAGCCGGTCACCGCGTCCGCGGCCGCCGCGAGGTCGCAGGGCGCGGTCCACAGCAGGCCGCGGGCGTGGTTGAAGCGTTCGGTCAGGCCGGGATCTTCGTCCGCGCCCAAACGGGCCGCCTTGGCCTGGTAGGCGCCGAGCAGCCCGCGCAGCTCGTCACGGCGGCTCATGGCTGCCACCACGGTCCGTTCGGTGTCATGAAAACTCCCGGCGGCCGTGGCGAGCTCTCGTTCGATCTCGTCGAGCTCGGCGGCGAGCCGGGTCCAGCGCCCAGCGGCCAGCAGCGTGTCGAGGTCGGCCAGCCGGACGGTCAGGTCGGCGAGGCCGGGCGGCTGAGCGGGCAGCGCCTCGGCGGCGATCTTGACCGCGGCTCGCTGCCAGGCGGCGGCCGCGTCCTCATAGGCGGCGCGCGCTGTGGCGGCGGCCGTCGTCACCTCGGCGATGCGCTGCCGCGCCTCCTCCCGCAACCGGACCAGCTCGTCGACGCGGGTCACCGCGGCACTGACCTGGTCCTGCAGCCGGTCTGCGGCCGACATGTCGACGGTCCCGGCCGCCGGGGCCGGGGCGCCCTGCCACAGCGAGAGCGGATCGGAGCTCAGCGTGGCGCGTAGCCGGGACAGCTTGCTCTGCGCCGCGGCCAGGTTCCCGGTCAGGGCCTCATCGGCGAGCGAGGCGGCTAGCGGCGTCACCCGGCCCAGCTCGGTGCCGAGCACGTCCAACTTGCCTGCCATCTCGTTCACCACCTGCTCCGCGGCCGAGACCACCTCGGTGATCGGGCCGAAGGCGCGCCGCATCCGGGTCACCGCCGCGACCACGGTCAGGTCCTCGCGGCCGGAGTCGGCCAGGTCGCGGCCGGCCAGCGGTGCGGGCCCGGCCGCCAGCTGGACGGATGGCCCGGTGAGCAGGTTGGTGATCGCGGCCAGCTCGCGAGGTCCGAGGTGGCCGTGAACCGCGTCGGCGGCCCGGTCGACGACGGCCGAGTAGGCCGAGTAGAGCTGCCACAGCTTGGCCAGGCTGACCGCGGTGGCTTCCCAGCGCCGCCTGGTCTGTCCGCTGAGGGCGGCTCCCTCCAGCAGCCGCTTGCCGAAGCTGCCGTCCAGCTCCAGCAGGTTGGCCTGGATGGCGTCGCGCTCGGCGACCGCCGCCTGCACCACGGCAGGCGCTCGCTCCTTGGTCAGCACCGGGACGGTCATCGATACTCCGCCAGGCGCCGGGTCAGGCCCCATCCGGAGCCGACCGCCATGACCAGGGCCGCCACGATGATGCCGGCTTCCAAGCCGCCGAACGCGTCCGAGCCCGCCGCCGCGTTCGAGGCGAAGACAGCCTGATCGGCATTGATCGCGGCCTCCAAGTCGGACTCGAGCTGGGCGAACAGTGTGCCCGCGGTGCCCGGCCCAGATCCTATCTCCAGCTGGGTCTCGGCGCCGTAGTTGGCTGCGGCGTCCAGTTGCTGCGCGCGCTGGTTGACCGCGAACCAGGCGGTCGCAGCGTGCCCGGCAGCCGCGATCGGCCCCGCGCCGCCGACCGCGCTCTGTGCGTCGGCGCTGCTCAACTCGGTGCTCAGCTGGCTCTGCGCGGCGTGGAAGTCCTGCTGGAAGTTAGCGTCGCCGGTGCGCGAGATCAGGTTGAGGGTCTGGTCGCCGCGCGCCTGCAGGGCCGTGATGTCGGCCTGGGCCAGTGTCCGCGCCGGGCCGGAGCCGTGCTTGGTGGCCTGCAGCAGATCGGAACGGCCCCCGGCCAGAGCGACGACGAGCCAGACGAGCGCCGCGATCGCGGCCGCGGACGCGAGGAACAGGCCGACGTTGACGGTCCGTTGGGTACGCCTCGACAGCCAGCGCTGGGTCCGCAACAGCAGGACCAGGACAGCCAGGCCCGCCACCAGGGCGATCACGGCGAGCGGAAGCCCGGTGGCCTGCGCGCTGGCCGTCGTGAGCTGGGCGTTCTCCTGCGCGTATACGCTGCGGGCGGCGGGCAGCATGGTGACGTGCATCTCCTCGGACGCCACCTGGATGAACGAGCCGCCCGCGGGGTAGCCCAGCGAGTTGTAGATCTGGCCGTCCTCGACGTAGCCGGTGTAGACCGGCAGGGCGGCGGACAACGTGCTCAGGCTGGTCCCGACGCTTGAGTTGCCGCTCGCGGCCGTGACGACCTTCAGGTCGGCGGCGGCGACCGCGATGTCGTGCTGGTAGCGCACCCGGTCCGCGTACGGGCCGGTCCGCCCGTACAGGTAAGCGGTGGAGACGGTGACGTCGGCGTCGGCGAGTGACTGGTAGATCTGCTGGGCGTCCAGGCTGAGCGTTTCGTCGGTGGCCGCCACGTCGTGCGCCGCCGACGCGTGCTGGATGACCGTCAGCGCGGCCAGCGCGCCCCAGGCCAGGCACCCGATCACCACGCCGGCCCGGACGAGCCAGAGCTGGCCCGGTGTGGTCGAGGCCCGCGGGAGCCGCAGCCAGCGTCGCGCCCGCGGTGCGGCCTGTCCCCCGGAGCCGCGCCGGTGCGATGCGGTCTGCCCTCGCGGCGGGCTACCGGTAACCGTGGTGCTCATCGCCGACCCGCCACGCATGCTCCCGTCATCGGAACCGACGCACCATGACGTTCTCTATTTTGCCCGCAATCCAGGACTACTTCGGGTGGGCACAAGCAGACAAGTTCGGGTTCATGGCACGGCGATCCTACTCGCGGCGCAGGGTGATCGCGGTCCAGGCCCCGAGGTTGATCCGGTCACCGTCGCGCAGCGGGATCAGGTCTCCTGGCGCTATCTCGCGGCCGTTGAGCAGCGTGCCGTTGGCCGAGCCGGGGTCCAGTACGGCCCACGAGCCGTCCGAGGCAGGGAGCAGCAGCGCGTGCAGGCGGCTGACGCCGGGGTCCACGGGCGGCCCGGACAGGTCTATCTCCGGTTCCACGCCACGGGCCGCGCTGCGCCGCCCGATCCGCATCTGCCTTCCGCTGAGCTGGAATCGCCGTTCGGTGCTGAACTCCGGGAACGCCACGTCCTGGCCGGTGAGATCCCGTTTGAGCTGCATGCGCTCGTAGTAGATCCGGTCCGATGTGACCACCACCGACCAGGTGGTCGGGGTGAACTTCGGCATGGGGGCGGTAGCCGGAGCCGACGACACGGGCGGACCGGGCCGGGCCGGCGGCCTGGATGACGCGGGCGGAGCGAGGGGCTCCAGTGAGGCGGGCGGGGCGGGCGGGGCGGGCGGGGCGGGCGGGGCGGGCGGGGCGGCGGACGGCAGCGCTGGGGAGACCGCATACGCGGACCAGGAATACGAGTCCGGCGAGGAGGGCGGTGCCGGCTCGGCCAGCGGTGCCGCCTCGGCCAGCGGTGCCGCCTCGGCCAGCGGTGCCGGCTCGGCGGGCGGGGCCGGCTCGGCGGGCGGTGCCGGCTCGTCCGGGGGCGCGAGCAATTCCTGGGGCGCGGGTGCGTCCGCAGGTGCGGGCGACTCCGGCGGCGAGGGTGGCTCTGGAAACTCAGACGGCTCTGGCGATCTGAACCAGTCCATGAAGGCGGGCCGGTCCGGATCGCCCGGAGGCGCCGACGGTGCTGGCAGGTCCGGTGCTGGCAGGTCCGGTGCTGCCAGGTCCGGTGCTGCCAGGTCCGGTGGTGGCAGGTCTGGTGGCTCCGGGACCTCTGGAGAGGGCGCGGGCGACGACACCGGAGCGGCGGGCGGGGCCGGGACGGCGGACCACGAGGTCACGTTGGAGGGCGGGGGCTCGGTCAGGGGGGCGAAGGGGCGGCGGACCCGGAAGCCGCATTGCTTGCAGAACTGGCCGGAACTCGGGTTCCCGCACCACGGACACGCGTCATCGGGACTGCCCGCCGGGCGCGGGCCGCCGGCGTGGTGCCTGCCGACCACGCGGACCGGACTGGTGGCGATACGCGTTCCGCAGGCATCACAGAAGTCGTCTGCGACCGAGTTATGACCGTTCGGACATATCGCCATTCGCCGTTCCGTTCCCCGACCTATCGACGCACAAGATCGATTACCTCCACAGATTATGCGTCGACGGGCATTTCGCCCGGGGAATCAGGTAAGCGGGCGGGCCGTAGGCGGAATCGGTACGGGCAGGTGGCCGGTTCCGCCCAGGTGACGGTCGACGGCGGCGGCGGCACTACGGCCCTCAGCGATGGCCCAGACGATCAGCGACTGGCCGCGGCCCATGTCGCCGGCCGTGAACACGCCGGGCACCGAGGTCGCGTACTGGGCGTCCCGGCCGACATTTCCGCGAGCGTCGAAGTCCACGCCCAGCTCGGTGAGCAGCCCCGGCCGTTCGGCTCCGGTGAAGCCCATGGCCAGGAGGACCAGATCACAGGGCAGCTCCCGCTCGGTGCCGGGCACCGGGTCGAAGCCGTCCGCCTCGGCTACCCGTAGCGCCCGGACCCGCCCCTGCTCGTCGCCACGGAACTCCAGCGTGGACACCGCGTAGGTGCGCTCCCCGCCTTCCTCGTGCGCGCTGGAGACCCGGTAGATCATCGGGTAGGTCGGCCAGGGTTGATGGCCGGGCCGGGCCGCGGGCGGGCGGGGCATGATCTCAAGCTGGGTGACCGACGCCGCGTCCTGCCGGTGCGCGGTGCCCAGGCAGTCCGCTCCGGTGTCGCCGCCGCCGATGATGACCACGTGCCGCCCCCGCGCGCTGATGGCCGGCTCGGCCGGGGCAGCCGGATCAGCGGCAACCACGCGATTGGCCAGCGGCAGGTACTCCATAGCCTGGTGGATACCGTCCAGCTCACGTCCGGGCAGCGGCAGGTCCCTGGCCACCCGGGCGCCGCCGGCCAACACGATGGCGTCATAGGAGGCACGCAGCGTTTCCGCGGAAACGTCGATGCCGGCTTGCACGCCGCAGCGGAACTCGGTGCCTTCGGCCCGCATCTGGTCCAGCCGTCGGTCCAGGTGCCGCTTCTCCAGCTTGAACGCGGGAATGCCGTAGCGCAGCAGGCCCCCTGGCGCGTCGTCACGCTCGAACACGGTGACCGCGTGCCCGGCCCGGGTCAGCTGCTGGGCCGCCGCGAGTCCGGCCGGACCCGAGCCGATGACCGCTACCGTGCGGCCCGACCTGACCGCCGGGGGCCGGGGCGCCACCCAGCCGGACGCGAAGGCCCGGTCGATGATCTCCACCTCGACCTGCTTGATCGTGACAGGATCAGCGTTGATCCCGAGCACACAGGCGGCTTCGCACGGCGCTGGGCAAAGCCGCCCGGTGAACTCGGGGAAGTTGTTGGTGGCGTGGAGCCGGTCGGCGGCGTCCCGCCAGTCGTGCCGCCAGACCAGGTCGTTCCACTCCGGGATCAGATTGCCCAGCGGGCAGCCGTGGTGGCAGAACGGGATGCCGCAATCCATGCACCGGCCCGCCTGTCGTTCGGCCCGGCTGGGCGGGAACGGCTCGTACACCTCGCGCCAGTCGAGCAGGCGCAGGTCGACGGGACGACGGGTCGGGGTCTCGCGGGGCGTGGTCATGAAGCCCTTGGGGTCAGCCATGAGCTGCCGCCATCACGGCCTCGTCGACGTCGCGGCCCTCGCGCTCGGCCTGCGACGTGGCGGACAGCACCCGCTTGTAGTCCTTCGGCATCAGCTTGGTGAACCGGCCGGGGTCCCAGTCGGCCAGCAGCCGCGCCGCGACCGCCGAGCCCGTTTCCGCGTGGTGGCGTTCGGTCACCTCGCGCAGGAACTTGACGTCATCGTCGTCCAGCGGGTCCAGGTCGACCATCTCCACGTTCACCCGGTGGACCGGGCAGTCGAGCACGTAGGCGATGCCGCCGGACATGCCGGCCGCGAAGTTCCGCCCGACCGGGCCGAGGATCACCACCCGGCCGCCGGTCATGTACTCGCAGCCGTGATCGCCGGTGCCTTCGGCGACCGCCAGCGCACCTGAGTTGCGGACGCAGAACCGCTCGCCGACCAGCCCGCGCAGGAAGATCTCGCCGCTGGTGGCGCCGTAGCCGATCACGTTGCCCGCGATGACCTGCTCCTCGGCGGCGAACGGGGCGGCGGCGGGCGGGCGTACCACCAGCCGCCCGCCGGACAGGCCCTTGCCCAGGTAGTCGTTCGCGTCGCCGGTCAGCCGCAGCGTGATGCCGCGCGGCAGGAACGCCCCGAACGACTGGCCGGCCGACCCGTCGAAGGAGACGTCGATCGTGTTGTCGGGCAGGCCTTCGCCTCCCCAGCGCCGGGTCACCTCGTAGCCGAGCATGGTGCCCACGGTCCGGTTCACGTTCCGGATCGGCAGCTCGAGCCGAACCGGCCGGCCCTCCTCGAGCGCCCCTTCGGCGAGCTGGATGAGCGTGTTATCCAGCGCCTTGTCCAGCCCGTGGTCCTGGCTCTGTTTGCAACTAAGCGCGGCGTCGTCGGGCAGCTCGGGCCGGTAAAGCATCCGGGACAGGTCGAGCCCGGAGGCCTTCCAGTGGTCCACCGCGAGCGCCGCGTCGAGCAGGTCGACCCGGCCCACGATCTCCTCCAGCGACCGGAAGCCGAGCTGGGCCAGGTACTCCCGGACCTCCTCGGCGATGAACTCGAAGAAGGTCACCACGAACTCCGGCTTGCCGCTGAACCGGGCGCGCAGCTCGGGGTTCTGGGTGGCCACGCCGACCGGGCACGTGTCCAGGTGACAGACCCGCATCATGATGCAACCGGAGACCACCAGCGGCGCGCTGGCGAAGCCGAACTCCTCCGCCCCGAGCAGCGCGGCGATGATCACGTCCCGGCCGGTCTTCAGCTGGCCGTCGGCCTGCACCACGATCCGGTCCCGCAGCTTGTTGCGCAGCAGCGTCTGCTGCGTCTCGGCCAGCCCGAGCTCCCACGGCGCGCCCGCGTGCTTGAGCGAGGTCAGCGGCGCGGCTCCGGTGCCGCCGTCGTGCCCGCTGATCAGCACCACGTCGGCGTGCGCCTTGGACACCCCGGCGGCCACCGTGCCCACCCCGACCTCGGACACCAGCTTCACGTGCACCCGCGCCGCCGGGTTGGCGTTCTTCAGGTCGTGGATGAGCTGGGCCAGGTCCTCAATCGAGTAGATGTCGTGGTGCGGCGGCGGCGAGATCAGCCCCACCCCCGGCGTGGAGTACCGGGTCTTGGCGATCCACGGGTACACCTTGTTGCCGGCCAGCTGGCCGCCCTCTCCCGGCTTGGCCCCCTGCGCCATCTTGATCTGCAGGTCGTCGGCGTTGACCAGGTACTCGCTGGTCACGCCGAACCGCCCGCTGGCGACCTGCTTGACCGCGGAGCGCCGCAGGTCACCGTTGGCTTCCGGGGTGAACCGGTCCGGGTCCTCGCCGCCCTCACCGGTGTTCGACCGGGCCCCCAGCCGGTTCATCGCGATGGCCAGGGTCTGATGCGCCTCGGCCGAGATGGAGCCGTAGGACATGGCCCCGGTGGCGAACCTGCGCACGATGCTGGCCACCGCTTCGACCTCATTGATCGGAACGGGCCGTGGTGCCCCGGTCCCGGCATCCACTCCGCGGATCCGGAGCAGGCCGCGCAGCGTCATCAGCCGCCGCGACTGGTCGTCGACCAGCGAGGCGTATTCCTTGAAGATCTCGTACCGGCGGCTCCGGGTGGCGTGCTGCAGCTTGAACACGGTCTCGGGGTTGAACAGGTGCTGCTCGCCGTCGCGCCGCCACTGGTATTCCCCGCCGGTGGCCAGCCGCCGGTACTCCATCCCGGCCGGATCGGCCAGGGCCAGGCTGGTCCGCTGCCCGATCTCCGCGGCCAGCGCGGTGAAGCCCACGCCGGACAGCCGCGAGGTGGTGCCGGCAAAGCAGGTCTCGATCACCTCCGGGCCCAGGCCGAGGGCCTCGAAGATCTGCGCGCCGGTGTAGGAGGCGACGGTCGACACGCCCATCTTGGACATGATCTTCAGCAGGCCCTTGCCGAACGCCTTGAGCAGGTTGGCCTCGGCCTTCTTCTCCGACACTCCCTCCAGCACGCCACGGCGGACCAGGTCCCTGACCGACTCGATGGCCAGGTAGGGGTTGACCGCCGCGGCGCCGTACCCGACGAGCAGCGCCACGTGATGGCACTCGCGGACGTCCCCGGCCTCGACCACCAGCCCGGCCTCGGTCCGTGACTTCTCTCGGATCAGGTGATGGTGCACCGCTCCGGTCAGCAGCAGCGAGGGGATCGGGATGGCGTCGGGCCGTGGGGCCGCCCGGTCGGACAGGATGATGAGGTGGGCGCCGGCTCGGATGGCTTCGGAGACCTCGGCGCAGATGTCGGCCAGCCGGGCCCGCAGGCCGTCGCCGCCGCCGCGCGGGTCGTAGCGGCCGTCCACCACGTGCGAGGCCAGGCCGGGCAGGTTGCCCTCGTCGTTGATGTGCGCGATCTTGGCCAGGTCCTGATCGCCGATCACCGGGTACGGCAGCGCGATCTGCCGGCAGGACGCCGGGACCGGGACCAGCAGGTTCTGCTCGGGGCCGGTGACCGTGCCGAGCGAGGTGACGAGCTCTTCCCTGATCGCGTCCAGCGGCGGGTTGGTCACCTGGGCGAACAGCTGGGTGAAGTAGTCGAATATCAGCCGCGGCTTGTCGGACAGCACGGCCAGCGGCGTGTCCGTCCCCATCGACCCGATCGGCTCCGACCCGGTCCGGGCCATCGGGGCCAGGATGACCCGCAGCTCCTCCTCGGTGTACCCGTGCATCCGCTGCAACGTGACCAGGTCCGCGACCGCGGGGTCGGCGGGAGGGAGAGGGCGATCCGGCAGGTCGTCCAGGTGGACCAGGCCGGCGTGCAGCCAGGCTCCGTAGGGGTGTTCGGCGGCCAGGGCCGCCTTGACCTCCTCGTCTTCGACGATGCGGCCGGTGGCGGTGTCGGCCAGGAAGATGCGCCCGGGCTGGAGCCGGCCCTTCCTGATCACCGTGGCCGGGTCGATGTCGAGGACGCCGACCTCGCTGGCCAGCACGACCAGGCCGTCGCTGGTCAGCCAGTACCGGCCGGGGCGCAGGCCGTTGCGGTCCAGCACCGCGCCGATGACCGAGCCGTCGGTGAACGCGATCAGCGCCGGGCCGTCCCACGGTTCCATCAGCGCGGCGTGGAACTGGTAGAAGGCGCGGCGTTCCGGTGTCATCTCCTCGTGGTTCTCCCACGGTTCGGGGATCATCATCAGCACCGCGTGCGGGAGCGAGCGGCCGCCCATGTGCAGCAGCTCCAGGCACTCGTCGAAGCTGGCCGAGTCGCTGCCATCCTCGTTCAGGATCGGGAACAGCCGCTCGATGCCCTTTCCGTCCTTCGAGGGCGGGATCAGGTCGGTGGCCAGCATCGCCTCCCGGGCTCGCATCCAGTTGCGGTTGCCCCGGATCGTGTTGATCTCGCCGTTGTGCGCCACATACCGGTACGGGTGGGCCAGCGGCCAGGAGGGGAACGTGTTGGTGGAGAACCTCGAGTGCACCAGGGCCAGCGCCGAGCCGTACCTGGGATCGGACAGGTCGGGGAAGAACGGCTCGAGCTGCACCGCGGACAGCATGCCCTTGTACACGATGGTCCGGGCCGACAGGCTGGCGAAGTACACGCCGCCCTCGTGTTCGGCCCGCTTGCGCAAGCAGAACGCCATTTGCTCGAGCTGGCGGCCGGACTCGCCGTTCGCGCCCGCGACGAACAGCTGGACCAGCTCGGGCAGCACGGCCCGGGCACCGGCCCCGCAGGCGTCGACGTCGTAGGGAACCTCGCGCCAGCCCAGCACGGTCAGGCCCTCAGCCGCGGCGAGCCGTTCGATGGTGGCGGATACCACGGGCCGTTCGGCCGAAAGAAAGGCCAGGCCGGCCGCATAGGAGCCCGGTCCGGGCAGAGCGAAACCAGTTACGGCGCGGAAGAACTCGTCGGGTAGCTGGGTGAGGATCCCGGCCCCGTCCCCGGTGCCGGGGTCGCCGCCCTGCGCGCCCCGGTGTTCCAGATGGCACAGCACCCGCAGGGCCTGGGCCACCACCTCGTGCCCGCCGCGGCCTGACAGGTCCGCGACGAAGCCGACGCCGCACGCGTCATGTTCGAAACTGGGGTCGTAAAGGCCAGCCGCCGCCATGCGCTCTCCTGTCGTCTCTCGATACGCCACATCCGTGCGTCTGGGACGACACTGGCCCTGTTACGTAGACATTACATCACCAGACGAATCGTCCACCAGAGCTTTAGGTCCCGCCTTGGCGTAGGTACGCGCTGGTGGGATGGGTTTCGACCGGGTCAGGTATAGACCAGCTACGGCCAGCACGAAGACCGCCACGTCACCCAGCGCGCCGTAACGGACGCCGAGGACCTGCGGCAGCGTGCCGATGCGCACCGACTCGACCCACAAGCTGCCCGCCGCGTAGCTGCCGGCGCACAGCCAGAAGGTGCGCTCGCCGGACAGCGCGAGCCGGCGGGCGGCCCAGATCACGCCGAGGCCGACCGCGACGTCCCATAGCGACTGGTACAAGAAGGCGGGCTGGAAGGTGCTGTAATTCTCGTAACCGGGCGCCCGGTGCGTGGGTGAGATCGCGACCGCCCACCACCAGGTCGAGGGCGGGCCGTAAAACTGCTGGGTCCACCAGTTGCCCAGGCCGCCGACGGCCAGGCCGAACATCAGGGCAGGCGCGGCGGCGGCCGCGACCGGGGCCAGCCGCAGGCCGGCCCGGCGGCAGGCGATCCAGGCCCCGGCGGCGCCGAGGGCCACCGCGCCGGGGACGCCGATGGCCGCGACCCCGAGCGTGACCGCGTGCCACAGGCGCTGCGCGTGGGTGAAGTCGTGCCTGCTGGCGATGAGCATCGCCTGCGCGGCGGCTCCGATCAGGCCGAACGGGGCGGCCCAGGCGGCCACGTCCAGGATGACCCCGCGGCCGCCGCCGGCGTGCCGGTACCGGCGGCTGGCCACGACGACGGCGACGACGATCCCGGCGGCCACGCACAGCGCGTAGGCCCGGACCGAGAACGGCCCGAACCGCCAGGACGCCGGGCTCGGACTCCCGATGGACGCCAGCGGGAGGTGCCAGGGGGGTCGCCCCCCAGGAAGCGAGCCGAGCACCACACTCGCGACATTACTCCGTCCTTCTGAGGGACAGCTGAGGACGCGCTATGAGTGGACCGGCCGGCGGACCGCGGCGGACAGTTCGGCGGTGAGCTCAGCGACGGCATCGGTTCCGGCAGCGTCGGTTCCTGCGGCGGCGTTCGCGGCGGCGTTCGCGGCGTCGAGGAGGCGGCGGACGAAGGCGGAGCCCACGATCACGCCGTCCGCGAACGAGGCCACCTGGGTGGCCTGGACACCGTTGCTCACGCCGAGGCCGACGGCCACCGGCAGGTCGGTGTGCGATCGGATCCGCTGGACCAGGGCCCCCGCGTGGCCGCTGACCGCGTCCCGGGTGCCGGTGATGCCCATCAGCGAGGCGGCGTAGACGAAGCCGCGGCTGGCGGCGGTGATGGTGGCGATCCGCTCGCTGGTGGAGCTCGGCGCGGCCAGGAACACGCGGTCCAGGTCGTACTCGTCCGAGGCCGCCAGCCAGGGGCCAGCTTCCTCGGGCGACAGGTCGGGGGTGATCAGGCCCGAGCCGCCCGCCCGGGCCAGGTCGCGGGCGAACGCGCGCACGCCGTACCGGTCGACCGGGTTCCAGTAGGTCATGACCAGGACCGGGACGCCTGCGGCGGCCACCGCCTCGACGGTACGCAGCACGTCGGCGACCTTGGTGCCCGCGGTCAGCGCACGATGGACGGCCTCGGCGATCACCGGCCCGTCCATCACCGGGTCGGAGTAGGGCAGGCCGATCTCGAGGATGTCGACCCCGGCCGCGGCCATGGCCAGGGCCGCGGCGATCGCGCTGTCCACGGTGGGGAACCCGGCGGGCAGGTAGCCGATCAGGGCGGCGCGGTGGTCGGCGTTCGCCTTGGCGAAGGTGACGGCGACCGAGGTCATAGTCCGAACCACTTCGACGCGGTGTCCACGTCCTTGTCGCCGCGGCCGGACAGGTTGACCAGGATCAGGCCGTCGGGGCCGAGTTCGCGGCCGACGTCCAGGGCGCCGGCCAGCGCGTGGGCCGACTCGATGGCCGGGATGATGCCCTCGGTGCGGCACAGGACGGAAAAGGCGTTCATGGCGTCGGCGTCGGTCACCGCGCGGTAGCTGGCCCGGCCGGTTTCCATCAGCCAGACATGCTCGGGGCCCACGCCCGGGTAGTCCAGGCCGGCCGAGATGGAGTGAGTGGCGCGGGTCTGGCCTTCGCCGTCTTGCAGCACGAAGGTCCGCATGCCGTGCAGGACACCCGGGGATCCGCCGGTCAAGGTGGCGGCGTGCCGCCCGGTGTCCACGCCGTCGCCGCCGGCCTCGCAGCCGATCAGCCGGACCTCGGCGTCCGGGATGAAGGCGTGGAATACGCCGATGGCGTTGGAGCCGCCGCCGACGCACGCGATCACCGCGTCCGGCAGCCGGCCCTCCTGGCGCAGCACTTGCTCCCGGGCCTCCTGGCCGATCACCCGCTGGAAGTCCCTGACCATCATCGGGAACGGATGCGGGCCGCCCACCGAGCCGATGCAGTAGTGCGTGTGCCCGACGGTGGTCACCCAGTCCCGGAAGGCCTCGTTCATGGCGTCCTTGAGCGTCCGGGTGCCGGCGGTGACCGGGATCACCTCGGCGCCGAGCATCCGCATCCGGGACACGTTCAGGGCCTGCCGGTGGGTGTCCTCCTCGCCCATGTAGACCGTGCAGTCCAGGCCGAGCAGCGCGGCCGCGGTGGCGGTGGCCACGCCGTGCTGGCCGGCGCCGGTCTCGGCGATGACCCGCGTCTTGCCCATCCGCTGGGCTAGCAGTGCCTGGCCGAGCACATTGTTGATCTTGTGCGAGCCGGTGTGGGTGAGATCCTCGCGCTTGAGCAGCACGGTCGCGCCCCCGGCCTGCTGGCCGAACCGCTTGGCCTGGGTGAGCAGCGTGGGTCGGCCGGCGTAGTTCTTGAGCAGACCGTCAAGCTGGGCACCGAAGGCGGCGTCGTTCCTGGCCTGCTGGTAGGCGACGGTGAGCTCGTCCAGGGCGGCCATCAGCGCTTCGGGGGCGAACCGCCCGCCGTACGCGATTCCGGCCGCCGGGAAATGCCCGGCCTCGTCGGGAACCGGGGCGATTTCCGGTTCCGCCGGGTCCGTCCCGGTCACGGGCGTTCCGTCCCGGTCACGGGCGTTCGCCTCGGAGTGCGGGGTGCGAACCCGCGGTCACCAGGTCGGCGACGGCGCTGCGCGGGTCCTTCTCGGTGACCAGGCTCTCCCCCACCAGCACCGCGTCCGCGCCGGACGCGGCGTAGGCCAGCAGGTCACGCGGCCCGCGCACGCCGGATTCGGCGACCTTGATGATCCCTTCCGGGATCCGGCCCGCCATCCGGCCGAAGATCCCCCGGTCCACCTTGAGCGTGGCCAGGTTCCGCGCGTTGACGCCGATGACGGTCGCCCCGGAGTCCAGGGCCCGGTCGAGTTCGGGCTCGGCGTGCACCTCGACCAGCGGCAGCAGGCCGATCGAGATGGACCGCTCGACCAGCGAGACCAGCGCGCTCTGCTCGAGCGCCGCGACGATCAGCAGCACCAGGTCCGCGCCGTAGGCGCGGGCCTCCCAGAGCTGGTAGGAGCTGATCACGAAGTCCTTGCGCAGCAGCGGCACCTGCACCGCCCGGCGGACCGCGCTCAGGTCGGCCAGCGACCCGCCGAACCGGCGCGGCTCGGTCAGCACGCTGATCACCTTGGCGCCGCCGGCTTCGTAGTCCGAGGCCAGCGCGGCCGGATCGGCGATGGCGGCCATCTGCCCGCGGGACGGACTGGCCCGCTTCACCTCGGCGATGACGCTGACGCCCTCGGCCTTCAGCGCGGCCATCGCGTCGCGCGGTGACGGCGCGCGACGCGCCATCTCCTTCAGCTCGTCCAAAGAAACGTGCCGCTGCCGGTCGGCGAGATCGGCACGCACGCCGTCTAGGATCTCGTCGAGCACACTCACGCGGTTCGCTCGTCCCCTCACATCGGTACTCTTGCGCCACCGATCGTAGCCCGGCCGCTCCGGTGCCATGATGACTGCCCCCCTGGATTGGGTTAGCTAGCCCGCTGGAGTGGGCCGCGGTTCGCCGGTCGCAATGGGTTCTGGTCTGCCCCACGCGCCGCGAGTATCTCCAATCGCATACTCCACAAATCGCTCACCTGTTCGTCATCCTAAGCGATTATCGCGGTTGATTCGGGCTTCGTGGTGGAAAAGGCGTGCTATAGGCCACGCGATCAACCGCAGAGCCCGGATCCACCACGTAGCCCGTACCGCGGACGGTGCGGATCCGCCAGGCTGGGCCGAGCTTGGCCCGGAGCTGGGCGATATACACGTCGGCGGCCCGGTCGCCCGCGGCCTGGCGGCCGATGGCGGCGAGCAGCTGGCGTCGCGAAACGACCCGGCCCGGGTTATCGAGCAGGACGGCGAGCACCGCGAACTCGGTCGCGGTCAGGGGCACGTGATGACCTTCGGCCACGGCGGTCCGGCTCGCGCCGTCCAGCCGCAACCCGCCGAGGCTGTAATCGGCGGCCTTAAGATCGGCGGCCTTAAGAGAAGACCCGAGGGATCCCGGAGGATGGCCTGCCGGGGCCAGTACCTCGCGGACCAGGGCGACGAGCTGGCGGGGGCTGAACGGGCGGGCCAGCCAGCGCCGGGCGCCGGCCGTGTCGCCCCGCACGGCCAGGCCGCGGGGCCGGGGCGCCTTGGCGTCGGCGACCAGGAAGATGACCGGCGTGCGCAAGGCCCGGCGAATGCGCCTGGGGTCCAGGCCGGGCATGGTGAGATCGACCACGGCCGCGGCGTCCGGGCCGCCGGTCAGCTCGGCCAGCGTCGGCTCCGGGCCGGTGACCAGCCGGACCCGCAGCCCGTCCTGGCGTAGGTAGCGGGCCGACATCTCGGCCACCTCGGGCTCGTGCTCGGCGAGCAGGACCGAGATGGACTCACGCCCCGCCGGAACGGGGTCAGGGCGGTGGCCCGCCACCGACCTGGTCTTCCACTGCGGTCTCCACCGTCGGGTCCAGGTCGCGGCTGAGCGACTCCCACATCGAGGCGCTGTCGGCGGCGCGGCGGCGCGGTCGCTGGCCCGGCCGCTCGAAGCGCGCCGACATGACCGGCCAGCGCGGGCCTCGCCACACGGCGGCCAGGCCCGCCAGGACGACGGCGACGGCGCCGACGATCGCGGCCGCGTGCCAGGGCGCACCGACGATGACGGCCTGCCCGTGGGAGCCCGCGATGACGATGGCGTGCGAGGCGCCGGCCGGAGATGTGCCGCCGGTGGTCGACCCGCCGAGCGCGCCAGCCGCGGCGTCGGCCTGGGCCGTCGCGAGCACACTCGAGGCCCGTACTCCAGCCCCGGCGGCCACCGCCGCGCCCGCGCCCAGGGCCGCCAGCAGGCCCCCGGCCACGCGCCGGGCCGCCGACCTGGTGGCGATCACGGCCGCCAGGCAGGCCAGCGCGGCCAGGGCGAGCGCGCCGGCCAGCGGGACGAGCTGCTGGCCGGTGACGGAGATCTCCTGCGCGGGCAGCGGCCGCGGCGGGGTGAAGATGGCCTGCGCCCACGTCTGCCGGACGGCGAACACGACCAGGGCGGCGCCGACCGCGCCGAGCAGCAGCACGAACCCGAATTCCCTGCGCATCGCCGGTTACTGGTCCTTGAGCAGCACGTCAGCGTCGAAGCAGGTCCGATCGCCGGTGTGGCAGGCCCCGCCCAGCTGATCGACCTTGACCAGCAGGGCGTCGCCGTCACAGTCGAGCGCGACCGACATGACCCGTTGCTGATGCCCGGATGTCTCGCCCTTCACCCAGTACTCCTGCCGGCTGCGCGACCAGTACGTACACCGGCCGGTGGTCAGGGTGCGATGCAACGCCTCGTCGTCCATCCAGCCGAGCATCAGCACCTCGCCGGTGTCGTACTGCTGGGCAATCGCCGCGATCAGGCCGGACGGATCCCGCTTCAGCCGCGCGGCGATGGCAGGGTCGAGCATCGCTCCCTCATTTCAGACGACTTCAGTCAGGGTAGCAATGACGCCTACGATCAGCAGGTGAGCTACTCGCAAGACGAGCGGCTGGCGCTGTGCGCGCTGCTCGATAAGACGGGACCGGACGCACCGACGCTGTGCGCGGGCTGGAACACCGACGACCTGGCGGCGCACCTGGTGCTCCGCGAGCACCGGCCCGACGCCGCCGTGGGGGTGCTGGGCGGGCCGCTGGCCGGGCACACGGCGCGGGTGCAGAACCAGATCAAGCGGCGGGTACCGTTCCCCGACCTGGTCCGGACGATCAGGTCCGGGCCGCCGAGGCTGTCGTTCATGGCGCTGCCGGGCATGGACGAGCGCGTCAACACCGTCGAGTACTTCGTGCATCACGAGGACGTCCGCCGCGCGGTGCCGGACTGGGAGCCGCGGGAGATCGGCAGCGGGGAATCCGCGCTGCTGTGGCAGCGGCTGCGGCTGGCGCGCTTCATGCTTCGCCGGGCTCCGGTCGGCCTGGAGCTAGCCCGGGACGACCAGGAAGCGGACGGTCAGCGGTGGCGGATCACGGTCAAGAACGCGACCCCGGCGGTGACCGTGATCGGCAGCCCGGCCGAGCTCACCATGTGGGTGATGGGGCGCACCGGAGCGACCCGGGTCCGGTTCGACGGAACGGACGCGGCGGTGAGCAAGCTCACCGCGACGGACTGGCGCTAACTGCCCATCTCGCGCTTGAGCCGGGCTAGCTCGTCGTCGATGTCGGCCGCGTTCGGCGCGCTGCGCTGCGGCTGCTGGGTCGGCACCGAGGCCGAGTAGGTCTCGACATCGGCACGCGGCAGCGGCTGATACCGGTCATGGTCATGGTCGCGGACCTCGCGCTCGGCCCGCTTGCCTGAGATCTTCTTGCCGGACCGCGCCATCTTGATCGCGACGGCGATCCCGCCCACGACCAGCGCGGCGATCACGATGGTCGTGACGGCGGCCAAGATGAAGTGGACCACCGAACCGACGATCAGGAACGCGATGATAATGCCGCCCGCGATGGCGGCGACCTTGAACCAGCTCATCCGCCGCATCCTCTCTCGACAAGGGCCCCCCGAGACCTGCTCTACTCAAGATATTACCTGACTGCGCGCGTGCCGCCGAGGGACACGAATACTCTAGGGCCATGCACGCACTCGGCATTGACATCGGCGGTTCCGGCATCAAGGCAGCACCGGTCGATGTGACCACGGGCAAGCTGCTGGCCGACCGGCAGAAGGTCGACACGCCGCGCCCGGCGCTGCCCGAGTCGGTGTCGGAGGTAGTGAAGAAGCTCACCGGCGCGTTCAGCTGGTCCGGCCCGATCGGCATCACCTTTCCCGGCGTGGTCACCGACGGGGTGACCCGGACCGCCGCCAACATGGACCCGGCCTGGATCGGGCTGGACGCCGCCGCCCTGTTCGGCAAGGCCGCCGGCCAGCCGGTCCGGGTGCTGAACGACGCCGACGCGGCCGGGGTGGCCGAGATGAGGTTCGGTGCCGGGGTGGACGAGAAGGGCACGGTGCTGATGCTGACCTTCGGCACCGGGATCGGCAGCGCGCTGTTCACCCACGGCATGCTGCTGCCGAACACCGAGTTCGGGCACGTCGAGATCCGCGGCCGCGACGCGGAGACCCGTGCCTCCGAGCGGGCCAAGGTACTGCACGACCTGAGCTGGGACAAGTGGGCCGGGCGGGTCGATGAGTATCTCCAGCACATCGAGGCGGTGCTGTCGCCGGACCTGATCATCGTCGGCGGCGGGGTCAGCAGGCAGGCCGACAAGTGGGTACCGCAGCTGACCGGCATCCGCGCGCGCATCGTGCCCGCGGTCCTGCAGAACGACGCCGGGATCGTGGGCGCCG
>Ga0302325_10009225_pt1 | contig 21567 bp, 20 predicted proteins | sample Palsa_T0_2_FD_201948 | JGI IMG/M metagenome (GOLD analysis project Ga0302325, IMG submission 201948) | Peat permafrost microbial communities from Stordalen Mire near Abisko, Sweden - Palsa_T0_2 | ecosystem: Environmental > Terrestrial > Soil > Palsa > Peat permafrost | place: Sweden: Abisko...
GCGTTTGCGATTCCGCCTTTGGCCCGGGCCCGCGAGATCGCGCCGGCCAGCCTGTTCCGCGATATCGTGGCGCCGGTCAACGCGCGCGGCCGGCTGCCCTATCTTCTCGCGTCGGCGGGTGCTGCGCTCGTCGTCATTGCGCTCGCGCTCATCTTGGCGCCGTCGCTGTCCTTCGCCGCCTATTTTCTGGCCGGTGTTGCGGCCGCGCTGATCGTGTTGCGGCTGGCCGCCGAAGTCTTGCGCCGCGCGCTCATGTCATTGCCTCGTCCCCGGCAACCCAATCTGCGCCTTGCGCTCGCCAATCTCACGCGGCCCGGCGCATCGACATCCTCCGTGGTGGTGGCTTTTGGGCTGGGACTGACCCTGCTCGCAACGGTTACGCTGCTCGACCGAACAATTTCCGCCCAGGTAAGGGACAGCCTGCCCGGCACCGCGCCGACCTTCTTCTTCATCGACATCCAGCCCGACCAACTCGCCGCGTTCGACAAGGACATCGCGCGGTTCACGAGTGCTTCCGGGTACAAGGCCTCGCCGATGATCCGTGGACGGATTGTTGCGCTGAACGGCGTGGCCGCGAAGGATGCGAAAGTCGCGGCGGATGCTCGCTGGGCGCTCAATGGCGATCGCGGCATCACCTACGCAAGCGAGCCGCCCAAGGGCACAGACATCACCGAAGGCAAGTGGTGGGCGGCCGATTATACCGGCCCCACGCTGATCTCCTTCGACGCCGAACTCGCGCAGGGCATGCGTCTCAAGCTCGGCGACACGATCACGCTCAATGTGCTGGGCCGCGAAATTACGGGCCACATCGCCAATCTTCGAGATGTGAACTTCTCCAGCGGCCGGCAGAATTTCATCCTGATCCTTTCGCCCGGCATCATCGACAAGGCGCCGCATTCGTTTCTTGCCAGCGTGCGCGTGGAACCCCGCGACGAGGAGCCGCTCTATCGCGCGATCACCGACAAATATCCCAATGTCTCGACTGTGCGGGTGAAAGACGCCATCGCGCAAGTGAACGGATTGCTGCAGGAATTAAGCGACGGCGTGCGCGCGGCGAGCCTGATCACGATCCTGGCAGGACTGTTCGTGCTCGCGGGCGCCATTGCAGCCGGCCAGCGTGCGCGACTTTACGATTCCACCGTGCTCAAAGTTCTCGGCGCCACGCGCGCGCAGATCGCGGCCGTCTATGCCATCGAATATGGCGTGATCGGGATTCTGACCGGCCTGCTCGCGCTGGGCGCGGGAACGCTCGCGGCGTATCTCGTCACGCAACACGTCTTCGACGTCCCACTCGAATTCGACACGCGCGCCGTGCTGCTCATCGTGGTCGGCGGCGGCACCGCCACTCTCGCCTTCGGGCTGGTAGCGGCATGGGCGGCTCTCGCGGCAAAGCCGGCGGGATTGCTGCGGAGTCCATGACATAAGTATACGGCGATCGAGCCGCCTTATTTCAAATTCGCTTTCATGGCGGCGATGAAAGATTGTTTCTGCGCGTTGTATTTCGCGCGACCTTCCGGCGCCGCGGCCACTGCGCGCTCCTTCTCTCGCACATACGTATCCCGAAGCTCCGGATCGGCACGTAGCGCATCGCGCAAGGCAAGGTCGGTACGCCAGGACCATCCCATGAATTCAACGAGGTGGACCAAATGTGTGCGTTCGGTTGAATCGCGCCCCGTCCGAAAATATGATGCTCGGGCACGCCGGCGTTAGCCGCGTAATCGTAGCCCAGCCTTCGAGCCGCTCTTTGCACCTTTGCCAATCTTCGAACGGAGAGAGTCCGACCATGATGTCCAGAATCGGTTTGGCGCGCATCCCTCTGACGGCGGTAGAGCCATAATGTTCGATCCCTTGAGCCATGGCACCCAAGGCAAGGCCGATGCGCGCCCGCTCCTCGATGAAATTCGTCTCCCATTGAGGATCGTAGTCGACGAGTAAGTTTACATTGTGCTTCAGACAAGCATCGCTCCTCCTGTACCAATTGCGCTAGCCAAACGCCTTTGGATAAATCACCCGCCACACACCGCCTGCCAGCGCGCCAGGTTTGAATTCGAGCGCCTGATAGGCGGAGCCGGAATAGACGGATTGAAGCGTATGTGCGGAGTCGAGCCCAAATCCAAAACGTTTGTAATAATCGGGCTCGCCCAGCACGGCGCAGGCATCGAAGCCGGCACAGCGCGCGAGGCCTTCGCGGATGAGCGCCGAGCCGATTCCCTGCTTCTGGCGTGCGGGCACCACGGAAACCGGCGCCAGCGCGGCGATGCGGATTGTGGCCGGTTCGATTGTTAACGAGCTGAACAGGATATGCCCCAGAACGGCCCCGCCTTCGAACGCCGCCAATTCCAGCACCACATCGCCGTCGTCGCGCAGCTGTCGCACCAGCTCGGCCTCGTCCGCGCGCCCGAACGCCGCGCTCACGACGCCGTGAATCGCGTCCCAATACTCCGCCCCGATTTCGGCCACTTTCATGGTGTTCGATGCCCGCTCTTCCCGGCCCGCTCATAACAGCATCGGCCGGGTTGCCCAACAGCCGGTCCAACACCTTGATTGGGCGCGTCCCAAGGCCGATATTGGGGGTGAACTGCCCGATTTGGGCTTTAGAGGATTTTGCCACATGGCAGACTACGACAATCGGTCCGTGCGCTCCGTCGCGACCGGCACGTCCGTTATCGACGCGGGCCTGCGCGCCTACATGCTGCGCGTCTACAATTACATGCTTATCGGCCTCCTGGTGACGGGCGCTACTGCCTGGACGATCGCCAATGTGCCGCCCATTCGCGATCTCTTCTTTCAGGTGAATGCGCAAGGCAGGCTGGTTGGCATCGGCGGGCTGGGATGGCTCACCGTGATTGCCCAGCTTGGGCTGGGCATGTTCCTGATTTTCCGCATCAATCGCATGAGCGTTGCCGGAGCCCAGACCGGTTTCTGGATTTACTCCGGATTGATGGGCTTCACGGTCGGCTTCGTGCTGCTGATGTACACGGGCGCCAGCGTCGCCGAAGTGTTCTTCATCACGGCCGCCACCTTCGGCGCGATGAGCCTTTACGGCTACACGACGCGAAGGGATCTCTCCGGCTTCGGATCGTTCCTGATCATGGGATTGATCGGGCTTTTGATCGCCGTGGTCGTGAACATGTTCCTCCATTCCGCGATGATGCAGTGGATCATCTCCATTATCGGCGTACTGATCTTCACGGGTCTGACCGCCTACGATTCCCAGAAGATCAAGGAAAGCTACGTCGCCAATGACGACGGCACGGTCGCGGGGCGCAAGGCGATCTACGGCGCGCTCATGCTGTATCTCGACTTCATCAACCTGTTCCTGTTCCTCATCCAGCTGATGGGCAATCGCCGCTAAGCAGCGGTTGGCGAATGTGGGGCCCCGATGGCGACATCGGGGCCTTTTTTGTGGAGCTTCGGATGGTCGAGACCATTCCCGTCGAACTTGTTCCCCACTCGCCGCGCTGGGCGGAGATGGCCGCGGCCGAGACGCAGCGCCTCATGGGCGCGTTGGGCCATGTGCTGGTGACGGTCCATCACATGGGCTCGACCTCCATCCCCGGCATCATGGCGAAGCCCATCGTGGACATGATCCCGATCGTGACGGATCTGGAGGCGCTCGATCAGGCTGCGCCCAAGATCGTGGCGCTTGGATATAAAAGCTTCGGCGAATTCGGCATTCCCACGCGGCGCTATTTCCACTGGAGCGATCCCGTCACGGGCAAGCGGACATTCCAGCTGCATTGCTTCGCCGGGGATTCGCCCCAGATCGCCCGCCATATCGCTTTCCGCGATTATCTGCGGGCGCACCCGGAAAAAGCCAAAGAATACGAAGCAGAGAAAATTCGCGCCGCAGCACTCCATCCCGACAACACGCTCGACTACAACGCCGAGAAGAACGACTGGATCAAGGCGACGGAGATCGTGGCGCTCGCATGGGCGGCCAGGCGCTAACCGCCCGCAAGAGCTTTCATCAGCTTGCGCTCGAACACTTTGAGCACATTGACGAGTTCGTGGCCGCGCTTGAGCACGAGGCCGGTCGCGGCCACAACCGCATATTGCCCTTGCTTCGCCTTCAGCTTCGGACGCTTTTCGACCCGGAACAGCGGCACTTCGCTCGCGTGGCGATAGATCGAGAACACCGCGCAATCGTCGAGGAAATCGATCGCGTAGTCGCGCCATTCGCCAGCCGAGACCATGCGGCTATAGAGATTGAGAATGTCGCCAAGTTCGCGCCTGTCAAAGCGCACCTGTGCCACCGCGCCCCAGGATACAGTCCGCGCGGCCGGGCGGGCGCCCGCGCGGAGGAACGCTATGGGTTCCTCGGCCATTGACGAAAGAATGATCCCGCCCGCGATCCGCCGCAAGCCCTATCGTTTCCGCGCCAGCATCACGCCGTCGCCGATGGCGGCGAGCGCCATATCGACCCGGTCGTCGGCGTGGATCTTGGCGTTGAGGGCCCGCAAGGCCGTCGTGTCGGCATCGTTGATTTCGGGATTGGCGACCGCGCCGCTCCACAGCATGTTGTCGAGCGCGATGAGCCCGCCGGGCCGCATCAGCTTGAGGATGCGCTCGTAATAGGCGTCGTAGTTCGATTTGTCGGCGTCGATGAACGCGAAATCGAATGGCGCTTCCTTCGCCGCGATCATCGCATCGAGCGACTCCTTGCCCGGCCCGAGCCTGAGATCGATCTTGGATGAGACACCCGCATCATTCCAATAGACGCGTGCTCGATCGGTGAACTCCTTGCTCACATCGAGCGCCACGATCTTGCCGTTCGCCGGCAGCGCAAGCGCCACGCTGAGCGCGCTATAGCCCGTGAACGAGCCCACTTCGAGATAGCGCGTGGCGCCGATCAGCTTTGCGACCAGCGCCATGAACGCGCCCTGGTCCGGCCCGATCTGCATCATCGCCATCGGCAGCTTCGCAGTTTCCTCGCGGCAGCGCACCTGCACGGGATGCTCGCGCACGCCCACCTGGTTGATGTAGGTCATCAAGCCTTCGGTTACGTTCATCAATCGGCTCATCGTCTCTCTCCGGTTTGGTCGAAATCAATCATGCGAATTGGGCTTCGGCAACCATCGCCTTGCCGTCGGGACCCTCGGCCCACAATTCCGCGCCGCCCTCGCGGGTCTTGAGGCAAAGCTCGAACGGCGCGGTATCGAACAGCGGGCTCTGGGCGCGGAATTTGAAACTGCGCACGCGCCCGCCCGGCAGGCACGTCCGCAGATGATCCATCAGCAGCATGGCGGCGAAGGGACCCTGCACCACGAGCCCCGGATAGCCCTCGACGTCGCGGCAATAGTCGCGGTCGTAATGGATACGATGGGCATTGAAGGTCAGCGCCGAGAAGCGGAACAATTGCGTCGGATCCGGGTTGATGCGCCGCGAATGATCAGCCGGCTCGCTTGCCGACTGGCGTGTGTGTGTTTGCGCGTCCAGTTTCGGCGCCTCGCGAAACACGATGTCCTGTTCCTCGCGGACTGCGATGCCCGTTTCGGTGACAATCTCGTGATGCACGGTCACGAACACCATGTTGCCCGTCGATCCGGTTTTCGCCGTCACGTCGGCGATGGTCGAGCGCCGCGCGATGGGCGCACCGACGGCGATGTCCGCATCGAAGGTCAAACGACCGCCGGCCCACATGCGGCGCGGCAGTTCGACGGGCGGCAGAAACCCACCCCGGCGGGGATGACCATCGAGATCGATCTCCGATTGGCGCGCATGCGGGAGAAAATAAAGCCAATGCGCCAATGGCGGCATCACATCCGCCCAAGGCTCGGCGCGATCGAGCAACGCCGCCAGCCCCGCCAGCGGAACCTCGCTCGCAACATCCTCGGCCGTTTCGCTTCGGCCAATCCATGTGCGAAGATGCTCGATATCCATCGTGGGCGCGGTCATCTCTAAAACGACTTCGGCAAATCGAGCACGTGCGTCGCGACATGCGACAGGATCAAATTGGTCGAGATGGGCGCCACCTGATAGAGCCGCGTCTCGCGGAATTTGCGTTCGATGTCGAACTCCTCCGCGAAACCGAAGCCGCCATGCGTCTGGATGCACATGTCGGCTGCGAACCACGCTGCTTCCGAAGCCAGCAGCTTCGCCATATTCGCTTCCGTGCCGCAGGGTCTGCCCGCGTCGAACAGCGCCGCCGCCTTCTTCACCATCTCGGCTGCAGCCGCGACCTGCACATAGGCGCGCGCGATGGGAAATTGAATGCCCTGGTTCTCTCCGATCTGGCGGCCGAACACGGAACGGTCGCGCGCATAGGCGCTCGCGCGATCGACGAAAAAGCGCCCGTCGCCGACACATTCGCCGGCGATCAGAATGCGTTCGGCATTCATGCCGTCCAGGATGTAGCGAAAGCCCTTCCCTTCTTCGCCGATCCGGTTGGCCACCGGCACTTCGAGATCGTCGAAGAACAGTTCCGTCGTCGCGTGATTGATCATGGTGCGGATCGGCCGGACGGTCAGACCATGGCTCACGGCTTCGCGCAGGTCGACCAGCAACACCGTCATGCCATCACTGGGCTTCGCGCTGTCCTCGCGCGGCGACGTGCGCACCAGGAGAACCATCAAATCGGAATGTTCGACCCGGCTGATCCAGATCTTCTGGCCGCTGACGACATATTTGTCGTCAACTCTTTTCGCAAAAGTGCGGATGCGCGTGGTGTCCGTGCCGCTGGACGGCTCTGTGACGCCGAAGGCCTGCAGCCGCAATTCGCCGGACGCGATTTTCGGAAGATAGCTTTTCTTCTGCTCGGCGCTGCCGTGCCTGAGCACCGTGCCCATCGTGTACATCTGCGCATGACACGCCCCGCCGTTGCAGCCCGAGCGATGAATTTCTTCCAGCACGGCGAGCCCCGCACCCAGACCAAGACCCGAACCGCCGAATTCCTCCGGGATCAGCACGCTGAGGAATCCCTCCTGCGTCAGCGTGCGGACGAACTCCGTCGGATAGGCGCGCTCGCGATCCAGCGCGCGCCAATATTCGCCGGGAAAGCGCGCGCAGAGCTTGCGCACGGAATCGCGGATTTCGGGGAAACTCTCGTCGTTTGGCGCGGTCAATTCATGGCTCCTCGCCCGGCTGGACTTCTTTTGCCGGACCGTCCAGATGTTATCGGGCAACCGATACAAGACAAAGCCGCCGCAATGAAAGTTTCCGAAGCCGCAAAAACGCGACGCTCCGTGCGCGCCTTCCTGGACAAGGCCGTTCCCGGCGATGTCTTGCGCACAGTGTTGGAAACGGCCGCGCGCGCGCCGTCCGGCGGCAATGTCCAGCCATGGCGGCTTTACGCGATGACGGGGGAGCCGCTGGCCCGCTTCCGGGACAAAATGCGCGAGCGGCTGGCGACCAATCCCTCGCCCGACCCTCTCGAATATCATGTCTATCCGCAGGAATTATGGGAACCGCATCGCACCTGGCGCTATCGCGTCGGCGAACAGATGTATGGGCTCGTCGGCATCCCGCGCGAGGACAAGGCCGGACGGCTCCGCTGGTTCAGCCACAATTACGATTTCTTCGGCGCGCCAGTCGCCGTCTTCTGCTACATCGACAAACGCATGGGTCCACCGCAATGGTCCGACCTCGGCATGTATCTGCAGACGGTGATGCTGCTGTTGCGCGAACACGGGCTCGATTCCTGCCCGCAGGAATGCTGGTCGATTTACAACGCGTGCGTGCGCTCCTTCACCAACGCGCCACCCGAGTTGATGCTCTTTTGCGGCATGGCCATCGGCTATGCCGATCCGGATGCGCCGGTGAACAAACTCGAAACCGAACGGGCGAGCCTCGACGAATTCACGACGTTTCTGGGATTCTAGATCGCTCTAACGCCGCCGGCGCTTCGGGGTCGGTTGTCTGCGGCCGAGACCGATCTTCTTGGCGAATTCCGAACGTCGCGCTGCATAGTTGGGCGCCACGATCGGATAATCGAGCGGCAGGTTCCATTTCGCGCGATATTCGTCCGGTGTCATCTTGTAGCGCGTGCGCAGATAGCGCTTGAGCATTTTGAGTTTCTTGCCGTCTTCAAGGCAGATGATGAAGTCCGGCGTGATCGATTTCTTGATCGGCACTGCCGGCTTCTGGTTGGTAGGCGCCGCTTCGCCCGGCCCCGAACCGGACAATCCCGAAAGCGTGCCGTATATGCTCTTGATCATTTCCGGCACTTCGGAGGCCGAAATCGGATTCTTGCTCACATAGGCCGCAATGATCCGGCAGGCGGATCGCATAAGCTCGTCGCTGTCCGCCACCGGAGCTTCGGTCTTCTGAACCATCTTTGACAAACCCCTGAATTTCGAATCGAACCCAAGTAATCCTTATCTTTGAACAAAAAAAGACTGGCAAGATGGATGGTAGTTGAAAGTTTGCGAATCTTATTACCAATGCGAGTATCTTTCGAGACGGCTCCGGCGTCCGTAAAATTGTCCCAAAGTCCCGGGACTGCGCCTTTGCCGATCGACGAATGGGAGGAATGACGCATGAGACTGGATGGGCGGGCTGCAATCGTTACCGGTGCGGCCTCGGGTATCGGCCGGGCCACCGTACAACTTTTTGCGACCGAGGGCGCGCAGGTGCTGGCAGTCGACCTGCCGGACAAGCAACTGCACGAAGCACACAAGGGTCGCAGCCGAATTGTTTGCCTCGAAAAAAGCGTCGGCGACGCGGATTCCGGGGACATCGTCGTCGATGCCGCGAACAGGCATTTCGGCCGCCTCGATATCGTGATGAACAACGCCGGCGTTGCGGCGAACGCGCTGGTCGAGGAGATGAGCGATGAAGTCTGGAACCGTACGCTCGACGTCAATCTTTCCGCGCAGATGCGGATTTGCCGGCGCGCCATTCCGCTTCTCAAGGCGAGTCCGGCCGGACGCATTATCAATGTGGCGTCCGTGATGGCGGAAGGAACAGGTTATGGGTTGGCGGCGTATTGCGCGTCAAAAGCCGGTGTCGCGGGACTCACGCGCACCCTCGCACTCGAACTCGGCAAATTCGGCATCACCGCGAACTATCTCGAACCCGGCGCCATCGAAACCGGCATGACGAAACCCCTGTGGGATGCGCGTCCCGATGTCGCCGATATCTGGGCGAAGAAATCGGCGCTGCGAAGGCTCGGCCAGCCGATCGATCTGGCGCGCGCGGCGCTATTCCTCGCATCCGACGACGGCGGATTCGTCACCGGCCATGGTCTTGTCGTCGACGGCGGATTGATGCTGCGGGTGTGACGCTCACGATTTTCGGCGTGCAAATGCGCGGATGGCCGCCGACATCTGACCGAAGATTCCACCCACTGCGCCGGTGAGGACGGAAATCGCAGTCCCCAATGCGAGTATATTCGGCTGCGTGTCGCCGAGAATGACGGACACTGCGATACCCAACAGCGCGCAAACGCCGCCCGCGATCGCACCGCCGAGAGCGCCGCGCCCGTAACCTTTCGCGATATCCTGTGCGTAGAGACAGCCGACGGTGGCCGAGATCATCATGCCGCCGAACATGAAAACGTGGAGCGCAATCCACGGAATGAAATGGCCGATAACGACCATGGCGACCTGACTCACCGTTCCCACCATAGTCGCCCCAAGCAATGCGCGCCTGTCTATCATGGTTTCGACCCCGGGCCGGATGTTTCGACGGGCTTGTGGACCGACGCCACCATCTTCGCTGCCTCGGCCTTCCAGTCGACCGGCCCCGTCACGAAGCTTTGCGCCAGTGCCGCAAATTCCTCGGCGTTGCCCGCGCGGAAATGCGCATACATCGTGTCATAGCCCGCGCCTTCGCCATAGCCCACTCCCGACTCCGTCACGCGCGTGCGCCCGCCGCCGATGTCCTCGAATTGCACGACGGTGCGGATAGTCGCGATCAAAACCGGATCGAACGGCGCGCCTTTCGGCACATGCTCGTTGCGGATCACCAGAAGCTTTTCCGGCAGATAGGCGACGATCCGGTTCTCGATGTTGTCCGGATCGCCGATTTTCGCCGAGCGCCGATAGGAGGACTCCATCATGCCGTCATTGCCGAGCGTGATATGCGCGACCGGAACCGCCCAACTCTCGAACCCCGCATCGGTGGTGAACGCCTCCCAGACCTTCTTCACCGGCGCGTCGACGATCACGCTCAGTTGCTGCACGCGATGACCGTCCGCGTCGCGAAACGAGGTGTCTTCGATTTTCACGGGATCGGCGGCGAACAGCGGCGGCGGCCAGCAGGCCATCGCAAGCGCGCAACAGAGAAGTCTGGCGTTCATGGATTTTCCCCTTTTGAAATTTGATTGTTCGCTGCATCGTCTTCCAGCCGCCGCACATAATCGCGCAACATCGCGACCGATTGATCGAAGGCCGCGAGGTTGCGCTGCGTGCGCGATTGCATGACGCCGCCTTCCATGGTGGTGAGCGTGAAGACGGCGAGCGCCTTACGGTCGAGCTCGGCCGGCAGGCGCGCGCCCGCTTCGATGAAACAGCGTTCGATGGCCGCGACCCAGCCGTCGAAATTGATCGCGATCAGTTCGCGCACCGGCGGATCCGGCTCGTGCAGTTCGAGCGCGAGGCTTCCGATGGGGCAGCCATAAAGACAATCGGTGCGCGCAAGCATGCCGCGATAGGCGGCGAGCAGCGCAAACACCCGCTCGACGGGATCGCTCACTCCCGCCCAGGCGGGCTCCAGCAGCATCGGCCCGATGCCGTCGCGGTAGCGCGCGAGCGCTTCGAGAAGCAAATCCTGCTTCGTGGGAAAGAAATGATAGAGACTGCCGCTATTGGCGCCCGCGGCCTTCAGGATGTCGGCCACGCTTGTCGAGCCGTAGCCCTTTTCGGCAAAAAGCTGCATGGCCGTGAACACCAGCCGGTCCCGTGTCTCGTCACCCATGTTCCATACTTGATTGAACGTTCAACCAAGTCAAGCCTCTCACAAATTTGTGGGCGATGACCAACACTTAACGACGCTGGCCTTGCGACCCGCGGGCGATTTCTCTAATCGACAGTGCCGTTCATCTTCACGCCTGCTCCTTCGCGCCATGATCGAAATCGAGAGACTGACAAAAAGCTTCGGTCCGATTGCCGCCGTGGCCGGAATCGATCTCAAAGTCGAGAAAGGCGAAGTGCTGGGCTTTCTGGGGCCGAACGGCGCCGGCAAATCCACCACCATGAAAATGATCACGGGCTTTCTTGCGCCCACCTCCGGCCGGGTGCGGGTGTGCGGCCACGACGTCGAAAACGAGACGCTCGAAGCCCAGCGCATGATCGGCTATCTGCCGGAAGGCGCGCCCGCCTATGGCGACATGACTCCGCGGCAGTTCCTTGGATTCATCGCCGAAGTGCGGGGCTATAAAGGCGCCGATGTGAAATCGCGCGTCGATGCGGCGGTCGCAAAAACCGAGCTCGACGCCGTGCTCGACCAGCCCATCGACACGCTCTCCAAGGGATTCAAGCGCCGCGTCGGCCTCGCCCAGGCGATCCTGCACGATCCGGCAGTCCTCATCATGGACGAGCCGACCGACGGCCTCGATCCCAACCAGAAACATTCCGTTCGCAAGCTGCTGAGCGCGATGGCGAAGGAAAAGGCGATCATCGTCTCGACCCATTTGCTTGAAGAGGTTGAAGCGATCTGCACGCGCGCCGTCATCATCGATCGCGGCCGCATCGTGGCGGACGGCACGCCCGGCCAATTGCTTGCGCGCTCGCGCCACCACAATGCCGTAACCCTGCTGCTTCCGCCGGCCCAGGCCGAGATCGCCAGGGCAAAATTGAAATCGTTGACCGGTGTCGCAACCGTCGAACAAACCGTCCGCGCCGACGGCCTCGCGGAGCTGACGGCGTTTCCGAAGGCCGGCGCGCTGCTCATCGAACTGGTGAGCGCGCTTGCGGTTGCCGAAAAGTGGGACGTGAAGGAGCTCTACGCGGAAGCCGGCAGGCTCGACGAAGTGTTCCGCGCCGTCACCACGCACGATGCGGCGCGCGCGCGGGAGAACCGCGCATGAGCCCGATCTGGCCGATCTTCAAGCGCGAATTCGCGGCCTATTTCGCAACGCCGCTCGCCTATGTGTTCATCGTGATCTTCCTGTTCGCGATGGGCGCGTTCACGTTCTATATCGGCCATTTCTACGAAAACGGCGTGGCCGACCTGTCGGTGTTTTTCGGTTTCCATCCGTGGCTTTATCTGTTCCTCGTGCCCGCCATCTCGATGCGTCTGTGGGCCGAGGAACGCCGCACCGGCACGATGGAATTGCTGCTGACCTTGCCTGTGCCGCTGTGGGCGACGGTGGCCGGCAAGTTTCTCGCGGCCTGGGCGTTCACCGGTGTGGCGCTGGCGCTGACCTTTCCGATCTGGATCACGGTCAACTTTCTGGGCAATCCCGACAACGGCGTGATCCTCGCAAGCTATGTCGGCAGCCTTTTGATGGCGGGCGGCTATCTCGCGATCGGGGCGTGCATTTCGGCCTCCACCGGCAACCAGGTCATCGCCTTCGTCGTGAGCGTCGTGGTGTGCTTCCTGTTCACAATCTCCGGCGCGCCGCTGGTGCTGGATGTGTTCCGCGGCTGGGCGCCTCTCGCGTTCGTCAATGCGGTTTCCTCGTTCAGCTTCCTCACCCATTTCACGGCAATCTCGGCCGGCGTGATCGATCTGCGCGACGTGATCTTCTTCTTCTCGCTGATCGGATTGTTCCTCGCAGCGAACGTCGTGATCATCGACCTGAAGAAAACGGGTTGAGCGCGCGATGAAGAGCCTCTCCCGCCGCACCTATGCCATTGCCGCGATCGTGCTGGCCGCGATCATCTTCGTTGCGGTCAACATCGCGGCCGATGCGACCTTCACGACGGAACGGCTCGATTTGACCCAGACGGGCGCGTTCACGCTCGCCAAGGGCACCAAAAACATCGTCGCAAAGGTCCAGGAGCCGATCACGCTCAAATTCTTCTATTCGAAGAAGGTGGCTGCGGACTATGCGCAGATCAACGCCTATGCGGGTCGCGTGCATGACCTGCTTAAGGAATATGTCGCGCGCTCGCACGGCAAGATCGTTCTCGAAGACGTCGATGCCGAACCGTTTACGCCTGCGGAAGACGAAGCTTCTGCGGATGGGCTTTCCGGCGCACCGACGGAATCGGGTGACACCGTCTATTTCGGGTTGGTGGGTTCCAACACGATCGCCGGCCGCGAAATCATTCCGTTCTTCTCGCAGGATCGCGAGCCCTATCTCGAATACGACATCACATCGCTGATCTATCGCCTCTCGACGCCGAAGAAGCCCCTGCTCGGGATCGTCACCAGCCTGCCGCTCGACACCGGCGCCGGCGGCATGATGGCGGCGATGCAGGGTCAGGCGCAGCCCTTCATGATTTATCAGGAGCTGAACCAGACCTATACGACGAAGATGCTCGATGCCGGCTTCACAAGCATTCCCCGCGATGTCGATGTGCTGATGATCGCCCATCCCGGCAATCTTTCGCCGCAACAGCTTTATGCGATCGACCAGTTCGTGCTGGGCGGCGGTCGCGCGCTCGTCTTCGTCGATCCGATGTCGGAATTGATGGGCGCGTCGCAACCGCCGGGCGGCGAGCCTGCAGGCCCCGCATCGTCCGATCTGCCGCAATTGTTCCGCGCCTGGGGCGTTGCCTACAATCCCGGCAAAGTTCTGGGCGATCGCTTGCGGGCGCAGGCCGTGCAGGTGCCGGGCGACAGTGGCACGAGCGTAGTGCGCTATCCGATCTGGCTGCAGCTCACAGCGGGCGATTTCGACAGCAAGGATCAGGTGACGGCCAATCTGCAGACGCTCAATCTCGCGAGCGTCGGCGCACTCGAGCCGGCCAAGGGCGCCACGACGACATTTGAGCCGCTCGTCAGTTCGTCGAACGAAGCGTCGCTGCTCGATTCCATGGATGTGAAGATGAATCCGAGGCCGCAGGATCTGATGGCCCAGATCGAGCCGACGGGGCAGCGCTACGCGATCGCCGCGCGCATTTCGGGTCCCGTGAAGACGGCGTTCCCCAAAGGCGTGCCGGGGGCCACGGGACCACGGCTGATGGTTTCGAAGGGGCCGGTCAACGTCATCGTCATGGCCGACAGCGATATTTTCGACGACAAGTTCTGGGTGCATGTCGAAAATCTCTACGGCAAGAAGATGGCAGCACCCTTTGCGGACAATGCGGCGTTCGTACTCAATGCGGTAGAGAATCTCAGCGGCTCCAACGACCTGATTTCGCTGCGCACCCGCGCCGCCAACAATCGTCCCTTCGTCGTCGTGCAAAAAATGCAGGCCGAGGCGCAGGCCGAATTCCAGCAGCAGGCCGATGCGTTGAAGCAGCAGCTGACCGATACCGAAGCGCGGCTGCATGCGCTCGAACAAGGCGGCTCGACCAATGGGCAGCCTGCGAACAGCCTTTCGCTGACGCCCGATCAGCAGGCCGAGATCGAGCGTTTCAAGCGCCAACTGATCCAGACCCGCACGGATCTGCGCGACGTCCAGAGCAATTTGCGCGGCAACATCGATCTGTTGGGAAGCATCCTCGCCTTCATCAATATCTGGCTGGTGCCGATCCTGGTCTCGATCTTCGCGATCGCCGTCGCCGTGCTACGCCGCAGGCGCCGCGCGCGCGCGGTGGTCGTATGAGGCGCCGCGATGTTTGACGCGATCCGCAACGACCCCCGCCGGCGCAATCTCGCGATCCTCGCGATCGTGGCGATCGTCACGTCGCTGCTCGCGATCGTCACGCTTCTCGAGCAGGCGCGCGAAACGGCACCGCATTATCGCGAGGAAACGCTCCTTCCTGGATTGGCATCGCATTCGGGCGAAGTGGCTCATATCCGGATCGTGTCGAAATCGGGCGAGATCGATCTCGCGCTCAAGCGCGCGGGCTGGGTGCTGACCAATCACGACGACTACCCCGCGAATTACGATCAGGTCCACCAAACCGTCGTGGGGCTTGCAGCTCTTCTCACCTTGCAGCCGGCAACGGCGCGCGCCGACTGGCTGCACTATGTCGGCCTCGATGCGCCCCCGCACGGCGACGGCGTGCTGATTTCGCTGACGGACACCCAAGGCAGCGACCTCGCCTCGCTGATCCTGGGCAAGACGCAGGACATCGGCGATCCCAGCGGTGCGATCGGAATCTTCGTGCGCAAGCCGAACGACACGCAAAGCATGCTCGTGCGCAGCCCGTTCGAGTTCAAGAGCGATCCGGGCGACTGGTTCGACAAGGAGGTGGTGAATATCGACCGTGCCCGCATCCAGGAGACCGATGTCGATCCCGCGAGCGGCACGTCCTATACGGTGCGCCGCGAGACGCCGAGCCAATCCGATTTCAAGCTGACCGACATTCCGAAAGGTCGCGAAGCGGCCGACGGCGCGACGGACGGCATCGCCGCGGCTATCACGGGTTTCACCTTCGACGATGTGAAACCGGCAAGGGATTTCGACTTCTCCGATACCGGTCATCCCACGCGCGTTATCACAAAGACCTTTGACGGACTGACGATCACGGTCGAGGCGATCCAGCAGGGCGCGAATACCTGGGTGACAGTCTCCGCGGAAGGCGCGCCCGGCAAAGCCGATGCGCAGAAAGAAGCGCGAGAGATCGATTCGCATGCGTTCGGCTGGGCCTATAGACTGCCGCCCTACAAAGGCCAGCAGTTCATGACCACCGAGGAAAGCCTGTTGAAGCCGGTCGGCGGCGGGACACCGCCCGCGCAAACTCCGCCTTCGCAAATCCCGCCAGGCCAATGAGCACCGATACCGCCATTCAGCCGGGCGCCGACGATGCGCCCATCTTTTTGCGCGACCTCTGGTACATGGCCGCACTGTCCAAAACCGTCGCCACGGGCGAAATGCGCCGCCAGATGCTGTTGGGCGAGCCGGTGCTGATCGGGCGCATGCGCGACGGACGCGCCTTTGCGTTGCGCGATATCTGCCCGCATCGCGGCGTGCCGCTGTCGGCCGGCCGCGTGCTGCCCGAAAACACCGTCGAATGCCCCTATCACGGCTGGCGCTTCAAGGCGGATGGCGGCTGCTCGCTGATTCCGTCGCTTGTGGACGGCCGGGATATCGACGCGACGAAAATCCGCGTTCGCGCTTATCCCGTGCGCGAGCAGGACGGATTGATCTGGGTGTATTTCGCCGCGAACGAACGCGAAGCGCCAAAAAACGAACCACCGCGCGTGCCGATCCCGAACGCAAAGCCGCGCTGGGTGGAAAGCCAGACCTTCACCTGCGCCATCGACCACGCCGTCATCGGCCTGATGGACCCGGCGCATGCGCCTTATGTCCATGGCCGGTGGTGGTGGAAGGTGGCGCCGCGCGTAAAAGAGAAGCACTACGAACCGCTGCCGACGGGTTTCGTGATGTCGCGCCACGCGCCGAGCAAATCGGCTTACAAAATCATCGGCGGCGCGAATGTCTCTACCGAAATCACGTTCGAGCTGCCGTCCACACGCTTCGAGAACATCCGCGGCACGATCTTCGGCCGCCAGGTGGATGTCTCCGGCCTCACCGTCTGCACGCCGCTCGACGCGAACACCACACAGGTCACCCAGATATTCTTCTGGCCGGCGTGGCTGGGATTCCTCAAACCCTTCTTCATGGTGCTCGGCCCCATATTTCTGGGCGATGACCGCCGCATGGTGGAGCTGCAGAAACAGGGCCTCGCATTCAATCCGACCCTGATGCTCATCCAGGATTCCGACATGCCCGCGATGTGGTACCACCGCCTCAAGAAAGCCTGGGTCGAATCGGCGCAGAACGGCACGCCTTTCGTGAACCCCGTCAAGGAACGCACGCTGCGCTGGCGCAGCTGACCGCATATCTGAGGGTGCGAAAATGATTTATTGGCTTGGAATTGATACACCGAGGGTCTGGGCGGAAGCTGAACAAAAATTCAACCAAAATGGGCCGCTGCTGTTTGGTTTTCCTGAAGGGCGGCGAAAATCTGTTCAGCAAATGCAAATCGGTGATCGCATCGTCAACTACATGACTAAGCGTAAGCGATTTTTTGCGGTGTGGGAGATCACCAAGGGCTACAGTTACAATCCCACGAGCACTTTCGCCGACGGAGTATTCCCCGAGTGTGTTGAGGTAAGGCGCATCGTAAGGCTTGCACCCGAGGAGGGCATCGAATATCCGGGTGTGAGAGTTCGACGATCGGCAGTTCCGTTGGAGGATGACGATGGCGAAAGAATCCTCAGCGCGCTGAATATCGCATACCACGAGCGCGATGCGATCAACGACATTGGAACAGATACGCCGGATCGAGTGATCACGACCGGCATCGCTTATTCCCGTGATCCAAAAATCCGCGATGCTGTGAAGAAGCGAGCCAAAGGCAAATGTGAATTTTGCGGTGCGCTTGGATTCAAGGGTGTGGAGACTCCATTACGAGCCTGAACGTCATCCGAAGGTACTTGATTGGGTGCGTGGTAGTTTGGGACTGTAACCGACATTTGCTCTTTCATTGCGTGCAAAATTCAAGAATTTCGCGCCAACACGAACGGGCAGCTGACTCAAATGGTTAGCTGACGCAGATATCTGGTGCATAATGTTGCTGGCTGGCACGCATTGTCCCTCTGCGAACTCATTTGAGTCGAACCCGGACGTGTTGCCGAGCATGGGGTAGGGCGTCAATTGGGTACCAAGCGTCAGATTTTGACCGCTGGGAATCGGTCAATCTGACCGAGCATTCCGGCCTTAAATCGCAGGTCCCCCGCCAAATTGTAGCAGGGGGCACGAAAGGGTTGCTCCCGGTCCGACTCCCGGCTAAACGATCCGCTTAGCCTACAATCTATCCGGTTCCCACACGCGCTCCGCGCGTGCGCGGCCGCGTGCGAGTGAAAATGCCGAAACGCGACGACATCCATACAGTCTTGATCATCGGCGCAGGCCCCATCGTCATCGGGCAGGCCTGCGAATTCGATTATTCCGGCGCACAGGCGTGCAAGGCCTTGCGCGCAGAGGGTTATCGCGTGGTGCTGGTCAATTCGAACCCCGCCACCATCATGACCGATCCGCAACTGGCGGACGCGACCTATATCGAGCCGATCACGCCGGAATTCCTGGAGAAGATCATCGCGCGCGAGCGGCCGAACATCCCGGAAGGCAAAGTGTTCGCGCTGCTGCCGACCATGGGCGGCCAGACGGCGCTCAATACCGCGCTCTCCTTGCGCAAGCGCGGCGTGCTGGAAAAATACGATATCGAATTGATCGGTGCGAGCGCGGAAGCGATCGACAAGGCGGAAGACCGCGAGCTGTTCCGCCAGGCGATGATGAAAATCGGCCTGGACGTGCCGCGCGGCGTCACGCTCAAAGGCTATTTGCGCCACAAGAAAGACGAGATGGGCAACTTTCTCTATGACGGGCAGAACAACCCGATCATGGAGCTTTCGCCGGAAGCGTTTGCGCATGCCTTGCAGGCGCTGGACGAAGTGGGGTTGCCGGCCGTCATCCGGCCTTCGTTCACGCTCGGCGGCACCGGCGGCGGCATCGCTTACAACCGCGAAGAATATTTCGAGATCGTCGAGCAGGGCCTGGATGCTTCGCCCACCAACGAAGTGCTGATCGAGGAATCGGTTCTGGGCTGGAAGGAATTCGAAATGGAAGTCGTGCGCGACCGTGCCGACAACGCCATCATCGTATGCTCCATCGAGAATATCGATTCCATGGGTGTGCATACGGGCGATTCCATCACGGTGGCGCCTGCGCTAACCCTGACCGACAAGGAATACCAGCGCATGCGCTCGGCTTCGATCGCCGTGCTGCGCGAGATCGGCGTGGAGACGGGCGGCTCCAATGTGCAGTTCGCCGTCAATCCGGCCGACGGGCGCATGGTCATCATCGAGATGAACCCCCGCGTGTCGCGGTCGTCTGCGCTGGCCTCGAAAGCGACGGGATTTCCCATCGCCAAGATCGCGGCCAAGCTCGCGGTCGGCTACACGCTGGACGAATTGCGGAACGACATTACGGAAGTGACCCCCGCCTCGTTCGAGCCCACCATCGACTATGTGGTGACGAAATTCCCCCGCTTCGCGTTCGAGAAATTCCCCGGCGCGGACCCCGTTCTCACCACGTCGATGAAATCGGTCGGCGAAGCGATGGCGATCGGGCGCACCTTTGCGGAATCGCTGCAGAAGGCCTTGCGCTCGCTGGAAACCGGATTGACGGGCCTCGACGAGATCGATCTGCCGGCCGATCCCAATGCGATCCGCGCGGCCCTCGCCCGCACCAGCCCCGACCGTCTGCGCGTGGCGGCTCAGGCTTTGCGCCAGGGCTTCCCGATGGACGACGTGGCCCAGCTCACCAAATACGATCCGTGGTTTCTGGGCGAGATCGCGACGATCCTCAAAATCGAAGCGCGTGTGCGGGCGGCGGGATTGCCTTCGGATGCGGCCGGCCTGCGCCGCCTGAAATCCATGGGCTTTTCGGATGCACGACTGGCCAAGCTGACGGGCCGAACCGAAAAAGACATCCGCGAGACGCGCACGGCACTAGGCGTGCTTCCCGTCTTCAAGCGCATCGACACCTGCGCTGCGGAATTCGCCGCTCTCACGCCTTACATGTATTCGACCTATGAGACGCCGTTCTCGGGTGCCGTCGAATGCGAAAGCAGGCCCACCGACAAACGCAAGATCATCATCCTGGGCGGCGGCCCCAACCGCATTGGCCAGGGCATCGAGTTCGACTATTGCTGCTGCCACGCGGCCTATGCGCTCAGCGAGCGCGGCTTCGAGACCATCATGGTCAATTGCAATCCGGAAACCGTGTCGACGGATTACGACACATCGGACCGGCTCTATTTCGAGCCGCTGACGGCCGAAGACGTGCTGGAAATCGTTCGCAAGGAACAGACGAACGGTACGCTCGAAGGCGTGATCGTGCAGTTTGGCGGGCAGACGCCCCTCAAGCTCGCCAACATGCTGGTGGAAAACGGCGTGCCGATCCTGGGCACGACAGCGGATGCGATCGATCTCGCGGAAGACAGGAAACGTTTCCAGGTGCTGCTCAACCGGATCGGCCTCAAGCAGCCTCGCAATGGAACCGCAATGACGCCGGAGGAAACGATCGCGGCCGCGGCCGGCATTGGCTATCCCGTCATTCTGCGTCCGTCATATGTTCTTGGCGGACGCGGCATGGTGGTGGTGGGCGACGAAGCGCAGCTCAAGGCGACCCTGCAATCGGGCGAATTGTTCCGCATCTCCGGCGACAACCCCGTGCTGATCGACGGCTTCCTGCACCACGCGATCGAAATCGACGTCGATGCGATCGGAGACGGCACGGGCGACGTGTTCATCGCCGGCATCATGGAGCATATCGAGGAAGCGGGTGTGCATTCCGGCGACTCGGCCTGCGCGATTCCGCCCCATTCGCTGCCGCCGGCCACCATCGCCGAGATCGAGCGACAAACCGTGGAACTGGCACGCGCTCTCAAAGTGCGCGGGCTGATGAATGTGCAATATGCGGTGCAGGGCACGGATATCTATGTGCTGGAAGTCAATCCGCGTGCGAGCCGCACGGTGCCTTTCGTGGCGAAAGCCATCGGACTGCCTGTGGCCGCACTCGCCGCGCGCGTGATGGCGGGCGAAACGCTTGCCTCGCTCAAACTCAAGAAACCGAACATCAAACACATCGCCGTGAAGGAAGCCGTGCTGCCCTTCGCGCGCTTTCCCGGTGTCGACACGATCCTCGGGCCAGAGATGCGCTCCACCGGCGAAGTGATGGGGCTCGACATGACGTTCGGCCGTGCCTTCGCGAAGAGCCAGATCGGAGCCGGCGCGAAACTTCCCCTGAGCGGAACCGTGTTCATTTCGGTCAAGGAGACCGACAAGGAATTCGCCATCGAGCCCGCGCAGCAATTGCTGGCGATGGGCTTCTCGATCATCGCCACCCGCGGCACGGCGAAGTACCTGCAGGCCGCAGGCCTCGAAGTGCGCGTGGTGAACAAGGTGCTGGAGGGCCGGCCGCATATCGTGGACGCGCTCAAGAACACGGAAGTGCAGCTCGTGTTCAACACCACGGAAGGCGCGCAGGCGCTGGCGGACTCCCTCTCCATCCGGCGCACGGCACTCCAGATGAAAGTTCCCTATTATACGACGATGGCGGGTGCGGCCGCCGCAACCCAGGCCATCGCGGCGCTCCGTGAGGGCTCCCTTGAAGTTGCGCCCCTCCAGTCTTACTCTTTCTAGGCTTTCGCCGGACCAAGGAAGAGAAAGTCTAGGCGTAACAAGGGCTTAAGAAAAAGCGTGATACTTCCGCAATCGGCCGCGCCGGGAGGCAGGCCGGCGGGAGTCTATTCGCTATTGGCAGGACTGATATGGAACGCATCCCCATGACGGCCGCGGGCTACAAGGCCCTCGAGGAAGAGGTCAATCATCTGAAGTCGGTGGAGCGGCACGCGATCGTCAAGATGATCGCGGAAGCGCGCGCCCATGGCGACCTCTCGGAGAACGCGGAATATCACGCGGCGAAAGAGCGCCAGGCCTTCGTCGAAGGCCGCGTGATGGAGCTCGAAGACAAGATCGGCCGCGCCGACGTCATCGACATTTCCAAGCTCTCGGGCACCACCGTGAAATTCGGCGCGACCGTGACGATGGTCGACG